>Ga0207655_1000174_pt1 | contig 116424 bp, 116 predicted proteins | sample KBSM44metaG_FD_184398 | JGI IMG/M metagenome (GOLD analysis project Ga0207655, IMG submission 184398) | Miscanthus rhizosphere microbial communities from Kellogg Biological Station, Michigan, USA - KBS M4-4 metaG (SPAdes) (version 2) | ecosystem: Host-associated > Plants > Roots > Rhizosphere... | reverse complement strand
GGATATGGTGACAATAGTTGTCACCATTTACATATGTAGTTTGACACTTCTAAGGTGGCTTTTGGCCTTTAAGGACCGTATTGTCACATGGTGACAAATATGGTGACAATAGTTGTCACCATTTCGTCAAAGAGGATCTCTGGTTATGCTATGATACTCACACCATTGCGGTTTAGTCCATTTACGCCTTGCCGAGAAATGGTGACAGCCCTCTACATGATATTTGCTCAACACTCCTCATTGGGATGTCACCGTTTCTACGAAACGTCTGTGTACAGCAGAATCTACCAGAGTAGGTGGGTGTAAAGTGTGGATCGAAACCTTTCCAAAAAACGGTGACAACCACATGAGCGTACTCTTGAGAGAGGTCCCGAAGAAAACAAGGTCTTGTTAAAGAGGGGTGACAATCATATGTGTATACACAAAAAGAGGAGACTCATGTCTCCTCTTAGATAGATATTATGTTTATCCCAGCATCTGTAGAAGTCTCCACATTCCAGAAGCTGTTGCTGGAAAAGTCCTCACTTACTGTTTCACTCAGTACACTCATGTTGAATAGGGTATACCATCCTTGGTACCTCGAACCCTTTTCTCTCCTCGCGTACCGGTAGTTCTCAGGTGCGATCACCAAACCGTCACCTTTGGTGTTGCATGCCTTATTGAAGTAGGACTCAATATAGGGTTGTATACTAGCAAAATCGTGTGCGTCTTTTCCTCTTTTTTGCATGTCGGCATTGACAATTGCAATCATGTCTTTCAGCTTAATAGCGACATAGTCATGATCATAAATGCATGCATCTCTTTTTTGTGTTCGGCCATATTGACCACAAGCTTCACTACTTGGCCCTTTTCCATACGTTACTAAACCACTGGGGCCGTATATGACACTGCTGGAGTGCGCGTTACCATACTTCTTCATATGAACAGACACATCTCGTAGGAACGCAAGTAGGGCATCATCTGTGGTCTTCTCAAACAATCGGTCACTTATTTCAGCATTTTTCACTACCAAATCTTCTATATATTCCTCATCATACCCAATGTCTACACCTAATTCAAGGGCAAGCTTACGAGCCAAATGCAAACCTGTCTGTATGGCTGAGGTATTTTGTTGTTGTCGTTCATCATATTTTAAACCCAGTTCTCGCACTCTCCTCCTATTAGAGTTTTTATAATATCGTACTTGTTCTTGGACGTAGGAGTCATCTTGTTGCATACACCACAGAGTATATCCTGTTATAAAGGACTTGTTATTATAGTTTTTGAGTTCATCGGCAACAACTAAGGAAAGATCTCCAGCTGCTGTACCCTTTATGGAGCCGTCTATATTTACTTGTGTTGTCCTAGATGCTATTGAAGCATCTCGTATATACGTCTGCCCCATCGAACACAAACTGTTTCGTATTTTGTATACAAACCTTCCTTGTCCACCCTCACCCTTGCCTGCTTTCTTCAGTATGCTTTTGTCAAATACATGCTTCATTATTCTATGCATCTCATTAAATGTAAAGTCAGACCAACCTTGATTTTTATCTGATCCCCCGTACTCATCGTATATAGCAGGCAAGGTATAGGATAGTGTTAGGTCCTGTACAAATACAGGGGGCGTAGGGAAGTGTTCAAGTGAGTCGTCGGCATGACCAAAATATGACTTGATAGAACTTATGGTCAAAGACTTACCTGATGATTTTGGGCCTGCTACATGCAGTAAGGGGTATTCCCTGTTTATTTCACGGATATTATACTCTTGTGTATTTGCAAAAAACCAACCAGCTATGTTCGCCATCACATCTTTCTTATTTAACTTCATTACTCGTTCTAGTAAAAAACGAGCGGTATTTTTCCATTCTTCTAAGGTGTAGTCCATGTTTCCATATTTGTCTGCGGCTACAAAATTGTCCCCTGGGATACGGATAGATGGATCCACAAACACAACATCTTCCGCCACAACGCCATCTTGTTTATAAACCACACCTTCGGGAGTGCACATATACTTCTCCCCCATATCTGAAAAACGTTCATATCCTAAAACAGTAGTCCCAATCTTTTCTGTATGTGGAAGATCCTTCCATGCGGACTCTGTTAATTCATATGCCATGCCACGCATGTGGGACTGCAGATCATGTATTTGCGGCTTGATTACATTTGCTTGTCTAAAAACAGCCTTTTGAAACTCTGCCATGCTCGCCATGTCCTCTGGGGTTAATATTATAGTCCGGGTTTTTCCATCCATGGCAGAGACGGCTTCAAATTTATACAGTGACTTTCGTATATCCTTGTTTTCTACTATCACTATGCTGTGTGGATACAATAAGAAGTTAGTGACTGGAATCTTTTTTATTTTCCTATTCTCAGATTTGTATATGAAATATCTACCTGCCTCAGAGTACACCTGCACGTCTTCATTGAGCGTATTGTCAGGTCTTAAAGAGGACAGAAGGTTATCCTTTTCTATCAGATAGTGTTTTATTGCTTCATTTTCGAAATCTGAGAGGGGTTCCGTCTTTTTATATTTCATGTAAACTTCCAATATATTTTTCTTGATTGTATTTATTTCTTTTACGGTTTTTTTATCTAAAACCAAGTTGCTGTTCAGTTTTATAACACGTGATTTAATTTCTTTACAAAGTTTATCGGTCTCATTTGTATTGGAAAAGTCATGGGAAGAAACAATGTGACTAGTAAAGTTCCGATCCAACAAAGATACAACACCAAACATGTCAACTAGTTTACCCAAACGATTTACAACATCCTTCATGGAGATCCTCCTTAAGTTTCATTGCTTCGGGGGATCCAAGATACCCTTAAGTCTTTACCATAATTGACAATTTCTTGTTTATATGGTATAATGAGTGCATCGTGGATTAACCTCAGTGTTCGGCCCTACCACCCCAGTGCTATGGGAGTGTTAGGGCTACATCTTTGTCTGTAGCATATGTTTCTCTTTTCTTATCTTGTCTAATTTTTCTAATAAATCTTGTTCTTTCATTTCCAACCACAAGATGCGATAAGTGTCCCCTCTCTTCACATCCCCTTTGGTGTAGCATTGATTCATCATCGTATTAATTGATCTCAGGTTTGTGCTTTTTTGTATTTCCATAGAATCACCTCCATCTGCTCATTATACTACATACTTGATAACCTGTCAAGTATTGCTGACAGTATTTAGTCAATGCCGCTTCAACTAGACTCGCATATAAGGCATGATTTTGTTAGCAAATAGCTGTTGCGAAAAAGATGATACCCTTATATTGTGTCTGCCTTCGAATATATGTTATGCTGTATGTAACATACAGGAGGTAATTTCATGGCATACTATGACTGGCAGTACGTTTTTTGGAATCTTAAGACAACTCGTTGGAATGATAACTCGGGTAATGTCAAAGAGATAATAGAGGTAGGCGCAGTAAAACTAGATCAATCATTAAACTTTATGTCCAAATATCACAGCTACGTGCAACCACGTATGTGTCCTATATTAAGCAATTACTGTGTCACCACGAATCGTGTTTCTCAAGAACAAGTGGATGCAGCCCCCACTTTTGTGCAAATGCTGAAGGAGTTTATGCCTTGGATTGGTGTAGGACGTGTCAAAACTATATCCTGGGGCAGCAAGGAGAAGCAACACTTTGTGTATAATTGTCAGATGTATGGGAAACCCTACAAGTGGGTTTCTAAAAATGTGGATTTGAAAAAGCGTTTCTCTAAGATAACCGACATAGAACGGCCTACCTTCAAAAAGGCACTAGATCATTTGCAAATAGCATATGAACTTGATGATACATCTTCACTCTACATCGCACAAAAGTCATCTGAGATAGCAGTGGCTATAAAAGATGATATGGACTTTTTTAAAAAAGTATGGTAGGGGGATTGAAGATTATGAAAATCGAGAGAGTGGCGCCCGTACTCAAGGCAGGGCCAAGGCCTAAAGATAGAGATGGATCGCTCCACAAGTCATATGAACGTACTCCCAAACCCGAGAAATCTGACTTTCAGCGTTTGTTAGATACGTATGAGACTGGTGAATCAGACCCGAGGATGGAAAGAAATAGATAAAGAGGATACACATTTTTGTGTATCCTCTTTATCTATGAATCTTTTGTCATTCTTCTCACAACATCTAAGTGATTTTCGGCTAGATGTACATACCCCTCTGTCATAGAATCCAAGAAAGTATAAAGGGTGTTAGAGACCATTTCCGCAACCTTCGAAGTGTCTTCAGCCAATTTTGTCGCCTTAGCATCATCTTTTTCTAAAATAAACAAGTAGAGTTCCAACGTGTCAACGATTTTGCCTAAATGTATTGTGAATACCTTTCTGGCATCATCATTATGATCTATTTCTTCCTTAAAAATCAAACATTTTTGGGCATTGTCTATCAGATTGGTCAAAGAAGAGACAAGATGTTTATGTTGTTCATCGTCACTTTTTCCTTTACATCTAAATACATATCTTTTAAGAGAACTCAATGCACTCTCTTTTTGATCAGGTACCACTACCGTCTGGGAAGGATCTAGTGTTGGAACCCCATCTTCTCTTTTGCGAAACCGTATGCCCATAACCCAATCTAATATTTCTTCGCGATAAAAGAAAATAGTGGCAAGTACTATAATTGCAAAGGCGCCTGACAGGACATATCCCCAAGGCATATCGTTTTGTAAGAACGACCCTATCAAAGGCCAGTCCACTGTTCTCATGCCATTTTCATCTACAACATGTGGCAGTGCCAGATAGATTATTATAAAGATGATGGGTAGGAACAATATTACGATTATCATCATAGCTGCTTCGATCAATGTATTATCACTCCTAACGGGTGTCGGGGTAGATCATTTTCTACTCAACATGCTTTTTACTACTTCGAGCCCTCTTTCTGCATTCATAGCATGCGACTTTGCTACATCGTCCATGTACGAATTAAGACCATCTACCATCTCATTTACAACACTCCTTGTGTTGTCTCCAAGAACTTCTGCATGACCCTTACTCGTGTGATATAGGGATACATATGTGCCAATGGCCTTGTTGATTTGATCAAGGTGGAGGGTAAATATCTGACGAGCATGAGTGTGTTCATCTACGGATGCATCCAATGTTAGAGATTGTCTGGCTGTGTCAGCGAGCTTGGTCAAACTAGAAAGTAACTCTTTATGGCTTTTTGTCACCACGCCTTTGACTTGATTACACTCATTAATCATTTTTAATATATCGTCTACATATGGATGTTCTTCCTGTTGAGGTGTACCCACATCTGTATCATACTCATGGATTTCACTCCTTTTATCTATACCAAATGTCTTGGAGTGTCCAGGACTTTCGCTTATCAATACTCGGCCGAGGACAGCCAACACTTTGAATAACACGAAAATTGTGATGGGAGCAACAATCAGAATCCAGTGATTTTCCCAGAAGTAAAGTAATAGTTCTCCAATATTTGGGATAGGGTTTGATACACCATCAGAAGCTATCCTTCCAGCCACTCCACTTGATGCGATATCACTTGTTGTAGCTACTGTTGTATCCCTCAACTCCGTTGCCGTTTCTGCAAGTTGACGCATAGGCGTAGTTATCCCAAAAACAAGCATTATAATGATAGCCACCACCATTAGCACTATTATCATCTCTACCATATGTCAAAGCCTCCCCGATTTTTACATATTATCATTTGTCTTACATGGTCTAGTTCCACAAGAGCGTTGTTAACTAATACATCGGAGACAGTATCCATGTGATTTTCTAAAGTGGCACGATGAAAAGGCAGAGATTGTCTCAATTTTTCAATTTGAATGCACACATTCGGATCCTTTCCATACCTTATACTCTCGACGAGAGTGGCAAGAGAAGAAAGAACTTTGGGTATATATTCCGCATATACTTCTCGCACTTCATCTTGACTAACTACATAATGATCACTCTGCATATAGTCAACAAAAGACCGAGCTGTGTCATTGAACAACACCAAGGATGTATTAAGGTGCCTTAAGGGATCCCTAAGATCCCGATAGTCTTCTGATAGCTCTTTGATTTTTGACTCATAGAAAGCTAACTGTGGTACTATATCCCTGTCTACATTGTAAAAATCCAAGGGGTGGGCACTCTGTCGTTCACTCCATCCAGGAATATCACGCATTGAGCCTGTCCATCTTGCAAGCATCTGTCCTTTCTTATTCCACACGTAATAATGACTAAGCCTATTCCGTTTGAAAAGTAACCCTGTACACTCGTCATCGTTGTATACATGCAAGTGTTTGGCCTCCCAATCTTTGTTTTCGATGTTAAGAATAGAATCTAGGAACCCAGACACTTGAGTAGACTGATTTTTTCTACGCAAAAATCTGACAAAAGCATCAGGATATACTGAGTATCGACTCAACTCTTTGGTTATAATTGAGAGAAAGGTCACGTAATCTGCGGTATGGTTTTTATTATATGTCAAACTGTGCCAGAACATAAATTTGAGCTCTTGACCTGAACAATATGGCAAATTCTTTCTCTCTCTTTCCAATAATGTCAGGTACTCTCTCTCTAGTATAAAGTGCAGTAGCTTATTAGCCGCCTGTGAGGTCTTAACATCTTCCAATGTGTTGCCCCTAACAAGGATATCCGCAAGCATGCGATTCAAGGAAAGGTATCTTATGTATTTATAAAGAGGTATGGCCATCAAAACAATACCCGCGAAAATCGCAATCAACAACAACTGTATCACCTCCTGTGGTATGCACATATCATAGCATGCTGGTGGGACAACTATCAAGTACATGCAGGCACAGGGCAGATAGTCTCTTAGGCATATAGTATTGACATGTATATAGACATGGTGGTAGAATTCAGGAGTGCATACTTATGACACCTAGGGTAGGAACTAGCAACAAAAACATTTATAGGAGGATTATAACGTTGGACAAACATACACCTAGTTTATTGAAGTCAAATTGGAGAAAGATTGTTGGTGGTGGTGTCGCTTTAGCATTTATGATATCTACGGTTACTCTAGCTTCTATGTACACAAAATCTTCTGCAGAGATAGAAGCGACAAAAGCAATGTACGAACAAAAAATAGAACAAGCAAATGAAGCCAATTCGGTGGCTTTGGCAAAGAACGAGGAGACAACAAACTCCGTAAGACAAGAGTTGGTGGTGCTGAAGGAAGAGATGTCAAAGAAAGATGAGACGATATCGGGCCTAAATAAGCAGATATCTTATACAAAGAAAGCTTTTCAGGCAGAACTGATGACAGCCGAGTCTAAACTCAGTAGCGTAAAAAATAAACTGGACAATACTAGAACTGAGTTGGGCGCGGCCCAATCGAAAATACAAAATACGGTGAAAACTACGTCCTCTACATTACCTTCAACTACAAGTAACAAAATCAAATCTACTTCAGCTAGTAGTAAGAAAACAATACTAGTGAAACAGCAAGTTGGGGCGATATTTACAGTAGAAGCTACGGCATACACAGCAAAATGCACAGGATGTTCCGGTATCACTGCAGCCGGGGTCGATATTCGAAAAACAACACCGAAGATCATCGCTGTTGACCCGAATGTGATCGATCTAAATAGAAAAGTGGAATTGTTCGTTGATGGGAAGAGCTTAGGAATTTGGGAAACGAAGGATGTCGGGGGAGATATTAAGGGATTCCGGATAGATGTTCTAAAAGCCACAATGAGTGAGGCGCTACAGTTCGGTAGACAGTATGTCACTCTTAAGGTAGTAGAGTAGTAGCATCTGAGGGGATTCGTCCATAGTATATGTTGAAATATAATTTGTACATGATGTATAATAAAAGTATGAAGGGAACACATTAAATCCGTGGTGCTGGCGCAGTTCTTCGTGACAGTTTCCCTTCATACACTCCTTAACTTAGGGAAAGCATGAGATGCCCTTCTCAAATGCGATGCCCCAAATATTGGCCACACTCCGACTGAAGGGAATAGGGGTGTGGCTCTCATGTATATATATAAAAAGAGTGGCCATCTTGGTATGATCGATGGCCACTCTTTTCTTTTGATCTTTTGTAAGACCCTTTTCCTTTCTTGTTTTCTTTTACTTTTGTGACCCCACCTCTTACACCCTCAGGCCACTGATTCCTCCAAGATAAACTAGACATAGGTTTTTTCATACTTAGTCACCTCTATATTTTTTCTTAGTAAAACACATCCTAGAGATTCCGTCAAGAAATTTTTATATCATTAAGGCATCTTTCAGCATCCTCAAATTCAAGACCTGTTTCACATGCGGGTCATCTCCAGAAAGAATATAGACTATATCACTCGCCACAATGGCATAATGTTCTTCAGATTCTTCGTTCGTAGTGGTATTATGAATGCAAAAGCAGTATATTGTTGCACCATTTGGCAACCTATACGTCTCAGCATTCGTGAAAACTATACTATCATTTTTGGTGTATACAGCATCTTCTATATCTGAATAGAGGTATTGGATTTGACTTGGGTGCACTATCTCCAAAGGTGGCTGTTGCAAACTATTTGTTTTGTGTGGAGCACTCACATGACTCTTTCGAGTCTCCACCTTTTTAATCGGGTCCCAGCAACAAATGTAAACTTCAGATCTGATGGGGTGATAGTAAACATCCGTGTGAGAACGTTTCTTTTCCACATATGTATCTTGTTGCCATAAACTGTACATTTTTTGCACATCTAGACACCGTCTCAAGTATACTTCATCATTATCTGGTGGTTTCATAAATTTCTTTTTGCCCACATAATCTTTTGGTGGACATACAACTCCAGAGTTTTCCCACTGTAGTTGGTGTATGAGATTGTTCTTAGCCGTTGTTCTGCGCCACTGGATTCCCTCTTTGACCAAGGAGAATGACCTTTCTTGCATATGTGTAGATCCATTAGGGTGGAGAGACACATGCAAGTCCTTGATGTCCGCTATCTCTGTATTTATAGCATGGCGGAGGGATTCTAGGATCTCTGGATTACTTCTCCCATCACACTGGCCTGCATGGATATGGTGTACAGGTGTCTTGTTCCAATTAATCCAGTAATCCTTGCCACTCAGATAAACACGTAACGAAGCAAACATTGCTTGGTTAGAATAGATCACTTGATTAGCCTCAAAATATGGAGATCCTTGACTTTTTGAAATGAAGTAATAAAGATTCTCAGGACTCATGGACCCAAGGACATCCGCTATGTACGCGGGTAGTTGTTGTCCAAATACTTGGGCGAAAAACCCACGTTTTTCCGGACTAAACCGATTTACATATACAGGAATATTAAACGACGGCAGAAATGTGATTTTAAGATCATACAGGCCATCCCAGCCTAACTCTATCTTCTGGATGAAATAGTATTTCGTCAATATATGATGGTTATCGAGATCCTGTGCAGTATACATAATTTCCATGTTATCACCTCCAACACATCATAACATATGAACAAAATGTATCTCAATAAGTTATTGCGACCCTGCCCCTCACTGTGATATAATGGAGAGAGGACAATATATAAGGAGTGTTTGTATGCGTAAGATACGTGATATATCGATCTATGGGGATATCGAATCGGCCGTTGTATGTGATCGAACAAAAACACTTAGAATCACTAGTGACTGGTCCGAGAAAAACGATAGAGCCACTTGTTTTCTGGGGCTATCTGTGTACCCTATAATACTGTTTAATCGAGCAAGATCACGAGATATGGAAACTGAAGTGGTGCTGAGCGATTCGCAACTAGCAGAAACGTTGGAACTGCACAATATGTTGTTTACAAACGCGTCTGAGTACAAGGCAGATTTACTGACCTACTGTTCCGGATCTTTTTTAGTGTTCAAGGGTATGTTTGATGTTCATCCGCACAACGAGGAGTATGCCATGGTCTTGGACTTAGACAGTAGAAAACTGAAATACCTAGATATGGATGACCCATTAGTGGGGGAGTGTATGTTAGCGCACAGACTCATAGGCAGTTGAAGAGGAGGGAGGCACACGTGGTGCCTCTTTTTTCTTGTCCCAATTCGCTTGACAAAAAAGCATGTGACATATTACACTTTATATACAGACATGGCGTGTATTGCCATAAAGGATAAGGAGTGTATGCAGATGAATCATGAGGCAAATTTACAAAATTTAAGTTTGGTGTTATCCGACTCCAGGAAACTCAACAGACTATGGCGGTGGCCAGGTCTTCATATTATGGGGGACAACAGACCAACTGTAGCTGCACATAGCTTTACAGTTGCTCAGACAGCCCAGTTGCTCGGACGAATCGAAGAAACAGAGTTCAGACAAGTAATCAATTGGAAAGAGTTGTATGAAAAAGCGTTAAACCACGATTTTAAGGAAGCCTACACGGGGGATATCAAAGGACCAATCAAAAACCATAACCCCGAAGTTAAGGCTCATATCGAGACTATTGAAGAGATCTTTGCGAATGATATGCTTTACAGTCAGTTGTCCCCAGTTTATGCCGATATGTATAAACATATTCTCTCAAACGGGAAAGATAATACTATTGAGGGACAGATTCTTAAGGCTGCTGACTCCATAGATCTACTAATGGAGTGTCTAAATGAGATCCAAGCCGGAAACCCTTCACGCGAGTTCCAAAACGCCTATGTAGACGGGGTTCGTAAACTAAAACGCATAGAACTGGGCAGTGTGCAATGTTTTCTAACCACAATACTCCAAGAGCTACTGGATAGTGCAGAGGAACTTGTAAATATTAAGGCTGTCACAGCTAGCATCCTATATGAGGAGTAGGCAATATGGGAGGGTATCTTCGGATACCCTCTCTTTGTTTTTAATACTTTGTTGTCAGGATGTGTTAGTAGTGCAAACACTTCAGTCCGATGACTGACACCTTGTTATATGAAGACATGGGCATAACCAATGTCTTTCATCGATATAAAAAAAGGAAGACAGCTATTTGCTGTCTTCCTTTTTCCAAGGCACTAATTCCCAAGCACCTTTTGCTGTAAGACAAATGCCGGCAACTTTTACGCCCCCTGAGGCGATTTTTAGTCCCAAAGCTGCCTTGGCCAACATGTGGGCTTTCAAAACTACAAGTGTAGCGGGGCTAATGACACTCAGTACGGCTACCATGCCTACACAAAGGACAGTAGAAGTAGCAATGAGTCCCATCGGCTTATTGAACGCCTCTTTTTTGTTGTGTTGCTCCACGATCTGTTCCAGAGTATACATAACCCAACACTCCTTACACATATTTGTACCTTTAAGTGTATATTTGTGTTGGGTATGGTGTCAATAATTTAAATTTACCTACGGATCAGTTTCACTGCACCATAGATGAGGGCTGCGCAAGCGCCTATTCCTATGATGGCTAGAGACGGATTGGTTCCTAATGGTCCCATAAGATGTGAGACAATGAATAAAGTTACTCCTGCACCTATCACGATGAATCCCTTGGTATTCATACACTTCGCCTCCTAATTGCTAACTCCAACACGGAAATCAGAGAAAGGATAGAAACGTACAGACGCTTTTCCAACTATTTCAGAAATAGGTATTGCTCCCAACGAACGGCTGTCTTTGCTGTTGGATCTATTATCTCCCAGCACAAATACAGATCCCTCTGGCACTGTCACTTCTTCTTGATCCAAAGTGTTGTAGGTTAGCTTCATTTCGCTTGCCATATTGATTTCATCTTGAATGTACCCTTCCACAATACGTTCTCCATTTACATACACACCATCACCCTCAACTTTTAGTGTGTCTCCAGGCAACGCTACTACCCGTTTTATGTAATCATCTTGTGCGGATGCATGCAGTACTACTACATCCCCCCTCTGTGGGGATCCGAAAGTGTATTGCAGCTTATTTATAATCAACCTATCGCCGTCGTGGAAATTAGGTTGCATTGAGACTCCAGAGACTACGTACGTACTGAAGAGAAATGTTCTGAGAAGGACGACGAAGACGACTGCTATAAGCAGTGATAGCACCCATTCTCTCAATTCTTTGCTTGATTTGCTTTCTACACTGGAATTATTGTCCATTTTGATCTCTCTCCTTTGTTATAAACATTTTACCACCAAAAGAGGATACGTGTCAAGTCACTTGTGGACAAGGTTTTTTGTAATTATACTTACCATTTGAGTTGGCTCAAAGGGTTTTACAATAAAGTCTGAAGCCCCTAAACGAATGGCTTCTTTTACATGTGAAGATTGTCCCATAGAAGAACACATGACTACCCTGATGTCTGGGTAAAGAGACTTGATATGCGCCAGAGTGTCGAGTCCACTCATACCAGGCATAGTGATGTCTAGGGTAACAACAGAAGGGTGATGAAAGCCCACTGCCTCAATGGCTTGGGGACCATCAGCAGCCTCATATATCTCATTATACCCCACTTGTTTTAGAGTGTTCCGGATAATGCCGCGCATAAAAGCTGAATCGTCTACAATCAAAATACTGTCATTCACTTCGTTACCCCCAGTATGTAATTATGATAAGTGTGAAGATTAAACCATGTAATCCATCTACTTATCAAGATATAGGTAAAGGAAAAGAGGTGTGGCAGTCCTTTTTTCCTTTGTATGAGAACCTATGTTTTGAATACAGTGTCATTCAGAAACTCTGCACTGATAATGTGACAGGTGTTAGTTTCTGTCTGACCAAGATACTGGTCATCGACCAGTACGACTTTATATTTCTTCGATAGTGTCCTAAGTTTGTTAAGAAGTATACTGTATGGTATTGAGTTTATCTCAGTATGTTTTGGTTGGATACGTATCTTGGAAGCTCCTAAGGACAATGCCTGGTTCATAACAATGCGAGCTGTATTAGACAGGTATTTATCTATAATTTTCTCGTACTTCGCGAATGTTCTATATAATTTGGGATAATCGAGAGAGTCTATAACACCAATCTCTGCAGTATACCATTCATGCGCGTAAGCCAAGAAATCACCCTGGACTACGCAACATCCTTTTTCGGACATCAAAGTAGTAGAAAAATCTCCATTGTGGAATATCACATCGATGGGAGTAGATGTGTGTTTTTTGTCTGAAATACACTCAAAAATACACTCTGCCCAGAAGTATTCTCCTGAGTTGGAACGATGTATACGTAACTCGACCAACTCTCCTTTGGGAGACGCCGCAATGGGCAGATCGATCAATAACTCACTTATTTTGAATTTTTTACGAAATGCTGCAGATAGTGGAATTACCGCTTTTCCCTCTTTCACACATGGCGCAGACACAATGAGAAACGCATGTGAACTCTCATCTTTCGGTGCTGGCCGAGATATTTGTGTATGGATAATCCCCTTTTTGCGTAATTCATGCGACCGAAAGAAAGATTGGTAGTCTTTATCCAGCCTTTTGATCATCGGGAGGGCCAAATCATCACCCAGCAAAGCAAACCATTTGGAATCCAAACACATTTGTTTCGAGAGGTTAAAGAAAAGATACCGGTTGGTTTTCTTAAAATGTGTTCTTACATTGTGACTAGCCAAATTATAAATCTTGTTAGCGTACATGCAAAGCTTATCTAAAGCCAAATAGTAGTCCTGATGTATATAATCCAAGGGTGCTCTATATGACACATATATGGCGTTTTCTGAGTACTTGAACATTTAAATACCTCTTTTCTTCTATGGAAAGTCATGCTTGTCCAAGGTATATGTTGAAAAGACATCTGTTCATGATGTAAAATAAAGTTAAGAAATGATGACATCTGGGAGGTAATATCCATGACAAATGCGAATAACGAAGTTGCGGCCATTTTGGCGGCCATGTCAGACAAAAGGTCCTCAATGGTTGAACAGTTGCTAGATTTGATTGTAGCACCGGAAGCAAAAAGTTCTGCGTATTACAATTACGAAGGAATAATGGCATTCTTGCAGAACAAAAAAGTCATTGACTCTGATGATAACCACGACACAGTCACACAAGCATACGCATGAACAAGCACAAGGAGCCACTACTATGTAGTGGCTTCCTTATTTGTTGGCAAACTTCGTTTGTACATTGAGTGTTTTTTAAGGATAACACGTCATGGCGAGGTCTGTCAATAACCTAACATATAGCGTGTATTTTCTTTTCGGATGAATGCAGATCCATCATCTGGAATATTTTGGCAGAGAGGATAAGGTTCTCTATTTTCGGGATATCGTCCAGATCAGTGTCCACTATCCGGTCATGTGTCCAGAAACTGGTCCCCATCTCAGATACACGGTATCGACATATCCTTTTCAGGGGCAACTGCAATGCCGTCCCTTCAGTATATTCTGAAAACTGAATCACAAAACTGTTTGTCCCACGTCTTTCCAATATCTCTACCATGTAGGGTTTGTTGGCCTCTCGACTTACAAATTCGATTGTAGGAGAAGTTATCTTCATGGATACGAAGGTTATTTCTCCTCTTCTTTGCATCACATTCACCTTGTGGATAGTGTAATCCCCTGTAGCCAGTTCCTCCAAGATTTGGTCTTTCCAAATCGCCAGCAAATTCATCCTTTAACACCCCTAAGATTTATTTTTAAATATGTAAAATTTCTAGAAAGTATTGTGTCATGGCTACACATGTGATTTAATATTCTTAAAGTTAAGTGGAGGTGCATATGATGAAAAAGTTTGAAATAGATTACACTTTGTTACAGAAATCGTCAGATGCGGAAGTGCAACGACTGACATCACTAATAGATGCAAATAGAGAAGTAATCGAAGCATTTGATCAGAGTATGGAAGATGAGCTGTTAGAACAGCTGACTAATCTTCTACAAGAAAAACTAGAGAGTCTGTTAGAAGAACAACAATTGGAAGCTCAAGAGGCCCTGGAGATGTTAGACATAGAAGACATCATAAACTATGATGTGCCAAAAGAATTGTCTGAGGATATTAATTCCTTGGCTTTAGATGACACAAGTATTGTAGAAAAAAATATATTGAAGTCGACCAGCAATCCAGCTTTGGAGTCCAAGATATATGATAAAATTATCAACATAAATCTAAATGACAAACATGAAGTAGAGAGAGAAATAGAAGTGGGATGGTAAAGAAAAGGAGACCTGCATTGCTGGGTCTCCTTTTGTGTGTTAATCTAAGAGGCTACTAACAGATTGAGTGCCCGAGGATGGTGGTAGAGCAGAAGATGGTTTGTATTCCAGTTTTTGTCGCATATCCTTGTTGAACTTATCCAGCTCATTCACAAATTGCTTACCAGAATCGATGATTCGACGGTTGGAATCTTCGGTATTGTGGATTGCAGCAAGTGTATCCTCAAAAGCCTGTTTCAAAGTTTCAATGGCAATGGATGGTTGCTCCAGCATCTTGTTGGTTTGTTCTGTATTAGAACGCAGTGTAGCAGCATTCGACTTGATCATTTCACTGATCGCTTCATTAGTTGAATTTACTGCATGAATCACTTGTTGCTGATTCCGCAGAGCCAATTGAATCGATGCTGATACAGTGACAATATTCTTCGTCATTGTGATAGCATTAAATACCGCTTCTTCCAGCTTGTCGTTGTTTTCAGCGATAATGTCCACAGAAGCAACAGATTGTTGCAACACATTAATCATCTGCATCATATTGTTCACACGACTAACGACTTTTACCATACCCTTTTCCAAGAGAGGCTTTTCGTGTTCCCGTTCTGGTTTATTGATTTCCACTTCCATAAGTTCCATCAACTTACGACCGAAGTACACTCGTTTTTCCAACTCGTACACTTTGTCTTGGGCGGCAATCTTCAACTGCTTTAAGCCGATAGTGTCCGCTTGGAGTTTATCCTTGCCATGGTACAGCGAGGTGACAATATTATCGATTTGTGTTTGGATACTTTCGTATTTGCGGATATAATTGGTGAGTGGGCTTTTTTTGGTTATCTTACTAATTAAGTTGCTCAGTCCACCTCTTTTTGTAAGTCCGTTAGGATTTAATTCGTCTACATGAGAACGCAACTGCAACAATGTCTGAGAGATACCGCCGTGTTGACCATCCATCATATGCTTTACAGGTTGACGAAGTGTATCAAGAGCTTGGCCTGCGGCCATCTGTGTGTTCTCACCAAGAGTACCCAACTGGTCAATCATCTTGTCCATTTGCTGTTGTCCTGTGCTGGACATCTTAACTACGACCTCATTGGCCTCCTGCTCAATTTTTGCGACATCATCTGATTTCAATAACGTTACTACAGCGTTTTGCATATCCGACATTTATACCCTCTCCTTATCAATATATATCATTATTGTTATATCTTTTAGAAATGAGCATGATCCCTTTCTCAAAGTCCATCATATCCCGTTGCTGGAATCCGGTTATGAGAGAAGTAATCTGCTTATCTATCTCTTTCAATCCGTCCAAGATTCTGCGACGGTTTTGAATCTTTGTTTGCGCAGGCAATTTTGTGAACGGAACAATCATGTTGTTTAAGTCCTGCATTACTAGTCGCTCAACCTTGTGTTTCTGTTCAGTCATATCAAACTCTTCAAGACTAGGAAGTAAATGACTAACCTTTGCTAATAACAAGTCTACCTTATCAACAATTTCTTTGTCAATATTGTTATTTTGATGTTCTCGAGCCAATAAACCTCCAAGCAGCCCAATGTAAGTAGATACATCTCTCACCCATGACGATGCGGGTTCCTCGGATGTCTCATCTGCTTCAACTGACATCGGTTCGTGAGGTGCATCGTCTGGAGTCGGTAGGGTGTTTGGTGCAGACCCAAGAGCTTTGATTTTGCGACGAGCGACCCACGTGGCACTCGATAGGACGATCAAGGGCGGAACACTCAAGGAAAGTATCTCTGGCAATATGGGAGCTAGAGCTAATGCGGTTCCCCAACCAGCAAAGGTTGAAGTCAATGTCACGAGGAGCGTTTTGTCTTTCCAAACAGCAGATAAAGTTTTGAACATGGGATACAGCCCACACTCCTTCCATATATAATTGATTGTACTGAAATTATATCATGTTAATATACCTTTTTGTCAATAAGGTCAAGACTTCGATTAGACTCACATCCTATCTTTTTTACCAAAGAAAAAGTACATATGAATTATTGATTCGAAAGGTAAGTTTATGGTACAATGGGACTATCGAAATGTAAAGGGTGTGAGCTATGTACATAAATGTTGCAAAGATGTAAGAGTGTGTGTCGTGTAAAGAATCTTAAGGAGTGAGTGTCGAAATGAATATGAGAAAATTTTTCACAGTGTTTTTCATGTCGGTAGGATTTGTGATTTGTGGTGATCACATGGCATCAGCCGACGCATCCCTAACTACAGAAAATAGTCCTAAGGAAAACGCAAGTGAGCCATTTGCACAACAATCTGAGATGGACATGGTCAATGCCATTCTCGATTTGCCAACAGAAAGCGAGACTGCCACGCCTGTCAAAGCGCTGGCTAAAGATCTCGACCCTTCATATTGGGCATATGGAGTAATTGCAGACTTGGCATCGCAAGGAGTTATCAACATCCAAAACGATGCATTTCGGCCAACCAAAGGTGTGACTGTTGAGACTTTCACATCATGGTTAAAGAAAGCGGGTATTCCTTTCAAGGTCCCAACCAAACAAAAGCCATCTGAGTTGATCAAAAAAGATACGGTGCAGGGTATGCTTGGGCTGTCCAAAAAGGACTTGAGTTCCAACTACTTCTACGGTATTTCTGTCAAAGAAGATGTGCATCAATTGTACTTGAAAGGGGCGTTGGAGTATGAGATTAACGTCTTATATTCAGGTGCCGATACAATAACCCGAGCGGAAGCTGCTCTCATAATTCGCGCTTTGCAAACATCAAAATAACATCAAGAGTAACTGCATGCATGGATGGTAATCTTCGGATTACCATCCATATGCATGTTGCGTAGGGGGACAAATGTTCGATCGAGAGGCACGAATAGAAGAATTGAGAAAACTGGAACTGTTTTGTTACAGGTATGCCTTCCATCTAACAGGTGAAAATGACTTATCCGCAAAATTGGCGCAAGATGTGCTGGTGTATTTATATACCAGCGACTCGTTCTTCGTTATGTTGGATACAGAAAAAATTCAGTTTATCAAAGAAGTGTCAGATAAACTAAGTAAGACATTATAAGTTTGGAGTGATATACATGGACATACGACTGCAAAGCGATTTTGTGGACTACTACGATCACTTTTTTGACATATCTGGAAAGGTCCTAAGACGTTTTAGTTACCAGGGAATGAATAGAGCAGAAATGTTCACTTTCATGCGTTCGAAAGGATTACATACACCAATATTTGGAGTTACACGAAAAATACTGGAATTCGCAAAGACTACCAATATCGAGCCCCCTTCTCATCTTGTAGTGTATACAGATTTGAACAAACATTGTGGAGAAGGGAAAATCTTGGTTCCTTGGGATGAGGCCATTAGCTCCCTCCCGGCCAGTTTTGCTTCTGAGTACATACCCTCTAACAGTGAGAGTTTACGTGTGCTCCAGGTGGGAAATTCCTACTTTTGGCTAAGGTATAAGAGCAAAAATGATTGGAAGTCCAATTACGGAGATGTTGATATAGAAGTATTGAGTATGCATGATGGATACTTTAATTCTGATATCAAGGAACCTCTGTACGCTATAGATTTTGTTGGCGGCAATGAGATGCTGGCTGTTGATTTCAACACAGCACCACAAATTCGTGGCACAGGGGTGGAAAATATTGTGTCGGCCAGAGATATCGTGCGTGGCATCAAGGAGGCATATGAAATGATACATGAAGAGAGGACTGGTTAATTTCTCCAGTCCTCTCTTCTGTGCCAGATATAATGTTGTTCATTTTTCCACGGCCCTTATTTGGCTATGTGAAGCTCTCCGGTCTTGTTCAACATATTTAGTTCACGAACACTTGGTTTTAGCATGTCTGAGTTATTCTCTCGCACATAGGAATGTGACTTAAGATCATAACAAACCATCGCATACTCTTCGTCCACCATAGGCAACGGTAGGATAGGGTTTGGCTTGGTTGTATACACGGCGATACTGATTTGTCGTGTGGATACATTGACGGAGACAATATAGCCATCAAAGTATTGTTCTGTAGTTTTTCTTTTTTCTGCTTTCATGGCCTTAATGCATTCATCTATTGATAACTTTACAGATTCTTGATTTAGCATGTTGTCATCCTCCAATTATGTTGGTTTTATCTTGGCTCTTCGTCAGGTCTGGTATAACTTCATTTACCAGTTGGTTCTCAAAATACTCTAGGCTACTAGCATATAGGGGTTTGATACGAGATACATCGATAAGAGACTTTAATTTGTTGCCAATTGTATGGTCAGTGAAAATAGCCAAGTACATGACTACATCCGATCTGCCTACGGGACCCGCCATTCTTGACAGTCCTGTCTCAAGTATGGAAGGATAAAATTCAAACCCTCCACCATATTTCAAAACCACAGACTTATACAAATCTTTTTTATTTGGATCTCCTATCACACATATCGTCTTTCCCTTTAAAGGCGCATATATATTGGCGTTGTTTGAACTCTTCAGTAGTGCCCATAAGTCTTCGTTTTCAGCAACCAATTTTCCATTTTCCTCAGAAGCACGTCCTAACTCTGACTCCAATCTTTCTATCTCCAACACTGCGGATTCCAGTTGTTGTTGCAATTGTAGGTTGAGCGCGTATATGGTGGTTTTTAATTCTTTTTCTTGTGTTTGTCTTTCCAGCATCTCGGTGCGTAAGAGGCTCTGCAATTGATTTTGTTGCTTTTCATGTCTAGCCAGTTTCTGTGACAATTTTTTGCGCTCTTCCAACAATTGGTTGATGGTAGGCACTGTATTAGCTGTGTCATTACTAGTGTTTTTCATTTCACACTCTAGTAAAAAACTATTCAACAACATGTCCTCAAAGTATGTCCACATATCATCATCAAAAATATCCAGCATGTTGGTGATATATGAAGACGCAGGCGTTTGAAATAGTATGCAAGTGAACATCACTGTCTGAGATGTCTTATCCCTGTCTTTTTCCTCTATACTCTTGTTCAAAAGTCCTAGGAATTCTGTAAAAGGCAGAAGGTCTTTCGCACCTGCGAAGGGATAGCTAAGAATCAAGGACTGAGCAGTGAACCAATCAAGTTTTGTCTGTACACGTGTATTAGTGTCATACTTTTCCAATATCTTTTTTATAATAGCATTTTTTCCTTTTTTCCTTACTTTGGGCGGTAATACAAGGCCTATATCGCCACACAAACCAGATATATGTGTAGAATTACTTGCTGACAGGAGCTGGTACACATTGTGACGTTTAAGTAATCCTTCGATATTGTGTGTCGAGGCAATAGCATATATTATCTCACCCACGCTTTTCCCTCGGTCCTTGGGATCCATGGTTGTGTTTGGCTGAGTAAGGGGCAATATCATTTCACGGATCGTACTGATACTACTTGCTTCTTTTATCAAGGCAAGGACGTCAGGATTGTAGCAAGTTTCGTACCGGTCTTGAAACAATTTGTCCACCTGCATACCTCCTTCTGCCTACTATAAATACCATACCAATTATAACATAGGCTAGTCGCAGGGATCAAGAACCCGGTTCTGTCATGGTCCTTTGACCATGCCTTGGGAGGGCACAACAATATGTATTTTATAAGTTCTACAATGTATTTTTCCTTATGGTATCTAAGTGCTTTGAGTTTAAGAAGGACGCGGATCCGTACATTAATTTAGTATTGACGGAAGAGGCTGTTTCGTGGTATAATTGATATATGGGAGAGGAAAACGGAGTGGTATCTGCACTCTAATGTTGAAAAACAAAAGAGTGCACTTATTTGAACAATTGAACTACACTATCACTACCTGTGAAAGGGTTGTGGACTGCTACTTCTACATATCCCACAGCCAAACTGGTCATAGCCAATGTCACGGCGATAATGGTTACTTTTGTGAAAAATTTTGGTTTGAACATTATAAACACCTCGATCATAGATTTATTTACATTCCGTTTGTTGCAAGCGCTATTGCAAATTGTTTATTTCACGCTTACATCGATAGATACGGTATCTCGTAATTTTAGTTTACCACAAGGATATATCTGTTGTCAATATAATATAACAACCAGAGTTTTTTGCTAGTAAATTCCTGTGCTAGATTCCAGTTTCGGACATTATATACATACTTATACTAATTTATACTTTGATTTTACCATCTTAGTGATTTCAGAGCAATAATTTCAAGGGATATATCCGTGGTGGATATATCCCTTGAAATTATCTAGCTTTATTATCCTGTGCTATCATCAAAGCACTGCGTTGTTCTAGCCAATCTTTCATTCTCCCCAGATCATAACGTACGCAGTTTCTGCTAATTTTAATGTAAGGCATCCCATCTTTTCTAAATTTGTAAAAAGTTACCAGGGAAACTCCCATCCAGTCAGCGGCTTCTTTTGCATTTACCAATTTGTTTGTACTCATTCCAAATCCTCCCGTCATATTAGGTTATACTTTTCATGCTGCTAAGCATTGATTGTAGTGAGGTTGCATCCCACAGTTCCACGCCCACCTTTTCAGCCACTTCACGCGCTGATTTCGTATACTCCGAATTAGTTATTACTATAGCCTTATCACACTCGTAAAAGGCTTTAGCTGTGAAAACCTGTTGAATTGCACTGTTATTAACTTTATTTTTGTATCTTTTGGCCTGTATTACTATCTTTTCTCCCCCATGCATTACTATAAGATCTGCACCTTGATCGTTGATGTCAGTCTTGTGTACTACATAACCCAAGGCGTCATATAAGTCTCTCAAAAACTCCTCGAATTCTATTCCACCCATTTTTGGCACTTTACCTACTCTTTCCAAGACGCTATCTATCTTTTTCCGTCTATATTGAACATCGAAGTCAGAAATGCCAGTATTGCGTTCCGTTCTTTCACCTACACTGGCTTCAGATTCTTCATCTGTATCATATGTGTCTTCTTCTTCGTCATATCCTTCTACCTCAAATTCGAAATCCTCATCCGTGATCTCAAATACATCAAGAGCCCCTGACTCTTTTATATCACCTTTTGCAGCAGCATTGATAGGACTTTCTTTATGGCGTGAGGAGATGAGTATGCGGTAAGGGCTCTCCGCCACCTCTTCACCTTCTATTTTAATCTTCTTAGAAGACGCATATCGTATAACGAACAAGACCAAATGTATAGAGGCTGCGCCAATAGCTAGAGGGATGATATTGTAACCAAGTGCCACCCAGATGAGTAGCACCAGAGAAAGAATGTAGTTGGTGTATTTGGTTATGCGTTTAATCATAGAGATCTCCTCAATTTATGTCAGGAATTATGAAATCCCCCTTAGTTGCATCTAGCATTGCCGGTCTATACACTGCAGCAATCTTATATGTGAAGGAATAGTCCTTACCGTTGACTCGAAAGTCTCTAGGTATTTCCACTTTAGCAAATATAAAGGGCGGTGCGAACCTTTGCCCATTAACTTGTTGGTACCGGGAGTACGCTGGGTCAGTTATACTATTCACTACTACGAAATCGGTCACTTTTATTCCGTATGGAAAATCTTTGTTTCCTGGGAGAGGATTCAATGTTTGACCTATGCAATTCGGGCCACCCTCCTGAACCCTAAACACCTTCGACACACTAACTCCGTCAAAATCGGGTGTACAAAAGGAATGGAGGGCTGTGTCACTCGGTATGGTCATCTCATTGACCATCCTACCATTCTCATATGTTGGTACTATTTCCGCCGTATGAACAGCGTCAGAAAGAGCGTGGAATAACAATACCTGACCTCGTTGCTTAACTGATTCGGCTTGTTTGATAAATACGTTGGCCGTGGCTAATGCCACAATTGTCAAAACCAAAAACACTGTGAAGATGTATATAGCTATACCAGATCCACGTTCATTACCCATTTTTACAATCACCTACTATCTCCAGAAAAAGTCATCGTCTGGTGTATTGCTTACAGGTGTGGTCCACTGACTACAAGATGGTTTGTCTTCTACCAATACCCCACCATTTGTAGCTATGTAACACTGTTCCGGAGCAGCACCTTCAATAAATTGACTAACTGCTGTGGAACTAACCGATATTTGATATGTTTTTTGCAGCCCAACCATGCTTATGTTGTACTCGTATACGAGAGTGACTTTTACATCTTCACCATAAACGTGAGGGTTGGCTGTTAAGTAGCCGCCTGTAGTGCTCTCGGCGTATACTCTCACTTTTCCTTTAGGAAGTCTTCTTCCATCAAGAAAGTGTTGGACGGAGCGATGTGTTGTCTCAGTATACCCACCGTACGTCTTAACACCATCCACTACTTGATCCATTGTTCTCTGTAAAGAAGTATAGTCACCCATTACCTTAGTCAACATAAAGGTAGCGGCAACAAATACTAAGAGAATGGTCAAGCATATTGTAGTTGCGATATAGGTATCTATTCCGCCTTTTTCATCCAGTCTTCGTTTCATAATTTGCCACCCCGTGTAAGAGATAAGCCCCCTACGAAGGGGGCCTATGTCGTTTTAGCAGTTGTTAGAACCAGTGCCACCACTGACATCACTTGTGCAGTCAATGATTTTGCTCACATTGCTTTCGAACCAGTTCGCGATCACGTTGCCTCCATTGGCGCCTGCGAAGTATCTCCAAACAGCCCAACCAATAAGAAGTACAATGGCAACGATGATAAGGATTGTGATGTAGTTTTCGATTCCGCCTTTTTCATTATTTAGACGGGTTTGGAATCTGTCTTTTATCGATTGACCCATAAGATATGCCTTAGACTGCATGCGTGTTGCTAGATTTTTCATCTTTTATTTCCTCCTAATTGGATGTAATAGTTATATCAGTGAATTGCCCCATTACTGTATATGCTAAAGGGATACAGACGAGAGTCAGCAAGCCCAAAACACCTAGAATAGGTAAAGCCACCATAAAGATCTTTTGTCTGGAAGTAGCCATACTTATTTTCAGCTTTCTCATTTCTACGAGTGAATCTGCTAGATCTTCGAACATGTCTGGTGATGCTTTTGTGGACCACGAAGCCTTCAGTTGTTGCAGTATAGCATCTACATGTGGGTTGTCCACGCGCTCGCTAAACTTGTCCAACGCACTGGCATAGTCTTTGTTCAAAGCTATGTCGGCACTGACCCTACGTAATTCCTGCGATAAGTCTGGGCCCACGACTTCTGAAGCCTCATTTAGAGCCATAGGAACATTATACCCGATGGAGAAGTATATGATCAGATAGTCAACCATAGTAGGGCTATCTGCCGATACAGAGTCCCTCCAGTTGTTATACCTCGCTCTTAAACTCATAGAAGGGAATATCCAACCTACAATCAGACCTACAGCAATCATCCACGGTCCAGCCACCATGAAAAGAACCAAGCCAAAAGCCAACATGAATCCTATGCGCTTTAGGATGAAGTGATTAGGGTTTTCTTCCAGTATTTCTAGGCATTTTTTATCTTTTGTATCCATCTGAAAGGACAACCAGTCGATTGGCTTGAGCATCAATTCTTTTATAGCTTGTTGCGCTTCCAAACTAAGGATCGATTCCCCTGGCATGTCTGTAGATTTTGGGATAAACAGATAAATGGTGTAACCGAGAAGTACAGTAAAGGCCAAAGTAAAAATAAGCCCAAGCATTAGTAAACTCACCACCTTTTGTTACTGAGACATCTTCTTATTTATGCCAGTAAAATTCCAGTTATACTAACATTATAACATGATGTACTACATACATCAATAATTACAATGTAGACCCATTAAGTAGTACGTGTGCTGCTTTTGTAACCAAGGTACGATCCTACTATCATGATAGCTATACCAATAGTGGCGATTTTCCCCAACCCCCATGTAGTTAATGATACCTGGGCAGTTTCCGAAAATGTACAGGCTCCTACATACGCCAAGGGCAACCCTACTAACATAGCGACTATGAACATAGTATACTCGGACAACTGAGCCTTTTTATCCCTTTCTAAGGACTTTTCCATTTCAACCACTTTATGGAGACGTGCGAAGGAATCTGCGGCTACAGCGGTTCCCTTGTATAGAGCAGTAGATACGAATTTTCCGTATGTGCGTAACTCATCATGCCCCGTTTTGATTGCTAATTCAGCGAATCCGTCCTCTAAAGACTGACCCAGACGGGATGCCCCCAGTATCTTATTTATTTCTCCTCGAAGGGGTTGATCGACTGTACGAGTCATACTCTCTAGTGCTTTGTCTATGGAGCCAGACGTGGATATAGTCTGTGGTGTAGTGCTCAGTAATATACCTATCTGCACATCCATTTTCTGATCATAGTTCTTATTTAAAAAATTTAGTATCCAGAATGGGATCTGGTAACCGAGTATGGCTATTATGCACCCAGCAATCAAGTTGTTCGTATATTTCCACACAAAGATGGCAACAATAACAGCAGATGCCAAACACAATACGCGGAAGAGGATAGGGTGCATATTAATACCTGCTCTTTTCAACTTTGCAGAGATATTAACAGATCTTTTTTGTTTCATGCCTGCTTCTAAACTCGTCTCTTGTTTTTCGCTAAAAGTTTCCATCATCTCACGTAATCTTTCGCTACTAGGCAGTACCATATATATGGCAACTGTCATAGTAACTACAAATAGTACTAATAGTCCGATATTTATCATGCTAAAATCCATTTCCATTGCCTCCTCAAAGGCCTACGAATGTAGGCCTCCAAATTCTGTAGGAACACGTGCACCAAACTCGAAAAATCTTGTTCTTTTGTCTAGAGACAAGTGATTTTTGTATTGGTGACTACCAAAGACCTTCTTGGTTCTACCAAACTCATCTTCCTCGAGGTCTGTCTGGTCGAACTTGAATATATCACGGAAAGGAACAATACCTAGTCTGCGGGCTTCATCTACGGGTATAACTTCTGTAATGCGAGTGATTTTCCGTGTTTTGTCTGGCAGAATACGGCATTGAATAACCAAGTCGATTGAGTCGTGTATCATTCTGCGCATAATTTCTTCAGGTAGACCAAAGTTAGCCCGCGCCATCATGATTACTAGCCTCATCACGACTTGTTCAGGAGCGCCCGCATGTAGGGTAGTAATACCTCCACGTTGACCAGATTGCATAGCTTCTATCATGTCTCCACCTTCGGCTCCACGTACCTCACCTACAAGAAGTCTGTCAGGTGACATCCTGAGTACATCTTTGAATAGCTCATGTATACCTATATTCTTATCTTTGTTATCCCTTTTTACTGCTTCAAGGGGCACATAATGGAAATTTGGAAGATTCAACTCTTGTGTGTCCTCTATGGATATTATGCGATCATGGGGACTGAAAAATCCAGACATTGCCCTAGTTACTGTGGTTTTACCTGAGTTAGTCTCCCCGTAGAGGATAATGTTTGCTTTTCCTTTGACGCACATCTTGAGGAACTCCACCATTTTTACACTAAGCGCTTGTGATTCAACCAGTTTTGCAATATCTACTGGTTTGGTTGTGGATGGTGGTTTACGTATTGTTATGATAGAGTGCCCGTTTGCTGATGCTGGTGGTATGATTATGTGTACACGTGCGCCATTCTGCAGTTTCGCGTCACAGTGAGGTGTATCATCATTGACCGCCTTACCAACTGCACTTGCCATAGATACTGCTAGTCCATTCAGTTCTTTGCTAGAATCGAAAGTCACATCTGTCAACATTTGGTTCCCGTCGACTATACAGAACACCTTATTCGGTCCTATCACCAGTATTTCTGTGACTGACCGATCTTCCATAAGAGGATCAAGTTTACCGATGCCTAGAACCTCTGCTATCAAGATCCTCCCCACAACGTTTTCTTCCTCTTCTGACAGACCCTTACACTTTACGCTCACTGTGCTTAATATTTGTGTTCTAGCCTCCTCTTCCAATGCAGGATTACCCCAGTTCGGCTTCATAAGATGGGAGTGATTTTGAATAAGCTCCAACTTGATATTCGCCAAAAGTTGTGGGTCGGGGGTCCACCCACCATACGCCGTTTCTACCACTTTATATACCTCCATTGCACTCTCCGCAGCATTTGCAACATCAAGGAGGATGTCCGCTACTACAGTGGGGTCGTATGATGGTGTGTGGGCTGTGTAGTCAATTATAGGGTCAAAGAAGCTATCTGGTGCTGGTACATGAGGAGGAATATCAGATTCCTCTCGGAGTTCATTCTGAGAAGGCAAAAGTGCACTGGACTTTTCCCGGCTCATTTGGAACATTTGAGATTGTAAAGATTGCAATTGGGACTGCAAAAAGCTTACTTGTTTCTCTAGATAAGAAGTGTCCACAGATGCATGTGTCACTGTCTTCTGATTCTCAACATTAACCTTTGCGGCCTCTGTTATCTCGCGAATCGCCGTCTCTGTTGCACTTAGCAATCTCTCTGCTGAGGACTTCATCTCATTCGCAAGTTCCTGTGTAGCTTCGCGAGTGAGACTTACTACATCTGCATGATTATGTTGTGTGGAATCTGACAGCTTCGAAATCGCATTCTCCACACTCTTTGCCATCAGCGCCGAGGACTCCATAGCTTGCGTTGCTATTTGCTGTGTAGCTTCCTGGGCTATAGTTGTCATCTGCTTCGATGTATCTCTGACGCTATCGGATAGGCTTTCTGTCACATCTTGCGTTCCTTGTATCAGAGTGTCTGCTACACCTTGAGTGGTGTCCAACAAGGATTGGGTGGTCTCTCTCACACCATGTACCAATACATCTGTGGCTTCCTTAGACCCCTTCACAAGTGTCTCTGATGCTTGCTCAGTTACTCTAACCAGCTGTGATGTTGTGTGCTCTGTCTCTCTATTGAGGCGTGAAGCAGATTCTTTTGCTCCATCTATCATAGTGTACGACGCCGCTTCTGCTCCCCGTGCTAAAGTTTCAGCCGTCTCATTCATACTCTCAGCCAAAGTCTCTACAGCAACATTAACGCTCTCAGCAATAACCTGTACACCCTGTATTAACACTTCAGTGGCCTTGTCTGATTGACCGGCTATCTTATCTACGGAAAGTTGAGCAGTTTCCAACATGCCTTTGGACATATCACGAGTTTGGGTTGCGATAGCCGAGCTTAGATCCTTGAACGACTTGAGAGTCTCCAGCACTTCTTGGGATACATGGGCATCAGGGGTTTGTATGTTCCGATCTTTCCCTGTGACGGTCCTGTGTGCCTGAGTATCTCCGCTTACATTTCCCTCCCTTTGCGAAGGAGATGCTGGGTTCGGTTTTTGTGCATTTACACCTGTTTGAGTAGATGTATGGGGTCTCTTGTTATTTTCTGCTTTACCATTGGACATCGTTCTGCTCCCACTCTCGTCTTTCGCAGGATTAGCTTTTTTTACGGAATGCGCAGATTGTGTCTGAGACTTTTCTGAAGGTTGCCCATTCCCCCGTTGTTGTCCAACCGCATCCCTCGCGCGTTGATTATTTTGGTGCTGTAGTGGTTGTTGTTTTTCCGTTTTTGTAGATTGCTCTGTTCCTTGTTGTCCTTGACTCGATTGTGGACGTTGTTGTTCTCTGTGATGCTTGGGCCGTTCTTCCTTGGAGGACTGTTGATCAGGACGTTGTTGTGTAGTCTGCCTTGTATTTTTATCTGACTGATGCCCTGTTCCTTGGGTCGGAAACTTAACACGCGGCATTTCGGCATTCTTCGATTCTCCTTCTTGCCCACTCCCTTGGTTCTGCTGAGCAGGAGAACCCCCCTTTCCATGTTCTTTTTCATCTACACCAACTGCCTCATTACTACCTTCTTGCACACCCGCTTTGTTTGTCTCCTCTGTATCTACAGAGGTGGGAGGTGTTTCTACTTTTGGGGGTGGAGATGGCTTTTTGATTCCACCAATGTTAATACCCACTTTTGGTGTAGGTGTATTGTCTTTCTCCACTTTTTCCTTCTTTTGTAGAGGAGCAGGGGATTGATAACCACCATTCGGACCAGGAGGTCGTCGTCCTCCCCCTCTGTTGGAGGCATTTGGATCGTAACCTGCTAATCTATTGTGAATACTGTTTGGGTCATCTATGTCTACTGGTTGTGGGTCGGCAGGTGCACTCGATGACGAAGGAGTTCCAGAAATATTCCTTTCCTCTATCTCTTCTCTAGGCTCCACCGGTTCTTCTTGTTGGTCTGACGGTATCAAAGATACATGAGTCTCGGGATCTTCTTCCTTAACCTCTGGGGAGGGAACAGGCACATCTGCACCCGGTTCCCCAGTTTCTTCCAAGTCTTGAGTAGTCTTCCTGTCTCTCATATATGTGTCAGAAGATGACATGACTTTGGTCAAACTATTCCTACTTATTCCACCCAATCTTTTCATTGTGTTTCCTCCCTACCAGACATTATTTAAAAATTAACTTACCCAGCTTTCCAAATACACTGGACTTTTCATTGAGACTTCTCCCTACTACATTCTCAATCAGAGAACCCCACACTTGAGAATCCTCATTTTTATTGGTGCAGTATGGCTTACCATAATTTACTGCTTGCAGATGACCGTACCTATCAGAAGGTATAACACAAACAGCCTTCATTTTCAGATAGCTTTCTATTCGACTCTGGCTCATATCCACTTTTGGGATGTAGTTGTTAATAATCAGTCGAAACTTGCTCCGTGGGATTCTCATGACTTCTTCGGCAAATATAAGCTCATTATAAATATCTTCTAAGAAGCTTCTATTCTGGTCCACGACCAAGTAAATAATGTCAGACTGATCTAGCATCGTCGCTGTGGCTGCTTCGTCTATAATGTTGCAAATATCCACCAGTATCATGCTGTAGTCCATTCGTCTTGATACTCTATGAATGATGTCCTTTACTTGTTGTACTTCTACAGTCAGGTCGTATCGTGCTCTTTCCATACCAATTGGTAGTATGTCGACACCATAACGTTGTTGTAGAAGGGCCTTTATCGTATACTCGTCTATTCCATCGTGCAACAATTGTTCCAGACCCAGAGTCTTTCTAGGAATATTGAAATAGGCGCCTAGATCGTGTTTCACGACGTTCATATCGATGGCTATCGGTTTTAAACCCATCGAAGCTGCTTGTACCGCCATGTTACTTAGGATTGTCGTCTTTCCAATGGAGTTCGGTGAGTAGAATGTGACGACCTTAGCGTTAATGAACTGTGGTGATGGTGCAGACTGTGTTTCTCTGATCCTTTCTGGTTGTTTGATAGGAGATGGTGGCACCTCGATATTTCGTCCCATATCGGCTAAACCTGAACCAAGTGTATTCTCTTCCATAGGCATTACATTCTTCGAACGACTAAATTTACCTAATAAGCCACCAGACCCACTTTCACTTTTACCTACAGGAGCATCTACATCAAAAGACAATGGTTTGGCGGTCTCTATATGACCTCCTATGTCCAGAATGCCACGCATGCTTTGTGCTTCTTCTGCAGTAGGCGTGAGTGTATCTCGCTCCACCTGATGAGGTGTTTGTGGTTGAGACCTTGGAGTAAAAAATGGCTCAATCTTTTCATTCATACGAGAGTCCTGACTAGGGTGCGTAAGAGGCACTTGCAGTGTATCCGGTTTAGATGTAGACTCAGGTACATGTGTCGGCACTGGTTTAGGTACTGGAATTGGCTCCGGCCTTGGTTCCGATACAGGCTTAAGTACTGGAATTGGCTCTGGTGCAGGTTTAGGTACTGGAATTGGCTCTGGCACTGGAATTGGCTCTGGTGCAGGTTTTGGTACTGGAATTGGCTCTGGCACTGGAATTGGCTCTGGTGCAGGTTTAGGCACTGGAATTGGCTCTGGTGCAGGTTTAGGCACTGGAATTGGCTCTGGTGCAGGTTTAGGCACTGGAATTGGCTCTGGTGCAGGTTTTGGTACTGGAATTGGCTCCGGTACGGGTTTTGGTTTTTGTACTTGAGTGTGTGTAGGAGCAGGTTCCGATATTGGCACCCTCACTGTTTCAACGGGTCCGGATACAGTCGGTGTCTCTCCTACATATTCTGGAGACAAAGGTGCTTGAACAGCCTCTGTGCTTAATGTTTCTTCACCTTGTTTCCCTTGCTCTATCATCACTTTCGGTGGGACATCATTGCCCTTGTTTCCTCTCAGTTTACTGGTCAAGGCATCAAACGAGAGTCTATCTTTTGCAGATTTTTTATGATCAGGTGCTGTACCTTTTTTCGGAAAGAAAGATTTACGTGGTTCCTTCGCCTCAGGTAAAGCTTTTTGTGGTATCTCTTCCTGTTCCACATACTTATATTGTGGGTCTCTCAGCCCTTCCGCTTCCTCGAGACTTAGAGATTCACTTAGAATATTATTGATCATCTTCGCTGTAACTTTGGTAATTAAGTCCGTCGTGATAGTGTGCTGTAAAGAAAAGTGAATCAGTTCTTGTACATTTTTTTCACTGCCCCACAACAAGAAGACTACACGAACTTGTGGGTAGGATTGTCTGCACCGTTTCAACAGCATCTTTAGGCTTTCGGTAGAACCCAGCAAGTTGGAGATAAACAGTATACTTGGGTTGTTATTTTCTATACTTGGAATGACATCACGAGAATCCTGCAATATATCTAGTACATGCAGATCTTCCCAGATTGGGAATGTCGCTAGTTTACCCTCTCTGTCCACTCCATGCATCCAATTTTCTATCTCGGGCTTATTAATAGCTAGAATGCAAGTCTTTTTCGACATATATAACACCTTCCTCAATGCTATTTATTCAAAATTCCACATCATCGTCATCGTCATTATTCACGAATCTAGATGGTAAATTTGGTTGTGCTTCTTCTTTGTATTCTGGCACTTGTGGGGAAACTAGTGCATGTCCTTCTATAGCTTCGTGCTCTGTAGAAGTGACCTCTATATCAGATATTGGCGCCTCTTTATACGGTTCTTCTTTGTAAAATACGTCCTCCACTATTTGTGGTGTGTGAGAATTATGTGGTACATGGGTGACATCACCAATACATGTGATGAGACTATTGAGCATCAACAAGTCTGTCACTACACTTCCTATTATATTACAGTTATATTCTTCTTGCAATAATTTCAATTGTTGCTTATCTTTTTTATTCTTTATTTCGCCCGTGCATATAATGTAGTTATATTGTCCTACATTTCCTGTTATTAAAGCATGCATATCGGACACACTGGTCGTACTGGTACTCAATACAATCGCATTCGGCCTATACTCTGTCAGTGCCCGAGACAGCATATCGACAGAGTTAACCTGCACCGCATTTATTCCTATATCTGAACATGTTTCTGAATTCAGAAAGTTTCCGATACTCAAATCATTGGTGTAGTCTATGACAATACTATATGCCAAATTGATCACCCTCTTTTCTGATGTCTACATCAGTTATAATCCATTTGTTACCCTTGAATTCAAGATATACACCCATATCCACAAATATCTCGTCATCTGTCCCATCGACATGATCTGCCAATATGTAGTCAACCACTAATTGGCTCTCGCGTAGACTGAAGGACATACTAGTCATTGTCTTATCTTTCACCACCAACATACTGGGATCAGAAGTATATTTCAACAACTCAGCATCTATATAGGACTTTAAGGACCCAAGTTGCACTGAATCACGATTTAACAGATAGGACGCGAACATAGAGGATAGATATAATGGATCTGTTGATGTTGGTGTTGCATAGGCAAAACTGTTACCCTGCCAAGTTATCTCATGCCGAGTGTCGGTCTTTCCTTTTGTTATCAAATATGTCAGGCTTCCTTTCCCAACGGCTTCAGGACTAGGGCTCACTACCATAATGTTCGTACCATCAGGGAGGAGAGAGTCGAGGGTTAGCTCGCTCTCTTTCTCCACATTCAACTCCTGTAATTTTTTCTGTCGTTCCAATTCGGCTTGTTGTTTGGCTATATTATTATCTATTATCTGCTGAGACCCCTTCTGAGGCTCTGGAGTAATGGTGTCCATTGGAGGGGCAGATGTGTTATATAGCACCTGATTCACTATAATGGCTATACCAATCACCCCCACGACAAGTCCTACTTTCACCTTATCTGAAACAGAAAACTTAGATTTCTCTTCGCTCATGTGTGTTCCTCCTTTAGCATTTTTGCAGTCTGTCTGCACCAAGTGAGTTAAGGGTTGACCTCCAGTCACCTGACTGATTGCCTGAAAGTGCCTTGTATACACATTGCGGATTCAAGAACATAGTCGATCCCTCAATATGTTTTGGAGATCCAATGTGTATCTCAAAATGGAGATGTATACCGCTTACTTTTCCAGACATACCCATGGTTCCTAGTATATCTCCTTGTCTTACATTTTGTCCCGCTTGAACACGTACACTGCCCGGAACCATATGTGCATACAGGGAATATATTCCATTCCCATGATCTATGGCAACCGAATTGCCAAGACCACCGTATCCTGAACCTGCGAATCCTACATCGGACCACACCACACGTCCATCTGCTATAGCCATAATAGAAGGCGATGGAGCCGAACGATTTGATCTTGCAATGTCTATGCCCCTATGCCATTTGTAAACTAGATCGACTGGGTGGAATCGGTAGTAATACGGGCTAGACAAAGTGGATTTGGACTGATCCACAGGCCATATGATGTAGGGGTTTGAAGTTCCGTTAAACCCAGAGTTCTCATCAACAGCTACATATCCATTGTCATAAGTGTTTTTGAAGTACAATACGTTTTGTATATAAGTTTCACTATGGTTATAAGCATATATGGCTTTTCTTAAATCTCCACTAGATGCTCCATTTCTTGATAGGTACGATGCCGCTGAGTAAATGGCATCTTCTATATTCCACATATCGGCTTTCCCATCTCCATTCGCATCTAAACCATACCCGCCATATCTCGATATAGCTTCGGGACTTGTTTTATCTGCGGAAGGAATATCGCCCTTACCGTTGGAACCTTTACATCCTGGTGCCGACCAACCTACCCACGTACACGGCATGAATTGCATGTGCCCCTCTGCCCCAGCAGAAGAAACCATTGGTCGGTGTGTTGAAAATCTGGTCTCTACCCTGTGATGAGCAGCTAGAAGAGTCCAAGGTACGTTGAACTTCTCCGCTGCGGCCTGATATATAGGGATGTACTTAGCTGGGATTTGGTTGTCTTCAAAGGACATGTTGGGCAAAGTGGATGCGTCTACCAAAACACCATATTTTGTCGCTTGTATGATAACGATGTTGGCTACAACTCTACGGCCAAGCAGGTCTTGTAGTGCTCCTCGAGGATCCTCAGAGAAATTATGATCTACTAAGTACTTGGCAACTGCCATTGTTGCATCTCTGTCGTCTTTTGGATCTGCCGTATACACTGGAGCCGGTATGTTGCACGGCTTGGGCTTACTTGACGTCCCAGAGGTGCTTGTTGAGGTTGTACTCGCTAGTCTTACCACGGGTGTCGATGAAGTATTGTTTGCTGACACAGTGGTATTACTTGATGTCCCAGCAGTACTAGAAGTAGTATTTGCTGGGGGAGAGGGTTCACTCCAATATGCGTCAGATCGTGTCCACAGGGTTCCTGGCGGATTCGGGTAAGGTCTAGGTTGCTCGCATGCCGCATATGCCGCATCGATGTCATCTAAGTTGTCTGGAATGTCGTATTCGTTTTTACCGTTTCCTTTGTTTGCTATATTTCCCTCAGGATCTAAACTATATTTTTTTGATCCCGGACCACTCCACCAGACCGAATCCAATCCAAATACTCCATAAGTGTTTCTATATATCTCTTTTCCGAACTTAGTCCGGTTTTTGGACACTGCAGCTAGCACAGTCCATGGAATATTATAATTTTTTTGCCCCTCCCTGAATATTTCCATCTGATCTGAAGGTATCTCTTTCAAAGCAAGAGCGGTTGGTTCTAGGGACATGTAAGTACTCTTTTTCAATTTCTCCAAGTCAGGTATTTTTTGCGATGATGTTAGTATTATGAGAAAAATTATGCCTATGATGAATATGGCAGTTACAGATGCAATAGTGACAATCCCTATGGACTTGTAATACTTCAAGGCTCGTTTTGCCAGAGTAATGCCAATTCCGTCCTGACGATCTTCGTTATCTCCCATGCATATCCCTCCCTATAAATGAGGGGAAGGGACACATACGCCCCTTCCCCCACGTCAGTTATTATTCTTGACTCGATCCGGGTCCAGGACCACGGCCTAAGCCACGGTCACCAGGGATAAAGTCATTGTCAGTTTGTCTTGATCCTTCATTTGTTGACTGTGGGTTAACTCTTACTCCTCTAGGTGGCTGTGGTGACTGATCTTTGCCAGAAGATGAGTTATTCTTGCTTTGTTGCGGTTTATCTTCCGTTTTGTTGCTACTACGCTGTACAGGTGGTTTTGGAGGTTCTGTATTCCCTCCCGCAGGTTTTTTGTTTGCTGACTTGTCAGTTGTGTTTTCTTTTGCCTTCTTGGATGTATTTTGTTTATCCTGATCACGAGCTGGCGACTGAGGTTTTGCGGATTCGCGTGTAGCGGCGACCTCGTCATTACCTGTATAATCTCGTCTATTCGGACTAGCAGAAACGGATCCATCTTGGTGTACGGTAGCTTGATCTGCAACAAAAATGTTCTCTGCATTCACATTGCCACCGGTTATGGATATGCTATTATGACTTCTTCCACGGGAACTCAGGAATTCATCTGAGGAACGGGAGTCATCGAAATCATGATCATCTTCATCACTATACGTGTTCCTACGTGAACCAACAATATTAACCCCATTAACTGTACCCTCGGATATTACCACGCCACGTCCAGATCCGTCAATACCTGTATCCCCATCCTGTACAGATCGTACACGAGTGTTGTTCGGTTGTTGAGTTCCTTCTCCGTTCTCTTGTACGGACCGCATGCGAGTGTTATTGGGGTACTGAGTTTCTCCAGAGTTTGTTGGTGTATTTGTACCTTCCGTACTGCTTCCAGCGTTCCTCCTCGGCCCGTTACTTGCTGCTACTGAGTCGGTTGTATTGCTAGCATTTCGTTGACGTCGCAGTTGCATCATTTGACTGTAGTGCTCAGTTTCTGCCATATTTCTGTATGGGCAAACTTTGCCGGTTACAGAACACATTGAACTACCACTGCCATAGGCAACAGATTCATTACTACATGTGGCTCCGTTGATAGGGCAGTTCAGCCTATTCTCTTTCTGTGACCCAGAACCTTCACTAGCATTGGCTCCGTTGTTAAATTCATAGTCATCAGTGTCCTTATTGTTAGGTGATGTACCCCCTGCACCTGGAGCATCTGCGCCGTTCTCATCTGTGTAGTCGGGATTACCTTCGCCTTGTCCCAGTTGTTGCACATTCTCTCCATTATTCTGCAAAGATTCATTTCCTGTTCCTTGTTTCTCATCAGCAGAGGATCCATATGTGTTTTCATCATCTCTACGTGAATCAGCATCATTTCCTTTGTTTAATTGGCGATTGTTATTGAATCCCATATCTTTATTAAACTTACGGTTTTCTCTACTACCAACGACATATTGTCCATATGACTGCCCTTGCATGGATTCTCGTACTACACTCATGCTTTGGCCCCAGTTTCCGCCACTTGCTGTGTTGTGTATGAGTGCACCCGCTACGCCAAATGTGCCGGAAGTGTTCTTTTGGAACATCTTTTTCCTGAACACGGATAGACCATACATGACAAGTATGACAAGAACTTGGACAAGTAGTAAGGATGTTGTGCCATCAGGAGAAAACATGTTAAGCTGGCTCTTTGTTTGCTCATCCAACCCCAGTGTGTTTATGTCGAAAGCTAGAGTCATAAGTGTGGAAATTAGCAAGAACATTATTGCCATTAGAGTAAAGTATATAATCTTGGTTCCGAAAGCGCCTAGTGTAATTAGCCCCCAGTTTTTGATGTATCTGTGCCCAAACTGTGGCAGTGCAGACAACATCAAGACAAAAGGTCCCACAACCATTGCTATCAATACGATCAACTGTGCTAAGAACAATCCTAGAGCGATTGTACAAATGAAGAATGTAGTTAGTGCTGTAGTTATGAGCAGTATCAATACTACGAATATCTTTGTTCCTCCGTCATTTAGTGCTTCTACAGCGCCATTATGCATCGAGACTGCTTCTCCTTTACCTTCGCCAGTTCCTTTATTGCCTAACACACTGACTAGGATGGAACGCAATTCACCTTCTCCTGCACTCAGGCCCAGTATAGCATTACCCCAACTTTCTCCAGCCGCTATACCTTTTTCTTTCAGTTTCTGCGCATCTGGTTTATCTGAAGATACACCGTCACCAATTTCAACAGAGTTATTTTCTAGGATTTTCAGTATTGCATCGATTTCATACTCATGTATTTTTACTCCACCATCTTCACGTATCTTTTGTGGGTCATTGACATTTACATCGAGTTGACCAAACTGTAGTATATCCCATGGCGCACGTACTTGAAGCGCCCACAATTTATTAGTTATTTGCACTATAGCGGCATTTTTCAGATCAGACAAACTGGTGCTGGCAGTAACTTGGTTGTCAATGTTATTATTTGTCACATAGTTGTCATCTTTTATAGCACTATTGATATTCTCAGTACTATCTTGAGAAACAGCTATTTGCAATATCCAAGTTCCTATGAGATCGGTACCTGAGTTTACACCACCCATGACTTTTCCTGGGTTAGTGATAAATATTATGGTGAATGCCAGTAAAGCTATGCTTAGTGCTGTCTCACTTAATGTTGTACCAAGTTTTCTCTTGATTAGACCTTGGAATACTAAGTAACCACCTAAACAGATCATCGCTAAGTAAAATAGATTCTTAGTCACGAGCGTGACACCTATGACCTTTGCTATCGCCCCAAAGAGGGAAAATAGCGCACTAGACCACTGTGCCCCCATTGAAATCTGAATCACATAGATGGAGATTGTCGTCATGAGCTTGACCAAACTAAAGCCAAAATCCGCGATAACTGTGAGTATTCTAGTCAGAGACCAAGTGTTCGCAGCATCTTCCACCCGTTTAACTACATTGGGTTTCCACCACGGAGTCTTGTCATATACTTTGAGATTGAGGGGTGCATCCAAACTGTATCTTGAGAAGGTATTAGGATATTGTTCATGTAATATCAATGTGTTGGGAGGTACAGATCCCAACATATCTTTTGAAGACCAGAAAACACTGGATGTGGTGTTTTCACCATTTGCCTTACTCTTATCTTCTGCTGCTTTTGCATTGGGCGGGAAGATAAGAAAAGTGATCAAGAGTATGAAGGTCAAGAAGGCCGCTGTGGCCTTCTTATGCTTTCTAAGACTGTCCAAGTTTTTCACCTCCAAGTTAATTAAATCACACAGATGTATTAAATACATCCAACAATCTGCCAGGCCGAGGTCGTACTTGGATCTCTCCTATACGTCCCTCTATATCTCGGAATATGCATTGACCAGATTTGAAGTTTGGTATACGTTCTTTTAAGTGCTCGTCTTCTTTATCTAGTCCGATCATTTCAAGACACTGCTCTATTTCCGTTTTGTCAGGATTACGGAACATCATAATCATTCCTAGATTGTTTCGAATATCTGTTCCGCTTAGGTCATTGGCATTCTGAGTTGCAATGATAGGCATAATACCCATCGACCGACCCATACGTATAATCTCTGTGATCAATCGGATTCCCTCTGGAGTCATCATCATTTTCCAAGCTTCGTCAATCGACAGAATTTTCAACAGACTTCTGTATTCTTTGGACATCAGCACTTCTCGAGAGAACGATGTTACTAGGTAGAGGATAGCAGCACCAAATTTTTCGGAATTTGACATTTTTGAATTTTTGTCTGCTGGCAATGGAAGACCTGCGAAGTTGAATACTGTCAGTTGAGCAGAGGCATCAATATTACTCTCTTTGGAGAACAACAGACTAGAATAATTCAGTTCTTTGAAGGATTCCAGCAACAACTTACATCTATTGGCTTCATCCCTTATCCCCGTATCTAGGCCTTCTTCTGAGTTCACTCGCGTTAGTGCTTCAATTACAGCATCCATATGTCTCTCAGATCGTGTTTTTTCCATTACATACCCAAGTGCTTTGTGTATAGCCATTTGTCGTACTTCTTTGTCGTCACTCTCGGCATTTAAAAGCATGAACAGCAAGTCTGTGACTATCGATCTCGAGGTTGCTTCCACAGGACTTATGTGAAATGGATTAATAGTGATGCTTGATCCTGGACCAAGGTCTACTTGTTTCATGTTTTTCGCTATTTCGGGTATGAGGGAGAAACAGAAATCCTCATTTTTGGGGTCAATCGAAATGACCTTAGCTCCCCATATAGTCATTGCCGCATACAAGATATACTTCCTAGTTACTGACTTACCGCCTCCAAGTGTACCTAATATGCCTAGAGCCGCAGATCTATTGAGCAATCTTGGCCCTCGTAGAGGGTGCATGAGTACAGGAGCCATTGAGCCACTGACATTATCCCCCAAGTAGAATCCTTTCGGATCACCAATTTGTTTAGATGCGTTCATCATGCCTGAAGCGAAGAATTCAGGATCCATGGCCACAGTGTGCTCTTTCAATTTCACATCGTATGTCGGTATAAAGGTGGAAAAGAACTTTTTCTGATCTCCAGGTGTCCGTACCAATTTGAACTGTCTTGGACGATACCATCCCATTACTTCATCTACACGCTTTTCCAGGGTCTCTTTATCTGATGCTGCTATACAAAAGACCGTTGTCACATCCAGTAATGGCATTCCACTTTTAATTTTGCCTTCCAAGTCTTTACCTTTATACTCATTCTCATGAATATGTAGGGGTACACCTGTCGTAGAGTTGGCGTGTTGTTCTTTTTGATCTTGCAACTCTTTCATCTTTCCTGACAATTTCATTTGTGCATGTTTGCTTTCATAACTATTCAGCCTAATACTGATGTCAACTGGGAAAGAGAATTCGTCCAACCATTGGTAGAACTCTAACCCTGGAAAACGTAAATGTTCGGGATAATTCGTGAGAGCTAAAAAGGCTTGGTAGGATTCTTTACCTTTGTGTTCCCCATCCACATGATCTATCTTCACATGATCTAATCCTTCATACATGAAGGTGTCATCTATGTGGGAAACTATCTCATTTTTCATAGGAATGAGTTTTTTACCAGTACCTGCTACTTCTACAACCGAAGCAGGAGCCCAATCCGAAGTAACTTCAGGTTCACCAAGTGAGCGGAAAAGGTTATGTCTGATCATCCACTCAATATCTTTAGAATCAGCCCGTTGTCCCCCCATACCATTCCGAATATCTTGTGCGATTGTATCTTCCTGCATCATAGCTGCTTCTAACAATTGCTCTGGGATGGTTGGCTCAGACGGCACGAACATATCTATTAGGGAACTAGCCAATCCTCGCACGTTGGATTTTAGGTGATGCAAGCTTTTGACTTGCAACAACACGTTTTTAAGCGGTATTTGCTTTAAGATGTATAGGTGCCGATTCCACGGCTTCCTATTTGACAGTCCATTATATGTTGCGACTACATGGTCTCTGAATTCCTGAGGTAGAGATTGATCTGTAGTCTTGAGATCATCCCTTTGCAAGCTGCTAAGCTGTTCCTCATATGTTCCGATATCAAAATCACGACAAAGAGACAAAATATGGTATTCTCCTTGCGCATTGTACACTAATTCTCTCAGATTGTACATCGCGCCAATCTTATCGTTTATAGATAACAGAGCATAATTTATCAGTGGCAATTTATAGACAGCGAAAGCTCTTCGCTTGTTGTCAAATATAATGTTTTGTTGCCAGAAGATTATTGGAAACTTCATTGTACATTCACCGCCTAAATTAGATTGTTTACGAATTGTTTTCTTCCACAAACAGCGCCATCCCATATTTTGGTTTGTGTTTCACTACCTTTTTTGGAGAGGATGCTGGTTGGGAAATAATGAGTGTGTTATCTATGATGATCGGAACATCAGGGGTTGTCAAAGAGCTTATCTTTTTCTTAGGTAAGAGGATCATCTCTCCATCCACTATGGCACTTTTCTTAGCCTGTCGTAGGGGAGTTATTTTTATATGCTTGCCGCTTGGATCTATGCGAAGTTTGTGTGCACCTGAAACCTTTATATGCTCTAACTGATCGTAGCTAATCACTGCAGGTGTTACACACCTTTGAGCACCTGTGCTCGTTGTTTCTACACGACGGGATGACGCATAAAAGTATATTCCTTCTTTCTTGTACCGTGGCTTTTTAATAGTACGACCACGCGCGGTGTATTTACCTCTTACAGACCAAAGAATTATTCCTATTGTCCACATGAGGATTGACTTACCGCCTAATTCGTACCTTGCGCTCGCCCACATGGAAGCTAAAAAAGCGACAACTATAACTATCCACTTATTAATGAAAAAGTAATTTAGCAAAGGGAATATAGCATAGAGAGCCATCAAAAAGGCTGCTACGACAGCACCAGTGATCAACTGGTCAAAACTGACCCCAAAACCCCAGAGTCTTATGTTTCCTAATTTGTAAATAACGTGTTGTATTTTGAATAAGCTTTTGTAACTACTGAAAGGTCCAACTCTCTTGTTCGACACACTATTTACCTCCTCAAGCACGTTATGTAGATAGCAGATTGGCAACCCGAAGGTTGCCAATTAATGCTAAACTTATTTTCCTGTGATCGCTTTGGAGATGGACTCAGCGATGGATGGGATTACGTTTGGTGCGAAGATAGGGATAGCAACGATGATCGCAATTACCAAGAACGCCACCAGTTTGCTGTATTCGTGTTTAACAACAAAGACGATGGAAACTACAGCTACCATCAAAGCGTAGAGGTACATCAATTGTTGAGCTACCCATCCACCAAGTTTACCTACCGGACTGTCTGTTCCTGTTCCGCTAGTGTCTGTCAAGCTAGTCGGAGCATCTGTAAAACCATCTGCAAGTGCCACATTAGGTGCCGCAAAGGAGAGTCCAATAACAAGCGCCATCAGGGCAATCATTACAATTTTCAACATTTTTTGAGTAGTCATAATAATTCCTCCTAGGTTTAGTTAAGGCGATATTTTCTGTATCAGGTATTTATCACCTTGTTCTTGTATCATCAAGCTGTAGTCGGACTCCACCACACTGTTAGAGAAAACATCTTGTGTAGCTACCGTTACTCTAGCCAAATACATTTTAACAGTTGATTCTTCGGTTGCAGACCCCATTAAGAATGTCTGCATGGTTACTATGTTTTTAAATTCCACCAATCCACCTTTCGGCATAATGGTGTTTTTGGAACTATCCATTAGGAAGTTCGATAACTCAGCAGGATCTGAAGAACCAAGATACTTCTGGAAGAAATTGGAAAGTGTTACTCTTAATTGATCTGTGTTAGCTACATTCACTTGTTTACCAAAGTCCATGCTTCCCACATCACTAGTGGCTATCACTGGTGAAAAACTCGGTCTTTCATTCACGACAAGCTGATTGGTTTCTGCATTAAGTGCCAGTGGGACATTTACCACTTTATAGGCCTTAATGTTGTTAGAGGATACATAAACCACTACATCTGCTGTGAAATGAGTAGCATCGAGTTTCGTGTAAGACTTCATCCAAGCGTCAATGACCCGTTGACTCGTTACATTAGTAACATTCGTCCTACCGGCTTGATTAGTTAGTAGGGCAGGTGTTACATAAGGTTCGATTCTCTTCCGGAATACATCAGGTGTTTCTTTCTCTTCTAGAGTCATCCATTGCTTGGTAAAAGCTACCGCGATGCTGGAGATCTGATCATCGAGATTGGACTGGGACTCTTCAGTCACCTGTTCCTTCCCGCCTAGAATATTAATCAACAGAGCACCTGCAATAAATACTAGCAATAGCCAAGCTATTATCCTTGGTATTACTCTTGGATTGATACGCAACATTGTTCTACATCCTCCTAACTAAAGTCTATATCTTGGAAGACCGGGTTTTCCTATGAGGTACCAGAATATAAAGACTAATATACCCACAGATAAACCGGTCATGGGACTAACGTATGTGGTAATGAGCAAACTCACTACTGCAAACATCAGTTCCCAAATAGTGCCCGTTCCTATCCCAAGACCAAAAGGTGGATTAACCCATCCTCTATTCGGCAGAAACTCGAAGGGATAAAATAGTTGGACACCCATGGGATTGAACAAGTCTATAAAAATGTGACTGATATATCCCAGCATGAACCCCCACAAAAATCCGGATCCGAAGTATGTAGCACTTAGGTCTTGGATCTGGAGCAATGTGTCTACTTGCCCAGGTAAGCTTGTCATCAATAAAGACCATAACTTGCTTAGGAGTAGGGGTACTAAGTATTTCCCTATAGAATAGGCTATAGCCAGTCCAACCAAAGAATGCGTTAGCGTTCTATGCCTGAGAAATCCTATTGTCGCTCCACTCAATGGTATTTTTTTGGACAACATTGCCTGCGGGTGATCTAAATCTGGAGCTAGTGAACCTATTAATGAGCCAAGAAAAAAGGCCACTGTCGGTTCCGCATGCCCAGTGTTGACAGCGACAGCTGCGAATAATGCACCGAATGTGAAATGTGTGTGGCCCATCATTGGCTTTATCATCTCCTTCCACACATTCGTATGAACTACTATCGCCATTATAGCATACACTGTATTTTAGTACAATCATTACAGTATATTTTCGTTAGTTCATTATGTCCTACTATATCACTCTATCTGCCACTTAATATCAACTTATATTCTTATTAAATCATGTATATATACATACCCACAATAATTACAATATTTAACCAGAAAAAGGGGGATCCCCACATTGGGAATCCCCCTTTTCAAAAAAGAACAATCGGTACGTTAAACCGTCACGGAAGCGTATTTTTGGTACATCTCCACGATAAAGTCTTTAGAAGCAGTTGTACTTCCGAATCCACCTTCACCACGATCCGTAGCATCCAGAGAGTCGTGCACTGACACATCCCAATGTTCGCCTACGATCTCATGGAATATCAGTTGGGCCACAGAATCACCAGCACGGATTGTCTTAGTCTCATTGCTCATGTTCTGAATGTTGCAGTACAACACACCTCGGAATTGTGTATCGATGATGCCTTCTACCACCAGCATCTCATGGACATGGAATGTTGAGGATCTAGCAACCAAACGATACCAGTAACCTTTTGGCGGCTGGATAGCCAAATGTGTTGGCACTTGTACTTTTCCCCCTGGAGGTACTGTCACGTTCTCAGTGCACATAATGTCATACCCAGTATCATCGCTGTGTTTCTTGAATAACAGCATTGAAGGATCAATATCGGAAATTTCACCACGTTCTTTTGCGATCATTAAAGGATGCTTTTCAGTCAGCATAACTTTAATGGCAGGTTTGTCCACTTTAGTTTCCAATACAGAACGGCATACGTCGGGACTAGGAGCGACCCCTGTTATTTTTTCGATAATATATTCCACACACTCTGCCAGTGTAGATTTGATAACAAGATTGGGGATATCTGTGAGATATAGGGGAGTATACTCGCTTGAGTTCCACACCACAACAAGCTTCCCATCTTGTTCACTGGCACGAATAAGTTCGCGGGTAGTGCCTGTATGCTGGCAATTAAATTCCATTTCGGCCAGCATAATCTCGGAACTGTCTAAGGCCATGTTGTTTAGTTTGATAACCATATCTGTTTTGGACAACCATGTCTCGCTATCCTTACGAGATAGATTAAAAGCAGAAGCTGGATCAAAAGTGTGGATGCCATGATCGTTTAACACTTTAGAGACATTGTCTCTCCAACCTCTAGCCTGTTCTGGAATAACCATATCGATAGCACCTGCAAGATAGCACATTTGCATTGTATTAAACCTCCTAATTTTTCTTTGCCGCAAGAATTACTTGAGTCACAAAATCATAATTGTACCGTCGCAGATGTCGCGAAGTGACAATTGGCTCTGTTTGTTCAGTATATTGTTTGAATCTTGCCTCTATAGTTTCTTCATTGTCATCAGAACGATTGCGAGACTGCAGTCTGTCTCTACATTTGTCCAATGGCACATCCAAGTGGTACAATACAATATCCACGCCATCTAGAGAGTTTTCCAACCAATTCAGCTGGTCAACGAATCTCGGGAACCCATCAGCCAGTATCACGTTGCTAGAGACAAATAATGTCTCAATGGATTCTAAGAGTCTGCGTCTCATCTCTTCTTCAGGAGCAAATCCCCCTTGTATTAGGAAATTCGTTTCTGTATCCCTCTGCATTTGCCTCGCTATATCTCCCGAACTCAGTATGGGCAATTGGTGATGCTCAGACAAATGCTTAAGTATAGTTGTTTTCCCTCCTCCAGGTGGAGAAATGAGAGATATAATTACTCGTTTACTCATAACATCCCTCTTTCTTCCAGTAGTGGAGTCAATAAACTCAACACTTCTGAATGTACTTGATCAATTGTTTGATTCGCATCTATACGCTTAATGTGAGAGTAATCTTTGGCTAGTTTCCTATAACCATCAATAACTTTTCTGTGATATACTTCTGACTTCATCTCGAGCCTATCTAGCGCTTCTCCCCGTGTCCCCAACCTTTTCCTGCTTGTTTCATAAGAAATGTCAAACAACAGAGTCACCCTGCTATCATTTATAAAAGCGTCATGGATGCTCAGTATCTTCGCTAGATCCACTCCACCAGCATAACCCTGATATGCGAGAGAGGACTCAAGGTAACGATCACATACCACAACTTTTCCTTCTTCAAGCGCAGGTTTTATTTCGGTTAAAAATTTGTTAACGCGTGAAGCAGCGTACAACAACACTTCTGTGTCATCGTGTATCATTCCCGTATTTGCAGGATCAAGCAAAACACTACGAATAGGGCCATCTGGCTCTCGTGTGTGTATGTATGGGATTTTTTTATCCTGTAAATAATCCGCAAATAGTTGGGATTGTGTTCCTTTCGAGGCTCCTTCTGGTCCCTCAAACACAACAAATAGTCCAGGTTGCAATATATCCACATCCTTATATCATGTACATACCTTGTTTTAATATGTACAGTTTATCACGATATGTACAGGCCTGTCAATAAATAGGAAAAGAGGTGGCATATGCCACCTCTTTAAAAAAGTATTCAGCTCACTGTAAATTCTATTTCTTTCGCCATATCTTCGATGTCAGATTTAAGTGAATCTTCAATATCCTTTGATACCACTTCACTTAATATTGTTCCCCACGCTAGTTCTTCAACATCAACTTTTTGGACTTCTTCCATTAACATCTTTACCAAAAGGTTGAGAGTGTCTGAATTTACACATGGTTCGATCTTTAGCACTGGAAGCGTAAATTTCACTTCTTCTTGTCGGAGATCAATATCAGACGATTCCAAACATCTGTCCATATCAAAAACAAATTCTACATGTGCTGTAGCCACGGCAATATAATTTTGTAAAGTATATCCTTGAAGAATCCAATGCTGGTCTTTCGTAGCGAAAACACCTGCGTCCTCATCAAGAACACATGACACATCCCCTTCTATCTGCACGTCAACTGTACCGGAGATGATCATGTGGTTTTTCTTTTTGTCGATTGTTTTATCAAGATCAAATTTTTGTAGTGTGTGACCATTCACGGTCACTTCAAAAGGGTCTTCCCCTAATCCGAAAGAAGATCCGACCTTACTTTTTTCCACTCTTACTAATTCGACACTGCTAGAACTATATTCACTTTTACCCTTCACGTAGTGAGTGACAAGGTTTACAATGTCAGCAGCATCAACAGGTGAAACAGAATGTTCAGTTACCAAGATGTGTGTAAGGACATCATAGTGTACAGCAAACATATCGGCTGTTTCGTACTGTACAGACTTCAGGTTATCAGACAAGTCCCAAAAACCTTGAACCAATGCCTTTTCCAGATTGACCTGCTCATTCCCTAGGCGTTCCAGTTCTTCGTGGAGGTTTGCCAATTTCTCTGTGCCCTTTTGTTCATTCATACTAACTTCCGCTTGCTGAGTCAGATGATCAATCTCATCTGAAAGAGATCGTGTGAGTTCCTGGATATGCGATAGATCAAACAACCCAGACTGTAAAGGATAAAGTGACTCAGCAGAGCGAGTATGCAAGTCTCGCATTTTCTTTAGTCCACCTAGCAAAGACGTAAGTTCTTGCAAATTTTCGCTAAACAGTTGGGTGTAAAATGCTTTGGTTTGTTTTATTTCGGTGGATTTCTCCGAAATGCGAGTATTTATTTGTTGTAGACTACGTAAATTAAGCAACATATTTTGCATATACGACACTCCTAGACATGTATTTATTTCCAATTATATACTGTCTGAAGTGTAATACACAATAATTTAGTCTGAATTCACTCACTGACTGGTTACTAGTACTTTATTACTTCTGTGAGTGCTGGGATTGTAGACGATAATATGCAAAATGTTGCCGTCCTCGAACTTAGGGCGTGCAAACACCCAATAATCATGATCGGGCAGTCCATGAACCTTATGCGTGTATCCGATACCTGAAATTTCCACACTCGTTTCCAACACTTCTAGTTTAATTGCACCTAATTGAATACTCAATTTCATCATCTCCTTCATGTCATCATAGCATTACATACAAAAATTCGTCAATAACTAACACTATTTTCGCGACGTTAACAATTGACCTGAAAGCATACTGCACTTGACAAGACGCGTGTCCGTGTGATATAATAAAAGTGTAGCAACCTTGACACAGTTGCTGCGACACTCACAACACTCTTTACATTTTACACGAACGGACGAAGGGGATCGCCCAACTGGCGGTCCCCCTCTTTTTGTTTATGGCCGAGTTATTGACCAATGCTTCTTGCTTTTATTGACACGTATACCTAAATTGGCTAATTCTTCAGATTTTATCTTCATAATAGTGCCAAAATATATAGGGTTGCTTAAACCAGGATCTGAAATATTTAGTTCATTTGCAAAACTCTTGACGTCATTGTATAAATCTGTCGTTGTTTTTCTTTCCACTATCTTAGTGTGTTTAATATACTTAAACATGAGTTGAGTAAATGAACCACATTGTTCAGTCACATCAGATGGGGCCTTGGAAACTCGTCTTTCATGTTCATTTTTCTCATATTCGCATGTCATAGAGGTCTGAGGTTCTAACGGCAGGCACTCTTGTACAGGTGAACTCCCATTAGATAAATGGACTATATTAGTTCCAATACTTTGTATGACATTTACTGTTACTGAGTTCCCCGCCATTCTGTATAGCTGAGTGTTTTTGATGCCGGATTGTTTTAATTTGATAATGCTGGACTCGGGAAAGCTCTGGAGTCTGAAACACTCCACCGGTGTAAGTTTACGTATCTTCCACTTAGGTGTGAGATTTGCACTATTAGGTTCCACAATATGAGTACGCCTACCCTTGCCTACACAATTGGGTGAAACCCCCTTGGAGTAACTAGCATCCACACAACAGGTTATGCCATCACCCATGGAAAACTCCATGATATCTTCTGAATATAGAACCTTCGGTTCTGTACTTCCACCACTATGTGCCGTCAATGTAGGAGCCAACCCATTCGCATCATATACACGCCGTGTTTGATCTGTGCCACGGTAATGTAACAATCCCACCATTTCCATCCTGCCAAGACGTTCCTCAGAAAAGTACCCTCGGTTTGTCAACACATCTATCAATTTTTCAGTTTTGTCCTCAGTCATATAGAAGATGTCATCAACATTGTCTTCCATAATATCACGTACAGATGTAGTGACCTCGGAATTTGTAGGCCATGCAAAGTTGAAAGACCGTATATCCCCATACTCATTTTGTCTTTTCTTTGCTGCCGATATAATGGACTTCTTCTTTGAGACAACATATGGGCTTACTTCCCCATCCAACACACCTACAATATAGATACGTTCTCTATTTTGAGGAACGCCATAGTACTTTGAGTTTATCACTTCAAAGTCTACAGAATATCCCAGATCCGATAGAGTCCTGACAATTGTGTCTAGAGTACGTCCTTTTTCGTGGTTCACCAGACCTTTCACGTTCTCTAGGAATAGGTACTTCGGTTTCTTAGCTTCTGCTATGCGGGCTATTTCAAAAAACAAGGTACCCCTAGTTTCATCGGCAAATCCGAGCCTCTTGCCAGCAAAGGAGAAGGCCTGACAGTTGTGTACGACACAGTTATTGACTACATAACTATTGTCTTCTTCAACTTCGAAGTTGTGGACTACGGAGTCATAATTAGGAATCCAAGTTAGATCTTTCACGGGGCACCAAAGCATATCATCAAGATATTTAGATCTATCTCGGTTGGAAGGAGTGGTCTTGAATCGTATCTGAAAGTAATCAGATTGATTCACTACTCGTCCCTCAATAACTTTTTGATCAGCCGTTTTTACTTTGATAATGCTACAAGGCTTTTTATACACTTTTTGCACTGCCTGGGATACTTGGTAGGCTAGTTGTCTGCTAACAGTTGTGGCTTTTATCACGTTATTTTTGTTCACATCCCCATCCCCAGATATGTACCCATCTAAAAAATGCTGGAGGAGATCTTCAGGTAAATCCATGATGTATCCAGGAATTTGTTTATTGTGCGCGCCTCGCCCACACTCAATACACAGATTCATAAAGTGTTCGTTTATGATTCTGCATTTGTATGAAGTTTTTTCTTCTGTCACACCTAGAGAATACTCAGTCACTCGTTGTCGAAAATTATCAAGTTTGTGTTTTCCAATGCAGAAGGTGACAATATGATGATGTGAGTTCTGTCTCCCTTTTCGTGCATAATTGCGGATATACCCATCTGCGACATATCGCCCTAAAAGCCAACACTGCTCAGCAGTTAAGTTCTTTATGTTCTCTGCCTTTTTATTTGTGGCAAACCCAACATAATCCTCTTTGGTTAAATCTTTGACAGCTTTCCATTCAGGGGGCCCCCACACTCTTTCATATGTCCTCTTATCATTATTCCAAACTCTGGTATAACGACGTACATAATATGGGTGCTCTTCAGTAACAAAAGTGCTCGGGCTTCCCAAAACACTTAACCGGAAGATTCCTTGTTTGTGTTTCACCATAGGCATAACTACTTTTCTAAACCGATTTTTATGTGTTAGCACATAGTCACCCTTTTTTATATCTTCGATGGGCTTCATACCCATAGATGTAGTGACCAATTCACCTGCAGCAAAACAAGGAAAGCCTCCGCATAGCAAATCGAAATCAGGGATATCATCTGCCTGTACTTGTCGTATATCTCCCGCTGGTACTTCCCCATGCAATATGTTATAGGCTTGTTGTGCAAAAGGGTTTATTTCTGAAGAAAAAACACATTGACCGCCCAGTCTTTCAAAAGCTGTACGAAAACCTCCTATACCAGCAAACAAATCTATAAACTTGAATGATGTATCTCTCATATTTATCTCCTCACATACATAGTAAAATACATACACCATTCTACCATGTGCCAGGAGACGAATCAATAATATGTATTTCCTTCTCTGTTCCGGAATGTTTTTGGTAAATACATAAATGAAAGGGAGTACCTTCTTGGTACTCCCTTTCATTTATGTGTGTGTTATCTAGATCCTTCTCCACCATAATTAATGTATTTTAAGCTAGGCTCTTCATCTGTTGCCGCTTTTATTTTAGATACAACACTATATGAGAAAACTTCTGGGTGGTCGGGGTGAAAATTTTCTTCACCTTCTTTTCCAAATCTTTCCTGACGGAAGTGATCTTCTAGTTGAGTACATGCTTTTTCTTGGTCACTAGCTACGATAACAGCTGATCCCTCGAATTCAAATCCTGGAAAAACAACGATATACACATACATTATAAAACACTCCTTATATGGTTTATGCTGTTATCATAACACACATCAACATACTGTGTCAATTCTAGCATAAAAAGAGAGAGTCACATGTGTGAACTCTCTCTTTTTGTTTTATATTATGCTTCTAGGTCGATGACTTGGTCGTTACGAGGTCCGGTACCAATAAGAACTACTGGTACACCTGTTTCTTTCTCAATCATCCGAATAAATTCTTTTGATTTTTCAGACAGTTTTTCGTAATCAGTAACGCCAGCATCAACATAGTTGACATACTGAATGAAGTTGACGGCCAATTTGTTTACCCCTGTGATTTTCACAGCCCGCTTGATACGTTCCACATCGAATTCAAAGACACGACGGAGCTTTTTAGTCACTGTAGTTAATTCTTTTGAGGAGAATGCACCACGTGGAGCACCTGCCCGGTCTTCTACTTCTTCCCAGGTGATTTCTTTACCGCCATCACCTGAGTAGGCTTGTCCACCTTCGGAAGTAGCCATTTCATTGGAAATACGAATTGGGTACGTCCGGATTACACCATATGTGTCGCGAACGTGTTTTGGAGGAATACCATTGTCCGATAGACCTTGCATAGGTGTGCATTCCCGACTTGTACAATTAGGATACTGGAACCCGTGGTTTAAACCTAGTTCGAATCCTTGAGCCACTTCCAGAATGCCTGATTTGCCATCTTCTAAAGCATCACAAGCGAGTTCAGCTGTATCCGCAATAAAGTCGGCCCACTCTGGTAAATCTTTAATGAGGGTGTGATCCGGGTGTCTCATGGCCTTAAACCCACTGGCTGCTCCAACACCTTTAAATGTGCTACCAGATCTAATGTTTTCTCTTTCCCACTGTTTATGTTGGTCTTGAATTACAGAAGCGCGTGGGTGAATGAACAAACGACCTTTTGCTTTTTCCATGCCGCCTAGATACTCATCCACTTCTTTTTTGAGCTGATCAATGTCGATTACTGCTCCAGCCCCAATATACAATTTCACATCTGGGTCGATCAGTGCTTGTGGGAGTTGTTGTACAACGTATGTAGTGCCATCTTCCTTAATAACCGTATGGCCAGCCTGCACACCATAGCTCTCTATAGCGAAGTCGTACTTGTTACGAGTGGCGAGATAGCCCCCGATAAGGCCTTTACCACACGAACCAAACGACAAGTCGAGAATAACATCTAAAGATCTTTCCATATTAAGTCCTCCTAAATCAATTTTGGTGTTGTACTGTAATTGTATCACAGTTCGGTATGTATAGTCAATGAATTAAAACCGGATGCTCGGAACATGCTCAATTCCATCTATGTCAGAAAAGACGTCAAAGTATACATGTCTCAAGTATACACATACCGAATAGTGCCATTGTTTACTTCCACATGTTTCGGATTAGATAACAACGCAACAGCTGTGAGTTTGGCATCAATATGGCACCCCAAGTTGTTCAACAGCATGGGGAGAAGTATATAGGGTGCATAAGGTGTAAACAGGAATGGTATGGTCGCGATGTTAAGCAAAATAAACGGGCTGGATACGATAGCCAAAAAGTGCCATTTCTTGATGGGCTGATCCACAACGAAGGTTATTATAGATGTCGACCCATTCCTTACGCGCACCATTTTCCCAGTATAGCCAAATATGATCTTCCAAACAATATGTATTCCCTCATGCAGGATGATCACAGCTACGTACACTGGCAGTTGCAGTAGAAAAACTATATCATTGACATAGAGGCTATTAAAGTTAAATGCAACCGTCACATATGCAATAGCGAGACATACAGAGAAGGTATACCATACCCATGAAAAACGGGAGCCTTTCAGTGTGTGCATGGATAACGTATACTCTGTTTGCGGGAGTCTCATGCCCTTTTCATCTCCTTATTGCGTGTATTTTCAATATAGAATATATAGTGACGTGCACTGTCTTTTTGATGTTTCGTGCCTTTCCATAACCCGTGTTGCTTAAGTTTATCATCACTGCTATATGTCTTAGCTGTCGATGCCCACTGTTTTATAAAGTGATAGTTTTTTCCTTTTCTACTATTCAAATACACAAAATACTCTAGCATCCCATTTATTTGTGCACTCCAAGCAGGTTGGAGAGCTTGTTGTGCACCCATTCCAGGGTATACGCGAAATTCCTCTGTAATGACTGTCACATTTTTGTGTCTCGCAGCTAGACTTTCCACTTTTTCCATGAGCCAAGTCCAGTTATAATCCTCAACAGTACATCCAAATATGTACTTTCCGTCTTTCATAACAGTCATGCCTGTAGATTTTCCAGGGTCTAGAACAATGAACAACATACATTTCACCTCTTTTATGAATATATAGAAAGTAAATAGACCACCTAGCTAACGGTATCTTAACTAGACAGTCTATGGGATGGGTGTTCTATTTTGTTAGTCATTCTAAGGTGCTATATAAATCAACCATTAATTCTTATATGTATTCTAACATGCGGTTGTAGTTAACTCAATAATTGCAGTTCATAAATGCAAAAGAGGATTTGGTGGAGAGGGTTCATGACTCTATACCCCCTCCACACATATCAGACTACAAAGGACTTAGTTGCCCACGGGTCGATACCCTCTTTCCACTTGCTCTTTTCTCCCCAAGAAGTAAGAGAGTATTCTGTATCTGTGATGATAGGAACTGTGCACCAAGGGTGGTCCTGCATAATGTCTCGAATGATAGGGACCAAGTGCCAGTCATCCTTGTGAACCGCCATTTGCAGGTCATCATGCACTTGATTGAATATATAGGAGCGGTCGCCGGTTTCTTCACGGAACAATTTGTCCACTTTGATCATCGCGTGTTTCATCATTTCCGATACGGATCCTTGGATCAGATTGTTCATGGCCTTTCTGCATTCCCACATTTCAATTTTGTCGCCTTTGAAACGGCGTCTACGACCTGACCACATAGTAATCCAGCCACGTACTATAGCTCGCATTTCCGCACTTGCATACAACTTTTTGAACCCTGGGAATTTTTCGTGGTATTGGTCAAGCAGTTCTTTAGCTTTCTCAATACTGCACCCCAAGTTTCCTGCTAGGGCTTTTGCACCCATACCGTAAATGATACCGAAGTTAAGTCTTTTTGCAAAGTTACGATATTCTTTTGTAGGCACACCCGTACGAGGGTCTATACATTTGTCACCAAACATAACGACAGCCGTCTGGGTATGCAAGTCTCCTCCAGCTTTAATAATGTCTATCATCGCTGTTTCTTTAGCATAGTGGGCTGCTATCCGCATTTCGGCCTGAGATAAGTCAGAAAACACAAGAGCATAATCTGGTCCCGGAGGCACGATTACATTACGGACACGGTAGATATGAGCAAAGGGATCAGTGTCATCCTTCGCCCGTGGTAGTGCTTGGAGATTCGGATTCCGACAAGACAACCGACCAGTCACCGTTCCAATCTGGAACAAGTCTGGATGAAGTCTATTCTGTTCGTCGCGATCATTCAAAAACACTTCGTAGTAGGTTGTCTTGACTTTTTGCCATGCTCGGTACTCAAGCACTGTAGATACAAGAGGATGGCTACTCTCTTCCAATGCCTCCTTAGCCGTGGTGGTTAGGCCAAGTATCTTCATAAGTTGTACAGGGCTGTTTAAGTTGACATCAACACCCACGATTACTTTCGCTTGTTTCAAAAGTTCCTCTGAACGCGCATCAGCTTCTTCTATACCTTTTCTACATGCCGCTGGGTCAATAGGGATGCCATTATACCATATTTTATCCAATAGACGCAGAAATACACTTTCCTTGTAGACCAGATTTTTTTCAAAATCTTTCACTGTCAAATTGGTAAAGTTTTGTGTGATAATTTCATCCATTACACTTTCATGCAATTCACTAGTAAGGTGTACGTCTTGTTCTGCATACTCACCTAGCAAGTTGGCTGGCACTTGGCTGTATCGTTTTAGTTTCCACTTTTTGATGTACTCCTTGATGTAATCCTGCTGATCCTTAGCGTTTTTATCCACATATTTCACAGCCAGATCTTTCAACCGATAGTTAAATTCGTTTTCTTGATTCAAATGACAGAGCACCATTACATCTTGCACTTCTGCTTTAGGTATAATATCATCGAATCTCATGACTGAGAGATCGAACTTATAGTTGAAACCAACGAAAGTCTTCTCTTCGGCTTCGAAGATAGGACGGATTGCGTTATTAACTAAGGCAATACTCAAGTTCTTTATAGTATTTGTGGATTCGTTCCAGCACCCCTCATAGACCTCTGTGGTGGATTCTTTGAGAATTAACTCTTCTGATACGATGGAACCAGATAGTTTGTCCACTACATTGCGGACCGTCTCACATATCACGAAGTCATAATCGTCTATATATGCTTCCACTTGTATCTTCAGTTTCGCACTTTGTCGCTTGGATTGGGCCTTTTTAGTTTCACTAAAGCCCGTGATGTTGTAACTGAGATCAATGTACATACTGCCAAGAGAGCTACGTACGCCTTCACGAATGGCCTCAATTACAGAGTGAAGAGTCTCTTTCGTTGTTCTTGGGGGAAGCCCGTATACTAAGGTGGTTTCAATGATTGTTTCATGTCTAATCGGTATATAATATTTCCTCTTCGATTTTCGTGATAAAAAAGCATGACCAGCTATTCGCGCCTCACCTGGATCTTTTATGTTGTTCATCTTTTTGAATGCAAAGAGTCCGGTTGTCTCCGTATCGTGATCAATCTCTTTTGAGGCTGCTAGGTCTTCAACGCAGTCCTTTAAGGTTTCCTCTGTTAAAATTAGCATAGTGATATACAACCTCCACATACCATATTGTATGTGTATTCTATCACTAATACAGTATACATGTCAATATAAGGAATGACACGTGTCTTCCACCATCGCATGCACTAAACTTTTTATGTAAAAGCATAAAGCATGCCTACATATGAAAAAGGCCAGCACGAATGCTGGCCCTAGTCTTTGAATGAAAGTTATCTCAAGTCAATAGCGATAGCCCAATCAGGCACATTCTTGATGGCATCTGTTGTTACACAGAAGATTGTTGGGTATGGCGGTTTTTCCGTTGGGAAATCCCCATACGCATCTGTGAAGTAAACCAACAATTGAACATCGAACTTGCGCTTGTTTTCAGGTGCTGCAAAGAACTCGAAAGGAGGTTTAAAGGATGTACCGCCGCCACCTTTAAGTTTGACAGTTTTGAGATCGATAGTAGTTCCATCCACGGTTTGCAAGTCCACAGGGTCTGTGCAGTCGTAATCACAAGACATGTACATTGCAAGTGTATCTGGGAATTGACGCATAAGTCCTTGCATCTCGGATAAATATCCTGTTGCTTCTTGACGGGTTATAGAACCGGAGGTGTCTAGTACAAACACGACTCCTTCAAGTTTCTCACCTGCAGGGGTGTCGCCAGGGAAAGGAATGTCTCCCATAGACATGTCGATATCGCCCCGATAGGAGTAGTATCTGTCCGGATTTGTGTAGCAAGTATCCAACTCACGCGGTCTGATCAAGGACTTTACGTACTTTTGCCAAGTGATCTTTGGTTTCAGCAACTCATCAATCATTCGGTCAATGAGACTAGATCCTTTTCCTTGTTGTTGGCGTTTCATGTTTGCTACCATTTGTGCTTGTCTGACTGCACTAGCTAAATCATCTGTAGCGCGTTGTTTTTGCTCTGCCGACATGTTCTTATCCCACATATCATGACTACCCACAACTCGGTCACCTTCGATATCGAAGTGCTTGCTGAGCGCATCATGTACTTGTTTATTGCTTGGGCCAGAACCTTGATCACCAGACTGTTGTCCACCAGATTGTCCACCAGATTGTTGTCCACCAGATTGTTGTCCACCGGATTGTTGTCCACCGGATTGTTGTCCACCAGATTGTTGTCCACCAGACTGCTGTTGACCGCCAGAAGGGTTTTTGCCAACAGATTTGGGGTCGATGCCTTCTTTCTTCAAGGCTTCTACAAGCTTGTCGTAGATGACTTCTGCACCCATGTTTGCGAAATCAGCGCTGTACAAACCGCCATCTGGCAGATCGAATTTTGACTCGCGAAGAATCCAGTTGATAGCAAAGTCGGTCGCGTAGTTGTAGAGAAGACTATTACGTGCACCACGACGATACAAATGCAATAAAGCGATGTGCATAATTTCGTGAGCTACTACACCCTTAAGCGTACCTTTGCTCTGAGCCAACACAAACTCCTCATTGAATCCCATGATCTTACCATTGACGTACATCGTGGGTTCATTGTTGTCCAGCACGTGCCTAGTTTTAACACCCAGCACCGCGAGGAAAGGTTCTTGTTCCATAAGATCGATTTTTACCGTTGAAATACGCTCAGCTGCGCTAATTGACTTTGACACAATACAACACTCCTTACATATATTATAAGATCTAAATCTGCGTTTATTGTAACACATAATACCACGTTAAGTCAATACTTATTCGCCCCTGACAAAGAGAAAGAGGACAGCAAAGTTGCTGTCCTCTTTCTAGTTGTGGTTTAGCTCCAGCTTTGCATATTGATGATCTTGCTTGCCCATCTCGTCCAGCCTGCGGTTTTCATAGCCATTTGAATGACAGTGTTGTTCTTAGAACGGAACATATCATTGATAGCCATGTATCCCATTTCATCCCGAGTCTCACACACTGCCGAAATGTACTTGAAGAAGTTGTCCATACGTTCAGGTGTGTGTTTCTTGAGAATGCAAGCAACGAGGTTGGAAAGAGTTGCGTAGATGATATCATCCTCTTTTGGAACTGCCTCAACTTTACCATCCAGAATTCCTTCTGGGTCAGGCAGTTGATCAAAGAGTTTGAAGAATGTGTTGAATTCGATTCCAGCCACAGGACCAACATGTCCGATGACCCGCAAGTCCAGAAGACGCTCTGGCTTTTTGTGGTACTTGTAAACATCATCGGAAACTTTCTCCCATGTACGGTACGTTGGGAAAGCCTTCATCATACCAACTACGGATGTATCCATGTTGTGTAGATTTTGACCTTGGTTGGAGTTGTGGTAAGCGATAACCATCGGGTGAACGCCCGATTGGATAGCCCATTGTTTCCAAGGGTCCAAAGAAGGACGAACATCGAAGTGCACCATCCGGTTGGACATTGCAGACGACATATCCATCGCAATAGCGCGGTCATCTTTGTCATTACCTGCTGCAATCATCATGACGTTCTTAGGAAGAATCATTCCCTCGATTTGTCCTTCTTGCAAAAGTCGGTACAATACAGGTTGAACAGGACGAGATGCGGCGGAAAGTTCATCAAGCATCCATACAACTACGTCGTAGTCGGCGCAGTTGAGTTCGGAAGGGAAGCTTTCCTGTGGATACCAAACGGTAACCTCATTTTCACGGTCAATCGTTGGCATACCGCGCAACGCCACTTGGTCATAAGCACTCATGAATGTTGTAATAAGTGCTACACGCAAACCTTTTTCATTGGTCAGGTTTTTAACTGCGTGTGTAATACCTTGTGTTTTTGCCGATCCTGGAGGACCCCAGAACATCATCGGAGCTACGGAATTAGACAAACGCCAATTGCGTGCTCGTTCCAACTTGAAGTCCAGACCTGCAAGCACGGAGCTTGGGTAGATTTTTTTGAGTTCTTTACGTAACCGAAGAGCTTCTTTGTTCTTTTTATTCGCTAGAGCTTCTGCGATCTTATCCTCAAGTTCTTTTACTTCTGGAGGACAAACCTGAGCACGTTCTGCCTCAAGCTTAGCAATTTCTGCCTTGTTTTTCTTCACGGCATCAAGTGCAGAAACAATTTCAGCTCCGACCATTTCTTGCATTTCATCGACATAAATTTGGTTAAGTAGTTCAGTAGACACTAGACAACACTCCTTAGACATTTTTATTATATTCCACAATGTGGGATTAATATAATTTTATCACAAAATCTAGACACTTGTCAATACTATAAACAGTTATGTTTCTAGCACTATTACACACAAACACAAACAATAACAAACAATTTACTTCTTTTCCAGAAAAGGTTCCGTGGGCGCACGCGTGAGAAGTAGGCTCTTGACGTATAACAAATTGATGTGGTTTAATAGTTTTCAGAGAAAGGAGGGGCCGAATGAAAGCTGAAAAGATCAAAGAGAGGCTTGCACAATTACAACGCAGACTAACAGATGTGAAAAAGGAAGAAGAAACCATCCGAGATGAAATAAAGCACTTGAAGTCCAGTTGTATACATGAGTTTAGAAAAGACACTTATGGTGAAGCCAAATGTGGCGTTTGTGAGACCAGAAGCGGATGGTGGTGCCCCGATTCTCCGGATCATTTGTGCGACTACACACAAGAAGATGGGGAATACGACGAGGATTGTTGTCGGTATTGCGGACATCCAGAAGAGCGTAAATGAATCAGCCGACACATAGATAAGGACAGGGCTCGTGGCCCTGTCCTGTGGGTTTTAGTATTCGTTGTCAAACTCGTCTTGCTCAGACGCCTTAGCTGTCAAGATTTCACGAATCTCGTTTTGCTGCTTGCCTTGGTACTCGCGGTGTCCAATAACAAGGGTACATTTCTTGCCCATCAGATCGTCTGTATCGAGTTCCAACTGACCATCTGTAGGTACCGAATACCCAATTGCTTCCAACAGTTCACGAAGTTTGAACAGAGCGTTGTCTTTCAGAGAAGTGATGTGGAAGACGAGTTTTCCTTCGCTGTCTCCACCTTGGATCTTAAACTGCCAGTTAAGGTAGAAGCCATCACCAGCTTTGTTTTGTCTTTGAGCAACGTCGTATACGAACGCCTGATATTCCCCCTCTGGGATCAGGTTGTTGTTTTCTGTTTTGGACATATCCAGGTTGATAATAGGCATAGTATTCATCTCTCCTAAGTGTGTGGTTTTATTTGGTATTACAGTATTTCCTGTATTACAGTATTACTCTATCATTAAATCTGTCCACTCGTCAATAATATCACTCAGTGGTGGAAGATGGTGTAGGAGCAGGTTCTTTTTCTGGCGAAGCGGATGCACTGCGCCCCTCAATTACATCCAAGATTTGACGGAAATCAGGGGCATTTACAACTTTCCCCAATCGGCCTGAGCGGTCTTTTGCCATGTATTTGCCTGTTGGTTGTACAAGCATCTGGCGTACGATACCATCTTCTTTGTCCTTTGCGGACATATGACCAATGATATCCAAATAACCAGCAACATCGTTTTGCAATTTTGGTGTTAGGTCAGGACCAATGCTGATTTCTCCAGTACGTTCATCTTTGCTTTCTTTTGCAAGAGCAGTAAAAATAACGTTCATAGGAAGGTCACGGAAATACCGAACCGCTTTGCGAAGTTGTGCCGTGTTTTTACCCCAGTCACGAAGTTCAGCCACGTCCGGATCGCGTTTTGTTGGGTCTTTGCGATATGCTTCTTCGATGATCCCGTCCATGGATTTCTTTTGCAACTCAGTCAAGGAATCGACAATGACGGACTCATACTCATGTTTGCCCGAGGCAAGGAACTTGTGAATTTCAAAGATATCACGGAACTTGTTCACTTTTACGACATCCAATTGCCGCCCTGCGTTTTTGATAGACAGCGTACCACCTTCAACGTCTACGAATAGAGCCTTAGGAGCGCTACTGGAAAAGTATGTTTTTCCCACACCTGGGGGTCCATACACAATGATCTTAATACCCGGTTCTTTTTCAGAGAGTTTCTCAATATTCAAGCCATTAATCATGTTATATGATTCCTCCATTCATTTGTGAGTAGGTACAGTTTTACTCGAGAGGTAACTACAGTACCAATCTCAATTTCATACATGTATTCTATCACATACCTCAGAAATATGTCAATGGAATTTGTCCATATACTGTATATTGGTTCTCGGCGGTATGTCTCAATCGTTTTCTGGCAACTCCTGATCTTCAGTTGGTTCTGTATCACGACCACTTTGTCTCGTGACAAAAGCACGTTCTTTGTAGTATGTTGTATCTAGCCCTTTCAAGTCCATAATACACAACTCGTGGAATTCCTTACAGTCCCATTTGCAATCCCGTGTAGGAGTTCTATAGCATGTGTCAGGATCTTGATCAACGATTGCATGCATTACATGTGCTGTTTCTTCAATAAAGTTGTTCAATTCTTTGTTAGTTCTGTAAATATAAGAACGATCTACAAACTTGTTGTTTTCTAACTTCATCTGCATGTCTACATAGTCAGCAGGATCGAGTCCGTTTTCTAGGAGTGCTTCTTTATACACTTCCCATGTTGTATCAATAGCAGCTTTGGACATGCCTTTTGCTTTGGTCATTTTTGGTACAGATGGCACCTTAGTACGAACAAGATTGTATATCATACCTTTTACGTTATTGCCATAATAGTTTTTGAGTACACTGATATAGAGTGATGTCTGCTCATTGAGCGCCAATTGTTCCACATCGAAGAATTGCTCACCAGACTTGTGCTCGATCCCCCATATCCCTCCATCAGCATCTTCTACAATCATATCGATGAACCCATACAATTGATCTTCTGCACCAATCAGATTCACCAAGAACTCTTCTTCCAAGGATACTACCTTCCACCCAGGTCCCAACAGAGGCTTTTCGGCATCATGTTCTGCATAACGTTCAAAGACTGCAATAGCATCCTCATAAAACTGGGAAGCATCCTCTATGTGTTGAGCTTTTTCTTCCTCCGGCATAGCCAGCGAATCTTTAATGAGATTTACATTCTCCATGTGCATATCAAACATGCCTTGGCGCCAGTCTTTCCCGCCATAGAGACACTCCATTCCCATGTGTATCAGTTTACCCAAAGCCAGGGGCCGTGTGGTATATATTGGCTGCAACTTCTCAACATACCGGTAGTACCATTTTCTCTTACATCTCTTATAACAAGACATTTGTGAGTATGAGATGCGTTTTTTATCTGTGGAGATAACGTCTGGTTCTGACATACTTGCGTCTCCTCCTTTGGTTTATATACATGTTCAAAATTTGTATCGCATTCTATCACCCTGTATGTGCCCCAGTCAACCAATATGCTGTTTAATCTCTCCATCTGTTCCACATCGTGTTTGTGGATACACAAACAATTGGAAAACTTTTCCAACTTAAATTCGAACTTGTGCAAATATACTTAGACGTGTTATAATAAAACATGAATCGCCAACAATCGCCAACATTAAACACTAACAGGGGGACTGGACATTATGACGGAACTAATGTTGCCGCAAGGTATTGATAACGAAACATTCGAAAAAGTGGTAAAGTATTTGAATAATCACTACAACAAAGAGGATTATAAACAATCGCGAGTACTAAGAGAAAAGTTATTTCTTGATCTCTTCAGCATAGATAAAGAAAGTCCAGACTATGAAAAAGTTAGGCATCAGGTGGAACTTGTAGCGCGTGCTAGCAAGACAGATATTGGTATGGTGGAGTTTGAACGTGTGACAGGGGTCAAAGGATTTATACAAGCAACTGTAGTCAACAAAAAATCTTATTACGAGACTGTACGAAGTGACAAAGTTGTGAAGTACAATCCTCGTAACGAGCAGGACGTGAGAAAACTTATAGAGGTTGTCGCTCCAGTTATAAAGGAACGGCCCACATCATCGGCAGAAGAGATCGCATCGCGCATTTGCCGTTCTCACGGATACGTGATAGGCTCCATCCTTCCGACTGTTGGCACTGTACGTGCGAAGTATAATGGGATAGTGACAGAGATCAACGAAAAAGTAGCCGACACTCTCCAGAAGAACAAAGGTATGATCTTCCGAGCAGACAAAGATGCTTTCTTGCGTGAAATGGAAAATGTGTTTGATTCCACATCGGTAGCAGTGCAACATGAATGCCTCGTACAACTTGTCTTAGAAAAATTGCAACGTAAATAAGCTTGCAAAGAGAGAAAAAGACAGAATAGATAACTATTCTGTCTTTTTATTTTGTATGCTGAGCCAATGTGAATACATTCTTTTTTCATTCGTGGCATCTTTGGGGGAATAGAATTCTATATCTTTATATCTTTCGGGCAAGTACTGTTGTTCAACCCAGCCATTCTCATAGTCATGTGGGTATTTATAGTCAAAGCCTTGACCGATCCGTTTATTGTGGTGACTCCGGTCAGCTATCGCCTTCGGGATTGGATCAAGGTTGCCAGCACGTACAAAAGAAATAGCTTGATTGATCGCATTATATGTGCTATTGCTTTTTGGTGCTAGGGCCATGTACGAAGATGCTTGGGACAGCAGTATTCGCGCCTCTGGCCACCCCACATCTTGGGCGGCCTGTACACAATTGTTAACCACTACAATAGCCATAGGGTCTGCTAGAGATATATCTTCCGCGGCCAGTATTTGCATTCTCCTACATATAAACTCCAGTGGCACTCCTGCTTCTATCATCCTTGCTAAATAATAGATACTCGCTTGGACATCAGACCCATTGGTGGAATGAATCCATGCTGCAATCAAGTTGTAGTGTTCATCACTTTTTCTATCCATCTTGATTGTCTGAGTGGATACCACACGTTCTACCAATTCTCTTGTAATTGCACCCTGCCCGAACACGTGGCACTTTTCTAAGACTCCCAGCGCAATCCTGGCATCTCCATTAGCCGCACGTACGATTCTTTCCAATGCCTGTGGTTCTATCTTGAGGTCAAAACTCCCCAACCCACGCTCTTTGTCTTTTAACGCTCTTTTTATGATCCGTTCGATGTCCGTATCTTTCAGCACCTCTAGTCTCATAACCATACATCGCGACACTAGTGCGGGTTGCAGTTCTCTAAATACATTCTCTGTAGTTGCTCCGATCAGTACTACTGTTCCTTTTTCCACATGTGACAGCAACTTATCTTGCTGTGTACTGCTGAACCGGTGTATCTCATCTATGAAAAGGATAGTGGCCTGCTTCGTTTCTTCTTTTCGTTTTTGTGCTTCCGCGAATATCTTTTGTAGTTCAGCAGCAGTAGTAGATGCCCCGTGTTCGAACACAAAATGACTTTTTGTCTGATTTGCTATAATAGTGGCTAGTGATGTCTTTCCAACCCCTGGAGGTCCCATAAACAAAAAAGAAAACAATCTGTCTTTCTCGATCATGCTCTTCAACATGGACTGATTCGCCATGGTGTCTTTGTGACCGAAGAATTCTTTCAAGGTTTGTGGGCGCATTCGGTAGGCCAATGGTACAGTATCCAGCATGTATACCCTCCTAGCTTTGTATTCAACCAATTTTAAACCCACTGTCCCTAATATGTCAATCTAATACTCCACATAGGAGATACTAAATCTAGTCATCAAGTATGTTTTCCGACCGCCTTTCTCTGTTCAACGCCAAATGAGCCTCATTTGGATAAACATGTTAAGTATATGTTGATGTGTGTTCCCCGCATTAAATAGGGTCAAAGGGCTCAGACCAAATGGTGTTCATTTTCATCTGCTCTAAACCATTATGACACAGAAAGGATTGCACGGGATACTCATCTGGCAGAATATAATGCCGAATATTGTATCCATCGCATGGACAAGGTATATTCCCGAGGGCTTTTTCTTGTTCATGAGCCAATGAGTAACATTGATGATGACTGCTGGGTAGTTCGCTTTCACCTAGAAACACAGTCCCTGTGGGGATCACGTCACAAATAAATGGCGCTCATTCACACATATCCGACTTATGTGTTTAGGGGGCGGTGAATGATTACAACTACCTACAATCGAGTGAGTCCATCTTATTGGAAAGGTGCGGACAGTGCTTAGTTGGATGGTGTGGCACTCATCCAACATCTGGGAAAACCGGCGAGGACAAGGTTTATAACTGAGTATACTATGTCGTATCCACACAGTATGTGGTGAGTCCATTTATCGAAAAGGGGCCTCTTGCTTTCCCTCTACGATGGGAACAGAGAAGAGACGCTTAAATTGTAACCCTACATGGGTGATGGCTCTTTCGTGACAAGGAGAGAATTGCATTGCATGTGGCGCGCCCGTAGATGCACAGTGCATGAGTCCATTTTTCTGACAAGCCCTGCATACAATCTTTATGCTAGGATGTCCAGAAAATTTTACACACTTCTGCCCGTATGACGAAAGTTTTGAGCACACTTCAGGGCATGCGGATGTGGTGAGTCCATTTTCGTGGCAAGGTCTCTCTGTCAGTAGATACCTTTGGGTAAGAAGTGTGATAGGGCTTTATGCGTTTTTCCACAAACGTTCATGTACATTTCCCATGCACCCACATGCGACCATGTTTTCTACGACAAGGTCGGGAATATATATGTGTATCCACAAGAGTATGTGCTGTGGAACCAAGTGAGTCCATTTTTGTGGCAAGGCGTGAGTGCGTCTCAAACCCCCCTCTGAGTCCATACTGAGTCCACATGTGGACTCACATTTGAATATTTAATTGGACCTTGCTGTGAAAGGTTTCTTTCTCTTGGTCAGACACGTGTCGTGAGTCCACATTGGACTCATGTCTCTGACCTTTTTCTTATTGATTCTAAGTATCTTTGTCATATATGAAATGTGCACTTTTCGCCCCCCAATATATACACATACACACACGCGACATAAAATATAAATAACCGTACACGGGGGTATATTATTCCTTAAAAAAATTAATTTTAAATATTTATAAATAAATTTAAAATTAAGAAAAAAAAGGTCAGAGATATGAGTCCAATGTGGACTCACGACACGTATCCGACCAAAAGGAAGAAACCTTTCATGGCAAGGTCTAATTAAATACTCAAATATGAGTCCACATGTGGACTCACCTGTGTTTATCCCATATATTCTGAAGAGGGCCTTCAAGCTTTTCGTAACCGACACAGAAACATTGAGTCCAAGGTGAGTCCATATATGGACTCACCTTCATGGCAAGGTCTTGTTCAGTGTCAGACCTTTGTCCCATCTCCACGCCATGCACACTTAGGCCTTGCTAAAAAGGTGAGTCCATGATATTGGGCCTAGTGGACTCAAATGTTGGGTGTAGGAGGTGATACCATCTTATCCCTTTTATCGCAAGACCTCACACCTAAGTTACACCCACCGGTATCGAGAAGCTGATAGAGGCACTCGTTCTTTGTTCGTAAAGTGGACTCACTGCATGACATTCACGAAATGTTGCCTCTACATCTTGTGGAAGAGTGAGTACACTAAGTATCATTCGGCGTATCACACCACTACCACCCCCGTCTTGCACACAAGGATGACTCCGAAAAATCTTTTCTGGAAAGGCGTGCAACGTGTCAATATGTTACTTGGGCTTGAGAATACTTTTCACACAAAGCTTCTTTCCCGTCGGACAGCGATAATCTTGTTGGCAAGGGACGCTTTTGTTGCTATGTTACTTGGGGTACTTAGCCTTTTTCTGGAAAGACTCGCATACTTTTCACAGAAATATACTTTTCAGAAAATCGTTGTTTAAGACCCTAGGTACCGCCTTTGATACTGTCAGGTGCAGGGCACCCCTACACCTTTCCACGAAAGCCCCGAAGCATGATGAGACGCCGCCCCTTTCCAGAAGGAACATTTTGCGCACACCATGATACTTGACAAGTGTGCACTAGTATGATCTAGACGTCAGCAGGTCTTAACAGTATCCTAGAAGTATCATGTCTAAATAGAGGTCATATTCGTGCTAAATTATGCTCATACATTGTATTGCACCAAAATAGTAGAAAATCTCTTTTCTTGAGCAATGTATTATCCTTCACACTTATTTGTAAGACCTCCTTGGATACTTGACAAAACACATAATACATGTTAAAATGAGTAACACACATACTTAAAATCTAAAGAGGTGGTACTGAGTGGGTAATAAAGATGTGTTGGAACGTAGACGTGCAAACATGCGCCAGTATAATAAGGAGTATGTAAATAACCACCCATATGTTCGTGAGATGAAATCTGTGAGCAGCTTGAAGTATATGGCAAAACTGCGTGGAGATAAAGATCGGGTGAGTGCTCTGGAAAAACAATATGAGGAGTTGAAACGGAAAAAGGACGAATGGAGGCTACAGAACTCACATGACAACGAACACCAACAACATTCCGTCCAAAACGAATGCACAGAATAAGCCTGCCAAACCAAACAAAAGCGTGAATGGTGTAGTAAACCATCACACCACACTGACCCAACAATACAACTCAATCAGTTCGCTTGTACAGGCCATAGGTCCTCTCGTGTTATTTGATTCTTACATGCTGAAAAAGGTGATCAATCATGATTATCAAGTCGATGAGGAGACAATGCGGGATGAACACTTAGATGCTCTAGCTCTTCACTTGAAACAAGGTGTGTTTCAAGAGACTAATAAGATATCGGCACCATCCCGTGCTAGGTTGCATAAAGTGATCAAGTGGTTGAAGGATAACCCCCATGCGTCTCAATCTGAAAGAGAAGAGAAAATCGAGCATTTTAATGCCAATATCACTAGGGAAGATATATACCAATCTCTCCAGAGTGTGTGTAAAAATGCTTGGCAAGGGTATGAAGATGTGGTAGTTTTAGAACGTGACGGGGCCTATTGGATACAGGAGTCAAAAAACAACGGAAAGACCACTAAAGATATAGAGGTCACTAACTATTTGCTTCAACCCATGTCTAAGATTGAGGTTCATAACCAAGATATAAGCAAAGTATACAGTGAGTTTTTGTTATGCCCACAAAACCCGAGCAAATCAAGCCTGAATGTTTTTCTAAATACAGATGACTTCAATACTGTGAAAAATCTTCAGGACGCTATAGGTTTGCAAGCAGGAATAGTTGAACCACGCACATTTTTTCCACAATCACATATGCGTGGTCTCTCATATAAACTGACTGACTTAGATTGGGTTGGTCAAGAGTATGCACAAAAGAAGGGCACAACAGTGCTTGGATATGAAAGGTTTAAGGGCGACCTGACCAAATACTTTTGCACTCCCTCTGGAAAAGTCTACACCCACGATGGAACTGTAGCAGAAAATGTTGTGTTTGTTCACCCCAAAATCCGGTTGGACGATGACGATGAATCAAGCACTGATATATACGGAAACATGAAATATACGGAGCAACAATGGCCTAAGGTGTTGAAGTTTGTTGCTCAGAATTTTCTCAAGTTGAACAAAAAAGATGTTATGCTAAAGTTGGGTGGGTTCTTTTTCAGCACTGTACATGAATACAACATTAGGCAGGCCATTAATGAGTTTCCTATATTTCATGTGGCAGGACAACCAGGATCCGGAAAAACCCTAACTGTAGGGGCATTAGCACCCTTTTTTGGGCATGCTTCACATACCATCAACAACTATCCACCCAGTACTCCTGCGCTGTCAAAGATGCTGACTGTATCCTATACGATACCTTTGATTTGTGATGAATATGGCGGAGGTAACCAAGATGATGGCTGGGACAGCGAGAAGATGAAAAAAGTTCATGCTATCATGAAAAATGTTTATATAAAGGGCATAGAACGGAAGCTAGGTCGTGGAGAAGGCGGTCAGGGCCAGTTCAGATACAAGATGCGCAATCCCCTGTTGTCATTGGGACAGAGATTTATCCAAGCAGACTCGATAACTGACAGGACAATACAGGTTAGTATTGATGGCTCTCTCAAAGGCACATCGGAGGGAGATACAGCAAAACATACCGCAGATCTTTTCAGGGACTTCAAAGATAAAAACTTCATTGTTGGTTACAGCTTGTGGAGCATGAGACAGGATGATGATGAAGTGAAAGATACTGTAAAAATGTATTTAAAGGCAAACGAGCAAAATAAAAGAGCAAATAACTTGGATATATCAGAAAGACAAATGGCAATGTTATCTGCTATACAAACGGGACTGCATTTTTTCTTGAAGTTGTGTAAGGAGTTCAAATTAGACTCAGATGTAGGATATAGCTCCAATGATGTGTATGATCTCATTTACTCTTTGGATGAGTTCAACTCTAGTATTGCTACCCAAGCCAGCAAAAACCCTCTAGAACATTTCTTACAAGATTTTGCAACTCATTTACGTACACGGTCTATGCACAGTTCTGGAGTGTACGGGGAGGGGAACATAGCGATGGTGGGTCAGCGCACCTCAGATACTCCTGGACAGTATGGGAGAGGAAAAGCCATGGAGGCATGTGTATACACACATAAGTTTGTCGCTATAAAGTTGGAACTACTGATAACCGAGTTAAATAGATCTCTTCACAACTCAAAAGAAGTACACACTTTTGGTAATATACAACCCTATCTAAATTCAGCTTTTGAAAGGGCGAAGCGTAGTGGTGGAGATGGCTTGGTTTTAGCACCATCTCAATTCAAGCTGAATGTGCCTAATCCTATCAATGGTGAGCGCAGTACGGGTAGGTACACTTTGTTACGGTTAGATAAACTGGCAGAAATCGATGAGGTTTTTGAGCACCACCCTTTACTCCATGGAAATGGATCACCTATAAAAACAACAAATAGAGGAGACCAAAGATAATGGTCTCCTCTATTTATACTTCGGAACGCTCTTCTCTGCCCAAAAATACGTGGACACAATTAGGTTCACGCCATTCTTATTGCTGATTCGAAGCAGTGTTGCTCACCAATATTGATAAGATGCTAGACCAATGGTGTCGATTGAATGCCCCGAACATTCACCTGCTTCTCCACATAAGATGTAAGTTCTTCAACACTGTTGCGTTCTGGATGTTGTTGTATCAGAAGCAGACATCTCCGTAGAATGTCTCCTACCATTTTACCATGAGTCTTCTGGTCATATTCAGGAATCAAATTAATGACATCTTTCCCACATATCATCATTTCGTGGGGGTAGAAATAAGTGCTATCAATTACACTCTTATAGAGATTTTCAAGCTTAATTAGATCTCCTTCGGCCGCTACTTTACTTGCACGATTGTCATAGGTTTTGTGCCGGATCAGCCGTTCTAACATTTCTTTCAATTGGTTTTTCGAGGTGCAATGAGAGGCAACCTTACGTACAAAACGAACAAATGATGCACGCTCTAAAGAACACCTAATCATATGAAACTTCACAAGTGTACGTACTTGCTTAGCTACATCTTTACCAACTTGAAACTTATTCACACAAATATCGTATGCTAGGTCAGCACCCCTGTCATCGTGGTCCAAATCATTCTGCGGCATATCTTGCTGAGAGTAAGTTTCCACATAATATGTGTTTTTGTAAATGCCTTTGGCGCAGTCATGCAAAAATGTGGACAAAAGCATAGGCAAGTCTTCCCCATTCTCTACAGCGCCGTCTAGGACTTGCAGAGTATGGTCAAAAGCGTCTAATGTATGGTATTTTGGATTTTGTTCATGACCAGGCAAGTGAGCCATTTCAGGAAGTACCACACCTAAAGTATTAGCTCTTTGCATACTTCTTACACCTTCTGACGCATATGGAGATGCGAGAAGTTTGAGGAACTCACGTGCTACTTGTTCCGTGGGTACTTTGGCGACATCAGACAACATAGGGGAGCATTCTTTGACAGCTTCAAAGGTGCCCAAATCCATCTGGAATCCCAGTTGTGCAACGAATCGGTGTCCCCTCATGATCCGAACGGGACTCTCTTTGAACCGGTTTAAACCGTTCATGTAAGACTCATTATACCCCACAGCGCGTAACGCCTTGGCTTTAATATCAGCGACGCCGAAAAATGGATCCACCAAATACTCTTCTACGGCAACCGCTGAGGGGCATTGCACATGTAAGGCTATGGCGTTAATTGTAAAATCTCTTCTTTCTAAGTCCTTCACTACATCCCGAATAAAGTTATAGGACTCAGGCCGAAGTGACCCGCCTTTTGGGTATGATTCAGTACGGAATCGAGCGATTTCAAACTCTATACCATCTTCTTTAACCTGAACTACATTCAGATCTTGATTTATCACCACTGGATTCAGCCCCACACCTTTAAGCGCATTAATCACTTCTTGATACGGAATATCAGTAGCGATGTCTACATCTTTCGAGGGTCGCCCCAACAACAAGTCTCGTACGAATCCCCCTACATAATAAACTTCACTGGAAATAGAGGCCAATGTCCTCACAACTACACTATTTAACATCATAACAACACTCCCCACATATTTATATAGGTATTATAAATCATCTATGTATTTCAGGTCAAGAATCTAGGCATGCAAAAGCCCTTGAGGGGGGATCTCAAGGGCTACTTTATTATTCTTCCTCGCCCCACTCTTTTTCGTGGGCAAGTTCGTATACCTGTGCTGCAATATCTTTTACTACATCAGACAGTTCCGAGGATGGTGTAGACTTAATAATGGAAGGGTCTGCTGTTTTGGAGCTGAAAGACTCCCACTCTTGATCTTTTGCATTGTACTTGCCATTGAAATCTACCTTGGCGTCTTTACCTTCTCCATATGCTGTACCGTCCACAGTCACAGATCCTTTTGCTGTGGATGTGACCTTCTTAATTTCGATTTTCCAACTCATCCAAATAGCCTCCTTTTTTGTATACAACATTATAACATACTTAGGAATGTATGTGCAATATAACTACATAAAGAATTATACATTTTCTTTTGTCAGCCAGTCTTGCAGTTCTTCGTATGTCCGCACAACAGGTGATGGAGGAAGGGCTTCTTGAAATAGTTCTGCATAACTACTATCTATGACTCTGTTATCAAGTATGGCCATTACTCCCTTATCCTCTTCGCTACGTATAAGTCTACCAATGCCTTGTTTGAACAACATGACAGCCTCGGGGATACTATACATTTTGAAGGAATTGAGACTGCGGTGCTCAAAGTATTCCATAGTCGCTTTGACTACTGGGTCGTGTTGTCCCGGGAAGGGTAACTTATCGAGAATAACACAAGAAAGAGAATCTCCGGGCACATCCACGCCCTCCCAGAATGAACGAGTTGCAAATAATACACTATGCTTATCTTTCTTAAAGGCATCCACCAAGTCTCGTGTTGGCATATCTCCTTGCATCAAGCAGTTGTAAGATACTCTAGATTCCACATATTCTTTCAGAGTCTTCATAGCATTGTAACTTGTGCACAGGACAAGGGAACGCCCATCCATCATGTTCACAATTTTAAGTACATTTTGGCCGCATTCTTCTACATACTCAGGGCTACTTGGTTTGCTTTCCATCTGTGGTATGAACACCCTAGCATTGTTTTCATAATCGAAGGGTGACTGATAACTCAGGAAGTCTATATTCCTTTCAGATCTATCATACCCTAGTATCTTTTGGAAGTATTTGGCTTTCCCCCCAGCACCCAATGTTGCAGATACAACGACAACAGATGCTTCTTTTTCCACGAATTCTTTCTGGAAGAGTGCGCCTATGTCCAGCGGAGTATAATTTAGTACCACATATTTTTCCCGTGTTCTACCTTGCTTATATCGATACTCCGCCCATGCAGCAAAGTGTTTGTGCATCTTGGAGATAAATTGGATATCCTTGGCTAGAGAAGAGAGTTTTTCCGTGATTCTATTTGCTTTGTGTAGCAACTCACCATCATCATCTTCTGGATTATCACTTTGGAATATATTGATGTATCTGTGGGGATTCCCAGAGCCATCTCTTATGACTTCTTCACATAATCTTGCTAAAGTCAGGGCTCGGTTGAAGTCAAAAGCTGTTTGACTTACCAAGAAAGGAGAGGTATCTGATGTGCCTGTAGGAGGCATCAATGAATCAAAAAAGATGCTACTAATGTCATCGGCATCTTCTAGCAATTCTCTCATCCTTCTTTCGTCAGAAGGGAGCAAGTCAATTGCTTCTTTAAATAACTTTTTGACCTGATTCTGTGAGATAGTGCGAGTGTAAACAGACGACATAACACCAGGTAGGTTATGTCCCTCATCAAATACAATTTGCTTATATTCAGGCAGTAGTTTAGCTGTTGGGTACTTAATATCGTACATAGCCACATGGTGATTAGTAATAATAATGTTTGCTTTTCTTGCTTCCTTACGAGCTTCAATCATCGGGCATTTGTGGTAATACATACATTTTTTCCCCATGCAGTCGTCATCCGCTACAACCTTATATCCGTGATCCATGGCCGGTCCTTGGAGCTGTAGATCATCAACTTCTTTTGATGTTCGACATTTATCATAAAGATAGCGAGGGATGCTGTGAGTTGACATCGCCTTTTCATATTTGTATTTACACAAATAGTTTCCTTTTCCTTTTAGGACTGCCACTTTAACTTTTCTTTTATCGAGTGCTTCCAAAAGGAAAGGAATAGTTCTGATCAACTGATCTTGCAATACTTTGGTTCCTGTAGCAATAACGACAGGAGGCGTGTTTTCGCCGTCCGCATTGAGTATGATAGGTACCAGATATGCATTTGACTTTCCGACACCTGTTTGCGCTTCAATCAGAATGCTCTCATTATTTTTGAAAGTTAACCAGATCCGTTCTGCCATTTCAATCTGGTCTTTCCGAATGGTATACGTTTCGCTCTTGTTTGGAATGCTCTCAGTAAAAGCCGCCCGAATTTTTAGCATGCTTGCCAACAAATCTCCATCGAGTCCTGCTGTGGATGACATAGAAACACCTCAAGTCCTTTATATTGTGCTGGAATTAAAACATGATCTGTATACCCCTGTCAGTATAATTCAGGAGGCCACAACACTAAGTATGTTGTGGCCTCGTTCGGAATTGGTCTAATCTGTTGGGAGCTTGAGTATGTCTATGATAGTGGAGGTATCTATTACTTGATTGAAGATATCTTGCTTTTCTCGCAACAGTTGCCACACGTGTGCTTCAACAGTATTTTTTGCTATCAAGTCTACGACAAGGACGTTGTCTTTTTGACCTGTACGGTGCAAACGGTCTTCTGCTTGTTCATTCATTGCTGGTGTCCAATCACGATCTAGGAAGAAGATGGTGGATGCACGTGTAAGGGTTATACCTACACCACCCGCCTTGATAGTACATAAAAACACTTTGGTTTCGGTGTCATTTTGGAAGGTTTTTACTATCTCTCGTCTTTCTGGGATAGGCACCTCTCCAGTAAGAGACACGTACTTGATGCCCGCCGCCTCCAGTCTGGGTTTAACCAGCTCAAGCGCTTGTGCAAATTGGGTCATTACTACCACTTTTTTGTTATTTTCCAAGTAATCCGGCAACACATCCATAAAAGTATCAATCTTTGGTGCATCTGCTTTGTAGTCAGATGCAATCAGTCCTGCCGAAATCGCAATTTGGCGCAGCCGCGTAGTTTGTGCTAGCAATGTAGTTGCAGAGAGCTTTCCTACACTGTCCACCACATTCTTGTATACTGGTGTAGATGATATAATTATAGCAACACGTTCATCTTTGTTTCGGAACTTTTCAAGGGATTGAGAAAGAAAAGCGATCTCTGCATCTTTCATTTTCTCTTTATCATCCTTTTCTGATGATTCATCCACATAGTCTGCTAAGTTTACTGTCCTAGTATCTATTACTACATGCTTTTCTTTGGATTTCCTGAGCGCTTGTTGCAACTCAGCCTTCTCCTCTTCGCATGTTTCTACATACTTTTCTGAGTCTGGATCGGTACTAAAATGTATGAGCATCTTTTCCGCCATCCTATTATCACGTAGATGATCAGTTAGTGTACGAGCATCCACATCTAGTATTGGCTTCATGTAATATGTGATGAGATTGTTTTTCATCTCATAGTAGAGCTTTTTCTGCACTGGGGTCATTTCCACCAAGATCTTTTGGTAAGACTTGTCGGGAAGGTCTTCCATTATTTCTTCTTTGGTCCGTCTGATCATTATGGGCGCCAACTCTTGTTTTAATTGCTCAAGGTTTTTTGTCCCTGTTATTTTTTTACCGAATCTGGTCTCTGTCACTTCACAATATTTGTCTACGAAGTTCCAATAAGATGTGTATTTGGTGGGGTATAAACGATTCAAGATGGACCACAACTCGTCCACTCGGTTCATAATAGGTGTACCTGTCACCACGATGACTTTGTTGGCCTTGATTGATTTGATAGCTTCCGTATACACGCTCTTTCTATTTTTGATGCGATGACCTTCATCTACTATGAGAATGTCCCAAACTCTATCTGGACGCTCATCTTCCCAAATCTTTTTACTCGCTTTTTTAGGTGGTAAACCAGCGGCCACTCTTTTTTCATTACGTTTAAGCAGTGATGCTTCTACTTTATCCACATCTGCGAAATAAACCTCACCTGCAGTGGTCAGCGCCTCGTAGTTGATGATAGTATACTTTCCTGGGTGTGCCCATTGTTTCTTCTTCTGTTTAGGGGTGCCATCTATAACCCGCACAGTTTTGTCAGGGTCATATGTGCCAGTTCTAGATTTCCAAGTCTCGATCTCATCTGCCCATGTCCACTTTAGAGAGTTTGGACAAACAACTAATATGCGAAGATCTTCATACGAAGTTCCTTCATTTACCTCCTCACATGTACAGATAGATTCAAGAGTTTTCCCAATACCCATGTCATCAGCCAGTAGAGGGTTGTCGATTTCTCCCATGAGTTTAACAGCCACACGCTGGTAGTTATACAAGAATTTTGATAATTTCGACTTGAGTGTGGCATCCTCTGCTGATTTTATTTCGAGAATTTTGTTAGTTTGTTCCATCAGTTCTCGCATAACTTGTTCTGCCTGTGCAGACTCAGAACCAGGGAATTTTTCTAGTATTTCATTATATGTGGGGACATCAAAAGGATATGTCCAACATGACTTCGTCTTGTTAAAATAGCTACCAATAACACTTTTCGCTGTATCATTCTCAGCATAATCGCATCGCAAATTGATTTTAATAGGAAGACCGTTAGGGTCAAGATCTAATGTGATTGAAGCCAATGTGTTTCCTCCTCCAATATGTCCAAATTTCGCTCATTTTAACATGTATATTATATACATGTCAAGTTGATGAACAGATTGGAGAAGGTATATACATAATAACTCAAAGTATTGACAACTTTCTCACCCCTTCCGTAACAAGATGAGGATGTCAATAATTTAAGAAAGGGTGTTGACACATATACATGCCTGTGATAAAATTGTCTTAAACAGACGAGCAAAAGGGTGGTATAAAATGAAGATGAATGGTCTTGGTATTTCGCTTAATACATTAAACGAAGCAAGAGTTGAAGAACAGTATGAGACATTGAATGACAGAGAGCAGTACATCATTCGGCATTTAACAGGTTATGACAATCATGTAATAAAGTCGCTGAACTTAATATCTGAGGAACTAGGAATATCACGGGAAAGAACACGCCAAATAGCCATTATAGCTATCGGAAAAATGGATGCTGCTGTTGAGAAGGATAAGGAGGAAGTGGTTGAGCAACTGTTATACCTTTCTAGAACTAACTATGGGGGCACGATGCCCAACAGTTTCGATATTAAGCTCAACCACACAAAATTGTACTGGAAGATCAGAGGAACATACGGGAGTTACAAAGCAACTGTGGATGCAGCACAAGCAAAGCTGAGTGAAGAATAGACTAATCAAATATTGTGGCAAGCCAAGAAGAGAATCCACTAAGAGGAATCACTGTTCCGTCTAGCGATCTGCCATGCATGTGATCTCTCACCATCTTGTTGCGCGATGGATTTGAATTGCCCATAGCAAAAAGAATGTGTGGGAAAATAAGTCGGCTCTCATTTGCAATGAACTCTTTATACCAACCCTCGCTTATCCAAGTTCTATACACTTTCAAGGCGTTGTAATGGTCTATCTTTGCCTTTAAAATATCTTTACCTTCATTTCCTAAGTCTACTTCAATGAAAAAAACACGAGCATCTCCGAGTTCGTTTTTAATAATCAAAATAATATCAGGTACTATGGCATTTTTATTTTTAAAATTAAGTGGGATATAATTGTCCTCTTCTACACCATAATAGACGATATGCCAGTTTTGCGAAAAAGAAACTTCCATACAAGCACACACAACATCATTTATTATGATGTTGTGGATGTAGCTTATAGGAAGTTTCTTTATTATATCTCCAGTTGGTCCCTTTATATGACGTATTATTTTGCGCCAAGGTTTAATACCGTAAATGTATGAGCATGCCCTGTCCAGTGAATATATGTATGGGGAGGCCCCACGTCCAGGTATGATATGTGCATAAGCTCTGTCCACAAAATGGTGGTCGTACAAGAATTTGAGCCTTTTATTAATTACCTGTGTTGCCTGTTTACCCTTAGCCATCACTAGATTCAACAACTGATCTCTATCCACCAGTTTGTGTTTCTTCAGTATATCCAGTATACGCAGGTCTCGTTCCGTAAGTCTCTTCTTACGCACTTCGTTAACCCACTCTTCAGTGAGGCGAAATCCTTCGTGTCTGTCATTCATGTTGTATACCCTCCATCAGGACCAACCCAATGCTACCATGTATGAGATTAAGGAACCTACGCATCCCCCAGTGATCATTTTGGTAGAAAGAGTTTTTGATCCCAGCATAATAGTAACACAGCCCGCCATAATAGCAACCACACTCAATCTGCCTAAGAGGTCAACAAATAAAAATTGAGTCGCATCCATGAATAATTGTTTAGCTGCAATTGTGATAGCATCCGCCATTTCATTGATCTTTGCGCCCACATTCTCAGTAACATAATCTATTGGGTTAGGCACTTGACTCATGAAGTTGTTAAAAGAAAATCCAGAGTTATGCGATGATGTGATCGCCGAACGAGGGGTCAGAGATATGGTGTAAGCCAATACCTGTGTCATCAGTCTGCTCCTTTCTTTTTATCTTTCGATGTGAACTTACCATCATCTATGACAGGCACATCATCGACAATCTTAGTGGGATCTATTCCTAAAAGACACAATTCTTTATTCGTTATTTCGGTTTCTACTTCTGACAAGGGGCGTGAGTAACGTTCCAAACAAATCTCTGCTATATCAGAATTATCGTACACAGGGTGCGTGGTGTTCACGGGTGCTTCCATCTTGACCAACATCGGCGGAACAGGTCCCTCAGGTGTATGTGTTATGACAAAGGCATGATAACGTGGTATCTCTAAGGCTTCTGTGAGTGTGTACGGTAGTATCTCTTCTGCCAACTCTTTCCATGTGTCTTTGCTACTATTGTATAGGATGTAGTGTATACCTGCAGACTTTATAGTTTTAGCTAACTCTTTAGATTTATCTCTTATCTGCTCCCAAGTGTGAAAAAACCACACCAGTCCCAGTCTCCACTTTCTAGATTCTACAACCATTCGCTTCCAGTTTTCCACAGAGGACATAAATTGGTGCGGTTCATCCATGAGTAGAAACGTTGGTACACCATTGTCTAAAACAGTGTTTCTGTCTCGTGTTTGAACAGTTAGCCAAATCTTGGAAATTAGAAAAGCTACGATGGCATCGGTTGCCGCTTCCCCTAACTCAGCCACAGGCACTTTTATCAGTATACACTTGCCCGAGTAGTTCTCTTTGTTATTCTGGTTTATGAGTTCACGAAAGTCTAAGGCGAAGTTACCATTTTTATCCTTCTTCGGGACTTGGCATAGAATGTTCTTCATATTCTCATCGTCTAATAAATAGTCAAGACGATTTAGTACAGGGCTCACAATCAGTTGTTGTTGGCGCTCATTGAACGTTTGGAATTGTATCCAAGCTTGCTTTACAGCTAGATTTTTTATCTTTGGTATCATAGTCACCCTGTATTCGGCATCAACCAACATTAGAATGACATCTAGAATAGTGGAGTTTGGATCTTCAAATACCGCTTGTGCAGCTTTTTTCATCCATCTTCTCATTTGGGGGCCAAAGTCTCCAGTTATTTTTTCCATAAACGACAACAATTCTGCTGTAACTCGGTTTCCTGAATTGTTCATACCCGCGACTGCTTCGTTCCATACAAGACCAATGGGTCTAGACAACTTTCCAAAATCTAATTCAATCACATCTTTTTTTCGTTCTGGTGGGATGGAATCTCGTATCTGATTACACATGCGACCATCTGCTACGTCCACCGCTATCACATTGAAGTTGTTATCTACAAAGGCAGATCTAGAAAATGTACTAGCATAACTACTTTTTCCAGATCCCATTTGCCCTATGACGACTCGTGGTAAACATAAAATGTCATGGTTAGATGTCAAATAGTGTAGTTTTTGTAATTTCCCTTTTTTCTTCACCGATCCTATTGCAATACCTTGTTTAGTCAAAATGTCGGGAACATCTGTCTCGCGGAACTGGATGGAGTTGACAGCTGGCATATTTTTTTGCAGAGATGAAGTAGGCAATTGCACCATCTTTTCAACTTCTTTTACTGACAAGATGGATTTGTGCTCTCCCCCATTATCGTTGGACTTAGTATTGATCAAGTCTAACATCCTCTTTTTGTTCTTCGACCTAGTGGGCACCAATCTATTATCGCCATCAAGTTCACGGAAAGAGTTAGATATGGCTTTTAGTATTTGATTGGTACGATTCTTGTCTGGCGATTCACAGGCGATACGTATTTGTGTATTAAATCCGTGGTTGGTTGCCTTATACATCGTAGAGTTGCTCAGTTGTTTAATACTTTTTCGTTTTTTCTGCATCCCCTTTATGTCAGTGGCCGAAGATAATCCATCCAAAGCACTTTCTATGGTATCCACAGTAAAATCAAGTACAGCCTCGATTCCACGTTTAAAGGTATGGGTGGGTGTACTAAACATTTTGGATGGTAGACTGCCTGTATTTCTGTAGTCCTCATACAACCGGTCGCATTCATCTTGCCATTCATCCGACATAGGATCCAGCACAAACTGGATTATGACTTTATCTTCCTCTTTCATCAATGTGTTACAGTTTAACAAAGACTCAAGAAGGCCACTCTCTTGCCTAGTATTGGTGTCTAGACTAAGCATGTGATGGTCTGCTAACTTAAGCAGTATACAATCTGATATCATAGGGTTTAGGCTAACAAAACTCTCTTCCTCAGGAATGCGAAGACAAGCAGACTCCGGCCATACAGCCCCTAATCGACCCATTACGAAACTGTAGTTGTCAACGTTCGTGTAGATGTTGAAGCCAATGCTTTTTTCCGTTATTACTATTTCCCATATACCTACATGCTTTGGCCTAAACTCAACGCCTTTGTTCCACTTGATTCTATGAATAGGGGCGCTGTAGGTGTCATATAGTGCAGACACTAGCCCTGACACTTTATCGTTTTTTACGAATTTATCGGGACAAATAGTGATGCCCACAGTGCCACTCTTTTCTACTTTCAATATCTTTCTGAATGCCGGTGGCATTACCATACGAATGCACGCCTTTCTCTCAAATGATATCCATCACATTTCTGACCAAACTAATCGTCATCGACAATAAAGCGTAACAAGTTAAGATCAGATTTAGTACATTGGAGCGTTTTTTATCCATGTTGTATTCCCCCAGAAGTTTTATACGATAGATGTTCCTACACTCTTCACAATGGACATGAGTCCTGGTGCCAACTGTAACCCAATGTAGCCAAAGGCCGCATACTGCATTCGTTTGAATCCTTCATTGGCTCTACCCACCATCACGTATATAAATCCTATTATGAACATAACATAACAAATCGGGTTTGCTATATCCCTGATCAGTTGAATAAGCGGGTCAAAGGCTCTATCTACACTAAAAGCCGTCTGTGTTGCCGTTGTCGCAACCGCCATGGCCGCAGCGGACTTAGCATGGGCAAACGAAAAAAGCGGTGATCCAGCTATGAATAACCCTATTTCTGGTATAGCGAACCTTTGTGCTTTCGACTTTCCTTTTTGCAATTTCGCCAACGCAGATTTTCTTTCTGTTCGAGAAAAACCAAAAGCCTTAAAAATATTACTCACTTCTTCCTTATCTAGGTAATCCACTGTAGGCCCTACAATGGAAGGCGCTAATGAAGTAAGTTTTATTCTCATCTTGTTTCCTACAGTCGTTATGCTTTCGATGTTCCCTAGGTTCAAGTCACTTTCGATTACACTTAGAACAGTGGACATGTGTTTCGCCTCCTACATGATGTCGATAGAATGTATCCCTTTATTTTATTTTATGCAATACATAGTCTGTTTTATTCCTATTTCTTCGTATTCTATCTTCGTTATTCTAATCACCATATATAAGGACAAATCCTTTCTAAGAATGTAATTGACAGGTCTCTCAGGTGTATGCTATAATCGTAACATAATAAAAACACGTTTGGGAAAGGTTTCGAATAGGTTTTGCCACTTGAACAATCGAGATTCTTTTTGAGCCAAAAGGGTACTTGACTTTTGCTAGAAAAGCGTGTTATGATTGTAGAGTGAAAAAGAGACTGATAAGAAACATTTTCCGTAAAATCCAGAGGAGGAATATAATCATGTCAGAAACAACGAAATCACAACTGTACAAACCAGATATCGTCGAGGGTATTGCTACATTCGCACGTGCAGAAGGTGTAGAACTTACTAAAAAGCAAGCGGATACGGCTATCAATGGATTCATAGAAACAGTACAACAAGGATTGGCCACAGGCGCACGTATTAACTTGATTGGTTTCGGTAGTTTTGAGGTTCGTCACCGCCCAGAACGGGCATCATGGGATATGCAACGAGGGGAAATGGTTACGCTGGCAGCTCGTAACTATGTATACTTCAAAACGGGGAGTACCACGGGCGATGTGATCGAAGGTGTGCAGTTCGTTCCCGTGGAGAAAAACAAAAAGACGAAGTGGGTTACTAAAACCTCCGAAGGCGATGCCGAATAATAAAGAAAAAGGCCTACACAAATGTGTGGGCCTTTTTTATGCCTTACTAGGTATCAAGGAGTTTGATGTATCTTCTCTTGTGGCGAGTGCCTCTAACTGCTTTGAGAATTTTTCCTCCCATTCTTTTAATACCTCTATTTGCCTATCTGACAAGGGCTTTCCGTTCCTCAGTTGCTTTCTGAACGAGACAATAGTATTACGTGTGAATCCGCACCGGCAGAGTAGTAGTCTGTCTAATCTCTTCTCATACTCTATCATTGCATCACGGTTTAGATCCTTGATTACCAACGATTCTTTAAGACGACTCTCCCATCCTTCTGTCATACCCCTGTCTAAAGCCTCTAGTATGCTTGGGGATAATCTCTCACACTTTTTCATCTTATCATTTATAGATAGAAGAAACGAGGAGTATGGTTGTAGTTTCAGAGAGAGACGTACATAGCGTATATATTTTTGATATGTCATGTAGTATGTTGTTTTCTCATGTAGAGCCTTTTGTGTAGTGACTGCCAGCCGTACTTCGTTAGAATAAGAATCTGGTACAGGCAACTGGGCCAAAATCAATGGCTGGATTTTGGTGTTCACCTGCAACGCATGTGGGTACCTTACTCTTGCGTACTCTGATTCCTCCATTTTACATAGAACAGAATTGCGCATTTTAATTATGGACTTTACATCCGCAATCAGGGATGCCATTTCTTCTGTATTCAGGGTTGTTACAAAACTACCTAAGCATTTTTCCGAAATGGAAAGCGTGTATGTATTCGAACTGTCTGTGAATGAAACCATAAATCGAATGTTATAATTACCGCAGTGGGAGCAAACACCATCTCCATTCACATTATCAACTAGGAACATATTAACATTCGGATCAGCTATATATTTATCCACAAGGGTTTGCATCTCGAGATCCGACCAGTGTTGGATGGCTTCTCTCTGCTCCCCGACAGTCTGCAAGATTTGTGCAACACGTTTTCCTGACATTATACGATTCATAATTATTGCCCCTCTATGCATTTATTCACCAGCAATTTCTGGTTGTATTAAGGGTGTAGCAACACACATAGTATCTGTATGTTGTTTGCTATCGCCAGGTTATTTTTCCCAAGTATAACATGTATATGTTGCACTTGTCAAGTCTCAACCCTTTATGTAGCCGAATCACCCTTATTCCTAGTATATGCATAGAGAAGCCGTTTTAGAACTAAAGTGAGAGCCCTTTGAAGCCTTTCAGCAGTGATTTCCTAGCAGCTACCATATCCCTAGCGGGAACCTCTGTCACTTCAGAACTGGTTATCTCTAATTCATCAATAGATGGCAAAGAATCATCAGGCAAAAACTCCTTCACAACTGGTATGTCAGACTCTGTATATTGACCACCCACATTGACATTCTGATTGTGTGACCCAGTTCTTGCAACAGGAATATGCGCACTTGGTATGCCTGTAGTGTTTAATCGTTCTAGCTGTCCTAGTATTTCCTTCAATAACCTAGCTTCAGACACATCTGCCTCCTGGATGTTGTTTGACTGCGGCGGTGTATACGATACAGCCAGTCTATACAATGCTTCTTTTACCAGCTCAGTTCTATTTTTGCCCTTCAAAAAATTAGAGATAACCATGTCTCGTTCATATTTTTCAGGAAATAGCTTTGCCCCTACGATCTCTGGAGATGCCACACATATCCACCTCTTTTCCCAGTTTAACTCAGTTATACCCTATTATTTACTATTAAAACACATACGTAGGGGGAAAGTCAACCAGTATGTATATCCTGCAAAACACAACGAAACACGATTTTTACCGAACGAGGTTTGTTCACACATACACCTCTATGGGCATATACATTATATTGTGGCGGTTTCACCAGTGTGATATAATGATTGTGTGGTAGATGAATTTAAACATTGGACAAGTGGTAACATTCGTCTAGCATAAATCTTTCTTAAATTTCCGGAGGTGTCTTTAAAATGTCCATGGAACCAACAACACTCGTACTAGATGAAAACGGGGTTATTTCAGAAGATGTAAAATTGTTTCTCTCAGATACACCAGAGCAAGTAGAATTGCCGAATCGTCAGTTTGTAGTCATCTGTATTGACTGGAACTACTACGGTACACAACGTTACTCCATCAATTCTATTTGTGCTTCTTTCCTTCAATTCGATCAAGATGCCCAAGTTGACTTGCCATCTCTTTTGGTTGGCACTACTAAATCGGATGTGCTCCTGCCAGATCAAAAAATGGCAATCCGTGACTGGATCTGGAATGAGATTCAACAAGAGACGAACGACCTTTCTATTTGGAAACGGACTTTCTCACACGTCAAACAATTCATTCGCTAGTAACGGGCCCTCTGGGGTGCTCGTATGAAATAGATAGGGCTCTATTGAGGAGCCAAGATGTGATTAACTGAAAAACCCACCGTCAGGCCCCTGGGCCAATACACGGTGGGTTTTTCGTATTCCGTGTCAAGCATAAAAAAAGGAGACGCGGCGTGAACCGCATCTCCTTTTTATTCTTCGTCCTCGTCCTCTGGCTGACTGCCATTAGATCGGTCAATTAGACGTTGCATATTCTGCTTAGACGCCTCGATTTGTGTCTCAGTCCGCGCAGGTGGCTTACGTGGAATCATCCAGTGTGCGGATACATCTTTGTAGATGTGTAATCCAGTATCATCTGTGTAATGAGGTTCGATCCCGTAACGCGCCATACGGTTGATCCACTTCACATTGTATGTAGATACAGTAGCCTTGAGAGTATGCTCATCGAAATGGATGTGGGTCTCTTTTTCTATTTTCTTTAGCTTTTTTGTTGTACTCATTTGGTATCTCCCTCTACATGTATTGGCAAAAATTAACCTAGAATAATTTTATCATATACATGTATACATAGTCAATACCCCTACATAAAAGAGGGACCGTCACGTGGACGGTCCCTTTTATTTACATAGCTACTGTGGATGTTGTTGTTGCCCAAGGCTCTTCCAGACCCAAAGCATGCGCTGAATTATCAAGGAAGTCGATGCCCAACTGGGTCAGAACTTCGAACACTTCCGTGTTCAACATCTTCTTGAAATCAGGCAGTTCCCGTTGCGGGATAGCCATTGTCTTAATGAAATCATCTTGGTAGAGATTTTCATCTGTACCATTCGAGAATTTGATTGTATCATTTGGTTGTGTGTACATTCCTAGTGGAACGGAACGATCACCCGTAGTGTAATAAAGCTCCAACATTACATCGTACTGTGGGTCTATTACAGTGACTTGTGCCACTTTTTCTTTGATGTCTGCTGCCGAAAGACCCAAGTCTTTCAAACGTGCAGTTTCTTGTGCTCTTTTTGCGGCGAGTTTTGCACCCTTTTTTGGCGAATTCAACAGATCGATGAAGTTCGACAAGTCAAGTCGGATGCAGATCTTGGAAAGATATTCCGATAAGATCTCACTCGATGGACGGAACATGATGTTCTTCAATACACCACCATTTTTGTGGAGGATGATCCGGAAACTTCTGCTAGTTACGTTTTGAGCTACAAAAGCCTCGGCCGTAGAGCTAAGCAGATCGTTTCGGAACTGAACCAGTTCCTCCTCATCCATGCCCATCATGTTTAAGAATCGGTCTTCATCTACGCCACATGAGTACTCCAAGTGAGGTGTGCCAGCGTCATCTGTGAAGAGACGAATGTCAAAAGCGGCACGTCCAGAGACTTTCTTGAAGCAAGGATTGTGCAATTCCACAATCACGTCCATCCAAGGTCCTCTTTCATTGATGTCTACATACCCGCTTTTTTCACAATTGATGGTAACAATCTGGGCAAACTCTTGTACGAAGCTACTGGATGGTTCAAAAGTAAAATTTTGAAGAAGACCTGTGGAATTGCTGACACTTTTAACGATATTGACACTTTTACGCACACTCATGGGGCACACTCCTTATATAGTTTTAATTTTACACTAATGTAACTCAATTATACCACATCATACATCCTCTTGTCAAGGTTTTCCAGTGTTACCATACGGGTGGAAAGAATGGAAAGGCTTGTCCGGCCAAACACATACACATGCTAAGGGGGAACACATATGTGTTCCCCATACTTGCATTGATTTACTCTTCTTCCATATTTGACATCAGCATATACCCTCGGGCATTCGCCATTTGGGGACTATTACAGAGCTGACTTTCGATTTCGAAGTTAGAGAAGTGCTTATTTAATGCGATGGCTCCTCCACCCGCTAAGAATACGACGTCAAAGAAGTTCATACGAGAACCCCATTTCTGACGAACCCGCTCTTTGATAGTGGTTGCCAACTCTTGCTTGTATTTGTCAAAGATCGCTCTCAGGTCGTATTCTTTTTTGATTCGTTGTCCTTTGACGTTTTGGCTGTAGTGAAATTTAAAATCATTTTTCATTAAGGACTTCTCAAACTCATTCGGGTCTACAGAACTACCTACCTGGACTTCAAAGTAGCGTTGTGTATTATCAAACACTTGGCGCATACCTTGCTCGATGGTTCCTGACAACTCGGAACGTAGAACCATATTGTCGCCTAAGTCGATAACAATGAAGTCAGTAGTTTTGAATCCAATATCAATTAATCCGACCAGTCCAGATAGCTGAGGGTTCCGCATTTCACCTTTTTCATTGAACAGCTGTGCCCATAGTGCACCTGCCGCTTGTGGGTAAACATTGACCCTATTAAACCGGATTCGTTTGTTAGCGATACCCCCGGAAGTGAATTCCAGTGTTGCATCTGTAGCAAGTAATGACTCCATCATAGATTCTTGATGTTTGTTGTAGTATTGCAGCGGTAATCCCACGGATAGCTCCCCAATAGGCCCGCTGTAATCTTTCATAGCCACTGCACAAGCGGTTAATATGAGCGCTTTTGCACGGTGATCAGACACTCGATCCGTCCCCATAATGTGAGTGGCGTTCTCACTTTCGCGTTTTGCCAACTCTCCTACAAAGTAATCGAATATATCTTCGGCACCTTGCTCTTTGATCATGACTTGGATGTTTTCCAAATTTAGGTCTGAACTCTTGTCATCGAAAAGATTCAGCCTGTCTCTACCATATCCAACCAAACTCGGAAATACAGACTGAAAACCTGAACTCGACAATACCTTTGTATATCCGTACCCTGCGTCAACAGAAATTTTAAATGACATGGATTAGCCTCCTTATGTAATTGACCATGTAATCTAGATGCATTATATCACATACCCAGAGAACATGTCAAGTATACATCACTCTTGCGCAATGTATTGACCTAGGAGTCGTATGTATAGTAAAATGGGGTTAATTAGATCGATATCCCCCAAGGTGGTGCTATAATGAAATTTGAGAGAAGAAGTGAGTCAGAATTTGTTTGTGTTTTAGGAAATGACGAAATGACTAGCCTTATCGGCAAAGATATAAATTCCGCTTTAGAAAGCTCCACCACAATTGATCTGCTAGTGAGAGAAACTATCACTAAGCTTTGCGCTGAATATAATCTAGACACATCCGTATATGACATCGGTACAATGATTTATCGCCAAAACGATGTGGATATTGTATTAGTGATTAATGTGGTTCCTACAGACTCTGAAATATTCCCTGACAAAGAGGATGACGATGAGATGGAAGAGGAATCTGAAGAAATGTATGCTTCGGCTCCTTCCAAAAGGAATCAAACAAGAGTAAACGGATCTCCTGCATTCATGGTTCCTGATATAGAGCATGTAATAAATTTGCAACTCAATTATGGCGCTTTTGACTTATCGGCCCATGCACTTTATTCTTTTAAGGGTAAATTAGTGATCGCTTTGGATGGTCAAGACTCTCTAGATGTAGAGGTATGCGAAGACCTTTACAGCTTGTTCTCTGAGTATGCTGTAAAAACATATGATCTGACTAGGAGCTATCTAGATGAGTATGGGAAAATCATTACTACTAATGTACCACAATTAGTTGACATACTCACAAACAAAAAGGACTCCTAGCTGGGAGTCTTTCTCCTTGCTCATATTCAAGGGGAGTATATACACTAAAATACATGAAGTGGCGGTGATTTTTTAGTATGGAGATTACAAATGTAAAAGAATTCCTTGAGTACATGTTTCAGGGTGCAACAGGGCATGCGGAAATTATGCTCATGGGTTCGAATCGGATACCTGGTGTAAAATCATTTATGCTGGGGTCAGATGGTTGGCTGAAGTCGGCAACTAAGAGAGTAGAAGTATTCAGGGAATATGAGAACTGCTATTTTGGCGTGTGCCCACGTGTGGAGTCGGTAGAAAAACACGCGAGAGAGGATCTTATTGTCGATGTACCACACTTATGGGTAGACATCGATGGAAAAATGTTGGACATTACATTGGAAGAACAACTCGATATGATAATGTCTTCTGATATTAAACCTTCACTCGTTATAATGTCTGGTAATGGATACCATTGTTACTGGAAGTTGGACAGCATTTTCCGAGTATCTGGTATCAATGACAAAGCATACATTAAAGGAATACTAAAAGGACTAAGCCAGAAGGTAAATGGAGACCACACTTTCAACTTGGATAGAGTCCTACGTATACCCTTCACATACAACATGAAGGACAAAAACAATCTGAAAGAAGTGAAGATTCTACACTTTGATCCTAGCATAATATATGATGTGAAGACATTTGAACCCTACAAAGTGGATTTAGACCCTGATGAGCTAAACACCGAAAGTGATATGGACAGAGTATTCAAAAAGTTATTAGTGGAAGATGTCGAAGAACATAAGTCCTTGGTACAGAAGGCCAATGACCGAATTCATCCACACATAAAACGAGCGCAAAGCTTTTTCGAGATCTCAGATATATACGCTGACATAATAACACATAACCTGAAAAATGGCGTGGTAGACTTTGTCATAGATGGGAATGTCGAGTGTGACTTTGATCTGGAAGGAAATGCAGTAACAATCTACTGGGATGACACCGAGACCAATTTTACTACTTTCCCATTCAAAGATCCAGATATATTAAAAGTCGTGAAACACATGTATGGATTGAGAGAAAAATTGTTGAACAGAGATCATATAGCGGTGGAGGAATTGCCATCATCGCTGAGAACTAAGATAACAGTAGGGACTTTTCGAGGAGGACGCTCGGATTTGGACTATATGGTTATTGCCGAGTTGCGCCAAATGGGGTACACACCTTTGGCAATTCGTGAGTTGTATGAAAATGAGAAATACAACGTTGGTGAAAAATACCGAGAGAGATACAGTAACAGAAATTACTATCTCACAAGTGTCATAAAGTCTGCGGACAAGAAAATAAAAGACACTGTGCAATAAGCACAGTGTCTTCTTTCTTATGTGATCACCATGATGATCCATGCACCTACAAGCAAATGTACTAAGACCAACAAAGGTACACCATACCGAAAATCTGGGTTTTTACTTTTATTCCCTGTCGCTATCATCATAACGAATGCTGCAAAAGACCCAAAACATACATTCAACAACCAAAGAAAACTGTTAGGTACTCTGTACCCATTCCGCGAGATGGCCGCATTATCCAACATATAGGTAATAACGGTCACAATGTTGATGACACATACAATCTGTACAAACCACATTACCACACACTCCTCCACATTATTTCAATTTCTACACTCATTATAACATAAGGAATCGAAGGATGCAAGTATGCTTGCCATGCCCATACCTATTGACATGTCTGGATGTACATGTTATAATTATATTAAGTGATGTATTCTGCCTTAAGACGCGATTAAGTGTGGGATGTTACTGAAATATATGTGGAGAGTGATGTGAATGGCACGAGTAATGTCACGTGATTCTATTGAAAAGCTTATCACGAAAAATAAGTGGAACCCACGGTTCCCTAAAGATCCAGATAACCTATATAATCCTCATTTTGAACCTTTCTTACGAGTTATATACAGGTATGACTTCTTGCGGATAAACGACGTACGGATGCTACTATGCTATCAAAACGCTAGGAATGTCAGATGGTATCTCTCTGCTTTGAAAGAGTTGAAATATATTGGGTGCGTGCAGTTTAACCGGTCGTATTATTATTTTTTGACACAACAAGGGGCGGACATCCTACATCGGATCGACTCTTCTGTTCCAAAAAGTTTGAATAGGACGCCTGCCGGGATGATGGTATTGGCAGCACACAACAGTGCAGTAACAGAGACGATGATGTCTTTTGTACATAATGATAAGGCTCCAGACAGTGGACTGCTGTTGTGGAGAGGTCCTGTTGAGTGTGAGTCTTTGTATCCATATGATGACGGACAACCCAAGATCATCCCAGATGCACTTGGGTATTATGTACATAATGGTGGTGAATCATCGTTCAATCTCGAATTAGATAGCGGTAAGCAGTCGCAAATGGTAATAAATGAAAAAATACGGCATTACTACACATATTTCCATTTGCACGGGTATAATCCGGATCAGCAAATAATTATGTTCGTCACATTAATGAACCAAACACGAGTTCAAAATATCATAAACACTGCCAACTCCTATCTAAAAAATACAGACAGTAAAATGCGGGTCCTGGTCACGACTATGAAGGAAATAGAACAACAGGGGCCTTATGCAAACATATGGAGATGTAATCTCACTAATGGAAGACAAAAACACGATCTGTACGAGTTGGCTGTGTTTAGTTCTCGTGGATTTCAACCGGACAAATTTTTAGGGCATGAAGTGTTTGAGGAGGGAAGGCGAGATCTCCTTCGCTCTGTGCGTTCTGACATGGAAGTCGTTAATGGTATGTTGGTACTATAATAGGAGGTGTAACCATGAATAGATACGACAATAGGTATGATAGAAGAAGAGACAGACGAGATAATGGGGGACGGCCCATATTAGTTAGCGTTCTTCTATTTATCTTTGCAGCCATTCTATGTTATATCGTAGTGAAGTTTGGATATAGCTTCCTAGCAGATATGAAAAGACACTTGAACTAAAATTATTGTACAAAATACATCGCATAAGGTATAATTGACACAAGAGAATTTGTGTTGAGGAGCGTGTATAAGCATGTTGTCTAATATCTTTGTATTATGTGTAATGTATCTAGGTATGGTGATTTTGCTAGAATGGAAAAGCAAAAAGAAGCGCTAACGAATTGAAGGCCACCTTGTCCAAAAGGTGGCCTTCAGCTTATATATGCTTGACACGATACGTGTCGGTGTGATATGATTACACATAGATAATATTGACACAAAGGAGGTTGAGGGTTATGGATTTTACATACTTGGGTATACTGGTCGTTTTATTTCTCAGCATCCCAATAGCATTTCGTTGGTCATTGACAAAGAAAAGCCACACAGGCATGATATACATAGATAACAAGTTTGCTTGCTTAGCCTTTGCTATGGCGGGTTTCGGGGTAGGTTCAGTTTTTATAAGTACACCTTATTTGGCAGGTGAGATGTCTTTCACGTTGGTTCTTCTATACACCCTTTTATTGTGGGGGTCCTCGGTAGCCATAGCTACTGACCTTTACGTTCAGTTAATTCCGCATAAAATAACTTTTCCACTAGCACTGATTTGTGTAGTGTTGCGGGCAATCGATGCAAGTATTCAAGGAAACATGTCTTTACTAGAGTATGCGGCGAACTTCCTCTTGTTGCCCCTTGTCTTGTTTATCATATATTATCTTCTCAATAAGAAGACTGCTGGATCAGCTATCGGTGGCGGCGATGTCATGCTTTTGACCACCATCGCTTTATCACTTGGCATGTTCGTATTCCTTGTCCTCTTAGCCTTTTCCATTGGAGCCCTGATCTACTACGGATTCCACAAAATCATTCGTAAAAACAAAATGTATCCTCTCGGCCCATCAATCTACTTTGGTCTTGTAGTCTTCTTTTGGGTATATTCTCTCATAGCATGAAAAAAGGGGTGGCTTAGAGCCACCCCTTTTATTTATCCAAACTCGACATCTTCCCCTGCATCTTCTAACGGAGATGGCTTTTTAATGAATTGCGATATATCTAGAGCATCAGCAGCATCATTTACCTTTTTAGGTATCCAATCCGTCACTCCATATCTAGCCACTTGGTTTGTTCCGTCTTTTACAGTCTTGTACACGACGTTTTTGAATGGTAAGTTCATAACATCGGTTGCTGTGTAGTTCTTCACCAATTCTTCGCTTATGCTCTCTCCCTCGGATGCATTAGTGCTGTCAGGGGTTTTGATGAAGTCTATGAACTTCCATTGACGGGATGAGCCGGTGTTGGAACTTCTGCTCACTTTTTCGCGATACGTCTCACCAAAATATTCCGACCAGTATCTAGCTTCTTCTTCTTCCTCAGGTGCGAATATTACTTTATGACGACAGTTGTTCAAGGCACTCTTCTTAAACTCGGGGCTAACTTTCTCCAGTTGAGATGTACCTTGAGTAAACAAGTGGGCCGGACATTTGTATGAACGAGCCAACGCCAACCATCTCTCGAAATTGTCATTTGCATAAAGCGAAAATTCATCTATATACATGTAGAAGGATTTTCTGGTGTTTTCATATCCTGGTCTGCGAAATACAGCATTTTGGAAGGCCATGATTAAGAATTGACCGAGATAGTTACCCATTGTACCTAAGGCACCAAAACCTGTACTTGCGAAAAATATTCCACCATTTTCAAGCAACACATCGAAGTTTAGTTGTGATTTCCCTGTTTTAGGGTCTCCGTTTAACCAAGGGAGTTCGCCAAGCAACTCTATCTCTTGTCTTAAGCCGATGTAATACCCTTGATTGTTTTGAGCATTCTTGGTATCAGCCAAGAGTTCTTCAAAGAACCATGTGAGGATGGGTTCATCTTCTGACCGTCTAAAGGCTGCCAACTGCTTACAATAATTCGCCATCGCAGTCTTCCCTGTTAGAAATGACCCAAGTTCACGTAAAGTGAGAATCCCGCCAGCCAAACGCTTCACACGAAGCAACAAATCAAGAGATTTCCGCAAGACCATCATACTGTTCTTGTGGAAAAACTGATCCGTCCCAGCTCCTCCGGCCATACCATCATAAACCGTTGTCATCAAGTTAATTACATCTTGATCTGTCCCCAACATGGGGTCCAAAGGGTTGAAAAATACAGTGGTATCACTCCTAGTCGGGTCAAACAATACGGCATCCTTACGTCCTGCTAACAGTGCCATCCTATACGCTTTTTCTGCTATATCGCCTTTTGGCTCAATCAGCCCAATGCCACTGTTAGGAACTTTTAAGTCCTGATATATCATTGGTAGCACCAATGTACTAGATTTACCAGAACCTGTCGGACCTGCACAGAATAAGTGCAAACTTCTGTCTTTTTCTGGAATTACAATACTTTTTCCGGTCAGTTTGTCCCAACATAAGAGTATATCACCAGGATTCTTTTTAGGGGCACGATCTATGTCGAAATCTTTTTTTAGATCCATCTCTACAAACTTACCGTTGTTCTTTGACGCACTAACATGTGATTGATCTCCCATTTCTTCTGTAGTTGTTCCAAATTTGTAGTAGAAAATGAAATAGGATATTAAGAGAGAAACTATGAACCCTGCATGGTGAAATAGGAACGTTACTAAAGTTGGCAGTAGCCCCTCTGTAGGAGAGTCTTTGGTGAATTGTAGCACTCCCATATGTAGTAACTGCGATCCATATGCCACAAAGCCTAAGCATATCGACAGTATAAACATAGACTGGAATTTTCCCGACCGTAAGTTGCTGTATTTCTTCCGCAATACTATCACAGCACCTAAAAATAATAGACCGATCCACTGAGGATGTAGTACTTGGAAGTTATCATAGTACTCTATTGGATGCATAATCAGTCCAGGCATCTGAGATACTACTGCAAGCATACAGAACAGGAAATATATCCCTAAACTGCTATATGCAATAATATTCTTCATAATATGTGTGTTCACGCCTTTCTTTCATGTTTTGTATGTATATTAAATCACATACTAACAGTAGTGTCAATCATTTAAGGGGACTTCCATATTGGAAGCCCCCTTTGTTGTATTACCGTATCTTTTCATGTTCTCTTTCCTCAACACGCGTGGCCACATCACTACGTACTTGTCTTATCGCTGCAAATATATCCCTTTCTTCTGCCGCAGGCTCTTGTTCCCTAGACTGTGGCAACTCTTCTACACTTTGTCTTTCCACTTCGACTGTTTGCTCGTTTGTTGTTTCGTGTGGAGTAATTATCTCCCTTTCCACATCTTTCGGCTCTTGTCTCTGCACATCCGCTGCTTGTTTCAATTCACGACTTAGTTGTTCCAAGTTTGTAAATTGCAACTTGCCATCCAACCCTACAGGTACTAACACCACTTGTTGTTTCCCTGCGGAGTCTTGAAGCAACATCTTGATGCCTCCGGCATAGGCAGTAACGAATAATGTTTTGTCGCCTAATTTTGATTGGTTCATTACAGACAGTCTTTGCATTGTGGATGTGTTCAGTGCCTCCATCTGCTTCTTGACCTCGGTTCCATCCAATTTATTCCTAGTTGCTTGTCTTTGTATTTGACTGGCCATCTTTTTATACTGATCCATGTGCATTTCAGAGGTTATTGCGAAATCCTCTGATGCATCCTGAGTGTAGACTATATCATTCGTGTTAGCCAGTTTGCCTATTTCTACCATCAGCCCATCACCGACGGATGGTGGTATATCCAGTGTATACTGTGACTCGTTATTTGAGGATTGTGAATTCACAAAAGTCACTCTTAACTGGCCATCTCTATATTCTACATCTGCTCCCATGTTAGTGAAATCACTGTGGTCACGAAGAGCCCCCATCAATTCCACCGCATGTACATTCAAACTATTTCGTCCTACCTCTGCAGGCAGTTTTTGAATATTGGCCAATTTTATACCAATAGCATCCCTGTACATATTCCTTTGATCATTGAGATATTGCGAAGTTTCATTCTCCTTATCTTCCGTTTGTACAGTATCCAGTGTTATGGACTGTGGACTTAGGGTGCGTACAGCTTTATTGAAGTGTTTGAGATTCTCTATTTGATCAATAGTCAATTCACCTGATCTGTTAAGAGAAACATACTCTATAACTTCACCTTTTGATATAAGAGCGGCATACACACTGTCATCTGTCGAATTGACCTCGATTGTTGTATTTCCTATTGTCTTGTTACGAACATCAAGTGTATCATGTATTAGGCGGTCCACACTCGACTTAAACACATTTTTGCTTTGGGCCAATACGTTATTTAGGGCATTTTCTCTCTCTTGCACTTTAGAGGTCACAGCTGCTATTTTTGCATCAAGGTTCTCTATTCTCTTCTCTATTGGTCCCCACAGTTTGTGTACTGAAAACCGCGAAGATAATAGTCGAGATTTGTCAAGTTGAAGTTTATATATCTCTGCGTTGGCTGCGTCTTTCTCTCGTGTGAAGGATTCTATGCCTTTTTCGTTGGAAGAGATTAGATCTTCAAGTTCATTTAATGAGCCAAAAGCTTTCCTGACGGAACGGTACTCACCCAGAGACGTCTGGCCCCACTCATTGATACTCACACGGAGTTTTCCGAATGCTTGCCGCGAATGTTCTAGCATAACTTTTGATAAATCTTTTGCTTTCTCAATAAGCTCAGGGACACGTTCGTTCAGTTGCCCTATATATCGTTTCATTTGTGCGAACATGCCTAGTTTCTCATTAGCGCGATCAGCATATCCTACTGTAGTGTCTATAGATTGTTGCTGAACAGGTATGTCATCGAAAGATACTCCTTCTGATTGTATCTCAAGTTGACGCGCCTTCAAGTCATTTACAAGCCCCTGTATTTTTTTAATACCATCCTCATCCGAGGACATATTTAAGGGTATATCTTCTACTACTCTGTTTTGATTGTCTACTAATTGTACCCTAGCCATCAAGTGATCTTCACTTTTGGTCACTCTCAACTTTTCCCCATGGGGTGTATCCAAAGAGTCAAGAGTGCTCAAAGCATCGATACTCTGGCCCAAGTACTTCTCTGCCCGTGCTACAACCGCGTATGACTGATCGCGACTTTCTTTGAGGTATGCATATTCATTCAGTTCCTTGTTGATTTCATCATCCAACACGTCTGCCATGTCTGGAGTAGTGTATTTTTTGTTTTGATTTAGTACATGAAGTCGTTCGGATACAGTTTTGATCTTATCATTGATCTGATCTAAGAACATTAGTTCTTTTTTGTACTCTCCTGCATCACGGAAGAGCTTATCCACATCAAAGTTTCGTAACATAGTCATATACTTAGTCTCCTCCCATTAGTTCCTCTATCTTACATTTAAACATGTCTCACCTACATACACAATACTTGCATTTTGAAATACAAATCCATTGACATATATTGTATGTAAGTGATAAGATGGCACATATCAAAGGAGGAGAATGTATATGTTCCCACACGCTCAAAAACATCTATTCGGGTTGATCGACACAGGGATTGATGTCAACACTGACAGACGTACTGAGATACTTGAGATGTTCCCAGTACCACAGGTCCGAGAAAATAAAGCTATACACATGGCACCGTTTGGGACAGAGGTGCAGACCACTGTCATGATCAATAATTGTGAAATGATGACAACAAAGAAAGGCGATCCCATGCTTAAAATGAAAGTCTATGATTCGATGGGTACATATCAAGCAAATGTGTTCCATAAACCTGGACTGGACTTGAAATATGCCAAAGAAGAAGTGGTGGACAAGTATCCTTTCATAGACATTGTGGCGAAAGTAGAAGAATTTCCAAAAGGGTCTGGCAAGAAAACTCTCCAAATCACTAACATGTCTGTAGATACGGACAAAAAGAGATCTCCAGATGCTTACCTAGGGTATCTGCCTAAATGTTCTGCTGATATGAGCGATATCATTGTGGAAGTTTATCTCATACTGGACACACTGAAGGAGCCTCATAGAAGTGTAGCCTTAAACGCGTTGAAGAAGTATTGGGACAAGTTTATCTTGAGCCCTGCTGCTACAAGACACCACCACGCATACCTCTTCGGGTTGCTAGAGCACACTTGGGGTCTGCTCCGTTTAGGGTACTTTTTAACACAAGATCGTAGCAAAGACCCGGTAAGCAAAGCCTCAGCCCTGTATATGAAAATTGCGGACAATGCTTTGGTGACCTTAAAAGCATTCAAAGAGTCCGATACAGGGGTCATTCCAGAGAATATCAGATCTTTTGAGAACACTATGTCTCACATGTACTCTATTATGGTGAATATGACTAAGCAAATGGTAAACAAAAAAACTCGCGAGGTCGACTATGATTTTGTGTTGGCTGCCATCATTTGGCATGATATGGGGAAAATAAATGAGTACTCCATTGAAGGGGGAATAAACAGGGATCCTCTCATGGGAATAGCAGAGCATCGTGTTATTGGCCCGCTTATGTTCCAGAACTTCCTCCAAGAGGAAAATATCGTGTTAGAGGATAAAGTATACTGGCACTATATAAACGTTATGGCTTCTCACCATGGTAAGGTGGAGTGGGGGAGCCCAGCAATTCCGGCAACAATAGAGGGATGGTTGGTGCATCTGGTCGATTTCTTAGATGCAGGGTTCCAAGGTACCAACAAATAGTATTGTGGGAGGGACTTTTGTTAGTCTCTCCCACCTGAGTATCATTTGTGGGGTGTGATCAAACATGTGCAGGGGTATTCTCCAAGGGTGGGCGGTTGCATTGTCGTCACAGTAAATGTTTCACATTGGTCAAACGCAAGTTCTTTACCCACTAGACCTAGCCTCTTTGATCTTATCTACATCTGCAATAGAGATGTAGTGCACTTCGTTCACGACCAATTTTTCGATCTGAGATATCTTCTTTATCCATCTGTTTATAGTTGGACGTGACAGCCCTAAGTCTTTGCATACTTGTGTAATACTAACATATCCTTGAGGTGTAATGACGTAATGCGTACTCACATTTGACATAGTATATTCCTCCTAGGTGTTTTAAGAAAAGTATACATTATGTACAGACTGTTTGTCAACCGACAGACGCGCATACAATAATTGACCAACACACATGTTAAGTGATAAGATGTGGATGTAATAGAATACAGGGGGTATTGACGTGAAAAAAATATACGTACTTGATACAAGCGCCATTCTAAATGATCCTCACATTCTTTTGTCACTCCAAGACAACACTATTGTGCTACCTGAGGTTGTATTGGACGAGCTTGATGGCAAGAAAGATAAAAAAGATGAGACTGGATATAATTCACGCGAAGCAACCCGTATCTTGGATAACCTGATTGAGGATGGCAGGGGGAAAGGGTTCTCATTGTTTAATGGACTGCCAACGCCTGGTGGTGGTGTTATCAAGATAGAATTGAACCACATGAATACCGAGCTACCTCAAACTTGGAATCATGCCCCAAATGACAATCGTATTTTGCAAGTATGCAAAGGAACTAAAGAGGATGCATCAACAGCAGAAACACCGGTCATTCTCATCACGCATGATAGATTGCTCAAAATCAAAGCGGAAGCATTAAACATAGAGTGCCAAGTATTTGAAAAGAAACAAGTATCGAAACTTGAAGATCAGTACAAAGGTGTAGTATACATTTCTGTACCTGCACATTTGATTCCAGATATTTACACTGATGATTTGGATGTGGGTGCAGGACACTTTGGGTCATATGTGGATGAGTCTACATTGTTAAAGAATGAATTCATCGTGTTCCAACCGGTTGAGGATCCCCAGAAAGTGGCCGTTGCTAAATGGGATGGCAAACAATTTAAGTTCATGGGCCATTCCTTTTACAACATGAGCGCTTCAAGCATTTCACCAAAAAACACTTCACAGCGTATCATGATGCATGCTCTAGAACAGCCTGCTTCCGAAGTCCCTTTGGTGATATTCAAGGGACCCGCAGGTACAGCCAAGACCTTGATGGCTTTAGCTGTTGGGCTTGAGCAAACAATGGAATTTGCTGGATATGATCCTAAAGAAGACAAGTCGTACAGAAAATTGTTAATCTGCAGACCCGCAGTGACAATGGGTGAAGACTTAGGCTTCCTTCCTGGTGGAGAAGGAGAAAAGTTGGACCCCTACATGCGTCCTGTACAAGACAATCTCGAAGTCATTTTGAATAGCAAGGCGAAGACTAAGGAAAAAGAGCAGTTGAAAAAGACGGAAACTATGAAGGAAAAAGTCGATGAGTACTTCAAAACAGGAATTATAAGTGCCCAATCTGTAGGCTTCTTGCGTGGACGTAGTATCTCGAACCAATACCTGATCATTGACGAAGCCCAAAATGCTACAGCCAGTCAAATCAAGGGTATAATCACGCGAGCAGGAGAAGGCACTAAGATCATTTTGTGTGGCGATCCGGAGCAAATCGACCATCCGTACCTAGATGAGCGTACGAACGGGTTGTCGGTAGCCTCAGAAATGATGAAGGGATCACCACTTTGCATACAGGTCACCCTCACAGAAAAAGACTGTGTAAGATCCAAGCTGTCTAAAGAAGCGGTGGATAGATTTTCAAACATTAAATAACAAAAATAAGGAGAGAATGCAATGCATTCTCTCCTTATTTATTTCCCGTAAGAAATGTGTATTCGTGGTCGCCCTCAGCTGAGACATATACACACCCAGCGGATTTGTTACCTATAAGATACGCTTCAATGTACTGCGTGTAATCATGTACGCCTCTATACTGGAAAACCAGTTCTCCGTCTTCTAGCATATCATCTGGCAGATCCTCCAAGTTATTTACACGGGTTACATCATCTCCAAAGTACTGGAGCAGCCACAAGGGACCGTCTTCTCTTGGGATGATATATGTGGGAATCATGTACTTGTCTATGAATGCGTGTTCCTCAAGGGTGTAGAATTGATTGGTTTCATGTAGATGCCATGCAATTGCATGAAGGGATCGTGAGTTTGCTATAAACTCTTCTATAGGATTTATGGTGATTATATTCCTTGCTCTCATCACTTCTAGAATATCATGCAGAATGTCTCGCCTGCCTGTCATTTCATAAAAAGAAGACGTCCTAATGATGATATCTATCTTCTCTTTCTTGTAGTATAACTCATGATTATCCTTCACAGTCACATTATCCAAACTAGTGCAAGCGATATGCAGCCCTACCTTTTTACATATGGGTGTGAGTATGTTCAACTCTTCTTCGGATGTAGTTATCAGGGCGCAATTATGTACCGGCAGGTATCGCTTGTACCCATTCACCACATGTCTGAACCAGCTGCTTAGCAACATCTCTGGCTCCATGCACGAGGATTCCAGCATCTTAGAGCTGCAAAACTTACTATTTGCTGTAGAGACGTTTACGAATTCTAGTAATCCCCCAGGTCTGAAGTCAAGAATACGTGGATGGTCGTCTCTATTCACACCAAATCGTAAGATCCCAGACATACTTAGTAAAGATGTGGTGGGTATACCAGATAGAAACTGCATATCACTGTGACTTATACCTGTCAAAGGCATGAGATTACTGTTAACCTTAATGAAACGAGCTGTCTTTAACATGATGTCATGGAAAGTTTCTGAAATTTCTTGTATTTCCATATACGTTTTAGGCTTCATAGGTGTGACAACGGCAAAAGATTGTTTTGTCCCTTTCACTTCAGGACCCTGACTCTTTCTCAATCGCGACAATAACTTTTTCAATAGCTCCCACATCTTAGACAGCACCTCATTATCCTGCTTTATCGTTTTACATCATATTCTTTCTCGGCCTGATACGTACGATCGATTGAATTTATCGTATCAAAAATGGGATTTGCAGACTTTTTACGACCCTCCTGCTTTGCCCGGATACCTAGTTTATCATAACAATGCTCACGCCAAGAGGCCATATCGATGTCTATAACCATCTCATCCTTGACTAGCCGATCGTAATTCTCGACACCCTCACGAATAGAGTCAACGAACACTCTCTCTTTTTCTTCAAGCCCTGGTGACAAGTGTCTTGGTTTCATGTATACACCTCCCCAACATTCTAATAGCACTATTATAGCACAGTTTGATGTATGAGTCAAGAATTCGACCACACCATTCACATGAATTATTGACAGTTTATCATTTGAGGTATAGAATAAATGTAAAGGAACGAGCAATAATAATGACTGAGAGGAGGATGTAATATGCTAAAGTTCATTATTAAGGTCATATATATCGCCATCTTTCTTGGCATAATTGGTTACGTAATATACATGGTGGGGGGCGCAGCTTTCGCAGACGCAAAGGCGCAAGCCCAAGAGATGATAGGCCAAGCAGGGCCTATGTTCGCGATAGGCATATTGTTTATCGCCATCATACTATCCATTATGGGCGAAGGGAAAAAATAAATGTGGCCCTCATATCCCTTGACTACCCTGTTGTATGTATGATATAATTCATATATTAATGAATGGAAGGTGTGTTTTGCGTGACAATGACAACTAACACGTATGGCGCAGATGCAATCCAAGTCCTAGAGGGCTTGGAAGCAGTAAGAAAGCGTCCAGGTATGTATATTGGTGCAACAACCTCTAAAGGTTTGCATCATCTCGTTTGGGAAATAATCGACAACAGTATGGATGAGGCACTCGCTGGGTACTGTAACACTATCGAGGTTATCGTACATAAGGATAACAGTATTGAGGTACGAGACAATGGGCGTGGTATTCCAGTAGGCGTACATGCAAAAACAGGACTGTCATCTGTCGAGACAGTGTTCACAGTTCTCCATGCTGGTGGTAAGTTCGGAGGGGAAGGATATAAGGTGTCCGGTGGTCTTCACGGGGTCGGGGCTTCTGTTGTTAACGCTCTTTCCACTAAGCTGCATGTCACAGTACGCCAAAATGGCAAGGTCTATGAACAAGAATATGCTAAGGGAGTTCCACAAAATTCCCTCAGTGTGACTGGCGATGTGGAATTGGAAACCACAGGGACTACAGTGGTATTTTGGCCGGATCCGACCATTTTCACAGAAACCACAGTGTATGACTATCAAATCCTGCAACGTCGCATTCGGGAGCTAGCGTTCCTGAACAAGGGAATCTCTATCGAATTATCTGACATGCGATCTGGGCAAAAAGAAGTATTCAAGTACGATGGCGGTATTGAGGAATACGTGGCGTATCTGAATAACAATAAAGAGAAAATCCATGATGATGTGTTCTACCATCAGTCCAATCGGAACGATGTTGATGTAGAAGTGTCCTTACAATACACAACATCCTACAGCGATGACAAGGTTTACTCGTATGTGAATAACATCAACACCGGAGAAGGTGGTACACACGAGGCTGGATTTAAGGCCGCGTTGACACGTATTATAAATGAGCAGGCACGCAAGCTGAACATTCTCAAGGAGAAAGACTCCAGTTTAAGTGGTGATGACGTTCGCGAGGGTCTGACAGCAGTTGTATCCGTTAAAGTTCGCGAGCCTCAGTTCGAAGGGCAAACAAAAACAAAATTAGGTAACAGCGAGGTTCGTGGTGCAGTGTCTGATGCGTTTTACGAAGCCTTTGCTTTGTTCTTGGATACTCATCCTAAAGACGCGAAAAAGATTATTGAGAAATGTTTGACATCTGCAAGGGCTAGAGAAGCAGCAAGAAAAGCACGTGAGGTGTCACGACGTAAAAACGCGTTGGAAGTTAGTTCATTGCCTGGGAAGCTGGCGGACTGCACATCGAAAGATGCTTCCATTAGCGAATTGTACATTGTAGAAGGTGACTCGGCAGGAGGTTCAGCTAAACAAGGTCGAGATAGACACTTCCAAGCGATTCTTCCTATCCGAGGAAAAATCCTTAATACAGAACATGCGCGACTGGATAAAATCCTTGGAAATGCAGAAGTGCGGGCCATCGTTACTGCAATGGGTACCGGTATTGGCAAAGACTTCGATTTATCCAAAGCGAGATACCATACTTTGGGACTACTAACAGACGCCGATGTGGATGGTAAGCACATTAGGGTGTTGTTGCTAACTTTCTTGTTCAGATACATGAGACCACTTATTGATGCGGGCTACGTATACATTCCTCGTCCGCCATTGTTTAAGGTCATGCAGGCAAAGCATGTGGAATATGCCTACAGTGAGACTGAGAGAGATGAAATCGTGGCAAGACTCTCAGCTGAACGTAAGGTTACAGTTAACGTCCAACGTTATAAAGGTCTCGGAGAAATGAACGCAGATCAACTGTGGGAAACTACATTGGATCCTAACACACGAGTTATGTATCGTGTGACTATGGAAGATGCTGTGTTGGCAGACCAAGTATTCTCAGAACTGATGGGAGAAAATGTTGAACCTAGACGAGCGTTTATCGAAGCGAATGCTGATTTAGGTATAGAACTCGACATCTAGTCCACATCCTTGACAATTACATCCCCCTGTGCTATAATTAGTTTGAATTTAAAACATAGCATAGGGGGATTTCTTATGTCCAGCATACTAAAAGTTTCAGCAAAATCTAATCCTAATAATGTGGCAAAAGCAATAGCTGGAGAATTCACAACAAATAAGTATGTGGAGATACATGTGATTGGGGCAGGGTCAATAAACCAGGCAATAAAAGCGGTAGCTATAGCTAGAGGATATGTCGCTCCAAGTGGGTATAACCTAGTGATTACACCAGCTTTTATGGACATAGAGTTGGATGGGGAAGATAAGACAATGATCAAGCTGATCGTAGAAAATAAATAAGACCTCCTAATGGAGGTCTTATTTATTCATAGACATTGAAATCTCTCTATATTTATTTTTATTCCACCCGATTACTAGTTTGCCTTCGTAAATGAGGATAGGCTTTTTCAGAAGACTAGGGTTCTCACAAATGAAGTCCATCAGCTGACTGATTTTCAAGTCTTCCATAGACTCGGCGATGTCTCCGCTGTTAAAATTTTTCTCCGAAACAATCTCATCAAAACCTTCTGTAGTTAACCGCAGAATCCCAAGTATTTCTTCCCTGCCAATAGGCTCCCGCAATACTTTACGTTCTACGTAACCTACCTTATTTACTTTCAGCCATTCTCGTACTTGACGCGAGTGATTGCAAGATGGGAATGAATAAAAAATAGTTTGTCCTGTTTCCATGGTATTGAACCCCTTCCGATATTCGTGGTATGTGTATCTCATGTATGTACATTATAACTCAACATACATTATATGTGTCAATAGAATGTTTGTCCTAATCGTCTGGCAAAGTGCTATCGCTCATATATATAGTCGACTAGTTGACACATACAGAATAGTAGTGATATAATACAGTATGTAATTTACATCACATATATATGGAGGTACAAATGAATCAAGCAGACTTAGAATATTTCAATTTATGTAACCGCATATTGGCTGAAGGGAATCGTAAAGGAGACAGAACTGGTGTGGGCACATTGTCTGTGTTTGGACATCAAATGCGGTTTGATCTCACGAAAGGGTTCCCTTTACTCACTACCAAGAGGGTGTACTTCCCCAATATACTGACGGAACTACTTTGGTTTATTAAAGGTGATACCAACATTCGGTATCTTCTCGAACATAATAACCCGATATGGACAGACTGGCCTTTTGCAAAATACACCCAGAGCCCCGAGTATATAGGTCCAGACATGACAAACTACGGTCTTCGTTTGTCTGATCCAGCCTTTGCTGCGATTGTCCAAGGTGAAAAAAAGAAATTTGAAAAACGAATACTAACTGACGCAGATTTTGCTGCTCGATGGGGAGAACTTGGAGAGGTCTATGGTGCCCAGTGGAGAAAAAGAAGGCATTTCAACAATGATACTCAACAAGTAGAATACATTGATCAACTCCAAACATCTCTGGATATGCTGATGAAGGATCCTAATTCTCGACGCAACATTGTAGATGCTTGGAATCCAGGTGATGTAGACAAAATGGCCCTTCCTCCATGTCACAAATCGTTTCAATTTTATGTTGCAGATGGAAAGTTGTCGTGTCTACTAGAACAGCGTAGTGGAGATGTATTTCTAGGAGTACCTTTCAATATAGCATCATATGCGCTTCTAACACACATGATTGCACGACATGTAGGTCTTCAGGTAGGTGAATTCGTGCACAATATAAACGATGCACACATATACGTAAATCACTTGGACCAAATACAAACACAATTAGAGAGAGAACCCTATGCTTTACCAACCATAGAATTAAATGAGTCTGTGCAGTCCATATTTGACTTTTCGGTCAATGATATCACGCTTCACAACTACACACATCACCCTGCCATCCGTGGCCCTGTTGCGGTGTAGGCATATGATATCACTTATCGCATGCATGGATAACAATGGTGTGATCGGGTTGCAAAATAAAATGCCTTGGCATCTACCGGGGGATCTAAAGTATTTCCGGGATGTAACGCTGGGTAAAAAGGTTGTTATGGGAAAAAACACATTCCTCTCCTTAGGTAAACCTCTGCCAAGGAGAGAGAACATTGTTCTGTCTAGCACAAGTGTTAATATAGAAGGTGTGCAGCTATATAGCGATTTCGCTCTTTTGCTGGACGCATTACGCAGTTCGGAAGAAGAAGTATTTATAATTGGGGGAGCACAGGTGTATTCACTGTTTCTACCATATGCAGATCGTTTATACATCACGCAGATCAACGCATCCTTCAAAGGAGATACCTTCTTTCCTGTCGTCAATTTCGATGACTGGAATGAAATACAAAAAGTGGAAGGGATCTTGGATGCAAGAAATACCCTCCCACACACATTTACCATATATTCACGCAAGTGACATAGGAGCTGAGGCTCCTTAACTACTCTGTTGCAGTCAATACATGACCATTTTTCAACTCTACATTCAGGGATTTACCCACTGAATAACGGTCAAATAATTTTTCATCTACAACAAGCTCTGTCCTATTGCCCAACACACTGCTTTCCATTTCCACCATCCAAACATGATTAGTTGTTAACTCCTTGTTATTTATAATTTCTACGATCTTTTTCTCTTTTATGCGTATGTTCTCATAGGTGGTCCTATTTACAGACCAAACATATGTACCTATTAACAGAACAATGAGAGATAGGATGAATATGATGGTGGTGGAACGTTTGTGTTGCACTGGTGGTCCTTTTTTATCAGATTCAGGATATTCATGGCTTATACGCCTTACACGATTTAAACTACTACGCATGCATACGACCTCCACATAATGTTTTTATAATTATACCATTGGTGGGATATGCGAGGCAATACTAGCATGTATATATGTTGACAGTATACACATGCTAGTGCTATAATTAAGATATGTTTAACTATGCTTGGGGAGGATAAAGTATGACTTTAAAAAGTAACGTGATTGATTTAGATATCGTTGAGGAAGTCCGATCTTCATTTCTAGAATATGCTATGAGTGTAATCGCTAGTCGGGCGTTGCCAGATATACGTGATGGACTCAAACCAGTTCACCGCCGTGTATTATTTGCATTGAGTGAACTCGGAATAACTCCTGACAAACCCCACAAAAAATCAGCGAGGATTGTAGGAGAAGTAATCGGTAAGTACCACCCGCACGGTGATTCTGCAGTATATGGTACTATGGTCCGTATGGCTCAGCCATTTTCCCTCCGTTATCCTTTCGTAGATGGACATGGTAACTTTGGCTCCATTGATGGCGATTCTGCGGCTGCTATGAGGTATACTGAGGTTCGTATGTCACCTCTCGCACTTGAAATGATGAAGGATATGAATAAGGACACCATCGATATGGTTCCTAACTATGATGGTGAGGAGCATGAACCTGTTGTGTTGCCTGCCCGTCTTCCAAACTTGCTAGTAAATGGTGTGCAAGGTATCGCAGTCGGTATGGCCACAAACATGTTCCCACACAATCTGAATGAAGTAAAAGGTGCCATCTTCCATGCCATCGACAGTAACGAAGAATACACTGTAGATGACCTATTACGCTACATAAGTGGACCAGACTTCCCTACTGCGGCGATTGTAACAAACGGAGACGCTTTGGAATCCATCTACAAGAGTGGTACAGGTAACGTCATCATTGAGGCTCGGTGGACAACAGAGGAACTCAAAGGTGGCAAAACCAACATCGTATTGACAGAACTTCCATACATGTGTAACAAGGCATCGTTGATTACAAAGATTGCTGAACTGGTTCGGGAAAAGAAGGTAGAAGGTATTACAGATCTGCGAGATGAATCAGACAAAGCCGGTATCCGAGTGGTAATTGAATTGAAACGTGATGCCCATGTCAACGTCATTGTTGAGCAACTCATGCGGTCCACTAGCATGAGAACCACATTCTCGTCTAAATTCTTGGTACTGGACAAAGGTCGTCCTATGGTTGTAGACTTGAAGCACCTGGTGCAAGCATACCTTGACCACCAAGCGGAAGTAGTAACCCGCCGTACTCACTTTAATTTGGCAAATGTACGTGCACGTATACACATCTTGGAAGGTTTGTTGTCTGCTCAGCAAAACGTCGATGATGTCATTCAACGGATCAAGGGTTCTGCTAATACAGATGCAGCAAAAACAAATCTGAAGAGTGCATATGGCTACAGCGATGAACAAGCACAAGCTATTGTCGATCTGCGTCTTGCTCGTTTGACAGGCATGGAAAAAGACAAACTTGTTCAAGAAATGACAGATAAAAGAAATTTAGAACAAACATATACCCATATTCTGTCTAGCAGACAAAATGTGTTGGCAGTAATTAGGGAAGAACTAGATGAATTCTGCAATCGTTACGGCGATGCGCGTAGGACTGAAATCACAACTAAGAAAAAAACATCTACGGAAGAGGAGATTTTGGAGACCATTCCAGATGAAAAAGTGTTGGTTTCAGTGACTCATGGAGGATATATCAAGAGATCCCTGGAGTCAGGCATTGTAAAACAGAAGCGCGGTCACAAGGGACGTGCGATGACAAAGCTACAAGACGAAGATTTTGTGACACAAATCTTCAATGCTTCTACACGTGATTCAGTTCTGCTGTTCACTAGTGCAGGCATGTCGTACAAATTGAAGATTTACGAGATCCCTGATAGATCTAAATCTTCACGAGGTACGCAGATAGGTAGTCTCTTGGAACGAGAGATGAAGGACAAGATACAAGCCATCGTGCCTATCACACCTGAGGTTGATTACGTGTTGCTTGTGACAACTAAAGGTTATATCAAAAAAATCAGCATTTCCGACTTTGACAACATCACTAAAACAGGTCTCAATGCGATGAATATACGTGAGGGAGACACTATCAAGACAGTTTTGCCATTGCGCAAGGAGGAAGAGGTTTTGTTATGTACTGGCGAAGGTAATGCTATCCGATTCCCAGAAGCATGGCTAGACCCTATGCCTAGAGATTCTTATGGCGTGCTAGGCATATACTTGAACATCGGAGATAGTGTAGTCGACGCAGATATCTTGTCACCTAACACCAACAAGGATAAGATCGTGGTCGTTACTGCAGACGGGTTCGGAAAACTAGTTGAATTAAGTGACTACAGACTGCAAAGACACGGTGGACGTGGAATTCGAACCACCCACACAGAAAATTCAAAAGGAGCTCTGGTGGGTCTGAAAGTCGTACACTCTGATGATGAGATTGTAATCGTCACAGGTGGTGGCGAAATCAACCGACAACCGATTGAAGGAATCACCGAATACAGTCGTTATGCCCAAGGCGTTAGATTGATACAACTTGGCGGTAACTCAAAAGTTGTTACTGTTTCTACCATTGTCTCTGAAGATGAATAAAAAAAAAGGGTCCCATCTGGGACCCTCTTTTTTATATGCCTCGTATGGTGGGAGTTTGGGAGGCCTCTTGTTCTACTTTCAGTGCCTCTAAAATATCCAGCCTATCATACACATTTAATGTTATAGGTTGTCCATCGAAGTTTGTGTATTCTTGCAACAATGTATCTTCTATATCCTCCCAAGTGTAGTATTCTGCGACACTATCCACATAGCTGGCTACGCTTTGTACAAAAGTTTCATATGTCACGGCTCCGAAGTTATAGGAGGTTTTATTAACCAAGGTGTTCGGCATGTTGTAGCTCATGACAGGGGTGATTAGCTTATGATTCCTTGGGTCTATCTCATATGCACCTGAGTGTGTTCCTACATGAACTTCAGGGTTTCCTTTAATGTATTTGCTTGAGATTACTCCTGTCACCTCCATATCTCCTGCATGTGTGGCCACAACAGAAATATCTGGGAAGGTCTCAATCAAATCGTTCTCATTTATGTGGATAGAATGACCATCCATGAGGGTAACGATACCCTGCTCAACAGAGTAAGACACTGGGTAATTCGTTTCTACCATTTGTTTTAAAATCTTCCGATCCACTGGGAGCACATATGCTAAGTCATACTCGGGACAAGTCTTCACCAAGTTACCTTGTACGATTTTGCTGTCTGTATGGATCACATTTCCTGAATCCAGTACATACTCATATGGACCAATGGCAGACACATCGCGAAGTATCGTGGCAGATTGGTTCAGATCTTGCAGTCGTTGTGATCTTTCTATTTCTTCCCGGACTTCCGATTCAACGTTTTGCTGGTCATCCACTGTCATCGATTCGCCTAGAGTGTACTGCACCAATTGATCTCCTTCGTATACTACAACACCTTCTTCTGACGTCTCCAAAAGGAGAGCTGTCACGTCTCCATTTTGCATTTCAACCAGCCAAAATTGATCTAGTTCGGCAACCCCTGTTTGGGTGTCTGGTATCGAATATGTGTTAGTCCCATCGGTTAAAGACTGGGATCCTCTATGTTTTACGACTGTCATTAATTTTTTTGGCATAAAAATACCTCCTTTATAGATTAACTTTATTATACCCTGCTCTAGATATCATGTCAATAGTTGCACACCTCTTGTTCAAAGACTATTGACCACTAGCCTGTCCATACTGTACAATAAGAGTAAAGATAGATTCTAGAGGAGTGTAGCCATGTATTAGTGGATTTCTGTATGATCCGGGTACACCTAGAGTTTCTGTCTAGTTGTTTTCTATCCATTGTTGTATTCTAGTTGGGCCATATGAAGGCACTGGATGCGACTATGAATGGGAACTGCTAGTCATAAACCCAAGGCAGTATTTGTATTATGCAGAGAGACATAAAATGCTATGGACTAATAAACCAAAGGAGGTACACACACAAAACTAGAGCAAATAAAAAGACCCCCAAACATACAAAGGGGTCTTTTTATTATATACGTGTATTTATTTGTCTACTGACAGCATACAGAACTCGGCGTAAGATGCTGTCTATACTTTCCACCACATACTTGTCCCTTTTGCCAGAGCCTAGACGAGTACCATTAACATAGTACTCTGGGTCGGTACGTGTTTTGGAAATTCTGCAACAAACATGGTACTTCATTCCTCGGACACTAAATATTACTACATAATAACTGCACTTATCTGTGAAATGAAAAGAGTATGTATGTGGACATTTGACGAAATTGAGATGCTTCATGTTCTCTTCCAACAGCCTTCTATCTAAAGCCGGCCACCCTTGGGAGGAGCACACCTTAATGTGCTCTACCTCCCCCATGTATTTATCGTACTTGCTAATCGGAGCACCTCTACCTGATGGCATTGTCATTGCATATTCCTCACTTAACTTGGTAATGATACACACGCACATGTATATCCGTATCTTGGAATACCTCTTTTATGATAGCAGAAACATCCCTCCACGCTAGCTTATCTAGTCCACAACCGATTAGAGGCATGGCCACCTTGGCCTGCTGAGAGGCCACCATTGTATTGCGCAAAGTAACCAAGGATTTTTCCACACTGCTTAGCGTCGGTTTATTCCAAAAGTTCTTTTTAGTGAATAAGTTGTATACACCCTCAAACAGGATCACATCCCCTATGGAGGGGTCAAGGGATTTACAATAGGAACGAACACCAGGAAAACGGGAAACTATGGTTCGTGCTATCCCGGCGCCCATTGCGCAATCAACACTGACAGTATGACATAAGAAAAACTCAGACATATTTTCTTTCAACAAGTCTCCATAAACCTCTTCATAATACATATCTATTCCTCCATCTAACCTACTTGCTGTGATATCGTCGTACGAATGTGTTTTTTCTATTCTCATCTTCAAGAACCCTTAGCGCGAGTTTGTGTGGTCTCTTGTCTCCTCTTGGTGCCGCCATACGTGCACTCTGAACTAATTGGACTCCTGACTCTTGAAGCCCCTCTACCTGCACTCTCACAGTATTGTCACTACGCACCAAAATATATGACCTAATAGGCAAGGCTATATTGTGCTTGTTGAGCACATTACGTAAGGCTTTTCGTTGTCTGTCTACTTGGCTGTATATGTTACCAGATTTGAACATCGATCCTTTTCCATAAACAAGTGTCCAGTCCTCACTGGTCACAGATCCCTTCACTGTATGGAAGTTTTGGGTCTTTACCTCGATAATGGCTATCTCGTCTCTGGTGACCACGACTACATCCAACTGAGCCATTTTTCCTGTCTTTGAATCCCTAATGATTATATCATGCAGTGTGCAGTCCCCAAAACCCAGGGACTTCAATTCTTTGACTGTTATCTTTTCTCCAGTCAGACCTTTCTTCACGTTTTGTCGCCCTTTTTTCCTTTTTGCATATTTCTTTGGCCTAAACATAGAATCTACTACATCCCAGAAAGTTCTTTTTAACAAGCCCATTACAATCCCCCAATTCCTTGCGGGTAAACCCTTCTGTGTGTTATAATTGTAGTATAAGGTACAATGTGGGAGGTGTATCACGATGAAAGACTACTATGTCGTGTTAGGTGTAACTAATAGTGCGACGGCAGAAGAATTACGCGCAGCGTATAAAAGTAAAAGTAAATTATTGCATCCAGATGTGAATCAAAATAAAGATACGACGAAGTTGTTTGTAGAACTGCAGGAAGCGTATAGAGTGCTCTCAAATCCCGTCTGTCGTCGAGATTATGACCTATCTCGTGAAAATGAAGAAGAAATTTCAACGACCAAAGCAACAAGTAAACCTACTCCTCCGGAACCAGAGATCCACATTCCTCACGTAGCAGATCTGAGCAGAGAAGAACTAGGATCTATTTCGTCTCTGGCAATCGTGTGGTCAGGCAAATTCGCCCTCCATTCGACATACATTTTTACACGTATCAACGATTTGAGACGATCCCACCAGTTGTATGTGAATAGCATTCTTTACTACATCGGAGTGTTATTTGATATCATACACTTCTTTTTCTTCTGGCTGTTTGGTCTTGACCGTAGAAAGGCTCTCCTCCGTATTACAGTGCTGGGGGTAGCTCTCATCTTGGCGGTGCCTCACACATTTTATTTTCCCGATGTTTGGCAATACTACACCAAGCTTTTTTTCTTATACGGACTATTAGTGTTTCTTAGCACAAGAATAGCGTTTTTAGCGTATTACAGCCTGAAAAATGTAGTGAGTGTATTGCGTCGTCATCCTAAAAAGTGATGACTCAATTTGATTATAGCACATACCAAATGGAGGCGTCAATAAAACAGGAACTTGTACAGTACTATATATCATCGCCTTGCCTCCGTATTTCTCTTTCCAAGTATGATAGCAACGCTTCTGTCTCAGCAATTATCATGTTCTTGTTATCAAACAATGTGTTCATCTTTTCTTCTGCTCCTGTTAGTACCAGTAAGTCAATGTTTTCCTCTCGCGATTTCCCCTTCATATGATTAGCAATATACACTCTCACTTCTTGATGATGTTCACGCATAGTGTCTATGGTCTTCCTCAACCAATCCAGTTGTCCCTTAATCCTCTTTCGACGTTGGAAATTTTGATGTATTAAGTGTTCAATATAATGGTCATGGTAGTCTATCTCAGACAGTATATCTATCCTGTCCCTAGTCATTGTACTTCCCCCGTGTATTCCAAGGAACACTAAGAATCTTTCCTTCTTACTTTTTCCACTCCCTGATACTTCTAGATCCTCTGCCAGGGCATCCCGTTTGAGAATATGGTCTTCTTGTGAGTGTAATGTCTCCAAGTAGTCGTTCATATCGTGAAGACAAGCCAAGAACACTCTTTGCACATGCGTATAAACTGTGTGTATATCCATCCTGTCTATCCCTCCTGACATAATCCATTTTAAGATCATAAGCTGTCTTCGTCAATACTTTGTCCCCTTCCTTGAGCTATACTGTTGCTGTATGATAAAATGTATATACTCACAACAGAAAGGAAGAACATCGTGAAAAAACACAAACTACTTATTTATACAATGGTGGCCTTAGTGGGAGTGTTTGCCATATGCTTTGCGTTGGTAAGCGAGACCTTTAATGAAGCCAAGTACAAACAGCAAAGTATTACAGAATTTACCAACATACTAAATACAGACAAAATATCTCATATAGAATATATCTATGACTATGAGAAGGATAGACTGCTCCGGTATTCTATTGATGGCACTAAATACGTGACTAAGTACCCATCGATGTATTTTTCTTTCAATACGGACGTATATAAAAAACTGGCTGAACACAACATACGCCTAGAGACGAAGACTTCTTTTGCATCCCAAGTCACATCTGTCATGACGTACTTGCCAAGTGTATTCATGATCCTGATTATGTTGCTCTTGTTCAAAAGTATGTCACACATGTTTACCGAGGATATAAAAGTGGCACAAGCAGATGAGGAAAAAACTACATTAAAAGACGTGGCAGGCTATCCGTATGTAAAAGATGAGCTACAGTCTGTTGTCCATATGTTGACTCATCCCCAAGAATACGAAAGATACTCGGTTCGCCCTCCGAAGGGTGTACTATTGTATGGACCCCCAGGAAATGGCAAAACCTTGTGTGCACGAGCGGTAGCAGGAGAAAGCGACATTCCATTCTTCCACATCTCTGCAGCACAGATCGAAGATAAATTCGTAGGGAGTGGCAGTAAAAGACTCAATAAAGTGTTAAAAGAGGTAAAAAAGGGCGCCAAGGACAAAGGGAAAGCCATCTTATTTATTGATGAGATAGATGCCATAGGATCAAAAAGAGAAAAAAGGACTGTGGTAGAGCTTAATCAAACTTTGAACACGTTGCTTACAGCAATGGATGGATTCGAAGTGGAAGACCAAGTCCTGTTTATAGCGGCTACAAATCTGTTGGAATCTTTGGACCCAGCACTGACTAGATCCGGTAGATTCGACAAACACATATACATGCCAAATCCGAACAAAGAAGATCGCAACTCGATTGTGACCATGTATCTTAATAAGTGGAAAGATGTCTTTGAAGACGAAGTGTTGCACCCCGTATACGTAGAGGAATTGGCTAGACTGACTGGAGGAAAAAGCAGTGCAGATATTGAACGAATAATTGAAGACTCCAAGGTGATAGCACATAAAGATTTGAAAGAGAAAGTTGATATTGTTTCTCTGCGAGAATCTATGATTAGACATGTAGCAGGTTTGAAAAGAAATGAAGCTTTGTCAGATTCAGATCTGAAACTAGTAGCATATCATGAAGCAGGTCATACTGCTGTTCAAGTACTCGTGGATAAGTTAGGTGCGGAATCTGTGGCATATGTAACGGTCACACCTTATGGTCAATCTCTGGGCCACATGGCCTCTAGTACAAATGATAACTTACTAGCACGTAGAAGTGACATAAAAAACAAAGTGCGGGTTCTACTTGCAGGCCGAATAGTAGAAGAATTGTTAACCGATGGAGATTATACTGTAGGAGCTGCGGGGGATATACAGGAAGCAAACCGGTTATTGCACGCCTACGTAGGTAAGTATGGAATGTCGGACAATCTGCCTAATCTATTCGTGGATCAGATCAACGAATACAATGCGCTCATACAAGAAGAAGTCAAAAACTTGCGAGAAAGTCTGTATGCCGAGACCAAGGATCTGATAAATATGCATTACGATGTGGTTGAGGCCATCGCGTCTGAATTGTTAAAAGAAAAGTATATAAGTAGAGATAAGTTGACGGAAATGCTGGTCCATACATCTTACAACAAAAAAGAGGCAGTGTCTGTATGACACTGCCTCTTTCATATTATGATGGGTTGAATGGATGCTGGTGCATCATGTCAGAGAACTTATGTCGAAAATCTTCGTCCGCATCTTCTACATTGTAAGACTTGCCGTTGATTACCAGTTCCGACCAAGATACTTTTTCAACATCCTCATCGGTGCGAGCTGGTAAGGCCAGCTTAGTGGAGATAACCAAACCCTTGTCCAACAAATACATCACGTGATACATTTGTTTTTGTTTTTCTCGGAAGTCAATGTATTGAAAATCAATCATTTTGTTTCTGTCATACTGGAAATCGAATTGCTTGCCGGGTTCAGTGAAAGACGTTTCTGCACTCAACAGGTCGCGCAATTCAGTGTAGACCTCAGTGTACATCGGGAAGAGACCCATTCGTACGGCCATGTTCATTTTCGTCAGTATCGCGAAGTGTGGGTCGCGTGTGTCCTCTGTGAGAAACTCAAATTCTTCAGTGGTAAGATCAATCTCTTGTGATCCAAACACTGGAAAAATCATCTCCTTATACACTTCGTCAATATCAATATTGCGCGTCAATCCATTCATCTTCAACACTCCTCAACATTTATTACACCATGTGTACATTTATTATACCACACCCAAGGGATGGGGGTCAATTCTTCACATACTTGTGTCTTATAGTCGTTGTATGGTTTAATACACATACATACAATTGGAGGGATGATGATGTTTAGTCCAGAGAATCATGTGGTAGGCGTCCGTATAGACTGCAAAACCATATTTGACTCCTTATCAGACACAGATCTGCTAGCACTTGTGGGTGCAGATGCTGATACTTTAGAAATACGAGGGATGTCATATTTATCAGAAGAGGGTTTTGAGAGAGCTGTGCTATGCCGTACAACAATACAGAGGGAATCTTTAGAGATACATTATATGCAACAATATCTCGCAAGTCAGGTTAGACGAGACAATTGGATACGAACATATAGGGGCACAGCCATTGGGAAGTCTGAGGAGTCCTGCAATGCGGATGAAGAATTCCTGATCATAGGTATCGTCACCCATGATGTGCTTGTCGGGCTCAATAAAAACATGAAGGATGTCCGAGTGTGGTTGGCTGATCATCTTTCTTCGTATGGTGTCAAATCAGAACCGGCAGACATAAAGTACTATCATCTAACCACATATATCTAAGTTCCAATTATTGACCTCCACATACAGACATATTATAATCATCTTATAATATATATAATATGTATGTGGAGGTAATTTGTGTGAAATTATGTACTAGTCGTTCTTCATGGTCTTATCTTATCGTTGCTACTCTGATCCTCGGGTTGGTCACACACCAGATTGTTGCAAAAGCCGAGTCTCCGGATGTTGCACAAGAAGAATCCTACACATTTCGATCGATAGCTAGTTTATATCTCTCTTTGAATTTTAAGGAGCAGGAATTAGAAGTATCGGAGAATGTGGATGCTGATGCCAGCAAGGAAAAAGAGGATGTTGATCCGCATGCCGAAGAAATTGTCTTCTTATTTGGAGTAGCAGGTGGCAAATTAACAAAAGAAGAAATACGTCATATCATCATGGTATGTAGGAACAGAAATATCGAGCCTCTATTGATTGTAGAGATGTTTAGACAAGAGTCCCATTTTGATTCCGATGCCGTGGGGCCTAATATACCTAGGAAGAACAGATATGGCACTATAACACATTACGTTAATGCCAAAGGTATTGCACAAATTATGCCTGACGATACGGGGCCCGGACTAGCAGCTCTCGCAAAAGTGAAATGGGATGAGTCTCAGCTCTCCAATGTGCAGTACAGCACCACGTTAGCGGCTACATATCTTCAGTATTTGTATTATGGCGATGGTGACAAATTCGCAGGTTATAAGGATTGGCATAAAGTTCTAACGGCTTACAACAGGGGGCAAGGTGGGATGCGCTCTTATGTACGTACAAACGGCACTCCTGTAAGCAAGTACTCAAAGAGCATACTAGACAAAGTAAAAGATGCAGGGACGCACCTCTAGGTGTATCCCTGCATCTTTTTCATTAGCT
>Ga0207655_1000172_pt1 | contig 118773 bp, 111 predicted proteins | sample KBSM44metaG_FD_184398 | JGI IMG/M metagenome (GOLD analysis project Ga0207655, IMG submission 184398) | Miscanthus rhizosphere microbial communities from Kellogg Biological Station, Michigan, USA - KBS M4-4 metaG (SPAdes) (version 2) | ecosystem: Host-associated > Plants > Roots > Rhizosphere... | reverse complement strand
AACCGATTATCTTGCAGATCGTTACAGCGAGCGAAAAGAGAGCCATCAGGAGCTTTCATCCCGAGTCAATCAGGACAAAATATAACGTTGTTCTTTGCATAAGCTTAACAACGTCCGCTATTGGCACAGAGCGGAAATGTCAGGGCGTCTCCGTCCGCTGTGAGCGAGATATAGTCATTCGCACCCTGATTCCCGGCTAATGAAGATAAACAATGTTAACCGCCAGGTTAGCTATAACGTCCAGACTGCCGTTGATGCTAAATATCACCTGATTGTTGCGCATGAAGTAACGAATACACCAGACCGTGGGCAGCTAACAGCGGTGACAAAATTAGCGCAAGACGCTGTTGGCAAAACTGATATTACCGTACTGGCTGATAAAGGTTACTACAAGCAACGCAGGACTTAGGTGCTGTAGCCTTAGTACCAAAAGGCGATACCTCTGGCGCTGACCGCAAAGGTCTTTTCAATCGTTCATTGTTCAAATATGACCAGGAAAAAGATATTTATATTTGTCCGATGGGTAGCGAGCTTCAGAACAGATTTACGGTGGTTGAGGATGGTTTAGAGCAGCAAATGTACTTTAACAATATTGCTTGTCGAGATTGCAGTCAGCGGTCAAGGTGCACCACATCAAAACGCGATCCGAGACGTATAAAGCGCTGGGTTCATGAAGCAGAAATGGAAGACATGCAAGCCAGGCTTAACGCATCGCCACAAACAGCTGTCGTGCGAAAGCAAACGGTAGAGCATCCGTTCGGGACAATTAAAATATGGGTGGGAGCGACTCACTTCCTGACGCAACGGTTTAAAAACGTCAGCACAGAAATCAGTCTGCATGTGCTTGCTTATAACCTGAAAAGGATGATGTCCATCTGGGGTACCGAAGGATTGGCCATTAAGCTGCGAGAACAATGCAACTAGCGGGAGTAGCCGCTTTAACCCCTAATAACAAGCCATTAGCACTCCATAGCGAGCCACAAAAGCCTCGTTCTGTCTCTATATACAAAAATCACAGCGAATACAGTCAATATCAGGAATATCTTGCATCCCTGACTGAGGATAGTACTCAGATACTGCAAAACCGAGTTTTTACACAGCCTGGGCACGGAGCGGTCAGTTAACTGGGCTAGAAGGACTGCTGAGAGCGAGATGCGGCCTGTCAGTGCGGAACTGCCACGGTACCTTCCAAAGCCTTTGTATACATCCCTGAATGATCATATCTTTTATGATAAACCCTTCTGCCACCTTACCCCTGTTTATCAGGATAAATTACAAGGACTAAACTCATGCCCACCCCAAATATTCGAGCCACAATCGGAGGGGGTATTTTATTTATGTCAGTTTTAGTCTCAGCGTCCGCAACTCAGTCTATACCCATACCTTCAGAGCATCCGAACTCGCAGCGTATTTCTGTACAGACACAAGGCTCAGGACCGGATGTCATATTGATTCCGGGGCTGGCATCGTCTCGCGAAGTTTGGACCGATTTAGCATCAACTTTACGTATGAGTCACCGTATTCATCTTGTTGAACTTGCGGGTTTTGCAAGTACGCCTGCCATTTCCAATCCAGAGGGAAAGGTCATCGCTCCGGCAGTTGACGCCATCGCTGATTACATTCAAACCCAGCACCTCAAAGCACCGGTGATCATTGGCCATTCGCTTGGGGGGGAGATTGCATTGATACTGGGGGCCCGTCATCCCGACCAAGTCGGTCGTTTGATGATCGTCGATGCCTTGCCTTTCTATACGTTGATGATTGACCCTGCTGCGACCACCGAAACTGCTGCCCGACAAGCCACAGCTATGCGGGATTGGCTACTGGGGCAGTCGTCGGAACAAATCAAAGAGTTTCAGAAAACGTCCATAACCCGTTTAGCTAAGACCAAGGCGGTGAGGCCAGCTTTGGTGACTGCGGGGATTAATTCTGATCGAAAAACTGTTGCGGATGCCGTGTATGAATTGATGACTACCGATCTGCGTCCAGAGCTCGCCCGCATCAAAGCGCCGATTGAGATCGTGTACGCGTATGACGCCTTATTCGGGGTTCCTGCGGCCAGCGTGGATGCAATGTACCGTCAATCCTATGCTTCTGCTCCCGATGTTCATTTCACGCGGATCGATGACAGTTTTCACTTTGTCATGCTTGATCAGCCAGAGCGGTTTTCCAGCGCAGTAGAGTCATTCTTAAATCAATAAAGGATGCTTTTGCACATCAGGTTGACGTTGTAGGTGTATCTAAAGTCCGGCCAGCAGATCTAGCTGGCCTAAACATCAGGTCAACTATGAGCTGCGTGTTCAACGGGTCGATGCGACGCAATCTTAATCAAGGGAAGCTTCGCCATATTGCTTGCGGTACTGTAAGGGGGATTGTTCCATCAATTTTTTAAAGCAGGTTATGAAATAGGTCATTTCTGTGAAACCTACATGTTCGGCTATCTCTGTCACGTTCAGCGATGAGTAACGCAATAAATCACAGCTTTTTTTAATCCTTCGGGTGAGTATGTATTCCTGGATCCCTCCCCCTGTTTGTTGACGAAAAATTCGCGAGGTATAGCTGCGTGAGTAATCCATGTCAGCGGCTAACTCATCAAGGGAAAACTTTTGCTGATAATGCTCCTCCACCCACTGCATAATACGGGCAGCTGCAGTCTGTTGTTGATGCATTACACTTTGCGGTTGCAGGGGAAGGAAATCCAGAATCTGCATAACCAGGAAAGCAACATCGCTGGCGGATTGATGCCCCATGCCCTGAAGCGATTCAAACCGATCAAGGATATAGGCAATATAGTCCGCGTGTTCACTGAGATCGTGAATTTGTGCCGGTGCATGAGTGGCAGATAGTGCCGCAAGCTGGGCCTGATGGCGTGGGAACATCTGCAGGGCACTGTATATTTCATTATGCTCAATATGCATAGCCGTACGATAAGATGGGTTGTTCTGTGCAACGTCAACTTGAACCTTATGCAACCGAAACGGCGGGAAAATGAAAAGCCTGCCCGGCTTAGCCGTATAGTGTTGTTTGTCTACGACGACTATGCCATAACCTTTTGATATATATAAAAACTCAATGCACTGATGCCAGTGGTAATAATGGACACTCGCTCCCATCGGCCGCTGAAAGGAAATCACTTCATTACCCATAGGAATTCTTTCAAGTTTTTGTGGAACGTTCATTTTTCACCATGACAACAGAATTGAGTTTTGCTGCTATATATTAAAGATATTGCTTAATATTTGTACGTAAATCTAATCAAACTTAAAAATCGAACAAATTTTGTGAACATGCTCACGCTGTCACGGGAAACAAAAAGACTAATCTCCGTCCGTCAGCATCTGTTTACCGTCAGTGGCCTTGAATCTATAAATACTTTCTCAAGAGGTAGTTGATTATGATTACAACTGAACCTTCGATTTTTCTTATTTATACTTATAATTGTCAAGATAATTCTGGAGCCGAATCATGAACACGATTGCCCCGACCCGGTTAGCGCAACTTAAAATGAGCGGCTTTATTTTTCTCTATTTCTTTACATGGTCATCAAGCTTCGGCTTATATGCATTATGGCTGAGTCAAAAAGTTGGACTTGATAGCGTAACTATTGGCACTGTATTTGCGGTTAATGGTGTATTTGCCGTTATTATGAAACCGGTATATGGCTATATTATGGATAAAATAGGTATGAGCAAATGGCTTCTATATTTTGTCTGCGCCACCTCGGCATTAATGGCACCGTTTTTTGTTGTTATATACCAGCCTCTATTACTGAGCCATACTCTGCTGGGCATTATTATTGGTGCATTCTATCTAAGCTTAGGATGGTATGCGGGGGTGGCTGCCGCTGAATCTTATGCCGATCGTTTCAGTCGCCTTTATGGCCTGGAGTTTGGCCGTATCAGAATGTGGGGCTCACTAGGCTGGGCGCTGGCGGCTTCGGTTTCCGGTGTATTATTCAACTACACACCAACCGCCAACTTTATACTAAGCAGTACCACCTCTTTAGTGATGTTGGCTGTGTTGTTGAGTCTGAAGATTGGTGACGAGCAGCTACGAAATAACTCTGTTATCTCAGAAAACAAGATTGTGTTTGCCGACGTTATTGCGCTAATGCAAAACCGGAAATTCTGGATGTTTAGTTTGTATGTTGCAGGTGTCGCATGGATGATGTTTGTAGCAGAACAGCAATTTCCTCGTTACTTTGTCTCGTTCTTTGCTACCAAAGAACAGGGCAATGCCTGGTATGGTTACCTGGGGACGCTACAGGCTGGTATTGAATTCCTGATGATGATGTTTATTCCTACACTGGTCAACTATTATGGTGCAAAAAAAGGTTTATTGCTGTGCGGATTAGTCGTGGGTTTTCGCCTGATTCTTTCCGGCCTAACAGTCGATCCAATTATGATTTCAATAATCAAACCATTTTATGGTGTAGAAATAGCATTGCTGCTGATTTCAGTATTTAAATATATTGCTGAGCATTTTCACAAACGTGTTAACGCAACCATGTATTTATTGGGCTATCAGGCAATGGTATATGTCGGCTCTGTTGTCGTGGCACCACCTGCTGGTTACTTGTACGATAAAATAGGTTTTTCACATACATTTTTAATTATGGGACTTTGCGCACTGCTGTTTACGCTAATTTCCTCCTTCACGCTTTCTTGTAGTCATTCCGGAAAAAAATTATTAACAACACGAGCTGATATGTTGAATACTCAGACCATTAAACCATCGAAATAGTAATAATAGGATAATTTATGACTGCTAATCAAACGGCCAATGTCGTTACTGAACCCCTGCACGTGTCAGACGTCGCCCCGGTTAATCGTTACGAGTTGAAAATAGAGTTAGATAATGCAATAAAATTTATTTCTTCACGTATTGACCGAACGCTGTTTGCGCTTGAAGATAAATTCCCTAATGAAGCATGTGAAGGTGGAAAATGGCAACCCTCAGAAAATAATCAATGGACTAACAGTTTCTGGACGGGACAACTCTGGCTACTTTGGGAGATGACTGGCAATAGCAAGTACCGTCAGGCTGCTGAGCAATTCATTAACTCTTTCGCTCAGCGTCTTGTTAACCGTATCGAGACAGATACCCATGACCTTGGCTTTTTGTATTCCTTGTCATGCGTAAACGCGTGGCGACTTACAGGTAACTCGCGTGCACGTGATATCGCCCTGCATGCCGCCGAAATGATGATGCAACGCTATAACCCAACGGCAGGTATAATCCAGGCATGGGGTGATCTGACGGATCCTCAGCAACAGGGGCGGATGATTATCGACTGTAATATGAACCTTCCGCTGCTGTACTGGGCAAGTGAGCAAACAGGAAATGCAGCTTTTGCCAAAGCGGCCTTATCCCACGCCACACAGGCTGCAAAATATATTGTACGGCCCGATGCGTCAACGTATCACACCTATTATATGGATGTCGTGACCGGAGAGCCTCGTTATGGCAATACACACCAGGGTCACAGCGATAGTTCATGTTGGTCACGCGGGCAGGCATGGGCGATTTACGGATTCATGCTCAGTTATCTTTATACCGGTAAATCAGAGTTCGTTAGCCTCACCCGACGCCTGAGTCACTACTTTATCAACCGTCTGCCGGAAGACTTCGTTTGCCACTGGGATCTGGCTTTGGTTAACTCAGATGCCGTGCGCGATAGTTCAGCTGCCGCTATTGCCGCTTGTGGGCTGTTGGAGTTAGCGAAAGCACTACCGGCAACAGACCCTGGTCGGATGCAGTATGAAGAAGTTGCATTGCAGATTGTACAATCGCTGACGAAGCAGTACCTCTCAACAGATAAACCAGCATGTGAAGGTCTTCTGATGCACTCTGTTTACCATATGCCAGCCGGTAAAGGAGTTGATGAGTGTTGTTCCTGGGGAGACTACTTTTACCTTGAGGCGTTAATTCGCGTGCGGCAGTGCTGGAAGCCATATTGGTAACATTCAAATATCACAAAACTGATAATTGATTACATTTACAGGACAACATTATTTGTTGCCCTGTATCTTAATCTGGAATATTTATCTAGAGATATTATGTCACTTGCGAGTATTTACTGAGTCCGCCGATATATAGTTTTCCCCTTATGTCTGCTCTTGGCACAGAGCGGAAATTTCAGGGTGTCTCCGTCCGCTGTGAGCGAGGAGCAGACGTTTGCATTTTCGCTCATGCATCGATAAATGAAATATGGCTTACGGATTACATAAAAAGAGCCCGGTGTAATCGAACAATATAATCTGCAGTCGGATTGGATCGCTTATCGCCCATTCGCTCCTGAATAGCCTGAACAGCAATATCCCGACGCGCAGGCAGCCGTGTTTTTTCAGTTGCGGCGATCGCTGACTTCATTTCATCATATGTGAGGTCAGTACAGTAGCAAGGAGCACCCGGCTGTTGACGCCATGACTCCTCAACAGTACCTGCATCGAAGGCGTCGAACCCCGTATCACTGACAAGACGCATAACCATTTTCTTGTGCTCTTCGATATTCCCTGCCACCGGAATTGAAATCCGTCCTGCCATGCCCTCTGCTGTACCTTTTGTCGCAAGGGAATCTGAACCTATTGCATTCCACGCCTTCACTAGCGGACGGTTCAGGAGATGCGCCACCCACGCGCTTTCGACCTGACCATCTGAGAACGCATCAATGTTGCCGTCGCGATGTGGATAATAGTTAGACGTATCAGCAACGATAACATGCTGGGGTAATTTCCGGATCAGAGGAGCGATATCCGCAAGCTTTGCCATAGGTATGGAAAGGATGACAACCTGTGCATCCTGCATGGCACTGACTGCATCAGCTGCTTCAGCGCCCGTTTCAAGCACGTCGGGGGCTATCGTTTCAGGTCCGCGAGAATTGGCGACCTTAACGGAGTAACCGGCAGATGCGAGACTGCGAGCAAGCGTTTTACCGATGTGGCCGGTTCCCAGAACAGCAATCCGGTACTTTTCATTATTAATCATAATTTTCCCTATTTGGCTCAGGCTGTTACTGCACGGTTACGTTTGACGATAGCATCATGAGTGAGTTGTTCGCCTGCAGACATAAACTCCCTGATCAACGCATCTCTGTTCAGTGGAGCGCGAGTTTTATCCGCTGCCTTAAGGGCTGCTTCAAGCTCTCCGGTTTTTAGCTCAGTACAGTAGGCTGGCGTGCCGGGCTGTTGCCGCCATGATTCGCTAAGCGTACCGGCATCTACTGCATCGAAACCGGTCTGACTGACCAGTTCAAGCGCAACAGATTTTGCTATCGGACTGTCGCTGGCAACCGGGATAGCGATACGCGACGGTGAACCGGCAGCCAGCCCTTTCTCTTGAAGCGTCTGGGCCAGAACAGCGTTCCAGGCTTTGACAAGAGGGCGTTTGACTATTTCACTGGCGTACACGCTTTCAGGTTTGCCTTCACGGAGCTCTTCAATGTCCTCGTCGCGGAAGGGGTAGTAATTAGAGGTATCAATGACGACGACGCTTTCCGGAACATCACGCAAGAGTTCAGCCAAATCAGCATGCTTATCAAAGGGTATAGAGAAGATGATTACGTCCACATCTCGTACGGCCTCCTGGCGCTCAACCGCCAGCGCCCCCACTCTTCGCGCCAACTCTACAATGGTTTCCGGTCCTCTTGAGTTCGCCAGTTTGACCTCATGGCCCTGCACAGAGAGCTTATGTGCCAGCGTCGCACCAATGTTTCCGGCGCCAATAATACCTATTTTCATACCAGTACCTTTTATCTGAGTGGAGGATGATCAGTTATCAGCGGGATGGGCAAAGCTATTCAGGGTATCTCGTAACTCCTCGAGCTTTGTATCCGATAACTGACAGGCTGATTTGATTCGTTCGGTTACGCGCCACAGCTCGCTTTGCAACGCGAGCCCGTCATCGGTGAGGGTAATGAGAACCCGCCTTTCATCTGCGCGATCCCGCGTGCGGGTTATGCGTCCGGCAGCCTCAAGTCTTTTGAGAATGGGAGTAATGGTGCCGGTGTCCATGCCAAGCTTATTCCCAATATCACCCACGGTGCGTGGGGTTCCGTTAAACAACTCCAGCATGACCAGATACTGGGGAAAGGTAAGGCCCAGCGGGTCCAGGAACGGCTTGTGCAACCGGTTCATGCGGCTCGCCGCACCATAGAGCGCAAAAGAAAGTTGTGTCCCTATTTCCTGTCGTGACTGCATGTTCATATGCCAACCCATTATCTTGTTGATGATTATATAGTGCGCTAGATAAAAGCATATAGCAAACTTTCCGTCAGTTATAGAGTGATGAATAAGTAATTCGTGCGGTATGACAATGACAACAAATCAGACTGAGAAGTCTCCAGACCGACGGGCACTATCCTGGTGGCAGATCATCTCAGCAGCCTTTCGCGTGTCAGAGCTAAATTGCGTAATTTCGTTGTCACGAGGGCCCAAAACTCAGGTCGTTAGCCATATTCTGGGCTGCATCCGCTGAGAACTGCAGGCCATTCACCAGCCAGGCAAAACAGAGGCTGGGATCAATTCTATGAATGTAAATGGCCTTTGCTGGATGGTATTGCATCAGGGGAGGGTCATGGACCTTTTATTTGACTGGTTAAGAATAAAATTCATCATGATGTGCATATAAGGACGCACGGGGAGGGGCTGTCAGTCACAAAAAACCAACATTCCCATAAGCCTTTGTTGACAAGTTCGGGGTAATGAAAATAAATGTCTATACAACCCATGACAAGCGAACATTATGACTGAACTGACCGCAGAAGACCGCATCTGGCGCAACGCTCGCCTGGCAACGCTCGATCCCTCACACCCGCAGGCTTATGGTCTGCTCGACCATCATGCGCTTATCGTGCGCGAAGGATACATTCACGCCATCGTTCCGGATGCAGATATTCCTGCCAGTGCGCCCAACGTTGTCGACGTCGGTGGTCGACTCATCACTCCGGGTCTTATTGACTGTCATACCCACCTGATCTTTGGTGGCAGCCGTGCCCAGGAGTGGGAGCAGCGGCTGAATGGCGTGTCGTACCAGCAAATCAGCGCGACAGGCGGCGGCATTAACTCGACGGTACGGGCGACCCGGGAGAGCAGTGCCGAACAGCTCCAGTCGCTTGCCCAGGAACGGCTGAACCGCTTGATGCGCGAAGGGGTGACCACTATTGAAATCAAGTCCGGTTATGGGCTGGATCTGGAAAACGAAGAGAAAATGTTGCAGGTCGCCGGAGCGCTGGCGCAGGTGAATCCGTGCGAGGTGAGCCGTACGTTGCTCGCAGCCCACGCCACGCCGCCGGAGTATAGAGATAACCCTGACGAATACATCTCCCTGGTCTGCGACACCATATTACCTGCACTGTGGAAGAAAGAGCTGTTCGAAGCGGTGGATGTATTTTGTGAGAACGTCGGTTTTAGCCCGGTGCAAACGGAGCGCGTGTTCCGCACCGCCTGCGATTTTGGTATTCCGGTGAAAGGGCACGTGGAGCAGCTCTCATCCCTCGGTGGTGCACAGCTGGTCGGGCGTTACAAAGGGCTTTCTGCCGATCACATTGAGTATCTTGAGCGCGACGGCGTGGTCGCTATGCAGCAGGGCGGCACGGTGGCGGTACTGCTCCCGGGAGCGTTCTATTTCCTCAATGAAACCCGCAAACCACCAATTACATTGCTGCGTGAACTGCAGGTACCGATGGCGGTTGCTACCGACTACAACCCGGGCACCAGCCCGTTTGCCAGTCTGCATCTCTCAATGAACATGGCCTGTGTGAAGTTTGGTCTGACGCCGGAAGAGGCCTGGGCCGGGGTGACCCGCCATGCCGCAAGAGCGCTGGGGCGCCAGGATTCGCATGGTCAACTTGCAACCGGTTTTGTGGCTGATTTTATCGTCTGGGATGCGCAGCACCCGGTCGAAATCGTTTATGAGCCAGGGCGTAATCCGCTCTGGCAACGTATTTTCAGGGGTGAGATAACAGCATGAACCTGTGGCAAGCGGTAGACCCATCACTCTGGCAGGGACGTGATGACAGTCACGAGGCACCTAACGCGCTGCGCTTGTTCCAGACGATTACCAACGGTGGTGATTTCGCCCCGCAAAGTCATCGCGGTACGGTCGCACTGTTGGGGTTTGAATGTGACGAAGGGGTGAAGCGGAATCAGGGCCGCCCCGGTGCGGCACAAGGCCCGGATGTTCTGCGTAAAGCGCTGGCGAACATGGCAAGTCATCAGGGGCATGAGCGACTGGTGGAGATGGGTAACATTCGCGCTGAGCCAAATAAACTGGAAGCCGCGCAGCAGGCGCTTCACGATGCGGCTCTGGCCTGCCAGCAGGCAGGGATGCGCACTCTGGTGCTTGGTGGGGGGCATGAAACCGCGTTTGGTCATGGTTCCGCCGTGCTGGATGCGTTTCCCGACGAGCGCATTGGTATTATCAACCTCGACGCGCACCTGGATTTACGCCATGCCCCGCATGCAAGCTCCGGCACGCCTTTCCGCCAGCTGGCGCTGCACTGCGAGGCGCAGCAGCGTGGTTTCCACTATACCTGCATGGGTGCAAGCCTGGCGGCCAATACCGCCGCGTTGTGGGACGAGGCTGCGCATCGTCATGTTACGGTGATTGAGGATCTTGACGTGTTGAACGCTATGGAGGTGCGGGCGCTGCCGGAAATTACCCGGGCGATCGACAGCTACGACCGCATCTATCTGACTATCGATCTTGATGTCTTACCGGCTTGGGAAATGCCTGCGGTTTCGGCACCTGCACCGCTTGGGATCCCGCTGGCGCAGCTGCTACGGATAGTCGAACCGCTGTGTCGCAGCGGTAAACTGCAGGCTGTCGACCTGGTGGAATTTAACCCCACGTTCGACCGTGAAGGACAAGGAGCAAAAGTTGCGGCTCGTCTCGCATGGCAAATTTTACACTGGTGGTAAGGATGACCACCGCGTTAAAAATCAGGATATACTCGGCTGAATTCGCCGATGATGTCAGACAAAAGGAACGCCAGCGCTATGTATTCACCCAGACCCCGAACCGCACCCGCCAGCGCGCCGGTGCCGTTTTATGAGAAAGTGAAGAAGGCTATCAGTGAGAAAATTTACGCGGGAGTCTGGCAGCCGCATGACCGTATTCCGTCGGAAGCAGAGCTGGTCGCGCAGTTTGGTTTCAGCCGAATGACGGTCAACCGTGCGGTGCGCGAACTGACGGATGAAGGTCTACTGGTTCGCCTGCAGGGAGTTGGCACTTTTGTGGCTGAGCCAAAAGGACAATCAGCGTTGTTTGAGATCCGCAGCATTGCTGATGAGATTACCGCTCGCCACCACCAGCACCGCTGTGAAGTGCTGCTGCTCGAAGACACCCGCGCTGACTTCACCCAGGCGGCGGCCATGGAGGTGGAGGAGGGGACGCGTATTTTCCATTCAAGGATGGTGCATTTCGAAAACGACATCCCGGTACAGATTGAAGACCGTATCGTTAACGCCGCCGTGGTCCCTGATTATCTGCAGCAGGATTACACCACCACCACGCCGCATGCTTATCTGTCACTGATTGCGCCGCTGACCGAAGGGGAGCACATCGTGGAAGCCGTCGCCGCTGCGCCGGAAGATTGCCGCTTGTTGCACATCAAAGAGCATGATCCTTGTCTGCTCATCAGGCGCCGTACCTGGTCTACCTCGCATATTGTCTCCCATGCCAGCCTGCTTTTCCCCGGCAGCCGCTATCGTCTACAGGGCCATTTCAGCTCCTGATCTCTCTGCGTCAGCAAAAGCGTGATTGCTGACGCAATATAACAAAAATGTATCCAGCTTGTTAAAAGTGCGCTTGCGCGAGATTGTATAGACAAGTATATGTGTTTATACATTCACCGTTTCCCCTCAGGAGAGAATAACGATGTCGCAAACCAAATATCGGCAGCAGGAGATCCGCGCACCGCGCGGTACAGAGCTGATAGCCAAAAGCTGGCTGACCGAAGCGCCGCTGCGCATGCTGATGAACAATCTGGACCCGGACGTAGCGGAAAACCCGAATGAGCTGGTTGTTTACGGTGGTATCGGTCGTGCGGCACGCAACTGGGAATGCTATGACGCTATCGTCAAGGCGCTGACGAAGCTTGAAGAGGATGAAACGTTGCTGGTGCAGTCCGGTAAGCCGGTGGGCGTATTTAAAACCCACAGCAACGCGCCGCGCGTGCTGATTGCTAACTCCAACCTCGTTCCGCACTGGGCGACCTGGGAACACTTCAACGAGCTTGATGCTAAAGGCCTGGCCATGTACGGCCAGATGACCGCGGGCAGTTGGATCTACATTGGTAGCCAGGGCATCGTGCAGGGCACCTACGAAACCTTCGTTGAAGCGGGTCGTCAGCACTACAACGGCAACCTGCAGGGGCGCTGGGTATTAACCGCCGGTCTGGGCGGTATGGGCGGCGCGCAGCCACTGGCGGCAACCCTCGCGGGTGCCTGTTCCCTGAACATTGAATGCCAGCAGAGCCGTATCGATTTCCGTCTGCGCACCCGCTATGTCGATGAGCAGGCAACCTCGCTTGACGACGCGCTGGCACGTCTCAAAAAATACACCGCAGAAGGTAAGGCTTTGTCTATCGCGCTGTGCGGCAACGCGGCTGATATCGTGCCGGAGCTGGTAAAACGCGGCGTACGCCCGGACATGGTCACCGATCAGACCAGTGCGCATGATCCGCTGCACGGGTACCTGCCACAAGGGTGGACGTGGGAAGAATATCAGCGCAAAGCGGAATCCGATCCGCATGGCACCGTTGAAGCGGCCAAGCGTTCGATGGCGGAGCACGTCAGCGCAATGCTCGCTTTCAGCAAGCAGGGTGTCCCGACCTTTGACTACGGCAACAACATTCGCCAGATGGCCAAAGAGATGGGCGTCAGCAATGCGTTCGATTTCCCGGGCTTCGTTCCGGCCTATATTCGTCCGCTGTTCTGCCGGGGTATCGGCCCGTTCCGCTGGGTAGCGCTGTCAGGTGATCCACAGGATATCTATAAAACTGATACCAAAGTAAAAGAAATCATCAAAGACGATAAGCATCTGCACCACTGGCTGGATATGGCGCGCGAGCGTATCAGCTTCCAGGGACTCCCTGCGCGCATCTGCTGGGTGGGTCTGGAGTGGCGTCAGAAGCTTGGCCTCGCATTTAACGAAATGGTACGCAGCGGTGAAGTTTCCGCGCCGATCGTTATCGGTCGTGATCATCTGGATTCTGGCTCAGTGGCCAGCCCTAACCGTGAAACTGAAGCTATGCGCGACGGCTCCGATGCCGTTTCCGACTGGCCGCTGCTGAATGCGCTGCTGAATACCGCGAGTGGTGCGACCTGGGTGTCGCTACACCACGGTGGTGGTGTAGGAATGGGCTTCTCCCAGCATTCTGGCATGGTTATCGTCTGTGACGGTACCGACGAAGCGGCAGTGCGTATCGCACGTGTGCTGCACAACGATCCGGCAACCGGGGTGATGCGTCACGCCGACGCCGGGTACGATATTGCAATCGACTGTGCCGCCGAACAGGGGCTCAATCTTCCTATGGTCGCCGCAACGCAAGGGCATCGCTAATCATGAAAAGCTTAACACTGACTCCTGGCAAACTGACTCTGGCGCAGCTGCGAGATGTTTATAATGAACCGCTGCACCTGACGCTCGACGACGGTGCCTTTGCTGCCATCAATGAAAGCGTGGCCTGCGTCAACGCGATTATGGCAGAAGGGCGTACTGCTTACGGGATCAACACCGGGTTTGGCCTGCTGGCCTCCACACGTATTGCCAATGAAGATTTAGAAAATCTGCAGCGCTCGCTGGTGCTGTCTCATGCGGCGGGCATAGGTGAACCGCTGGATGATGCGATGGTGCGCCTTATCATGGTGCTGAAAATCAACAGCCTAGCGCGTGGTTTTTCCGGCATTCGTTTGCAGGTTATCCAGACGTTGGTGGCAATGGTCAACGCCGGGGTTTATCCGTGGATCCCGGCTAAAGGTTCCGTTGGTGCTTCCGGCGACCTGGCTCCGCTGGCGCATATGTCACTGACCTTACTGGGTGAAGGCAAAGCCCGCTGGCAGGGCGAGTGGCTGCCTTCCACTGAAGCACTGAAAAAAGCCGGGCTGCAGCCGCTGACATTGGCGGCCAAAGAGGGGCTGGCGCTGCTCAACGGGACGCAAACGTCCACCGCGTTCGCGCTTCGTGGCTTGTTTGAAGCGGAAGATCTCTTTGCCTCTGCGGTGGTTTGCGGTGCTTTGACTACCGAAGCGGCGCTGGGCTCACGCCGTCCGTTTGATGCCCGTATCCATGAAGTGCGCGGTCAGCGTGGGCAAATTGATGCCGCCGCACTGTATCGCCACGTCCTGACCGAAGACAGCGCCGTTTCACAGTCACACCACAACTGTAGCAAAGTGCAGGATCCGTACTCTCTGCGCTGCCAGCCACAGGTGATGGGCGCTTGCCTGACCCAACTGCGTTATGCCTCAGAAGTGCTGCTGACCGAATCCAACGCCGTCTCCGATAACCCGCTGGTGTTTGCCGCCGAGAATGAAGTGATCTCCGGCGGGAATTTCCACGCGGAACCGGTCGCGATGGCGGCAGATAACATCGCGCTGGCGATTGCCGAAATAGGTTCTCTGGCAGAACGCCGTATTGCACTGCTGATGGATAGCCACATGTCCCAGTTGCCGCCGTTCCTCGTGAAAAACGGCGGGGTAAACTCCGGCTTTATGATTGCTCAGGTCACCGCTGCGGCGCTGGCGAGTGAGAACAAAGCCTTGTCGCATCCGCACAGCGTCGACAGCCTGCCGACCTCGGCAAACCAGGAGGACCATGTCTCGATGGCGCCAGCTGCCGGACGCCGCTTGTGGGAAATGGCCGCCAACACCCGTGGTGTGATAGCTGTGGAATGGCTGTCTGCCTGCCAGGGCCTGGATATGCGTGAAGGCCTGGTGACCAGTCCGCTGCTGGAGCTGGCGCGTCTGCTGCTACGCGAGCAGGTTTCTCACTACGACAAAGACCGTTATTTCGCACCCGATATTGAAGTTGCTATTGCGCTTTTGGCACAACGTCACCTGACGAAACTGCTGCCTGCTGTATTGCCCACCCAAAACTAACTTACCAACGTTGTTTCTGTACCTGTAGCCTGGGGGAGTTCCGCTCCCAGGCCGCTCTACACGCATTTATGCCGTCATAAAACAATTATCAGGACACACGCAAATGCAACAACAACACAACAAACCCCACCTGCTGCGCGGGCTTAACGCCCGTCATATTCGCTTCATCGCGCTCGGCTCTGCTATTGGTACCGGGTTATTCTATGGTTCTGCCGCTGCGATCCAGACCGCCGGGCCTGCCGTACTGCTGGCGTATCTCATCGGAGGGGCCGCGGTCTTTATCGTTATGCGTGCGCTGGGTGAGATGGCGGTACGCAACCCTATCTCCGGCTCATTTGGCAGCTATGCTCGTCACTACCTTGGGCCGCTCGCCGGGTTCATCACCGGCTGGACCTACACCTTTGAGATGGTCATCGTCTGTCTTGCCGACGTCACCGCGTTTGGCATTTATATGGGACTCTGGTATCCCGACGTTCCGCGCTGGATCTGGGTGATGAGTATCATCTGCTTTATCGGCGCGATGAATCTTTGCCACGTCCGTATTTTCGGTGAAATGGAGTTCTGGCTGTCACTCGTAAAAGTGGCGGCGATTATTGCCATGATTGCCGCCGGTGCCTGGATCATGTTCTTCGGCTTCGGACATGCTTTCCCGGCCACCGGGCTTTCTAACCTGTGGTCGCACGGTGGTTTTGCGCCAAACGGCTGGGATGGGGTGATAGCATCACTCGGTATCGTGATGTTCGCCTTTGGTGGCATCGAAATTATCGGTATTACCGCGGCAGAAGCGCAGGATCCGAAGAAAGTTATCCCACAGGCCATCAACACTATCCCGCTACGCATCGTGCTGTTTTACGTCTGTACGCTGATGGTACTGATGGCGATTTTCCCGTGGAACAGTATCGGCCAGCAGGGCAGCCCGTTTGTGCTGATTTTCAGTGGTATGGGGATCCCGGCGGCGGCGAACATTCTCAACATCATCGTTATCAGCGCCACTATTTCAGCGATTAACAGCGACATTTTTGGTGCAGGCCGCATGATGTACGGCATGGCGAAAGAGGGGATGGCGCCGAAAAGCTTCTTGCGCATTGCCAGCAACGGTGTGCCGTGGATGACGGTGGTGGTGATGGGGGGCTCGCTGCTGGCGGCGGTGGTACTGAACTGGCTCATTCCGGAGCAGATTTTCGTGCTTATCGCCTCCCTTGCGGCTTTTGCAACCATCTGGGTATGGCTGATGATCCTGCTATCTCACTTTGCCATGCGCCGCAGCATGACTGCTGCTGAAAAGGCAGAGATTGCCTTCCCGGTGCCGTTCTGGCCGGTGGCACCTGTCCTGACGCTGCTGTTTATGGGGGGGGTGATTGTGGTGCTTGGCTGGTTTGAAGAGACGCGCATGGCGCTCATCGCTGGGCTGATGTGGCTGGCGTTGCTGACGGTGGTGTGGTTCACCCGGGCAAAGAAACGCGCCACTGAGGCCGTCACCGAATCATAGATAAAAAGCCCGGCATTGGACTGACCCCATAAAGTTGGACAGTTCATGTTAAGCGGCTAACAGGGCCTGGGTTCGGTATTCTACCGGGCTCAGGCCTTTTAATCTCAGGCTGATACGCTCGTTGTTATAGTAATGGATATAGTCCTCTATCGCCTTTCTCAGTTCATTTAGATCGCTGAACCTGTTCAGGTAAAAACACTCTGATTTCAGTGTGCCGAAGAAGTTCTCCATCACCGCATTATCCAGGCAGTTTCCCTTCCGCGACATGCTTTGTGTCATACCCTGCGCCTTTAATTTTGCCTGATAGCCTGCCATTCGATATTGCCAGCCCTGATCCGTGTGCAGCAACGGTGCATCTTCCGGTCCGAGCACTGAGAACGCATCGAGCAGCATCGTATTAACCATCTCCATCACCGGCCTTTCAGACAGGCTGTAGGAGATAATCTCCCGGTTAAACAGATCGAGAACCGGCGACAGGTACAGCTTTTTACCCTGTACCGAGAACTCTGTAACATCCGTGACCCATTTCTCATTGGCTTTCGATGCGCTGAAGTTCCGACTCAGGATATTGGGCGCAGCCTTGCCCACTTCCCCTTTCCAGGCACGATATTTCTTCACCCTTATCAGAGAGCGGAGCGACAGCTCTGCCATCAGCCGTTGCACTGTTTTATGGTTTACCAGCAACCCCTGTTTTCTCAGTGAGAGCGTGATCCTGCGGTAGCCATAACGCCCTTTGTGATAGTGGTAAATATCCCTGATTTTGTCTTTCAGCCCGGCATGCCTGTCCACTCGCTTCAGCGCATTCATATTGTGATACCACGTACTGCGGGACATACCCGCTGCACGAAGAAGATCACCGAGCGCATGCTCCAGCCTTAGCTCACTGATTATTCCGGCTTTCTGCCGCCTTTCTCGCTTTGAACTAAGGCCTTCAGCTTTTTTAGATAGGCATTCTCTGCGCGCAGATAACGGAGTTCAGCCCGCAGTTCTTCGGGAGATAACTTTTCCAGCGCAGCATCGGTGAGTGGAGATGTTTTTTGGGGTTTTGTCATGTCTTTGCTCCGGCCAGGTTTTATGCTCAGAAGTCCTTTCTCACCTGCGTCTTTGTAGACATTCACCCAGTGCCGGACAACGGTTTCATTTGAGATATTAAACCGTGCGGCAGCTTCACGCATCGAAAGTTCTTCATCGAGAACAGCTTTGACAACGGTCATCCGGAACGCTGGAGAATGGCGGTCATTCTTCCAGGTAATGCCATCAATACCATGGAGTTGCCAGGCTCTTACCCAGCGTCGCACTGATGTTCTTTCAACACCAAAGCGTTCAGCTGTACGATGTGTTCCCTCTTTTCCGGCAAGGTAGTGATTAACTACAGCCAATCTGGTTTCGAGGGAATATTTTGGTTTTGCCATAAAAAACTGCACCTTACTCAGTTGGGTGTCCAACTTTTGGGGTGCAGTCCACCTGTGCCGGGCTTTTACTTTCTGGCGGATGAACAGCTCCGCTGCAACCCACAACCTGCGTCTGTCAGCTCAATGCTGCCTGACTTTCCACTCGCCTTCGCCAAAGACCTTCAGACCGGTAGCGTCGATGGCCAGCTGCGAGATTTCACCACTGGTTGGCGTTTTTATGCTGATGTTAACGTTCTTTGCCCGTTTGCTGACCAGAGAGTAATCCGGGCGGTACAGAGGCAGACCCATAAGTTTAAAAATAGAGTCAATGAGCCCTGTAAAGCCCGGAGCGTGATGAAGGGAAAAGTTGCTCAACGGATGTGAGGATGTAGTGGACGTTTGCTGTCTGAAGGTGCGTGTGAAAAATAGCCAGTTAATCCCCGGAGCAGCCGGGTATTTTCTGAATCTGATTTACTTCCGCGATGTTCAAATCTGGCGGCCGTTAGTTAATGTATGACCAGGTTTCACCTGTAGACATTATAGTGGGTAATATTGTATATGGGAGCGGTATACGGTTTATACTTCAATGGCAGCAATCCTCAGAAAAAGGATTGCTATCGTCGCGATAAAAAACAAACAGGTAATAATAGCCAGTACTAAAGAGTATTTTTTCATAATGAAATTATCCATGTGGATTTCATTTCGATTTTTCTCAGTATTAAAACCTATTTTTTGCACCGACAGGCGGATTTGTTTCAGTTTCTGCGCTGACAACATTGATGCAAATGTGTTTACGGGAGATAGTTTTAACCATTAATCCTGCGGACGGACACTTTACAACCCTCGGACCAGGCGTTTTAGCATTCATTGCTTACCTCAGCATAATGGGTTGTTAGCGAATTACAGAGTTGATAATTCGCCTTCAGCGTGGGCAATGCAATTGGTTTGTTGTTTAAAAATAAATGCCGAATGCCACTGCATTAAGTCCGGTGCGGGAGTGATTAGAAGACGTAGCACACCTGATATCATTCCTATTAAGATGCTTAAAAAATACCAAAGTGCTCGTGACTTCGCTGTTGGGCAGTCATATTCTAAAGCGTCACCCCTACGGCGATAGCACCTGAATGCCTTGTTCCACCTTTAAAAGGTGCTATCGACCGCCCTGACTCTTTATTATCCTGTATATCGTTTGGATTAAATTTTCAGTAGGCGACTGAATGAAATATAACCAACCTGGAAAGTTTAATTTTAAACTAAAAATATATAAAATAATGTCGAGCAGCCGTTATAATGCGCTTCTTTTATAAAGCTAGCCTTCTGGACCCATCGTGCCATCGTAGTGGAAGGTGGCTTATCACATATTATTTGACTGATTATTATAGATCACAATTTATGTATAGGCTCGATTAAATGACAACTTCATCACCTGACAAACGCTTCTAGGGGAACCCTGAGGTCGGATCTGTCAATATGAATTCCCCGCAATGTTTCACCTTCATTATCTTGCCTGTTCCTGTTATCGCCTGGAGTGTTCAATCATGACCCTAGACTATGTTGCCCTGGCAATACTGACAGTGGTGCTTATCATTTTCTTTTACGGGATTATTGCTATTCACGATATTCCCTATGAGCTTGCCAAAAAACGTAATCATCCACATCAGGATGCCATCCACTATGCTGGCTGGGTCAGCCTGTTTACGCTTCACGTGCTCTGGCCGTTTCTGTGGATTTGGGCCACGCTGTGGCGTGAAGACCGGGGCTGGGGCATGCAACAGTCAGCTGAGCAACAGAATATGCATCAGCAGATGAATCACCTGTTAATTCAGATGAATCAACTTAAAAGTGAAATTAACGATTTAAAAGCTTCGGCTGCCGACGCCCTACCAACAAATGCAAAGGATTGTAAATAATGGAAACGTTATTATTGCTTTGTTACGCAGCACTTTGCGTTATTATTTTTAAGGTGTTTCGTATTCCTCTGAATAAATGGACTGTCCCCACGGCGGTCCTGGGAGGGATAGTATTTATCTCGCTGATCATTCTGGTAATGAATTATAACTACCCCTTCAGCGATGTCGGGAAACAAGCTTTTCGCACGGTTCCGATTGTGTCGCAGAACCGGGGACGAGTCATTGATGTGCCAGTGAAACCCAATACCCTGCTGAAAGAGGGTGATGTCCTGTTCCGCATTGACCCAACGCTAGCACAGGCCAAAGTGAATGATTTACGCGCGCAGGTGAAAGCCGCCAGCCAGGATGCACTCTCGCTTGATGCCGGACTATCACAAACTCAGGCCGATCTCAGAAAAGCCATCGCTGATCGCGACAAAGCCAAACGTGAGTTCGCGCGCTACAACGAAGGTCACGCCAAAGGTGCTTTTTCCGACCAGATGGTCGATACCCGTCGCCAGACGTATAAGGCCACCGAAGCCGCCGTCGCCGTCGCTCAGGCACAGGTCGATCAAGCAAAAAATAACCTGAACTCCGTGATTAACGGCCAGAACACCAAAGTGGCTTCCCTGCTGGCACAGTTGTCTGAAGCCGAATTTAAGCTTGAGCAGACTGTGGTGCGTGCCCCTTCAGCAGGTTATGTCAGTAATGTCGGCCTGCGCAAAGGGACAATGTCCACCGCGCTTGGTCTGACTCCTGTGATGACGTTTGTACCAACGGATGATGAATCTAGCAAAACTTACATCGCGGCCTTCCGTCAGAACTCAGTTCAGCGTCTGAAGCCAGGCTTTAAAGCTGAGTTGCTATTCCCGTCCATTCCTGGCACGGTCTTCAGCGGCGAAGTGGTGGAAGTGCTACCCGCAATAGGTGAAAGCCAGTTCCAGGGGCAGGGTAAACTGCTGACGACAGCGGATCTCGACAACCAGGGACGGGTAATGGTGAAAGTGAAGTCGACCGATCCGCGCCTGGAAAACTACGCGATGCCACTGGGGACACAGGTTGAAATCGCCGTCTATTCCGGCCATTTCAAAGAACTGTCGTTTATTCGTAAGATATTAATTCGTATGAAAAGCTGGGAAAACTTCGTCTTCCTCGATCACTAATGCTTATTTGCCGCCGGGCAGGGTAAGCACCGGCTCGGCAAACTGCAGAGCCTGTCGCGTTCGCTGTTTTTGGCTTCGTACAGCGCTGCATCGCCTGCTGCCAGCGCCTGCTACAGGGACGTGTAACGACCTGGCTGTGATGACCGTTCTCGCCTCTGCCGCCGATTGAGGAAATCAGGGGCAGTTGATGTTTATCAGTAAAGGGCTACAGGCTTCAACCTGTCTTTCTTGCATAGTGGTGACGAGTGCGGCTATAGCCGCGGGTACGGTAATGCCATATTTTGACGACCAAAGGTAATCACTTCAGAAGCTCTACCAGAAAGGGTGGAGCTTTGCTGTTTCTGGTGATTAGCTTTATCCAAATTTAAACATGGTTCTTTGCTATGAACTTAATGGTTTATGGTAAAAAGTTCAGACTTTCAGGCAATCCTAAAGAAAGGGGACGGTTTACTGTGAAGAAAATTTTGTTTATTGCGATTGGTTTAATGAGTCTACCTGCCTTAGCAGGAACACAGACTCAGATTGAGTATGGCGTGGTACAGGATAGTCATATTGTTACCACTCAAAGTCAGTCTCATCCTCTGAGAACCGTAGCAGCTGGCGCAGCTGGTGCTGCGGTTGGCAATCAGTTTGGTGGCGGAACCGGTAAAAGCGTAATGACCGCGGCAGGAGCCATCGCAGGAGCGGAAACATCCCGTCAACGGCAGGGAAACAGGCAAAGCTCCCAGCAAGTGGATCTAACCGTTAAAACTGATGGTGGAAAGCTGATTGAAGTCGTCCAGGATTATAACTCGAGCCTTTCTTTCACTAAAGGCGATAAAGTCCGTATTCTGACGTCAGGCTCAAATACAGTGGTTGATAAATCAGTCTAGCAAGCAAAGCTGCCAGCCTGCTCGTGCTGGCACTTTGATTTACGAGTTGAGTAGAAAGAGGCACTTCCATCAGTTATGCTCCTGCTTTACTGTCGTTCCTGAAGTATCAGGACGTTTTTCATAAGGCGACCAGGCGTTATCACTCCAGCCCAGCAACACTTTGTCACCTGGCAAAAAATGGACATGTAAGTCATTTTCCCCTCGCTTCCTTTCAGGTAATGGCATAACTATACGACGTGTTTCCAGACGCATACCTTTAAGGTATTGCTCATGAGTGACGTCAAGTGTCCAGACGACTTCTGCTGTTTTTCCGCTGATACTGCCGCAGCAGGTAGCACCACCACCGCCATGAGCAAATGCATTCGAACCCGCCACTCCATTAACGCTAAATCCCAGAATAGGTCTGTCTATTTCGCTGTGAATAATCAGCGTGACTCCGCCAGTCGGAGGTCCCCAGATTGAGGCCCAGATTAGCCAGCCACCGTATGCCAGAACGATAGCCAGCAGACTTCCCCAAATCCATTTCCCCCAGCGGGCATAGCCACGATTTACGGCAGAATCCACTCTGTCCAGCCTGTTAAAAAATCCCATTATTCTGTCCCTACCTCAGCGATTATCCGAACGACGATTAGTCAGCACCTGAGCCAGTGATATTTCTCCCCGCCTCACTTTTTGTAATGGATCCTGCATCTCTACAGACTCAAGTCTCTTTTTGCCGCCATCAAGGTAGTAAAGCGCATACAATTTATTGTCTGCACCTTCTGTTAATCCGGCTTCCTTCGCTTTTCTCAGCGCCTTAACCACTTTCCACGGTGAAGGTGTCACAGAGCCACATCAGCCAGGCGTCATATCGCTTTTTACCATCAACTTCTTTTAGCAAGGACAATGGAAATGTCAGTTTGATATGGCCTTCAGCATCCTCACGTCGTTGTAGGGGGCAAGCAGGAACTTGCCCTCTATGAGGATGATTTATCACATGACGTTATTCTGGAAGTGTATAGACGCTACCTTTATCATCCCGCTTCAGCAGCTTCCAGCAGGCGCGATGCTGCTTACCGTATTTATCTTCAAATGGGGGCATCTTCTGTCCTTCGCGCGTCTGAATATACTCAGTTGTGCCGTTAACAATGGATGCCCACTGCCCGGCATACGGCGCGATTTCGTCGGTCCAGCGAGTGATGAGTACAGGCTCCCAGGATTTTCCAATGTCCTCTTTATCCAGCAGAGCGCTGGCTTCATCGAACCGCCTGTACCACTTCATGGTGGATTTTTTGTCGAATTGAAGCCCTTCATATTCCGAATAGAAATGAAGGGATCTCGAACCATTAAACCGGACAGGACGAATAATCTGATTCACCTTCACCAACAGGGGAGGCAGACCTTCTGTTTTTAGCTCACCCAGTGGCGGGGGAAGTTGACCGGCTTTAAGTACGATCCCATTGTTGTATGGCAACAGGCTGATTTCGGGGGTTTTGGCCAAACGATGCTGTAATTTTTCCGCTCCCCCCAGCTTTTCCAGCCACGGAGTGCCCAGAATGGTGTACCAGCAGGCACCTTTCAGGCCTATGAGGGCTCCACCACCTTCAAGCGTGCCGATGGAATCCACCATCACGCCGGAAAAACGTTGCGCCAGGGCATATTCATAGGGGAACATCCGCTCACGGGCATAAGGGAGTGCAAACGACAGTCCGGCATAGCCACTTTCCACCGAGAAGGTTTCACACAACCACATCAGCCAGGCTTCATATCGCTTTTTACCATCAACTTCTTTTAGCAAGGACAATGGAAATGTCAGTTTGATAACTGAACGGTCGTTGTCATTACTGAAAATACGTTCACCTACCATGAGAATACTGTAATCAGGGGCCAGAAAGTCTTTTTCTGCGCTGCCCACATACCAGGAAAAAATCTCTTCGGGTGTTGAATCGAGGATCTCCTGCCGCTTTTTGGCGTAATTCTTTTCAGTAATACCCACCCAGTTTTTGGTGATTGTTTTTTTCAGCCAGGGTTTAAACTCGCCATAAAAGCGATCCACGCACGCCACCATCCTGCTGCGGATTTCCGGCGTATGTCCGTCTTTAAAAAAGACGGTGATAATCAGAAGATTGACCGCCGGGCTGCCGTCTTTGTACTTCACGGTGGCTTCCGGCAGCCATTTCTCGATGTAGTTCAGCTCAAAATCCTGCAATTCCATACCCGCTCCTGTTTAACCGGCTGTCAGTGCCGCTGTACCTGTTCCGAGGATGGCCGCCAGGGTTTCCCAGGAACTGATTGCCAGACGAATAATCAGTAAAAATGCGCCAATAAGGGCTTCCGGGATCCCCAGTGTCACCACCAGAACGCCGACACCCACGACCACCAGAATAACGCCGACCGTTTTCGCGACATTGGTTAAAACCTGCACCCAGTCCACCTGTCTGAGCATCTCCAGCGTCATATCGGTGGCGTGCTGTATTTCTGTCCATGCAGCCTTAATCCGGGCGTCTGACCAGGATGCCACTGACTTACCGGTTCTGCTGGCCCAGACCCAGGCTTTATTTCCCTGCCGATAAACCCACTCACCGCTGTCGTTAAGCCAGCTGGCCGCAGATTTCAGAACTAGCAGCGTCTCTTTTGACAGGGCATTCCAGCCTTCGGCTACGCCACGCACCGCCCCCCCACTGAGATCAGCGACGGCTTTACCAGCGTAAGTCCAGGGTTCGATTCTGGCGGCAACGGGGGGGGATGGCGGACGGGGCATAAAGATCGGCGGGTAGAGAACCAGCGGCCAGTACTTCGCGCCGCTGGTCTGCCAGGCTTTCATCGTCACGTTGACCACCTGGTCCACCCACTGCTGCTCTTCCGGACGGCAGTCGTGGATCTCCAGGATGGTCATGCTATCTTCATGACCAAGTCCGCCCACAATTTTCATATATTCTTTATATTGATCCTCATACAACGTATCCCCCGGAAATTTCACCTCAACCAGACGGGCCAGATTGTCGTCGTGTATATGGCCTTCAGTATCCGGCCCCGCCAGTCCCGGCCAGCGATCCTGTTTATCTTTAACAATAATCACGTCAGGGCGGCGGTAAATGCCCCTGCCGGGCACCGGGAAAGGGTTAGTGGTATGGCGTCTGCCGGGGCCGTCTTTTTGCAACAGCGTACTGCTCAGAAAAGGGCGGGGCGGGGTGGTGCGCATATCAAATGCCACCTCCGCCTTGTAATGCCAGCAGTAATTGCGGGCAATTTCATCCACACGGATCAGCCCGCTCATCATGACCTGTTTGAGGCTCATCTGGTACGTTCTCCCTTCACGGCAGATTTTCGCTGACAGTTGCGGAAAACGCATGGCGTATTCCACCTTGAGATGCAGGTACTGACGGTTTTCCGTGAACGGCAGACGGGACTGTTTCTCGACCATTTCGATGCCCGTTGTGGTGCAGTCCCACGGCTGGTTGTTCGCCCCGGTAGGGATATCAGATGTACCTGTCGGTGTGTCGGATAAATCAGGCGTTTCCATTATGGCTGGCTCTCCCTGAGTTCGGTTTCCAGTTGCTGTGTATCGGTTTCCCCCACAAACCACACCTGTTCTTCCGGTTGTGGTGTTTTTGTCAGGATATGCAATGCCACTTCCTCCTGCGTCCGGGTATAAACGGGCACGGAGCAACCTTCGTTATCGCTGTAGCCTGTTGCTGTCTGGCCGGACGGGGTAGTAAGGCGATAGGGGGTATTGACCAGAATATTGCCGTGTTTGTCCTGTAATTGATAAACAGCCGAGTAAATACAGGCGGTGCCGGTGCGCGGGAATACCAACGGCATACTCTGCCGTCCGGCCGTCATCGTCCGTTTCACCCGTCGTATACACGTCGCTGTCGTGCCGTATTCGACTTTTCCCTGCTCAAGTCTCAGGTAGCTGCCGCCGCCGATCAGCGTGATGCGTTTTTTGCCGGTAAATGAGATGTCGTTTTCAGACGTCAGGGTGAGTTTTTTCTCTGCGAACAGGCGCATGTTGCCATTCAACGTCTGCATTTCCACCGGTCCTTCACCGGACTTCAGACTCAGTTATCGCCATTTCCGTACCGTCGGTAAGGGGCGTATGTCAACCCAGCGTGTCACCGGCATTCAGGCTTTTCCATTGAACGGATAACCAGGAAGTCCTGCGAGACACTGTTTCCCTGCCCAGCCTTTTGGACTTCATGCACAAACCAGGCATACATTTCAGGCGGAGCGGTATCCAGGGGGAGTGGCTGAGGTATGCCCTGATAAGCTGCATGAGCATAGTCGAGAAATCTTCTCGCCCGCCTTAAAGCCGGGTCATAAACATCAGGCACAATCTGGAGGCGTTTATCATCCGGGTTACTTTCCATGCTGTTTTTCATTTTTACCGCAGCATTGTGAATTTCTTCCAGCCAGCCCCAGTTTTTCCGCAACACATGAAGTTCATCCTGAATCTGGCCTGCATTACCACGAGCCTGAGATGTAATACCGATCAGACCAGCTGAAGCACCGGCTGACGCCAGCACATCACCGTGTTGTTTTTTGTACTTCATGCACTCACTGCGGTACTGATAATATTGCCGTCCGAGCCACTCTATATAGCTGTCCAGATGACGGTTTTGTGCGCCAGTACTGACTGTTTTATAAGGCACTGCCTGCTGATAAATATCTGCCCATTGCGCGACTGACTTATTATGGACACTGTCCTGCATGAGAAAATAGCTTGCAACGGTTTCAGATTGAGCACGCAATGTTTGAAAATCAGGAAAAGGAACACCAGCCATCGTTGCAGCACGATACATCCGCAGAAGCGCTACCCGGCACAGTTCTGCACTCGGTTTTTGTTCATTTGGTTTAAGGCCTCCCCCCACATCCTCCGAACATCCGGGCAACAATTCTTCCTGATGCTGACCATTATTCCCACCCAGGCAGTACAGACTTCGCCAGACCCGTGTTTCATGTGCAGCCACCAGATGCAGTGCTCTTTTCACCGTAGCTGGTAATGCGGAGTCCTGTTCAATTGATTTATCCCCCAGCAGAACACTGAGACCTTTTACTGGTCCACCTAATGCTGAAACAAACCAGTCCACGCCATTATTATTACTGGCGGGGGTATGCCGGGAGCAATCAAACAAACCGGCAAAAATAATCTCGACGGGAACCCCCTGATAAGTGTGTTTATCCCCCTGCTTCTGGCAAATATCATCAAGCAGAGCATCGATAAACTTGCGCGCCAGAGTTGCACCAAGATCGTAACCAAATAACGAGATAGATATTAATTTAACTGGAACCTGGCTATTTGTTTTTGCTCGTTCGAAGAAACGCTCAAAACGTAATTTTGCTGAATTTATCCGCGTATCAACACCCGTTACAAGCATATCTGCAATAGTGGGATTATCACGTAACCACGGGGTAGCTTCGATACCGATTTTTTTACCTGCATTTTTAACAGTCTCGGCAGCCAGGTCTTTCCACTCAGAAGGAGTAATCAGTTTTTTTCCTGAATCCTTCAGGATTTCCCACCAGTTATGACCTTTCAGGAAATCCTTCCCTGCCTCTTTTGCCCGTTCACCTGGTTGATCTTTCAAATCATCCAGTGCTGAATTTTTTGCTCCATCCATGATAGCGTTGAATTTTTCAGCTAATTCTTCATTAAATGGTGTACCGAGACCCGAAAAATAGAATGCATCATAACTTTCATGGGGCGTGTTCTGTTGAATACCCGGAAAAGCACGGAACATACGCGAAATATTACTGAGACGATGTTCTGGTGCATCCTGTTCAATATTGCGATGGATGCCATCAAAAAAGAAACCGACATGCCAGATGCGCGAGCAGTTTCCCAACCCGGTATCTTCAGACTGCTGAGCACGGTTTGCAGCAGCAACAAGACTTTCGATATCCATCAGTTATGCTCCCGCTTTACTGTCGTTCCTGAAATATCAGGGCGTTTTTCATAGGGTGACCAGGCATTATCACTCCAGCCCAGCAACACTTTATCACCTGGCAAAAAATGGACATGTAAGTCATTTTCCCCTCGCTTCCTTTCAGGTAATGGCATAACTATACGACGTGTTTCCAGACGCATACCTTTAAGGTATTGCTCATGAGTGACGTCAAGTGTCCAGACGACTTCTGCTGTTTTTCCGCTGATACTGCCGCAGCACGTTGTTTTACCCGCGCCTTTGGCATATGGATTATTTTTGTTATGTGCAGAAGAATTAGCTCCGGCCACTCCATTAACGCTAAATCCCAGAATAGGTCTGTCTATTTCGCTGTGAATAATCAGCGTGACTCCGCCAGTCGGAGGTCCCCAGATTGAGGCCCAGATTAGCCAGCCACCGTATGCCAGAACGATAGCCAGCAGACTTCCCCAAATCCATTTTCCCCAGCGGGCATAGCCACGATTTACGGCAGAGTCCACTCTGTCCAGCCTGTTAAAAAATCCCATTATTCTGTCCCTACCTCAGCGATTATCCGAACGACGATTAGTCAGCACCTGAGCCAGTGATATTTCTCCCCGACTCACTTTTTGTAATGGATCCTGCATCTCTACAGACTCAAGTCTCTTTTTGCCGCCATCAAGGTAGTAAAGCGCATACAATTTACTGTCTGCACCTTCTGTTAATCCGGCTTCCTTCGCTTTTCTCAGCGCCTTAACCACCATCTCACGCTGCGCACAGGGGGGGAAATGCTGGCCTGAGGGCATCTTCAGCCACTGGGTCAGCACGCTGCTGACATCCGGTTTATCGGCAATCAGTTGCCACCTTTTTTCATCCAGACGGATAACGTGGTCTGCGGGGTTTAATACCGAGGAAGCAGGTATGACGATTTGTTCCCATCGGTCTTTACCGGGGATCCACCACTGTTCAATGTCCCGGAATAAAAACGTGTGCCAGCCATTGTTGGACGCTGAGGCAAGGGTGCTGATGACATGGTGTGCATAAAAGCGGACCAGTGATGTGTTGTTGTCCGGTCCGACAACGGTGCAGCCCCTTGACAGTTGAACAGCGACAGAAGACAGATGCCGGTGAGCAACGATAATGCCGGCTGTCCCCGGAATAGCGCCAGAATAGCCAGATAACTGCGTTTTATCCTTCGCCTCCAGCAACCAGGGACCGTATTCCTGAAATTCCTGCAACTGTGGATGGATATAGAGTGGGTACATTGACGAAGCATGTTCTGAATGAAATACCCGAAACTGTTCTTGTGTTTGCGCTCCGGCTTCAAACAGCAGATAAATATGGGCATCTTTATTTTCAGGTAATGCCTGAAGTAATGAGGTGATATCCATAGTCAGGCTCCCTGTACGATGGCGCTGTTCGATTTAATGGCATTCAGCAGGCAGGGAACACAGATTTTGTCCGTTATGGTGGGGTACATTTCCGGAATATTCAGCGGCATACTTGCCGCCCCCGCAAACATCGTCCGTTTCACCCGCCGTATACACGTCGCTGTCGTGCCGTATTCGACTTTTCCCTGCTCAAGTCTCAGGTAGCTGCCGCCGCCGATCAGCGTGATGCGTTTTTTGCCGGTAAATGAGATGTCGTTTTCAGACGTCAGGGTGAGTTTTTTCTCTGCGAACAGGCGCATGTTGCCATTCAACGTCTGCATCTCCACCGGTCCTTCACCGGACTTCAGACTCAGTTGTCCGGTTCGCGCAAACAGGCCGACACGGTCACCCGCAAGCGCGCTCATATTACCCATGACGCCCACGCTGATATCGCCTCCGGCGTTGATGGCAACATTTTTACCGGCGGCAAGCTGCATATGTTCACCGGAGGTAAACGCCATACTGTCCGGGGCGGAGAAGAGCAGCGCTTCGTTGAGTGGCTTCAGGCGTTCATTAAACATGCGTATCTGGCTGTCTACGTCAGCTTTAAGGGCCTGAGCCTGTTCTGCCGCCATTTCCAGTTGCCGGAGTTGTTGCAGACCGATGTCGATTTCCCGCAGTGCCGTATTCATATCCAGCGCTTCTCCGGCGGCTTTTTGTTGCCCGTCGGCGCTGATAAAAAGTCCCCTGGCGACGCGGATGACGCCGTGCTCATCGGTTCTGAGTTCAAAACCCTTACCCCGGGGGTTATCCTGTTCAACTGTGATATGCCCCTGATTAAGCTGGCTTTTTGCAAATTCGGTGGAAAGCGTAATATGCTCTGCGCCGCGCTGGTCCTCCATACACAGTTCATTACGGGCTGCCGTGCGCAGAATGTTCTGGGTGTGGTTATCGCGGTTAACCACATCACGGTGTTCTGAGTCATGGAAAGCGTGTGAGATATACGGCAGGTCGATATCGCCGTTACTGTACGCTATCGCCACTTCCGTACCGTCGGTAAGGGGCGTATGCCAGCCGTACGTGTCACCAGCATACGGCATGGCCATCCGCAGCCACGGGTACGCGTAGCCCGGTTCGACGTCATCCCGGTTAAAATCCAGCCGCACCCGGTAACGCCCGTGTTTATCAAGATGTGCGTAAGTGTCGTTCTTCTCCCGGCTTTCCACTCGTCCGGGCAACGTGCCGTGAATTTCCGGTCGGGGGATTTCAGCCGGACGAAAACAGTATTCTTCACGGTACGGCATCCCCCACACCGAGACATACAGACGAGAATCCCGTGAACCACGATAGGACGTAAAAGTGGCAATGACGCCGTCGCTCAGGTCCTTTACATTCACACCCAGTGGGTCAAACACTGTGCCAGGCGTTAACCCGAAGGCGTTGCTGAACAGATGCACCCGGGCTGATTTATTCAGCTCGCGCTCATGGTGGAGCCGCGCATAGAAGGCACCGCTTTCGGTTTCCGGCTCAGAGGTGGTGTCATCTCCGGCCTCACGGTAGGGTTCCGCATAGCGATAGTGCTCTCCGGTAGTGACGGCAGGAGAGCGGACAGACACGACTGTATCCATGGGGGGGGAGGCCGCAAGAGGGTTGTAATCGCGGGTACTGACTGTCCCCGTGACCGTATTATGCCAGGTGCGGACGCCCCAGCAGCACAGCTCTGCGCCGTCATACAGACCTGAGGGTTCGTGATACGGCAACGCTCCGTTAAAGACGTAATGAAGCTGGCTGTCACCAAACATCGTGACATCCAGCTCAGTCACCCCGTTCATGGTCTGGCGAAACCAGATCCCCACCTCTGAGAGGATACGTTGAATAAACTCAAGGTCAGTTTCCCGCCACTGGGTAATAAGCGGACGAACCGGGTACTGGCGGGACAACGTAAATTCAAAGTCCGGGCCTTCCATGCCATGCGCCCGCAGCACCTGCTCCACCACTTCCGGCACGGAGACATTCTGGTATAGGGCACAGCGGCGTGAGCGAGAGAGGAGGGATAGGCGGGATTCGAGGGTAATGCTGTAACGGGACTCATCGGCACTGGAAGAAAGCCACTTCATGGCAGTAATAATGCCGTGAACCACCTTATGGTCTCTCATGGAGAAACTGGCGTACTTCATCAGCACCTGTTCAGGGCGAAGGTTGCGCTGTGGGGTGGTAAATTCAATACACCAGGAAAAAGGTCTGCTTAATGCCTCCGTCCCCCGAAAACGCAGCACATCAGGGGTAACCGGGCTGTCATTAATATCGAGTGTATAAGCGTTATCCGTTACTACTTTTATCTCTGTCAGCATAGGGCCATCCGGAATGTGGTTACCACATCGTTTTTCCTTAAGTGAAATCAATAAAACCACAATATCGCAGGGGATTAATGTAAATGGGAGCAAAAAATATGCACATTTTATTACTGGGGAATCTGAGAAATGTATCAATATAGGCTTTGTTCAGGGGGATAATGAATTCAGGCAACAAGATATTGAGGGGGAGACGCTCTGCTTGTTGCTGACACTGCAATCGAGGGCAATCTGCAGTAGACATAATAAAACCATCAGCCCAATGAGCCATATCTTTATTCACACCCCACACGATGCGCAAGAATGACGTTCTCTGATTATGGATATACCTGTCCATATTGAACGTGGTTCTGGATAGGGATATGAGGGTATGATAATCGGCTAATAATATAAATTTACATTTATGACTATTTAAAGACACATTGTTATTGTTTTTTACGAAGAAAAGGAATGATTTTATGGGGGGCGAACGGAATACTGAGAATGTAGTGAGGGATGTTCTCCGGGCTAAGGGGGACTATGGCGACTTGAATATCCTCATCGAGGAGCAAATATTCAGGTCTGCCAAAATAAATAGACGTCTGGCGCACTCTTCAAAATCGGGTAATTTGCAGTATGTCTTCGTTGAGGTTAATTCAATTTTAAATAAATCAGGTTGGCGGTAGAGCTGCGTGTTGTAGTAGTGTGGTTTCCGTGGTGAATCCCCCTATGCGGGAGGGCGCTATAGTCAGTCACAATCCACAAGTCATCAGCACGCGAACCAAATGACTATAACTGGTTCTCCGGGAGGCACCCGGCACCACACCTTGCCCTTTAGCTCAGTTGGTCAGAGCGTGCGACTCATAATCGCCCGGCCGCTGGTTCAAGCCCAGCAAGGATCACCATTTCAGTGTGACCGTCACGTACTCCTGTTATGGAATGGAAACTCAGTATCCGTGAAGTTTTATTTTGGATGAATACGGGCTGTTATTGATAAATTGGTTTTGTTATTTATGGGTTGCGGTGAATCCCGTCTGTGAGGTGCTTGTTAGTATGTGGATCAGCTGGCTGTCTGATTAACGGTGAGGCACCACACAAATTCACTCAGGGGAATTTATGAAATTGGGTTTTTTGGCTGGAGCGATATTGGCCACATGGTTATCATTAACATATCCATCACAAATGAAGACTGTTTTTGATCAGCTAACGAATATCGCTCAGCAAGTATTTCAGTCATCACCGGATAAGAATTCTGATTCTAATATGGTGACACCAGACAACGATGGGGCATGAAATTAACGATGATATAGGCCAAGGCCAGCAAAAGGTGTTGTCACTGATAAAGGCGTACCTCAGTCGTTTTGCTCAGGCTGCATTGCTAAATAATGCATCTCGATGGTGACTTAAAACCGGGAATTAATTATTGCTATGAAAATCAATACAATCGAGGCTTACTCATGTTTTGCTGCGATCAATTTCTACACCGTTCACTGCCATGCAGGCATCCGAGAAAAGAGGGATGATATAATTCATTACGCTGACTCCGTAAAGATAACTGCGTTCCAGTACACATTTGGCGAATTACCGAGAAAAATAATGTCACTCCAGCCTTGCGACTGCTATCCACAGGCTCGCAATCATCATAATGCAAGCCACACACAACGTGTACTTTCTTGATGGATGATGTGTTTGATACGAAGAGTTTGGGCGCGACGTTGACGGCGTTAAATGGTCTGTTTCTGCGGGGCATCGTTCGCTCTGCGAATTGTCGCGGGAGAAATCCAGCCGCACACGTTAACGAAAGAGGGTAGGGAAAGCTACACTTCTCAAGAGAAGTCTTTTTTGCTCTTCAGTCATAGAAACCTCACGTTTATACAACAAGCTACCCTGAAAGTATGCCCACCAAAAAATAGCGGATCCCACTATTGTGTATCGGCTGTTAATTCTCAGCCAGGCGCCTGCATTGCTGCCTTATTCCATCAAAAATACTTGCCGCAAGTTGTTGGGGGAACTGACCCGGGAGAAGTCCGCTAACACGTTCAATGACATCCGGGGTCCTGGCTATGATTTCCTCAATCATCGCCTCTATCTGCTGTTTACTGAGGCCGGTCATCTCCCCATGCTTGATCCAGTGCCGTCGTTGTATTCGGTATATCTGGTAATAGTTACTACTGCCACGTACGGCCATCGCCAGTTTGCACTTATGCCAGGATATCTGATTGTTCCCGTGACCGATCACCGGCCATGCCGACAACACATCATAGAGTGGTGTAAGGTGATAACGTCCCTGTGGCCCTATAGAAATACTGAAATTTTTAGCGTGGCCGTCTGTTGCGGCCATCAGCCAGAAAATTATCTGCGTCATAAAAAACTGCGCTTTGTCATGTTCAGCGCGGTCTGAATTACTCAGAACTTCCATAATTTTCGATATACCCGGCCCACCGTCCGCCTGATATTTTCGTAATGGCGAAACGCCCAGTGCCTGACACATATCTTCCTGGGGTAAACGAACGATCCACTGCCCGTCTCCTGACCATTTCCGGTCAAAACGTTCCACCACCAGCGCTTTCTGATCTTCAAAGTGAGCAATCTGCGTTCTTGCCACGGGGAGCCCGTACTGTTCGAGAAGTACCGAGCAGAGCCATTCATTTTCAACCGACGAGCTCATGTCGGCTTTCATGTTCCCGACAAGCCCGAGCGGTAGCTTGAATATATGCGTCGTCGGTGTATTACCCTCCGGCATACACCACCGATCTTCATGCCACAGTAGGGCTGTTTTCTCCTGAGCTCCGGCAATCGATAAACGTAAGTCGTCGTTATCTTCCGGCCTGCCCGGTAGCAATGTCTCCGTGGTATTACGCAAAGTTGTCGCGATTTCTGATTCAGTAAGAGGGTGATATTTCACGGAATATAAACCCGTGGGTTCCTCGTCGTCATGAAGCAGTTGTATCGCGCCCACGCAGTCTTTCCCCAGCTCCGTCAGCAAATCAAAAGGCTCAAGGCTATCGGCCTTGTAACGCATTGCCAGTCGTCTGCGTATGCCTTCGCTGTCTGGGAGTAAATTATCAAAATAGTCACGTACCACATTTCCACGCCAGACCTGGTTCCCGGGAGTAAAAGGAAGGGACAATGACAGCGGCCTTCCCTGTTCGTCAGCACTCCATTCCGGAAGGTATTGTAAGCCGTCTACCCCTTTACTTTTTTCCCAGTACCCGACTTTGATTCCGTTCATCCAGATTGCTAGACGCTGCTGTTTCCGGCTCATATCGTTACCATTTCTCCTGTCGTGCAGGTGAGTTTGATTTAAGCATTTCTTCCGTCTGCTTCCTCTCTGAAGAGGTGGTTGCCGAGGAGAAGCTGATTTTTACACCCAGGACGGAAAATACCTTAAACAGTCGTTCAATGCTCGCACTGGCAGGGTTGGCTTCCAGACGTGCGTATGTCTGTTGAGTGACGCCTAACCTTTCGGACAGGTCTTTTTGCGTCAGACCATTCGCCTTGCGAAAACCAATGAGCAAGGGACGCAGCTGGTTGAGCGTGTTTAACGGGTAATCATTTTTAAGCATAAGCTGGCCTCAGTAGTTTTCTCTGATACACCTTGCAGGCTGTTTTCTAAACATACACCCCAAAGGCTGTTATATCAACTTTACAGCCTAAACACTGTTAAATAAGAAATACAGCCTTTAGACTGTTACTAAGTGGCAGCATAGATCTTTAAAGACGTTTGATAGAAGAGAGTTATCGATAAAAAGCCGTTACGCTCGTTACGACGCCCGAGAAGAGAGCTGTAAGGTCAGGATCACCGGTAAACGAGAACCGGAGTGTCTTATGGCCCCTGCTGAGAGCTGTATAGTTCCATAACCCAGGGCAAGCATCATCCTGAAGCGTGGATTTAGCCGCAACGGCATGGTATCCAGTAAGATCTCCCCAAAAGCTCCTTTTCCCAACGATACCTGTTTCGCTACATAGAAAACCCGCATCAAAACTTCCATTACGGTCATTGGAATACTCGTCACGATAAACTGACGAAAGTCATTCCCGTTTACATACATGTACTCTATTTGCTTACCGAAGTCAGAATTCCCCACTGGGATGCCCTCAAGCATACGAAGTAGCCCCATATAGGGCACAGCGGCGTGAGCGGGAGAGGAGGGATAGGCGGGATTCGAGGGTAATGCTGTAACGGGACTCATCAGCACCTGTCCAGGGCGAAGATTGCGCGGTGGGGTGGTAAATTCAATACACCAGGAAAAAGAGCCATCCTGAATGTGATTATCCGATCATGCCCGGAGGGGAAACCCTTCTTTATATCTGGATTCAGGTTCACTGCCGTACAGGCAGCTGAGAAAAGAGGGATGATAAGCATGCCACCTGCAGTTTGATTATACGCGTGAACAGTGGTCCTTCATTTTCGCCCCGCACTTGCTTAATCCACACCATCAGCCGTTCGTTATTACCTTTGCCAGCTACTCATCACACGCGTTCATTGGTGACAACGTCACTTAATTTTAGTCTCACAATTCTGAACGGTGTCGCCTGCAACCAGGCAGTATAGCCAGCATTGCCGTATCTCCTGGGCCAATACAGCTCGGGTCTGTGTCACAGGCGGCGAACAGATTGCGTATTTCGTAAGTTGGGAGTGCACGACCGCGGAGTAACCGGCTACACCTTTAAGAGCCGATAAATAAGTATTGATAGTAGCAGTAGCACGCCCGGCGTAGTTCAGTTATCGCCATCATTGGTGGCGGTGAAGGCAGTCCCAGATATGTTGCACATTGAGATACCACTCTGTTCTACAAAAATATGAGCAGCGCATCTGTATTTTATAAAATGTTAATACGGATGTGTAAGTAGCCGTTTTTTAGCATAAACACACTGTTTTATATGCCTGCGCTCTCGAGAATTACCAGGATTATATTTTTTCTTTCAGTGTTTTGTGCTGTTTGGCCACCCGCCTGTTTCACATTAGGTACCGCTGCGCTTACTGTCCTTCAGTCATACAGCTATACCTCTCACTCATTGTAGGTTAATGCTAACTACCTCAATCTATTCGGTAATTCTAAATAGTACTAAAACATTGGGTGTTGCCCTTTATGCACTCAGCTCTTTACTATGTAAAAAATCTGATTTGCAGGAGCATGTTTATGAGTAAGAGCCAGTCATCTGAGCTTACGGGAGGGAGCGGGTTCACTTTCGAGGGGCACGTTGCAGGATTCTATATGTCCGCACTACTTGCAGAGGCTCATGCTCCTGCATGCCTCGGCCAGGTGTCAAGTGTGCACTTTCAGCAAAAAAAAGAGGGTTTTCCGCTCGATGATGTTCTTGTTTACTGGCTCGATGCTTCAGGTAGAAAAGCTTTTACCAGCCTACAGGTTAAACGATCGCTGACGATTAGTGATGCCAAATCAAATAAGGACTTCAGCGACATTATCCGCGATAGCTGGGAGACATTTAAGTCGAGTTCGCTCGTTTTAAAACGCGATTTTTTTGGGGCTGCCATTGATGAAATTTCATCAGAAAAACTACGTGATATGACTCATTTGTGTGAGCTGGCCAAAGAAACACTTGATGCTGATCAGTTTGAGCGACGGTTTCATGACGCCATGACTGCTGGGCAAAATTTAAAAAATATCAAAGTTGTCATTGAGAATCTGTTGAACAAGCATGCCGGGAGAGCTGTTGCGACATCTGAGGTTCACGAATTTCTCGCTCATTTTGTTATGGTCAAGTTTGATTTCATGCATAAAGGGGCTGTTGAGACAGCAACAGCCGCAAATATGCTGCAGCCCTTTGTTGCCAGTGACTCTGATGCAAGTCCTCTCGCGCTTTTTGCTCACCTGGTGCATCTTGCCCGCTCTTCTGCAGGGAGTAATGGCGCGTTTAACCGTGCCAGGCTTGTACATGAACTTGCTCGGGCTTTTAAACTCAAGCCAGCAGCTTCCTTTCGTCAGCATATGACGCTTCTAAGTGAGGAGGCATCGAAAGCACTAAGCAACATCAGTGATGACATCAATGCATTTCGAATTCCAAGGACTGATGCTGAACGCTCAATCAAAGAGGCTATGGATGCATATTGCTGTGTGCAAATTGTGGGAAAACCTGGTGTTGGAAAATCTGTTTTGCTAAAGAATCAGATTCAGCAGGCCGCATGTGGTGGAGATGTGCTGTTCCTCAAATCTGAACGCCTGTCAGGAAATACCTGGCACAGTTATGCGCATAACCTGGGCCTGCCTGTCCATGTGCTTACGGAATTACTTATAGAAATTGAAGCCACGGGAACACCTGTCCTATTTATTGATGGCATCGATCAAATTCCTGATGGACACCGGGGTGTTGTGGAGGATCTGATTCATACCATCCGGGACGAACCGAGACTCAGCAACTGGAAAATGTTGTTCACCCTGCGGGAATCGGAAGATGAGAGTGTAACGGACTGGTTAAGTAGTCTTGTTCCGTGCGATAAAACGAAAAAGATTGTTATCGATCTACTAACTGACAATGAAGCGAAAATGCTTGCGCATAATTGCCCAGGTCTCCGTCCTTTGTTGTTTAGTGAAAAGTCTGTCCAGGAAATCATCCGCCGGCCATTTTTTGCAAAAGTCATTCAGAACTTACGGTTACCGGTAGGTGCCACAGTTCAGTCTGAACTCGAACTGTTAAAAAAGTGGTGGGAGAACGGGGGGTATAATGCTGAAAGCAGAACCAGGATAGGCAGGCGGCAAACCCTCGCTCAGGTTGCAGAACAAAAACTGGCGAGCGGTGGCAAAATGGCGAGCCTGAAGAACTTAGTATCGGGAACCGAAGTTAGTTCACTTTGCCACGATGGGATTCTCAATCTTTCTGGCTCACGACTTAGTGTCGATTTTAGCCATGATATTTTCTTCGAATGGTCTCTTTTCTTCCTTCTCAAGGATGATGAGGACAACTGGACTGAAAGGCTTCCACTCACCCGGCAATTGCCGCTAATGTCCAGAGTTGTAGAACTTCTTGCCCACGACGCCTTTGAAAACGGGCAATGGGAGAGGGAAGTCAATCATCTGAACAAGCGGGAACTTACTGGTAAATGGATACGAGCGTGGTTAACTGGGCCGTTTAATTCGCCGATGTTTATTGAAAAGAGTGCGGATTACCATAGCGCATTGATGGCGAATGATGGTCTGTTGTTTAAACGTATGCTCAATAGTATGCAAACGGAGAAAACGGTACCGGATCCTGCACTTTTCGAGCTGACGCGTGATGTAGTACTGGCAGATCGCATTAGCAGGCCTTCTGATGTATGGCTTTGGCAGACTTTTGTTAGATACCTTGTCGAAATCAGTGCTGAGCTGAAACCGGATTCTTACCCTGATGTTCTTAAAGTCTTCGGTGTCTGGCTTTATCATAGACGGCGACTGGCACCTGACAGTACGTTGACGGAAAGTGTTCAGAGTATTGTGCTGGAGTGGTTACGCTTATCTGAATCGCATTCATCCATAGATCGGGAAGGCGATATTGAAAAAAGTGCGCGGCACCTTTTGTTATACTTATCCCGGGAAGATGATGTTTTTTCGGAAAATTACCTGAGAGATCACATCAGTAGCTTATGCATTCAGGATAACGTCTATATTGATGTTATGAACTATGCCACGCAGTTAGCAAATGTTCATCCCGCTTTGTTGGCCAGTTTTTGCCTGAAATATATGCTTGAGCTCCTTCCTGAAGAGGAGTTTTATGACGTACTAGAGGCCCGAGAAGCAGCGCGTGCTGAAGTGCAACGTATTGTTAGCTTACCGGAATCCCAGCGTACTCACAAAGATGAGATCTTTCTTTTTACTCAGGAAATAGGGGTTGGGCCTGAGTTTAATACTGACTACTACGAGCAGCGATTGGGCCTCAAAGATATGCATCAATTTCTGCTGGGTACCAGGAGGTCTGAACCCTTTGCGTCGCTCTTTAAAATGGATAGTCGTGAGGCACTGAGATTGCTTGTTCAATTGTCAAATCACGCGATCACGGCCTGGGAACAAATTAGCATCATAAAAGGCAAAACACCGCTCCCAGTTACAGTTAAATTTCCATGGGGAGAGCAGGCTTTCCTGGGGGATAGTGATGTTTATATGTGGGATACAATCACACATAAGCATCATTTTTTGCACAATGCCTACCGCGAGCTAAACCGTTGGCTGGATAGTGAGATTAGACAGCAAAAAGACATTGATGAACTTGTGAAACGAACTGTCTGTGGTAATACATCTGTTGCGGTACTGAGTTCTATAGTGAGGCTGATAAGTAAACACAGGCGTAACAGTAAGGCGCTCTTGTCAATCGTTACAAATCAAAGGGTGTTGCTACTGGATAAAACCCGTTACCTGCATCCGCATAGCCGTATGAGTAATGTTAAAGAAGAAATCCCTCCGCTGGAGAAGATGTTGCCAGGCTGGTTTGCAAGACCTGCCTACAGCCAATCTGTTAGTCAGAATATCAAAGCGTTTAAAAACGATTTAGCCTATGAGTTTGAAGAAGATAAAGCATTAGCCTCGCGGTCAGCCCAGCTATTAAAAGATGCCGATAGCTTTCAACCTTATATTTGTGCGAGTAATTACAAAATTGAGACCCATGAAGATGGCCGCATAACAGGTAGTTTCTCACAACCTCTTGTGGAGAATGAAGAAAACTTCGAGATTGGTCTTCGTTTGATCAATGCTTTAAGCATCGGTGAGTGGGCTCTAAAATCGCTGGCATCCGGTACTTTTGCGCCAGGCTTTACCCTTATTGATGCTCTGGAGTTTGCGCAAAATCATGATGCATATTCAGCGTTTACTTGCAGGGATGACATTGAAGACCAGATAGCCACGGCGTTAACTGGCATTGCGGCTGTAGTTATGCAGCATCGAGATGAGGTTTCTGAAAGCGAAATACACTGGGCTTCTGACGTCTTTGCTCTGGTTCGTGACTATCCCTTAAGCCGACATGAGCAAAGTAACTCCGATTTAGCACTTTCCGGCTTCCCCGACCCCCGGATATTTTTGTGCAAAGCGAACGAAGTGTTGCTGGACGACCCGCTATACGCCAATGAAGCCAGCGATGATCTGCTAAGTATGTTAGTACATCCTCTCCGTGATGTTATGCTGACAGCTTTTCAAGTCCTTGTATCGCGCTGGAATCACTCACCCAAATGGGGGTGGGCAGCCCTGTTTGTTGCAACCGCGCAGTGTCTGAGTAACCACAGCCGAAAAGATCTAATTGATATTCGGTCGAGCACAATTGTCGGAGATGCCAGGAAATTTTTATCATCCAGTGACGAATGGTGCGAATTGATGATTCCGGAAGTCCCTTGGCTGGCACTGAGTGAGGAGGAACTGGCTGTAAGAAAATCAATTCAGGAGAGGATGGCTCAGGCTTATTATAGCAAAAACTCGTTATTATTCAGCCTCAACAGGGATAAGTACATTTGCCCATGGACGCGTAATCCCGCGTCTCTGAACCTGAAATTATGCGGCTCCCTCATTGAAAAGATTCCATTGGAAATGATGTTGAACTGCGGAGCGCGACCATTCATTGTTTCTTATCTCAAGCATATTACACACTGGGTGTGCGAACTGGCTGAGCCAACCGGGAAAACCAAACAAGATAAGATTGACATACCTTATGATATTGACGAGCTTCTTTCGCCTCTTGCCAGAGCAATAAACGTTCTGGGGCGTCATATACCTGCTTTAGATTATGAACTTTATTTCTGGAAACCGCTGCTCAAGTGCCCTGATTCGATAGTAAGTCAGTGGAGTGCTGAATTTATGACGAGCTTATCTACGTACTATCTTGAGAGGGGGCGTGCGTTGAGAGATGAGGAGTTGCGTGTGGTCAGGGCCATTTTAGAACGACTCTCTCTATTCTCCGTCTTGCAGTACCCTCATTATGGCTCGTTACGGATGCCCAATTATTGGCAAACCGAGATTATCCAGGGGGTATTCCTGTGCTTGCGAGCTAAGAAGCTAACGTCCCCTGTTGTAGTCCAAAGCATGTTTCCTGTTATGAGAGAATTTGTCGTCAGGTGCGGCTGGCATAGTGAGGTCTTTGCCACATTTTTACTGGCGTGTCAGCGTCACACAAACTTCATTTCGCTGGCCAGCTTCGCCCATCTGGTGAGAGATATTATTACCTCAAAGGACAAACCCGCCATTTGGGACGAGTTTGTGATGAATAATGTTGCTGGTTTTATTGAACTAAACCTGCCAATCGATGGCAAACTCGCTGATGAATTGCGTGGTCAGCTATTAGTCATCCTCGATTGGATGACGGAAAAGGGGAATAAGCGTAGCGCGAGGGTATCACTGGGTTAATTGGTATATTCACACGATTTTCTTTGAGCTGTTTATTTTAAGCATAACAACCCGGCACCTGTGAGCCGGGTTGTTAGCAAGCTCAGAAGGCTGTCGAATGAGAAAATGACGAGCTATCAAATTCTGCAAGCTAAGGTCGCATTCTCAAGGGGGGAGCTGATGATTCTGGCAGTGAAATGAAGGCGCTAGAGCCAGTACTCGTGGCCAGAATATTTATCCGTAAAAATATGGGGGCGCAGCGTGCATCACCAGCCACAGAACAGTATCTGGAGCTGGCTGTTATAAATTCACAGAGCTAATTCTTCAAGTCGACGAAAGGCAATATCCCATGGCAAACGACGTCCAGCGTTCCGCATCTGCATATATGCTTGTCTAGCCATATCAATTGTTAATAACCCATGATGAATCATTTCTTCAACAATCCACAATGTACCTTTAACTTCAATACCTTCAGATTGAGCTAACTCGCGGAGAGCTCTATCACCAGTTAACAGTGCACATTGCTCTTGCTTAGCTAAACATAAAGCGAAGCAGTCGTTTCGGCTTGGGCCATGGGCAACCTCTGCAATTCCCATGGCATAAGTTAGAGTTTCAGATGTTAATTCTTCAAGTACCAGGCCTCTTTGAATCAAAGTTCCATGCTGCTCTTCCAGTTCATCATAATACAAAATATCAGGTACTTTGAAGCAATGCGGTAGCGAAAATAGGGGTTCCAATAATCCCCCTTCTTCCATGTCGATTATGATGTTTGCATCACTAATTAAAATGATCATCTGATGGTTCCAGCTTCCGAGCCTGATGGAAATTCATTAAAGACATCCCTAAAAGCTCTGCCGCCTTGGATTCAGACAAAATACTCTCACCCAACCCACGGAAAACAAGTTGTTTAAACATGCTGGTCTGTTCCGCGGGAAAAGCCTGTCCTGGTTCTTTAGTACGCCATTTGTGCATCGAAAAAAACATGAACAATTCTTTGCACTTAGCCTCGGTAATTATACCAAGGTTCTTGGCGCGGTAAATGCAAGCCATCATGCTCAATCCGTAGTCCATTTTTAATAGATACAATTCCTGAACCTCTAGACGGCTACGCTTATTACCTAAATACTGGCGAACAGCTACCTCAGGGAACAGAAAAGCGCCAGAAAAACGATTGCATGCCGTTTCCTCATCCAGACTGTCTGCGAGTAGGTCATGCAGAAGTAAATGCCCTAGTTCATGAGCCAATGTGAATCGTTGCCGATCCCCCGGCCACTGCGATGAAATGACGACTACAGGTTTTTCATTAACTGACGCCTGTAAGCCGTCAAATTTCTCGCTCGAATCAACGTCGGTTACTATAACCAAGATGCCATGGCATTCCAGTACATCAATCATGCTGGTTATTGGCTGGCTTCCCAAATCCCAGAGATCTCGCAGTTCCTTGGCTATAATTTCAACTTGATGATAATCATTAACTAAAGAAATAGAAAAAGTTGGTTTAAAGAATGCAGGTAAAGGGAAATTTGGCCATAAATTACACAGTTCCATCCAGCGTTCAGCCTGGTCGAGCACATCTGCTTTAATGCGGTTTAGTACTTTTTCGGGGGCGGAACTCCGTTTGCGATATTCGATCCCTTTTAATTCGAACTTTGCAGGACGGAAAAAATATTCATTTCGGACTCCCAGCGCACGAGACATCTTCACTAGCACGCCAGAGCTAGGCATGCTTTCGTTGTGCTCATACTTTTTGATCATGTTGGCGCTGACGCCTGCCTGCAAAGATAGCTCTTTCATAGACAGGCCAGCGGCAGAGCGAGCGCGTTTTAAACGTTCTCCGAACATTCTGACCTCCAGTAGGTTTATAAAACAGGGAAAAATTCACATTTTGTAAACCAGAGTATGCTGCCAACACGCAATGTTATCAAGTTCACTCATGCTCATTAGCACTCAATATCTCCCTTTTTGAAGCCGATTTTTCAATTTGTGGACTGACTCCATCCCGGTAGACCACTCCTTGCAAATACGATTTGAAGTTCAGACAACTGTTCGTGCTTCAGATAAACGACTCAGCTTGTGCGTCATATCACCTCTGTTCAGGTGGCCAAATTTAGTAAACCACTACAGTGGCAGAACCAGAGGGCGACGGTCATGAATATCAAGAAGTCCTTTATCTGCGGCTGCAGTGACAATCAAAAAAACCTCTTTTTCGTCACCACGCTGAAAAGGTGTACTACCAATGGCGGCCATAAATATGGGGTGGCCATCTTGCCGGTGGATGAAGTAGGGTTGCTTGCGTATTCCTTCTCGTTTCCACTCAAACCAACCATCTGCAAAGACAATTGCCCGTCCACGTTCCCAAAGTGAACGGAACATGCGGCTCGATGCAGCAGTTTCCATGCGGGCATTGATAAGGGGAGCTTTATCCCACCAACCTGGCGCATAACCCCAGTGAACGGCATCGAGGTGCAACTGCGTGTCACGTTCGCTCAATAGCAAAACTTTCGTCCCTGGCGCAACATTGAATCGCCCGATTGGCTCGGGATCAAATGCGATGTTATGTTCAGCGTCACTGGCCAGGCAAGCTAGATAATCATCACGTGTCATTGACTGTGAAAATCTTCCACACACATCCCCTCCTATGTTTGTACGTAAAGTATAGGCAAAGTGAATAAAGTAGTTATCAATTGGAGCAATAATATTAAACTGTAGTCGGTTCGTACTAATAGATATGCTAGAAATATGTCGTAAATACATATATATAATGCTCGTGTTCATTCTCACCTTTATTAATATCAACCATTGATATGTGCATTATTGCTTTGGAAACTATTTTTTATTTCATCACTGTTAAAGATAATGCACATTTGACTTTTCATGTTTATGTGGGAGAATAATGCGTTGCTATTCTATTGGGTTGAGTGATAGTAAAATTAACAAAATATTCTTTGTATCTTACTCCTGATGAGCTCACACGAATGAAAATTAATGAAAAGACTCTCAGTCAGCTAATTGATAACCTCAACAATGTTATCTGTGCGGAAGACTTGCTCACCAGAGATGAACGACAGGTTCTTGTCCAGTCAGTGGCAGCATTAGCAGGAATGAAAGTGCGGCTTGAATCACTAACAACTGAGAAAATGCCTCCCAAAGCTGCTAAATCTGAATCAAAAGAGCGAGTGATAGACCCCCGTTTTCCACATGCAGGAACGCCGTGGAATGATGAAGATGATTCATTGCTACATGAAATTATTGACCCGATGCCGGACGATGAGATTTCACATCATGTATTTTGGTTGTCAGAAAAACTTGGCAGAACACCATACTTCTATACGTGGATTGAAGACAAAAAGCACGGGTACTACGTTTGGGGCAATAGCGCTTAGTATGGAGAAAGCGGCTTTCATTATATAAGTCTTTTCATTACCGTAACTATAGGAAAATGAAAGAAGGAGATATCCATCTGAATATTTAGTTCTAGGAAAATTGACCTAATGTATAGCCCGCATGAATTACGAATAATTAATAAACAGTATCTTTGGGCTAATCTACTAAAGTCGGTTTTCGGGTTAGTTTACGTTCCCGGTAACAACTGCAAGGGCAAAACCATCCCACCCTTTAGATCCCACTGTTTGTATGGCCGTGGCGGTAAGCAATGGATGTTTTGCCAGCAAAGAAAGAAATGTGCGAACCCCTTTGACGTTGTCGTCTGAACTTTCGCTTTGCAGTATTTCGCCGCCGCGAACAATATTATCGGCGATGATAAGCGTTCCAGGACGAGAGAGCCTCAAGGCCCACTCCAGATAGGCGGGATTATTTTTTTTATCAGCGTCGATAAAAATGAGATCGAACGGCCCTTTCAGTGAAGGCAGTATGTCAATAGCCTGCCCAATACGAAGATCAACGCGATCGCAAAGGCCTGCTGCTTGCACATTATGTAACGCGACCTCCGCATGCCGGTCTTCGGCTTCTATGGTGGTAATTCGCCCACCCGGCTGTAGCGAACGGGCCATCCAGATCGTACTAAAGGCCCCCAGTGTACCTATCTCAAGAATCCGTTTAGCCTGAATTAATGTGATAAAGAAGGCGAGCGTTTTCCCTTGCATCATGGAAACATCATGTTCGGGCAAACCCGCGTCGTGATTAGCAGCCAGTACCTTGTTTAACAAGACATCTGGAGGGGAAAAAAGGGTAGAAAACCATGTGTCGACTGCTGACCATTTTTCTGATTGTGCTGCGGAAGGGGGAGTATTCTTCACTGGATATCTTCCTTATCATCTGTTTAATCAGATAACTTAAGAATAGTTGTGCGCAGGTATTTTGCAAACCTGCGCATCTATACATCGTCATTTTTTTAATTTATAATACAACCCAACACCTTTTCTTTTTTAACGTTGTGGGTAATGGGGTATGAAATCGAAATATCATGATATTATAAATTCATCAGCACTTCTTTTTAATGTTGATGGCTATATCCTACCCAGTATTGACAAGATTTCTGAAGCTGCCGGGATATCAAAGATGACTTTTTATCGTTATTTCAATAATAAGGAATCATTAATTCGAGCAATTCTTGAAGATAAACATCAGAAATTTATTTCAGAGCTTGTAGCCATAACCGAAAAGGAAAAATCGCCGAAAGATAAACTTTCCGCAATATTTAATTTTTATCATGAGTGGTTTGCGCGTTCTTATTTTCACGGCTGTGTTTTTTTTCGTGCTGTTGTGGAGTTGGGGAATAGCATGCCAGCACTTCGTAACATTGTGTTTGATTTTAAAAGTGATTTACTTAAGGTTGTGAGGGATATATTAAACGACTGTCTGAAGCCAGAGCCGGCTGAGCGTGTTGCCGTTATTATTGTGATGCTCATTGATGGTGCCATTTCGATGAGCCAGACTATGGACAAAGAGGTCCGGGAATACCCTGCGGCTATGACCGCCTGGTCAGCAGCAAAAGCCGTAATTTATTCTGAGGGCGGAGAATTATAGTGAACATCGCGCCGCCTTTATGACCTAAACGCCGACATTAACCAATAACTTAGTTTTTCTATTCGACTCCCTCAAGATCCTCCTCTCAAAATCCAATTTCTCCACTCATGATACATATGTGTAACATTTATGTTGCATGCATGTTGGCATCTGAGTAAAGTCGAAACTCCGGGAAAGTGAGAGGTTAATCATGATAAGTAAAAATGAATCTTTATCGGTAATTGACAGAGATATAGCCTTAAGATCTGAAAATAAGTTAGATGCTTTATTTTTCCAACTAATTGATAATAATGATATTAACTCGATTTTTGAACGGCGGCCACAGTTAACGCAGCAGCTAATGAGTTTAGCATCGGAAGCGAGCTTTGATGCCTTTGAACATCAGAATGAAGAGGCGCTCCGCCAGGTTCATCAGGTGCTTTTCTACGCATACCATTCTCATCTTGCCGAACCGCTCTCTTGCTCAAGCCGAAATCAATACCATCCGGTATTGTTGCAGATACGCGCTTTTCTCGAGTCGCAGTGGCTTTTTAGCGAAAAACGGCGTGCCAGAACTCACGCATTGTCTCTATCCCCGAAAAATATTATTGAGGAACTTCAGCGGCTCTGGAAGAACCACTCAGTCTCGTCGCATGCATTGTTTGATTTTCTCGAGCATGAGGCTAATAGCCAGCAGCTTTGTTATTTTTTCAAAAGCGACAGCGCATTGAATTTACTTTTCTTTGATCTGGTGGCGATGACCCTGGTTGGTTCTTTCCCTGAAACACGCGGTGAAATTAGCCATAATTTATGGGATGAGATCGGTCAAGGTAGCAACGAATTTACCCATGTGAATTTATATAAAGATTTACTTTATCGTCGCGGTATCAATTTACCCGAAGATCACTATACCCATCTGTATAACTGGCAGGGGCTGGCAGGGTATAACCTGTTTATGATGGGGGGAGTCACTCGCTGTCATTACTATAAATTGATTGGCATGATGGCGATGACGGAATTGCTCGACCCGTCGCAATATGAAAAGCTCGTTAACGGTAGTCGTCGCCTTGGCCTTTCGGCGCGAGATGTGCATTACTATAGTGAGCATATCTCTGTCGATATCGATCATGCTGATGGCTGGCTTAACAACGTCATTATTCCTGTCGCTGAACGTTATCCTCAGGCGCTGGAGGAGATCTACTTTGGCGCCCAGTTACGTTTGCAAACGTGTCAGGACTATTACGATAATTTGCTCAAAACGCTGAAGGCTTTATAACACAATTCCGCCGGGGGCACCCGGCGGGCATGTTTATTTATGCCAGATGCTCGCGCAAGGTTATGCCTGTGTATTCCTCACGGAATAATCCTCGCCGTCTTAATTCAGGCACCACCCAGCGAGTAAAGTCGTCAAATCCTCCTGGTAGCCAGGGGGCCATTATATTAAAGCCGTCCGTTGCCCGTTGACGGAACCAGTATTCCATCTCATCTGCTATTTGTGCCGCCGTCCCCACGAGCTGCCAGTGGCCTCTTGCACCTGCAACATGCTGGCAGAGTTGGCGAAGGGTATAGTCCTGACGCCCGGCCAATTCCTGCAACAATTGACGGCGGCTATGGCTGGCGTTGCCTTCGGGAAGCGGCGGAAGAGGAGCATCCATGGAGTAGGACGAGAGATCCACGCCCCCAAGCTGCACCTGAAGAAGAGAAAGCCCAACGCTATCGTCAATCAGCGACTGTAGCCGTGCGTATTTTTCCTCCGCTTCTTGAATACTTTGTCCTACAAAAGGGAATAGCCCCGTCATGATTTTTGGTGCCGGTCGACCGGCCAGCGCCGCGCGTTGATGAATGTCCTGGTAAAAAACCTGCGCACAGGAAAAATCATGTTGTGCTGAAAAAATGACCTCGCTGGTGCGAGCCGCAAGTCTGCGTCCGGCATCAGAAGCACCCGCCTGAACGATAATCGGGTCGCCGCCTGGACAAGCGGGAATATTCAGCGGGCCTTTTACCCGGAAATTTTCGCCACGGTGGTTCAGGATATGCAGCCCATCGACATTGAAAAACTGTCCGTTCTTCTTGTCATAACAGAAGGCCGCATCATCCCAACTGTGCCATAGCCCTTTAACAACATCGCAAAACTCCTCAGCGCGCTGGTAGCGATCGGCATGGTCAGGATGATTTTCCAGACCGTAATTACCGGCTTCAAAGGGATTTTGCGAGGTAATGAGGTTCCAACCCGCTCTCCCTTGGCTGAGATGTGCAAGCGAGGCAAATTGTCTGGCTAGCGTGTAGGGGCTGTTGTAGGTCGTCGTGGCTGACGCAACTAACCCGATTCGTGTTGTAACGGCACTGAGGGCGGAGAGCAGAGTCAGCGGCTCAAACTGGCCGACGTAGCGGTGCGCGCCTTTGCTGAGCGCCTGCCAGTCATCTCCTTTTACAGCCAGGCTATCCGCCAGAAAAATAAAATCGAATGTAGCCTGTTCTGCCTGACGCGCGAACGCCATGCAGTGTTCGATATTTATCCCTGCGTTGGCGGGAACGTCCGGGTGTCGCCATGCTGCAATGTGGTATCCGGTGGGATACCAGAATGCACCCAGTTTCATCATCGAAGAGGAAGAAGGCATGTTATAGCTCCGGCTCAGGCGTGAGAGGTAAAGGCGATGATGCGATAACAGACTGTAAATATTCGATCTCTTCATCGCTGAAGATGCCCACACCGCCAAGTAAAAATGTGCCTGCTGGGGTCGTAAGTAGCCTGTAACGTCCCTTTTTCATCAGCCGCAACGGTTGCGGGAGGGAACTCAACAGGATGCCATAAACCGGGATGGCGAAATGCATGGCCAGACGAATGGCCCAGGGTCTATCGAAAACACTGAATGGCCGCAGCAAAACGTCAGTCTTCTGGCAGGCGTTATCGAGACGTTTTCGTATTCGGTTACGCCAGTTGGGCGTAACCGATGGTCCACGTGTACGCACCTTTTCCTCAAGCTGGACCAGCTTGTACGGAGTGGGCTGATTAAAGCGGGTAAAGGCCGCAATCAGTTTTATTACCTGCTCGCCAAGCTGCGCCTTATTCAGCGCCGTGACCAGCTTATCGAATTCATCCTGATCTGTGAGCGTCATACACAGGCAGTAACCATCGTAGAGATCCCGCAACATGCATTCCGGACGTGTGGCAAGTTCCATGAAAAAAACAGTGAGCGTCATCGCGGTATCAGGAACGCAGAGCGGAAGCTCTCCAAAGCGTTTTTCTGCTGCCTGCGCGTGCAGCGCAGGCCAACTAAGCTGGTGACTTTCATCGACCGCAAATTGACCGATATGCAGTTCAATGCCGCCGTCTTCATTTCCCTCCCGATGAATGAAGCGGGCCAACCCGTGCCAGCTTTTCGACTTCTTACACCAGATAAACTGCGTCATAAAGGGCAAATGAAAGCCATTATTAAGTAGCTGGCTCGCCATATTGCAGAAGATAGAGAAATCAGCCACGACAACATCCAGATCTTTTGCGAACCGCTCTATCTTTTCAGGGTAGAGGATCTCATGGCCAAAGCCCTTCATTAACATGGCATTGGCGCTTTGGCTGAAAGGGGCGGCTAGCTGTAGAGCAGCGAACCAGCTGGACCGCTCCAGCGCGTGGGTATGCAAAATCGTTTGATAGTTTTGCGGCAGCGGCAAGGCCTGATACTGCTGGTAGATCGCCGCGATGTGCGGCAGAATTTTATGGCTGACGGCGCGTTCAAGGCAGTGTTGCCACTGTTCCGTCGTTAATGCTTGCGCCTGTTCTCCGGCATGCTGCGGATCAAATAAAAAACGGCATAATAGCGAGTCTAGGATGGCTTGTGTGATATTCATTGCGTTTCTACCTTCAGGGCTTCTTCCAGCCGCTGCATTCTGCTGGTCTCCAACGGTACGCTGAGACGCAACAGGGTGGTGGTGGCGTCGGTTCCCTGCCAGAAATGGTGCTGTTTTCCAACAATACCTCGCTTTCGCAGCGCGGGTTCTTCGCTGGAGGGGAGAAAAATATAGGGCATGGCATCGCTGGAGGGGAGCACTGGCCATCCGGAAAATAGACTGAGCGCAGTCTGCTTCTGTTGCTGAATTCGCACCCGCAGCCCGGCGGTGCTGTCTCCTGCCATCAACAGATTGTGGGCGATCCGTATTGTTAAAGACGGATTAAGTAATGGCGGAATATGTTCCTGTAGCATGTTTTTGAGCGCCGGAGAGGAAAGGCAAAGCCCCATACGAAGCCCACCTAATCCCCAGGCTTTTGACATGCCGCGTAGTACGATGATGTTTGGCAGACTGGCCAGCAAATTAACCGCGCTACAGGAAGGGGGAAGGTAATTGGCGTTGGATTCATCAATCAGTAGCCTAATCCCCGCGCGCGCCAGGGCTACCCCCAGTTCATAAACACTATCCAGAGACATGACTGCGCCATTCTTGAGTGCGGGACGTTCTATGAAATAGAGATCGCTCTCCAGACTGATGGCCTGTTTTACCCTTTCCATCACGGTCGCGAGTGCGATTGGTTCTGCGCGCCGCCCTGAATGTTTTAACCACCAGGGGAAGTCCGGATAGACCTCACCGGCAACGGCGACCTGTCGGCTGGTACTCAGCGCGGGCAAAATGCTCAATAATTGAATGACGCCGGCTCCACAAGCCAGCGAAAAATCCTTTTCCTGAATGCCAAAATAGTGGGCAACGGCTGGGGCAAGGCGCCGTTCACCCCATGGATCGTCGACGGCATAATGCCAGGTTGCAGGCAGTAGCCCCGCGATTTCCTCCTGCAGGCTGCGCGTAATAAGCTCGTTCAGGGAGGGGGTAACAAAATCCCGTTCATCTTGCGTCCAGGTCAGATTTAACAGCTCTGGCGTATCGTCAAGCTTAAGATGACGGTAGGAATCAATAGCCCGATTTAACATTGTGTCTCCCATACGGCATAAAAGACGTCGAGTTCGTCAGGCTGGCGTGAGCCGTGTTCATACCGATAGTCCGGAGGCGCAATAAATCGTTCTCCACGCGCAATAAGCAGCAGGTCGCCCACGCGCGCATGCATATCATCCAATTCTGCGGCGGGAATGACCTCGGCAAACTCCCCCAGGCGGTCGGTCAGGCTACGCTGGAATTCGTCAATTCTGTTAGGTGGGACGTAGAACCAGCGCGTCAGACCTGCCCCTCCCATGGTGGCACCGAACTGTTCGCACAACAGGCCAATCTGGTGAGCGATCTGCTCATCGTGGTTCACGGGCACCAGGCCATGATCGGAATGCGCGATGACATCGCAGCCCTGTTGCGTCAGCGCGCTGGCTAATTCATCAATACCCTGCAGAAACGCTATAACGTGAGTGTCATAACCTTGCGTGTGGATGTAATGATCGACATCGAGAAATATCCAGACCAGGGTTGGGATAGCTGCTCGCTCGAGCGCGCTTTTAATAGCGGTTTCAAGCTTGTCGAGAAGTGTCCGGACCGATTGTGACGGCGAAAGGGTAAAAAAAGCGCTTCGGTCAATGATTTCCGCACCATGAAGTAAGGCGCGCGTCCAGGCCCCCTCAATGGGGAGCAGATCGCCGATCACGGCTTGCGGTAAATAACCGCAGCGGCGTGCGTCATGGAAAATGTTGTCAGTGGGAATTGTCAGCGCCTCACCCTGATACTGGCAAATATTGATAAGGGAATCCGGTTGGTCGTTATATCTGAACACGACGCCGGGAATACCGTGTTCTTTAACGCCGAGCCCGGTCAGGCTGCTGAGCCAGCCAGTCGTTGAGGTGGAGGGAAACACCGCGTGCCAGCGTTCAATGACCGGCGTCTGCCACAGGGTTTCAACCAGTTTGCCGGGAATGCCATCCAGAGCAAACACAATCTGGTGCGTGTTGCGCGACAAGCGCGATATCATGCGCTCACGAAACTGCCGCTGGCTTAAACGCGATGTTGTTTCCACTTCTTTCATAGTCGCTCCATATCTGACATCACCAACGTGCTTTCTGCCATCTGGGCCAGCAGATCTGTTGCCCAGTTATTGATGGCGCTGAGGATTGCGCTGTTGGTGTCGGGCCGTGCAGCTGCATTCTGGAAAAAACAGAGCCCTTCCGCGGGGGCCCCCAGAAACGTTAATCGTCTTTCTACGTGGTTTTGGTGATCTACAGGGTGAAAGTCGCGAGTGAGATCCAGGGCGCCAGGTGTAAAGGACGTCCCATCTGCGCCACAGTTTTCCCACAGGCGTACCAGCCCTGTAGCGAGCAGGGAAGGGTAGAGAGAATTACGTTGCCGACGCGCATCAAAGGGGTGTAAACGTGCACAGCACAGGTGGTCTACCCGTAACCGATATTGTCGGCCAGCGAGCCGATAACCGCGAAGGGGGCCGCAAGAACTGATGCGGGTGCCAGCAGGCGCGATCGACACCCGTCCACTGGCAATCAAACTGCCCAACTTCTCCATCGCTTCTGTACCCGCGCCATTGGACAGACGATTATAGTGGGAGAGCCAGTGGCCGATAAAATCCTGCTGAGAGGCGGGCGTCAGGCCACCAAAATCGGTTGCTGTCGAGAAGACGGAGCGTAAATCGCGCCAGACGCCGTCACAGGCGGCCTTCAGGGGATTAGAGATATTACCCTGCGCGGCAAAAGCCAGATCCCGCGCCATTGCTTCCAGATGCTCATTTTTGCGTGGCTGATGACCCCGCACTCTGGGATAAAAAATGGCCTGCCAGTCGAAATGATGGTGAAAAATATTCCGGGCGTGACGCCATTTTATCTCCTGCTGGGTGAGCGAGCGCAGGCGGTTAATAGCATGTTCCGGCGTGATGCGTTCATCTGTTAGCGTACGAACAAACGCTGCCGCTGCCTCCTGAACGGTCAGATCAGGGCGTACTGTTCCCTGGCAGGCCTGGTTCAGTGCAGTCGCCATTTGATGAAAATGGTCGCTCCAGAAAGCCATCAGTGTCTCAACGTCATACTGTGAATCCGATGCCGCATGCGTCAAAAACGCCTGATAATGTGGGGCGAGCGCCGTGCTGACGTTCTGCACGAACCGCTCGCCAAACAGGGTCCGGTAATAGATCCACGCCATTTCTAGGACGATTAAGGGAAAAACATCCTGTCTGAAATCGATCTGTCGATAAACCTTGCCATCACGTAGCACCGTTGATCGGCCCCGGTGACGTCGCAGGGATGCAATTGCCTCTTCACAAAAAAAACGTGGGCGGTGAAGATCGACGGCGGTTTTTTGGTTGTGCGCCCGGGTGGTGTAAAGCTGGCCGCTTCGGCAGAGCGCGATGATTTGCGCAGGCTCATTGCCGCTGGCTTGATAACGCAAGATACCCTCCTCTGTACGAACGAAACGGCCTCCCCGTCCTTCTGTCAGATGCAGGCAGATGTCGATGGCTGTGAGACCCATGCCGCAGAGGGCGATGCTGCTGCCTGCCCCCACGCTGTTAAGTTGATCCAGCGGATAGGCGTAAGATATATAGCGTAAGCCGCGTTGATAACGGGCTTCAGCTGCTTGCCAGGTAGCGCGGCAAGGCGTATGGCCGGTCACAAAGAGCGCATAGTCGGCGCGCAAACCTGCCGACAATCGGGGGGTATGCAGTAAAAAAAAAGGATTATCGCGCGTGACGCGAATAACCTCTTCCGCATGAGTCGTGACCTCTACGCCGGGTAGTGCCCGCAGGGCGTTGGCGTAGGTATCGAAATAATCGCGCAGCGCGAGACCGTGTAAATAGCGATGTGGAATGTCATGCGGCTGTAAATCAAAACGGGCATCGCCCGTCGCGTAAAAACGTTGACGACACCAGTGATAAAAATTGAGGCGCAACGGTGCGGGAAGCAAGGCATTGGCCGTGCTGACGGACTCATCTGCGGCAAAGGCAATTTGATCGATCGGGCGATTCAGATAGCAGCTTTTGCTCTGTTGATCGCTGTGCGCCATCCCTGCGCCAAAACGTCCCGAGTTATCAAAGATATGAACAGAGAGATGGCGTACAGGCTGATGGCTGTACAATAGTGCCAGCAGACGTTCCAGGGCGTACACTGCGCGCGGACCACCGCCGACGATTGCCACTACCATATTATCCATACGTATACCATCCGTTACGATTTGTTTTTTTTATGCCAGTGCAGGCCCTGAATCGTCATGGAGCTGGTGTCATTTGCAACATCCAGCAGAGACTGCGCCCATAATCTCAGACGCTTGCGGTTATCCTGCTTTTTGAAGTTCAGCATAAAGTCCATATCCTGATACTCAGAAAAACGGTCGCCAAAAAAGTCCGGGAAGGAGGAGTAATGCACGGTAATGGCATCCATTCCGGTTTGTCTGGCAATATCAAGAAATTCGGGCTTCATGTAACCGGCAATGCTGAGGCGGCCATCGCTTAGCGTCTGGCGCAGCGTCTTAAGCATGCCGATAATGGCTGGATGGTTATGGCGATCAAAACCGCTACCGCGGCTGGCGCCTACCACCAGGCTACTCAAATCATTCATGCCGACCAGGAAATTTTCCAGACCGAGCCGCTGGATATCTTTGGCATGCCACAGGGCCGCGGGGGTTTCCATCATGCATGACACTTTGTTGGGGAAGCTGAAGCGACGCACATAATCCATGCCAAATTCGATTTCTGACATTTCGCAGATGTAGGGAAACATGATGTGCAAGTTTTTATGCTTCCTGGCGAGGGTGGTGACCACATCAAATTCCAGATCGAAGGTTCGAGGCAGCTCCATCGCACGGCGCATTCCGCGCAAGCCGATAGTTGGAAACTCTTCTAATACATACTCGTCATAGCCTTCCAGCATATTAATTTCATTTGCTGGCGCGTCGATGAAGCGGTACCAGACATCCTTATCCGGGAAAGTTCGCAGAATATTTTCGATATACTCTTCCATGAGCTGACGTCCGTCAGGGGCTGTCAGGTATTTTCCGGCACGGCGGAAAATATACTCGCCCCGCAGTAGACCGACGGCTGAGACTTCCTCATAAATGCGCGCGTCGGGGAGTTCGCCGCTCAAAGAGACTTCTATTTCCATAACTGACTCCTGATAAAATAATACTATTTCAACGTGCGGGTACGAAGGTTGCGGTGATGGTTTGGGTCATCGCCTGAAACACCTCCGCTGCGGTTTTTTTACCGTCGATTCGTGTCCAGTTTTGTTCCTGGCTCTGTCTGATCAAAATGCGGTACACCTTGTTCATCTGCTCCAGGAAAAGGGCGTCGCTGCAGTCTGGTTGGTTACCGCACTCGTAGGGAGCATGAGTGCCATTTTTTTGCCTGCGCCAGTCGAGGATGGTATTCGGATCTACGTCGAGAAGTATCGTCAGGTCAGGTTTAGGGAAAATGTCGGCCAGACTAGTCAGCCATTGCTCATCAAGTCCCAGCGCCATCTCGGTGGCGACATGTTTTTGCCAGCCTCCGTCCAGGATGACAATCTCATCGTTTTGTATCGGCAGATGGCAAAGCGGGATGGCAAGCAGATTAAAAATAAACAGTGCTCGGCTGGCTCCGCGCATTTCCGGCAGGATCTCGTACATCAGGGTGTGGTAGTCGCAGCCAAAATAGCGAGCTTCAGGGATGGCGGCGATGTTCAGCGCATCTTTTTTCGAAATTGATCGGACAGGCCGAGAATAGTGGGCTTCCAACCAGGGTATAACCTGACGCAGCTGAGTTGATTTACCGCAGCCGTCGCAACCCAACAAGTTAATTAACATAAAAACCTCAGGCTGATGTTGTCCCGGCGCAGTGCGCCGGGGCCGGGATTAGTGCTGCGTACGCAGAATGTCCTCTGCCTGCTCGTCCAGGCTGACTCCCTGGGCATCGTTGAGCATCTTTTTAAACTGATGGCGTAACGCCAGTGGGACCAACCGTTCTACGTAAAAGCCGAGCTGTTCATCCAAGTGGTACTCCACTGGATTCTGTTCTGCTAGCAGAGATAACCCTCGGGCCATCTGCTCTGGAAAGCCCGGGTAGCTCGATTGCAGCGTATAAATGATGCTGTAGTACAGATTGCGTCCCAGGGAGAAGCAGGGATATCGCGCTTCGTAGTTGTCGAGGGAGTATTTAGGGAAACAACCGTCAATGATCCGTTTTGGACACATCCAGAGGGGCATTACCAGCGTCATATCGCCAATTTTGCGTGCGGGACTAGAGGCCGGTTTTAGGCCGGTTGTCACGCGATAGAGATTTTCACACAACACATCTTCCAGATTCAGACCGGTGCTGATGAAGGTGGTGTTCAACCCACGCGCATAGCGGGTCAGGGAGAGACGAATCAGCAACGTCCCGAGGAATTCAAAGTCGTCGCCGACAAAATGTCGCTCAAAGCGATCAATAAGACTTTCACCGTCTGAAGGGATACCCAGCAGAGATTTCACTTCCGTTTCGTCAAAGACTTTGAGGTCTAGCTGGTATTTTTCACACAGCGCTTTGGCACGCGGTACGCCTTTATCCCAGTCAGGGATCCCCATAATAATGACCGGATGGACGTGCACATAGTCGCGGATGAGGCTCAGGCCGTGCAGCATGGCGTTACTGTCACCGCCACCACTGACCCCCACCACCAGATGAGCACCTTCCGGCAAATTCTCTTTAATGGTATCTGCAACCCGCTGCGCAATAATCGACTGGCACTCTTCCGGTGTTAGCTTTTTCAGATAACTTTGGGCGCTGGAGTCGCTGTTTTGTAAATCCTGATAGATGTATTCCGTCGACTGTAGCTCGTCCTGTGCTGCTGGGACGATCCGAAAATTCTCTGGCGAGAACTTAAAAGGGTTAACGTTACGATTGAAATAAAGCAACAGTTCATCAGCGTTAAACTCAGACATTCTCTTTTCCAGACCGGAGCAGAGGTGTAGTGTTTCGTCATCTTTATTACGTTGGTAAATAGAGACCGCAGACCACGGAACATTATTGTGGTTGAGGACGTCAATTAAGCGCTCATCTTTATTACTGATGAGCTGCTGGCGTCCATGTGCCGTGACAACAGAGATTGCAGGCCCCTCTGAATTTAAAGATAACTTTGCTGACATAGCATCACCTCGTATTACCCTGAATAGTAAGTCGTTATAGGATTATTAGATTGTTAGTTAAAAATGTGTGGTGAGAGTAAGGCCACATAAGAATGTGGCCTTGGCTTTTACTGTGCGCCGGTTTCGCAGCTGGCACCGCAAATAGTTTCAATTCCGTGCCGGGAAGCAGGAATAAATGCGCGGCTAGCACGCATTGATTCCAACTCGCTGACGGACAGGTCAGCATACTGCTGATGTGCGCCATGTACGATCAGATTTACAGCTTCATTTTTCAGGTTGAAATTATTGCTTGGGTTTTGTTTTAAAGCAGTTTTCATTCTCACATCCTCATTTGAAAGTGGAATACCAGTTAGGCTACATATAAGAAGCAGTATTGAATATTTATGTAGCAATAATAGTTATATCCCTGATGAATACTTTGTCAAGTGAGAATGTTACTAGTTGGTATCGCTGTATCGTCTTTGGGAATGGCATTTGATTGGCGTTATGTGGCGTTTTTCTGGTGCTGTATCGTTTTTTCATCTTTGAAATGATACTTGGTGGTAACTTTTGTTTGACAATTGTTATCGGTGTGATAAGACTAAATCTCTGTTCATTCTCAAATCTGTGAATGGGCGGAACGTAATGCATAAACTTAAATATCTATTAAGGAGAGTCATTATGAATGCGAAGAAAATGAAAAAAGTACGTCGTGGTGGTGCTGCGTTGTAATTGTTAATGACGCGAATTAGTGGCACAGGGATTTGTGCCATTAATTATTACTGAGTCTTATCGTTATTGTCTTTCATTAGGGGCTGTTGATGATCTATTTACCCTCCTATGTAAAAATACAATTTTGTGGCCATGCGATTTTATTTCATGTGTTCGAGCAGGCATACGAAATAAGTTTCGATGATGAAGTGCAGTATATTTCTGCACGGCAGTTGGCAGATACGTTAGTCAATAAAGGGAGCGCCGAGTGCGATGAAACCCCTTTTTGTGAATATCTCATAGAAAACAATCTTGTTTTTGAACATACCGGTGAATTTGCCCCCGTCAGCGAACTGGGAAGTACCGGAAATGCTTTTTATAACCGTCTGTTTAATATCGTTAATAATCAATGGTTGTTAGAGCGAGGTGAAACCCCGCTGGCGCTAGCGCTGCTTGAGCCTGAAAAGCATCGGGGCCTGTTGCTGGGCTGGACGTTGGAATATTTTCACGTCACTCGCCTGGCTATCACCTCACTGATTGGCATTCTTGGACACAACTTCTCTCCAGCACTCGCCGCACTTGCCCGGGATTTTGTCAAAGAAGAGTTATTTCATGAGCGTATCATGGCCAAAGCCTTCCTTGATACGCCCTGGAATGACGCCCAGGTGTTTGCCTCGCAACCGCTCCCTTCAACGCAAGCCTATATGGATTTTCTCAAGGACATTGCCTTTCGTCGTCCTCACTCGTTTTTTGCCAGTCTGTTTTTCTATGAAGGTGACGACGAAGATATGCTGATGTTCTCCGAACGAATTCCCGATATTCCCGGTTTTCGTCGGATACGTGACAGTCATCTGGCCCATGCCCGCATTAATGTTCAGGGCGATCATGCCAATTTTTCACGCCACTATTTCTCGGAAATCTCTCTGCTTACTCACGAGCAGCAAAACGAAATTCTGGATGATATGGCGTATCTCAATTTCCTGTTTTATGACATGCAGGATGAAATTTACACGTTTTATCGTGACGAACAGGCGGTGGAGGAGCGGCTATGTATCAATCAATGATGTTTCAGATGATCAGCCTTGGCATTGCAATGAATGCGGATCCACTGGTCGATTTGCGTAGCGTATGGAAAAAAATGACGCTGCTGGAGGGCATCGAAACGCCGCTGAATTTTCAGCAGCGGGCGATTGTTACGCGCGGCCGGATCGCCATGCTTGACGGAGAGGGGCGCTTTTTTGCTTTTTTGCACACGGTCTTCCAGTCACTCCCTGACTCGTCCTGGCGACAGGAGGCAAGCGCATTACTCGGTAAGGCTGATTTACCCGTGTTTATGGAAGATCGTGCGTTTGTCGCCCGCTTTATGAAGGACAGTTCTGCGTCATGACCCCACTGATAATTATTGCAATGCTGAAAGCTATTGCCGAGAAAATAAGTAACTTTATTTTGCCGTTATGGGCATTTCAGCAGACTCAGTCCAACGATTTGATGAGCTATGTACGTATGTTTGAATACCTGCCTTTTATGGTTTTAGGGTTCATTATTGGTGCGCTGGTGGACAGAGTCGGCAGTCGTCGTGGTTTTACGTTTGGGACGCTGGGGCAGACGGCAGTGCTGGCGGTGCTGGCCTGGCACGGTGCGCCATCTCCACATTTGCTTTTCCTGCTGGTATTCGTGCTAATGGGGATGACATATTTCGCAAATAACTCGCTCATCGTACAATCCCGGGCTGCTTTACCTGATAACCGACTGATCACCTATAACCGCTACACTAATATGGTGACCAACGTCATGGAAAGTGCAGGACCTGCCATCATCGGCGCCTTGTTGCTGGTATTGAGTTATACCCAGGCGCTGTATTTTTCCTGGGTGCTGCTGTCTGTTGCCCTGTTGCTTGGCATCATGACTTTTTGGCGCCCGCAAGCAAGGGAAAAAAAGCCGTTTATACCCGATGTGATATACGGTTTTCGCGCCCTCTATCGACTGCGCAATCTTTGGGTTTTATCGTGGTGGACGGCCTTTGCTAATGCGGTGATTGTCGTCTCTGAAGTGGTGGTGATGTACTGTGCAAAATCGACATTTGCCTTCACAGATTTTCAGGTCGGATTACTTTTCGCGGTCGGTGGTCTGGGCGCGATAAGCGGATCGTGGCTGTCGGAGCATATTGAGCAACGCGTGGGTGTCATTCGGGTGTTGGCCTACAGTATTCCTCTGATTGGGCTTGCCTACCTTTTCACCAGTCTTCACGTTACGCCTGTTACGCTAGGCGCAATGCTGTTTTGCGAATCTTTTCTTTTCTCTCTCTATATCGTCTGCGTTCGGACCTACAGGTTGGTGGTGGCCCCAGCGGACGATCTCGGCAAAATTAATGGTATCACCGGCAGCATCTTTAAAATGTTCATCCCAGTATCACTGACGCTTTATGCGCTTTGGGGCAACCAGGTTTCGACCGGTGTGGTGTTGGGGGTGATGGGAGGGCTGTTTGTGTCAGGTTCGATAGTGTTAGTGGCCTCCAGCGTGCTCAGGATGCAAGAAAAATTGTCAGATAATTACTAACCGTGAGGCGAAGCATGGCGCAGAAATGGCTTGAATGGGCGCTGAGTAATGGTAATGAAACAGAGATGTTCGACATTATTTACGGGCTTGGTGAGTTTGACCGTTATCAGGCTTCTCAGGGAATCATGTCTGCGGCGACATTTATCTCTCGCGCAGCAAAAGAGAGGGGCATGTGCGATGTCACTATTCACCATTTCACTGCTGATGGCTCCCGATGCTGGTGGGATTTCCAGGCTCCGATGGCCTGGTCGCCGGTAAAGGCGACGTTGTCTCTACTTCACCCCCCCTGTGTGCTAAACCACCAAACTGAACCTTTTACTTTGGCCACCTACTCCGCAGCGGCGTGTGGACAGCATCCCATGGTTCTCTTTGACGAGGTAAACGACCTCAGCAGAAAAGTTGTTCTTATCCCTGCGTCGGACTATCAGCCTGCAGGCCTGTTGGCGAGTCTGAAGCAGCGGGGCGCGTTGGGATTTGTTACCGATGCGTTTGCCTGTTTTGATCCTGACAGCGGCCGTTACTGGCGTGGGCGCCTAGAGCTTCCGCCCGGTTGCGAATTATTTGCCTTTAGCGTGCTTCCGGAAGAGCTACGAGAGCTGGCTCGCGCCCAAACTGAGGCGTATGTCGAGATAGTGATTGATGGCGTGGCGTCCATGCCTATAGTAACTGCCTCAATTCCCGGTAAGCCGGAGGAGCGGGAGATCTGGGTAACGGCACACCTTTGCCATTCCCGCGCCGGGGCGAACGATAATGCATCCGGGGTGAGCGCCTCGCTTGAAGTGGCGAGATTGTTACAGCGTTTGATAAAAACGTCCGGGATGCTTCGTTATCCTATTCGCTTCATCTGGGGGCCTGAATTTCTTGGCGTGGCGGCGATGCAGTATAAAAGACGTCACCTGCCGGGACCGATTGCGGTAATTAATCTGGATATGGTGGGTGAAGACCCTGAGCGATGCGGGGCGCCAATGTGTGTTGAGCTCCCTCCAGACAGATTATCCTCCCCGCTGGGAGAGATGGCAAAAATGCTGATGCAGAACGTTTTTGCCCTGACCGCCGGGTATCCTGGTTCTTGGCTTAGCATGCCCTTCCACGGTTTTTCCGATCACGCGCTGTTTATGAACCATAGCGATGCGCAGCATAACTGTCCTGCGGTGCAACTGTGCCACATCAACGATCGGTTCAATCATACCGCGGCAGATTTGCCGGATAAAGTCTCCGGCATAGAGATGAAGCGTGCGGTTGCTGTGGCGTTGGCGCTAATTATGCAACTGCAGGCGCTACACCCGGAACAGATTATGCCTCATCGGCAGGCCCCAACCCCTGAGGATGGCGGCGTGGTGGGGTGCTGGGAGGGGCCGCTTAACCTCAGGGGGCTTATCCAGCAGTTGAAAGAGCCGTTGCGACAGTCGATAGAAACATTGATTGCACGGGACAAACGCTACCTTGCGCTTCTGCATCTTTGCGCAATCGGGGCTGATGGAAGCCGCAGGGAGACATTACTGCGTGAATCGGCAGATACGATAGGTCTGACACTCTCTGATGAGGTGGCTGCATTGCTTTCCTCTTTCTTTGATGTCTCTGCGTATTTTCAGGTCTGCGCAGTAAATCACATTCCGGGGGACGAAACTTATGGATCCACAGCAGCTTTATGAATGTTGTATAGCGAAAGAAAACATTGAAGTGCCGGAGACCTGGCGTACGGGCACGTTACAGTGCGTTATCGAACTTCGCCATGCCGTGGCGCTGATTAGTTCCTGTCGTTTTGATCAGACTGAGCCTGCGCACGGCTTTTTCCCTGAGGATATCGTTGTTCATTATGAGGTAACCCGTGAATAAGGCCCTTCATCTTCTTTCGTTGGCCGAGTTAGCGCGACAGTTGCAGCAGAAGTTACTGACCTCTGTGGCGTTGACGGAGTACTTTCTGGAACGTATTGATCGCTTTAATCCAACCCTAAACGCATTTATAAAGGTTGATAGGGAACGTGCTTATCGCTCCGCACGTCGCGCCGATGATATCCTGGCCAAGGGAGCGCAGTGTAGCCCCTTAACGGGCATTCCTTATGCGCTAAAAGATATTTTTGACGTTGAGGATGAGCCGACAACATGCCATTCGTATTTGATGTTACAGCATCGTGCGGCACGTAGTAGTACCGTGGAGTCCCGCCTGGCTGCCTCCGGCGCAGTATATTTAGGCAAACTGGCGACGCATGAGTTTGCTTTGGGCGGCCCTAGTATTGAGCTTCCTTTTCCTCCTGCACGCAATCCTTGGAATACGGCACATTTTACCGGAGCATCTTCGTCGGGGGCGGGGGCTGCAGTCGCTGCTGGGTTGGTTCCCATCGCTCTTGGTTCAGATACTAGTGGTTCAATACGCGGCCCGGCCTGTTTATGCGGTGTCGTTGGGTTTAAACCAACCTATGGAGTCGTCTCCCGGGCAGGAGTATTTCCACTCTCATGGACGCTGGATCATTGTGGGCCCTTAACGCGTTTTAGCGATGATAGCCGTAGGGTTGTACAGGCGATTGCCGGATATGATCCGGCCGACCCGACGACCAACACGCGTAAGCTGGACTTATCTCCCCGAGCCGTGACATGGCCCACTCACCGCATAGCCTGGCCACGACATCTGTTAACGGATAATCCACATACTGACCCGGCACTGATCGCTGCGATGGATCGGGCGGTCGGATTTCTAACTGACGCGGGAGCGCAGGTCGAAGAAGTGAGATTTAAGGATTTCTCTCTGTTTAATGCCTGTGGGCGAATTATCATGGCTGCCGAATCTTTTGCTATCCATCAGCACAATCTGCGCACACGAGGGGCTGAATATGGTCGTTTCACCTATCAGCGGATCCTCCCCGGCGCAACGATTTCGGCTGCAGAGCTCTTGGATGCGTTACGCTTACGTACGGAACTGACCGGCTGGCTGAACGCTGAGTTATTTTCGCGCTATTCATTGTTGCTGTTTCCCGGCACGCTGCGGGCCGCACCGCACTTCAATGAATTTTCACAGGATTGGCCACCGGCCAGCCATGTCGTACCAACGCAGACAATCCCCTTTAACGTGACAGGGAATCCTGCACTGAGCCTGCCGTTGGGGCTGACGGAGGACGGATTGCCTCTGGGGATGCAACTCGTTGGCAGATTATTTGATGACAGCTTTGTGCTGGATGCGGGCGAGGCGATGGAGAAATGGCTTGCAATGCCCGCGCTGAGTGATGACGTTATGCTGCGCCAGCAGAAGGAAGATGCAGCGTAAAACGTGAATAGCTGCGCGATAACAATCTCGCAAGCTGCTCATCCTCGGGGCTATAGCGTAAAATGAGATGTGCGAGGCTGAGGAAATACTGCACGTAAGGCACGCCAGTCCAGACGAAAAGAGCTGTTTTTTCCAGTAGCCATTCTGGCGTTTTGGTGCTGTTGCAGTAAAGGGGATTGTGTTCAAGGGCATAGCAAAATGCCCGCTCAATTCCGTATGTTGGGGCCAGAAGCGGAAAAAGGGCGAAGACAGATTGCTTAATGGCTTCAAGCCACCAGGCCTGCAGGCCAAGGTGGTGATCTTGTGCTACGCACAAACGCCACTCTTCTTCAAAGGCTGGTAGTTCGGTGTCCCAAAAGGGAAGTGCAAAGTCTCCGCCGGGATGAGGGCTAGAAAGGTGATTTCGACAGTGGCCAATCTCATGCGCCAGTTCAAGAGCTTCATCCGGCGTCAGTTTGGTGAAGTTAGGGGCATTAAGTGCAATACTCGCGCTCCGCTGGTTATCGTCGAGACGGAGATCGGCGTAGTTATCACTATCTGCTATAATATCGACACATGTGTGATTAATCTCGATGATTGCGCTGTCTTGTGTACAGCTTATGCAGTCAATATTAAGCGCTTGGCACACGGCCTCAACCGATGTCACTTTCTGTAGTGTGGCCTCAAGATATTCGGCACGCATATAGTGCGGATGTTCTGGTAAAAACTGCAGATCGTCCCAGCAAATTTTTTGGGCAATATGGTGAGTGATGTCGACAATATCTTTTGCCAGCAACGGTCTGTCTACGGCACAACCACAAATGCTTAACGCCTGTTCGGTGCTAGCATAGATTTTATCAAATTTTTTATTTTTCGCTTTAGACCTTGGTTCGGTCAGTACATGTTCGTATTGCTTTAATAAGCGACTGTCCTTGACGTTGGCAATTATATATAGCCATGATAGCCTCTGCGGAAGAGAAATTTCTTGGGCCACGGAAAATAAACGCTCTGCAGAAACAGTATCATCGAATAGTAAAAAGAGATTATTTTTTGTAAGCATTTTTATTCCGTGGCTAATTATGGGGGGGGTGAATGGATTATTATCTTAACTATTTTTTTTGTCAAGGGGAGGTTCTAAAATCAGCTCTCTTCTATTAAAATAGATGCTATAAAATTTTTTATAGTCTTTAGAGCCTATTTTTGTAAATATTTCTCACATAAATTAAATTATATCGGTTGGTTTGTGGTTTTATTTTCTTAGTGTTTATTGATTACATTTAAAATCATCACCAAGCTAATGATAGTATGATGAAGTTATTATGTCGGCTGCTTTTTTTTGATTGTTAAAGTGTTTCTTTTTTTGCTTTGCGGTTTTTATTTATCAAATATTTGGTCAAATATTCAAAGCGTTGATCATGTTATAAAATCACTCTTTTTTCAGAGTGCACCTGATGGCTAATGTTGACGTAAAATGCCCTTTTTGTGAGCAGACCGAATCCGTTAAAAAACATGGGCAGGGTAAAACCGGGCATCAGCGCTATCGCTGCCAGTTATGCCGCCGTATTTTCCAGCTCGACTATGCCTATCGTGCCTGTCAGCCCGGAATGAAAGAACAGATTGTCGCTCTTGCAATGAACAATGGGGGCAGGTCAAGCCACAAATAGACAATAGCATTGAGCCCCTACAATCTTTGTCAAGGCAGTTTTAAAGTGTCACCTCTTTCTGCAAGATAGAACTGACACCTTTCTGAATAATAGGCGGATTTAACTCTGACCGATTCTCACCAAGAAATGAGAAAGCAACTATAATGCTTTAAAATGGTTGACCTTCAAGCACAATAATATGTAAAATAAACTATTTATCATGCAGTTACAGAATCATGATTTTGTGGTTTCATTCCGTAAAAAGGAACAAGTCGAGTCTTACCATTTATTAAACTGTAAGATGAGCTGTTTTTTTATGGTGAAAGAAAACACTGCATATTTTAGTTTTTCGGATGAGCCTAGGCAAATATATAAATTTGAACTCACAGATAGAGGCTTTTTCAGTAGAGATGATCTAAATGACTTGATTGCACGTTGCCACCCCAAAAAAACCTTTATGATGAAACATGGTAGGATAGTTGGAGAGATTATTGTTGCCCTTATTTTTATTTTCGGAATTTGGCTAACTTATGAGTGCGGGGAGGGTTATAATAGAGGGAATGAATATAAATGGTATAGGAGTGAACAGGAAATAACAGAATAACTTCCTGTTATAAAATAATTAGTTCAAGCAGAATTTAGTGTTTTTTATTAATCCAGTCAATTGCACCGGGAGTACGAATCCAGGGTTTTATATTGTTATTCACATAATCAATGGCTTCATCCATTTCACCTAACGTGATATATCCACTGTTAGACTTAGGCTGCAATCTGCACTTCGATAACAAGCTGGGGATGTGTCTATTAGAATCAATCGCAACCTTAGCGATATCATCTGCATCCGGGGATGACTGCCTGTAGGCGAGGAGGACGCGTGTATACTGAAGATACGGACGCATATCTTCTGAATAATCATCCAGTAGTAAGGCCAGCTCGTCCACCATTTCCAGTTCAAGGTAATAACCCGCTAATAAATGACGAATCCCCTGGTTATCATTCGGGTTGAGTTGCAGCATTTCGCGGCAGTGAGCCATGGCTGGGTAGAAATTGCCAGACTCCCATAAGGCATCAGCTAAAGCTGCTTTTGCTCTCATATATGGACGAGTTTCGACAAATCCCCAGAAACGTCCAGCGAACTCCTGAAAATCCTCGCCAAGTGCAATGCTGGCTGCGTACAAAGCCGTTTCCAGATTACCGATTTTTGACTCAGGAGGTTCTTCAGATATCTCGCAGTAGAATGAGTATGCATCAGCACAGAGCGGGGATTTCTTGATAGCCTTTCGGATAAGTTTCAGCACGGCTTCCAGGTCATCCGTTTCCCAGGCATCGAACATACATTCTTGTGCAGCGGCAAGATCCTGCTGTAACTGCTCATGGCTGACGGCATTTTTATATAAATCAACGCGCTTCTTAGTCGGGAATTTAATCATCTCAAGTATCCTTTTGGGTGCTCACCGTTACCCGGTACTTTGCAGCACTGACGGTCGATTCTACCGCTTTGAACTTGCCACAAACAAGCTCGGATCTGCCAGAACAGGATTGATAGCCCGGAGCTGTTCCTGGACGCGCACCTGAGCCTTACAGCTGGGCGATTTTTTGCTTCGTTCCCGTTTGCCTTCGCTTTCCCGCTCATCCTGTTTTACCTGAGCCAGTCTGAGTACCGTCCCGAGCCGTTTGTTATCGACAATCTGCCCCTGGTCGACACAGGCCAGTTTATCGAATGCCTGGCACTCAAGGGACCGATGTCCGTAGTGGAAGGCGAGGGTGCCATCAGGATAATCCAGCACTTTAATTTTCTCACCGGCAAGACGGCTATTTTCTTCCGTTGGGTCCATGAGATAAAGGATCTTATCGTACTGGAAGGTCAGCGATTTCGATACGGTACGGACATCATACCAGGCAAAGATGTCTCTCAACTCACCGGAGCTTTCCTGCACCGGCCGATGCAAATCTTTAGGGAACTTCGCGGGGCGTGAAAAGCGGCGATTAAAGTCAGCGATGAACGTGGAAATCCAGGCATTTGCGGCCTCAATGCCGGTAATACCTTCCAGACGCATTTCTTTGATCAACCGATCCTGAAGAGTCTGATTAGCGCGTTCCACGCGACCTTTAGCTTCAGAACTGTTGGCACAGATGAGCTCAATTGCCAGATCATAAAGCACACGCCCGAACTGAGTTACTGTGGTATTTCGTTTCTCCGGGCCACTGACGCGAAATATCGCATGTTTGTCACTGTATAGTGATACCGGCGATGTATTCCCGGGTTGCCAGCATATAGTCAAAGGCTGTTTCTGATTCACTGAACCGTAAATGCATCAGACGGCCAGTTGCATCATCAACAAAGACCAGCAGGCAGCATTTTGGCGCACGACCTTCAAACCAGTCATGGTGGGAGCCGTCGATCTGGATAAGTTCACCTAGGCAATCACGTCGATTACCCCGTTTGCCCTTCACCAGACTGATGGCTGTAATAAAATTTGCATAAATTTTACTCCCCTTCGTCTTAACTCCCTGCGATGATTATGGTTTAAGCGGATTTCACTTAGGGAAAGACGATGAACATACGTTATCCGGTACGGAAGGCTGACGGACTGGAGTATAAGAACTACGACGAGTTGCTGACCGACATGCGCAAAAACGCCCACGGTTGGTGGTTACTTGGCGTAAATCGTTACTGGCACGGGGGGATTCACGTCGGGATGTCATCGTCTCCGGCCTCGGTGTTGGATCCGGAAACGCCGGAAAAATCGGTGCCGCTCCAGTTCATGATGGACGGTGAGGTGGTGGCATGGCGGGTAAACCGGGATTACGCAAATATCGAGTGTTACCAGGAACGCCCCCTGCGCCAGTCCGGCACCTTTGTGCTGGTCAGGTCAGTGTACAAGCCCGACGAGCAGGATGAATCCTCCTGGCTGACGCTGTACCAGCTTTACATGCACCTCGCGCCATTGTCAGAATTTCAGAAACGCCCGCTTTACCGGGTCACACAGAAAGGCCACGGCGTGCGGATGCGTAAACATTCCCGCCACGATGACAGCCGCGAAATCGTGCCGGATGTCCTTGCCAATAAGTACGGTCACGCCAGAACGTTGATGCAGGGCGAGAGACTTGTCGTGCTACAACAAAAATCATTTCTGCTGGAACAACAGCCGGAACCGTTTGCTCTGGTGCAGCATCTTCAGGACGGTAAACCCGCCGGGGCACTTTTCTGGGTTTCGATACGCCCGGAATTTCTTGAGCCTGACGGGGAATGTTACGTGTGTCTGCCTGGCTGGATGCACAGCGCCCTGAATCACGGCGTGTTTGACGATGTTGTGGTGCCGCCTGTCCCGTTGAAAGTGACGGTGAAAGCAGGGGATCCTGTCGGGTTTCTCGGCGCTCAGGATCTGGCAGACGAAGATAATTACCCGCAGATCATTACCACGGAATACAAAACACATATCGAGCTGCTGAGTCTCGATGACCATGTTCCTGATTTTGTGGCAAACGTGAAGGGAATCAGAACGGGCAAACAGTTCATTAAGCTGAAGCTGAAACGACCGCTTTACCTGCGAAACGGGGAGGGAGAGGAAAGTACCTTTGAGCAGATAAGCGCGATCACCCGTGCCGATGCCGGAAAAATTCATTCGCGCGATGCTACGTATCCGTTTACGGATAAAACCGGGGTCACATACTTTCAGATCCGCCCGCATACGTGGATGCACCAGGACGATGTGGAGCAGCTCAGTCAGCATGATCTAGCTAGGCTAAATTTTCACTGTATTGAAGCTGAGCACACAACCGATTTTACCCGCACGCTGGACGAAAGCTGGTTGATTGAAGCCCTGAAAAGCATCGACTCTCACTTTGATGGTGAAAAAGGGCCGCAAAGTTCACAGGCAAAAATGTTTTATGACAGCCTGATCCGTAATGCAGAAAATAGAAAGCCGATCGGCTCTTACCCGGATAAGTCACAGGACGCACACCTGTTCGGCGCGCTGCATACAAACCAGATGAATATTCCGGAATATGCGCGCCGTCTGGTTGTGAAGCACGACAGCGACTGGCACAGTACCCGCGATGATACACGCTGGTCATCGGTATTTAAGGTTAGGGATGAAAGTCCCGTTGTGAAGATGGCCTACGGGGGATTTCTGGATGCAACGCGCTGGATGGATAAGGTGCCGCCGTTCTCCAGTCAGCGGTCAGTATGGCATTTTCATCCACTTGAATTCTTGGAGGCGATTAACCCAAAAGGAAATTGTGCATGTGGCAGAGATATCACTTTAGATGAATTGTGTGATATTGCACCAAAAGCCGATAAAGACGTTTTGGCTCAGTATTTACCAGCATTTAATGATGGCTTCCACGAATTTGGCATTATTTCTTGTAGAGGCAAAGCTCATTTCCTGGCCCAATGCTGCCATGAGAGCGGCGGATTAACACTTACTAAAGAAATTGGAGGAACTAGAACCAGTTATGCTCCCTGGTATGGACGAGGATTAATTCAATTAACATGGCAAGATGTATATACGAAGTATGGTTCATATGTTGGTGAGGATTTTGAATCAGATGACGCTGCTAGGAATAAAATAGCACAATACCCACATTGTGTAAGGTCTGCCTTTTGGTTTTATTGCCTGAATAAAAATGTATCCAAACATGCTAAGAATGATGACTTTAACATGGTGACAGCACTTATTAATGGCGGATTCAATGGGTATAATGATAGACTTAAGTATTTTAATAGGGCTGTGAGTGTTTTTAAGGCTGAACATCTTAATATTCTTACGAAAGAGGCTTGCTTCTCTTTTGAAGATAGCGAAATATATAATTATCGAGTATATGCCTATAGTTGGGGGCGATACCACGATCCGTTAAGAAATGAAAGCGGTACCGGTAAGGATAAGTTGGAGGCGCTGAAAGCCTACAGAAGGGCGGTAACACTCTATGAACGGCGTGGAAATACAGGGAAAGTGACTGATATAAAAAATAAAATCAACGCGCTTGGTTAACAGGGAAGAGGGTAACCCATTCTTTCATATATTTATTTACATTAGGATGAATGATGAAAAAGGTGGTTTTGTTTTTAGTTATTGTATCGTTCTCTACTGTGGCTGGTATTACTGACATCACAACAAAACCAGTAGCATTAGCAGCGTTAAAAAAAAGCAGTGCTCAATATATTGATATTTGTAAAGCGGTCGATGATTCCTGTAAAGGCGGGACTTCTATATGGAAAGAAAAGAATTCGGATAACATCTTTTATTTAACAAAGTCACATCTTCAGTTAATGAAGCTGAAAAAAGATGGGGATGTGTATTCTAAAATGGTTTCGTGGGATTTCAGTAAAGAAAGTAAAAATGAGGATGCTCCTGATGATGAGCTTATCAAAAATGATGTATATATATATCCAGCTTTATATCCTTTGAGTAAAGTTAAAACGGCCGTTGCGTTAGTATCTAAATGGTCAACAACTTATTCCGGAGGTGGGCGCGAGGAAGAATACGCAAAATTCATGATGATTAATGATGATGGTACATATCAACCAGCCTTTAAAAACATTCCATTTTCATCAAGAGAAATGATAAAGGCTTGCTTTACCGAGGATGATTATGCAAAACAATCACATTGTCACGATGAGAGTTGGAGCATCTTAAGCCTTAAAATCACCGATGACTCGAAGGATTATTACTTATGGAAATTCATAACAAAATCATATGATTGGCCTGCATTTAAAGACAAGGCATCGATTCAAGTAAGTATTAACGAGAGCGTTGCATATCCATTCCAATCACAGCCACAACATAACAAATAAACACCCATCCTTATTTGATGCACATGTGCCTCATTAAGGCTGATAGGGTTTTATTGCATTCAGATAACCGCGAGTGGCTTCAAAATAGGTGAAAGTGGACTCTGAACTGACGAACAGAAGGTGCATCAACCGGCTGATTGCATCATCGACATAAACGAGCAGTGTGCAGGCCGGGCCACGATCCTCGAACCAGCGATGTTCACTGCCATCAATCTGAATCCGCTCACTATTTTTAAGGCTTCAAAGTATTACAAGAAAAGAAACAAAAAGGATGAGTTTCTTAACTGGTATCTAAATAAAGATTACGAAGCCAATGAAAACGTGATGGCATTATTATGCCATGCGAAAAATTTCGGCTGGGATAAGTCACAACGTGATGTTATGAGTAAAATCTACTTTATCACTATGTTACTTTCCTTTTTGATACTTCTTGCATATGGTTTGTGGTCTAAATCTTCACTGGAAGATTTTTTATTTTATATTGTTTTCACGCTTCCTTTCTTTAGACATGTGATAATGTTATACGTTGAAAACAACAAATCAATCAATCGAATTATTCGCGTCAAAGATTTTATTGAGAAAAAAATACAGAGCATAAAGATAAGTGGCATGATAAACGATGATATCTTATCTCATGAATTAAGAGCGATTCAGGATGAGGTTTATGCCCATAGATCGACCTCTAATCCTGTTCCCAATTGTCTCCACAGATTCATGCGAAAGAATAATGAGGCGATTTATGATGATTATTTTGAAGAGAACTTAAAAATCTTACCACAGTAGAGATGTTCGTATACCAGAAAAGTTGAAATGGCCGCTGAGGAAATATCTTCCACAGCGGCTTTTTTGGTTTAAAGTTGTTGAGTGAGTAAATTCATATTGAAATGAAAAACTCTTCTTCATTTCTTTTTTTATAATCATCATCCCATATGAGTTTTATCCGGTATTTGGTTTTACTACCGAAACTTAGCCCCGCAATGATCTCAATTCCGTGTTGCGGATGCAGTATCTCATATGGGAATTTTTCTTCTACATCAGATATTACAAGGTATTCATCACCATCATTGTCAGGGAAATGAATTTCTATATTCCTAGCTTCAACTTTGCCTCTGTTAAATACTTTTAACCTGTAATTATTTCTGGCTATTTTTACCAAGCGAGCACCAAGCTCAGCCTTCATATCATTGATGGCTGACTTTGTTTCTTTTTCCAGAAGCAACTTACGTAACCTATCTTGCTCATCTTTGATAACCTTTTGTTCTCTTTCATTTTTCCTTGATCTAATCTCGGATGATATGATGGTGTAGATTGATACTGCAAGCGCACCTAAAGCGATGACGTCACTTGTCGTCATTATTTTATCCTTATATTTTTACTTCCCTTAAATGCTTTCTTCAGTATGTCGTTAAACTGCTTCTGTATATCCTTCGACAACTCTTCTTTTACTTCATTAACATGCGCATCAATACTTACGCCATTCTCTTGGATTAACTCATCGTTAGTGAATTCTTTTCCGCATCCTACGCATTTGACGTCCTCCAACTCTTCGGTATGCTCCATTTCTGACCCTCCGCATACAGGGCATAATAGAGTAATTTTTCTATTGTATTTCTCAGGATTCAATTTCATATATTTCCACCTTTCTTATTTGCCATTTTTAGGAATGCTATGGACTTAAAAATTGGGGGGTACTTAATTTATCCTTACTTATCATAACACTGAAGCTATTACCTTGTACCGAAGATTTCCTCAGAACGTGACTGTAATGTCTTCAACGCATCGAGCATATCGTCGCCGTTAAGTGAACGTTGGGATTTATTCTCAGTTGGTTTTCTTTTCCGCCGCCAGGGGCCATCTCCGGCAGGGAGAGCCTGAGATGTCAAAGCTCAGTGAAAATGTCTAATCACTGGCTCATTAGAAATGTCCATATGTTGAAAAGGCTGCTGCGAAAATCCCTCCCGCAGCGGCCTATTTAGCATAACGTCATTATGCGAACCTACTTATTCTGGAATATATCTGCTGTGATAGTAAGAGCAGAACAGTAATGAGGGTTCTTGGTTATAAAACCAACTGGCGTGTTTTCAGAAGTTTGCACTCCATCACACTGCTAAAGGTCAAAAAACAAAGCAGAGCAGGGAGCTAGCGTTTCAGACTGGCTCGGAACTCTTCAGGGTTAGCCAGTACGGGGTTGATGGCCCTGAGTTGTTCCTGAACCCGGGCCTGAGCCCGCCTTTTGGGCATTTTCGTGCTTCGGTCCCGTTTCTCGTTCCTCTCAGGTTCATCCATCTTATCCTGAGCCTGTTTCAGTACGGCGCCGAGCCGCTTGTTATCAACACATTCCCGTTAGGCAAATTTTCGTTTTATTTAATTTATTACTTTTTACCGAAAATTTCCTCAGAACGTGATTGTAGTGTTTTCAGGGCTTCAAGCATGTCTTCACCATCCAGTGAGCGCTGAGATTTTTTCTCTATTGGTTTTTTGCGCCTACGGGATGGGCCATTACCACAGGGAATGGCCTGTGAGCGGTTATTGTCGCGTTTGTCCTGCACTAGTTTGATGAACTCCAGAGTCCGGCCAAGCCGCTTGTTGTCAACAATGGCCCCCTGATCAATTTCAGAAAGTCGGTCGAAGGTAGAGTAGGGAAGTGCGGCCCCATTAAGACGCAGCTCTTTTTGTCCGTTCGGGTAGTGCCAGACTTCGATATATTTACCGATGGCTTTACGGCTTAGTTCATTGTCTTCAATCATATACAGTACTTTGTCATACTGAACTGTCAGTGATTTTGATACGCGACGAGGCTCACGCCACGTAAAAATGGCGCCAAGGTCATCGTCTGCCTCAAGTGGCCGATGTACATCAAAGTCATGCCTGGGCGCTTTAGCGAAGCGTTGGTTGTAGTCAGCCATAAACTCATCAGCAAAGGCATTTTGGATCAGTTCACCGCAGCAGGCACGGCGGTGGCGCGGCTGTTGAATTTTTGGTGCGCGTTGTTTACGGGGGATCCAGAGCCCAGATTTGACCATGAGTGACCGGACAGTTTCTTTGCTCAGATGGACACCATGCAGCTCAGCGAGCTTTTCACAGGCCAACGTTGGCCCAAAGTCAACATAGCGTTCACGGATGATATTGAGCGCATACTGTGCCAGGCCTTGTGGTAGCTGATTATTGCTGGGCTTACCGCGACGACGATTAGCCATACCAAGCGGACCTTGTTCACGATAACGTGAAAGAAGACGCCGACACTGGCGATCTGAAATGCCCAGGCGCTGTGCGGCCATCTGCGTTGTCAGACGCCGGTCGATAACATCCTGGATAATCTTGAGTCGGTTAACTTCATCCAAAGTGAAAAATTCCGCTGCGAGAGCCGCCATGGTAATCCTTACTTGATTATACACGCCGGACATCTTAACTTAGCCCTGAGCGGACATTACAACTTTGCTACTACAACATTAGTGCGCATAATCTATCTTATGTTAAATCATGTTGATTGTTAATTTACTTCATGAACCTAGACGGTTTGCATAAAATCATAGGGTTAAGTTCCCCCTTCATCTTTCATTTGCTGGCATTATGTTTAAGAGCTATTTTCTTCATATCCACGAACTTCTCTGAGGATGTCTCAGATGTATGTACTCGACCAGTTGAGCGTTGCTCCAAACCGGCGACTTTGGACATTAGTTGACAGCACTACTAACTTACCGCTTCTGTTTCCACTTCTCTTTCTCATTGATCGCTTATCTTTACGTTCAGAATCCACGCAGTCATCGACGCTACAGGCTCTAAAATTTTTTTATGAGTACTGGCATCAAAAACATGATGTAAGTTTCTGTTTGAGCTTCCATCTGTCTGGATACAATCCATCGATTGCAATTAGTGAGCTTGACGCATTTCTTCATTATCTTGAATCAGGAAAGCTTGTGTTGCCTAGACTCGGATACGCAGTAATTAGTAAGCACAATACGAAGATTAATCATGTACATGCAGTCTGCCGTTTTATTAACTATCTGATCAATACTTACATTTCCCCTCGTTATATGGATGGCACCCCAAAAGAGCTTTCACGTTATGCTTTACAATTATCCAGGCGTTTGTCTGCCTATCGTTCTGATTTTCGACCCTGCAAGCAAAAGCATTCACACAAACATTTTAATAGTCTTACAGCAGACATGGTCAAAAAAATTTATGAGATTATTAGACCAGAATCGCCTTCCAAGCCAAATCCTATTAATCCCTTCCCTGCTGGAGAAATTCAATTCAGAAATTATTTGATCTGTCGTCTTCTTTTGAATTATGGATTGCGTGTAAGTGAATTGCTTCTGTTAGAAAAACACTCAATCAAACCTAACATCCAAGGCGGGCAATTCAGTATGATAGTGACGTCTGTAGATGATGATGTCAGAGATCCAAGAAAGCGATTGCCGTCATTAAAAAATTCATGGGCGCATCGAGTTTTAGCGTTCACGCAACATAAATGTTACATGATGGTATTGCGAGTGTTAACATTTGGCGAACCTTACGCCAGGGTTCCTTATGCAGTGCACATAAGTCATCGTTTAAGTAAGCATACCACCTTGAACATTTTGTTATTAATCCCCTTTTTCCGCAGCAATGATAGTTTTGGCTGCTGCCCATGCAGACATGGCCGGAGGGAACTCGCGAATCTCTTTATCCATTGTCTGACTAACGGATATCGCCCCATCAATCAACATCAGAATGACAAAAGCGACTCTCTCAGATTTTATTGGGCTAAAATAACCTAGTAAAATCTCCTGTATCAGCCGATATAGACCGCTCTTAAAATCAAAGGTTATGCTCTTCAAGGCTGGCATTGTATTTCCGAGTTCAACAACTGCCCGACTGAACATACAACCATGAAAATTTTCTCTGGCAAACCAATCTTGATAAAAATTAAATATTGTGAATAGTTTGTCTTTTGCTGTTTCACTTTCCGCAATTAAAGATTTTAGTTCCAGAATGAACGTCTTATGCTTCTCTTCGAGAACAGCCTTAATCAGTGCCTCTTTATCTTCAAAATAACGATAAAAAGTCATTTTTGAGATGCCAGCCGCTTCTGCGATACGATCGATACTAGGATTAAGGAAACCTTCCCGATTAAAAAACTGAGAAGATAAATAAATAATTTCATGATATTTTGGTTTCATTACTGCATATCCGCACGGTTACTGTGATTATTGCGATGTTTTTAGTATATAGGAAAACAGGTTACCTATGCCAATTTACAGGCAAACCGAGGGCTAGGACTACCCGTAGTGCTCCTACTTGCTACACCCCCTGCAGGATGCAGATAGAATAAGAATGGTAATGACTCTCCCCGTCTCGGCTCCTTCTGCAGCCATGAAATCATACTCAATGAACTGATCACTCGCACGTTTACACTATCGTACACATTTATCATTTATAGCATTTTATTTGCAGGTTACACAAATTTAAACATCTTAATTATCAATACAGATCAATAGCTTAGCAACTGAAATAACAAATAAATGTAAATTTACGCACATATACCAAGCAGTCTATAACAAGAGATGTTATGTTTTTATACCAACATCAGTGGCAGGTAAAAACATGCATTAGGGCATGATTACAGCCGAATCTCGGGTTAAAGAACAAGCCCGCATACCATAGACATTGAAAAATGAGAGAGGTGTAAGAAAACAGCCCTATTCACTATCGACGCAGTCCATATCTTAATCTTACAAAATCTGTTGAGCATTTTGCTTGTCAGCACTATTACTATGCAAGGAGATATCATGTCGTCAGTTAACTATCTGGTTGTAGAACCGGCAAACCATATTCTGCATTCAGCCTGGATACCATCGTCAAAACCCGAGACTCAGAGAGCAATACTAGCTGCAACATTGGCTAGAGGTAAGTCTGTTATCTACAACGACCTTCGTTGTCTGGAGACCAGTACCATGAAAGATGCATGCCGAAGTATCGGTGCAACAATTATCGAAGAGCCTGGTCGTCTTATTATTTATGGAACCGGTGGTAAAATATCTCCGGAAGAAAAAGTTATCGATGCACTGGGCTCAGGTTTGGTATTCCGGGTGTTGACTGCTCTGACATGCTTTAGCAATAAACCGGCTGTTATTACTGGTGACACCATTCTTAGAACGCGTGTGATGGAACCACTGCTGGATGCCATTAACATACTGGGGGGAAATGTTTCCAGTATCAATATGAATGGTAAAGCCCCCTTTGTTAATTGGGGAGGATATGCAGGAGGTGAATGTGAAATAGCGGGCAATATCAGCTCACAGTTTATCACCGCAATCCTGTTCGCCGCACCGCTGGCTCAACACAGTACTACGCTACGTATCACAGGTGAGATTCTTTCTCTGTCTTATATCCGTCAGACACTTGCAACGCTAAAAACTGCTGGCATTCATTTTTCAAATAATGCGGACCTTTCTGAGATTACGGTATTCCCTGGTGAATATCGTCCTGCTGAATATACGATTACGGGGGACTATACCTCTTGTTCCTATTTAGTGGCTGCTTCAACCTTGTTCCCGTGTGACTTAACACTGAAAAATATAAACAGTCACAGCTTACAGGGTGAACAGGCGATCCTTAATTTTGTTGAGAAAATGGGGCTGCAAGTTATCCGAAACGATGAACAAAACGAATTACGTCTTATTAATAAGACAGGTCGTTTACGTGGTAACTTCGTGTTCGATGTGAGTGACTGCCCAAATATTGTGCCGACATTGGCTGCTCTCGGGAGTTTTGTCGATGGGAATTTCCGTATTACAGGTGGTTCAATTACTCGCCTGCATAAGTCTCCACGTATTAAGGCGATGGTGAGTGAATTAAGCAAGCTGGGGGTAAACATCACTCCCCTGTATAAAAATGACATTTATGATGGGTTTGATATTCAGGGTGCAGCCAACTATAACGGTGATTGTTCACTCTCTAGCTGGGGAGATCATCGCATATTCATGTCACTGTTTGTCGCCTCTTTGCGTTGTAAACAGGCTAATCGCTTGGACGGGTATGAAGACGTTCATTGCTCCTTCCCTGACTTCTTTAAAGAATTCCAGCAATTGGGCGTCAGATTTGAAGAAGAAGTTCCTCAAACAGAAGAAGCCATTTAATTTAGTTCGGGGAGGGACCCCCTTTAGTCGAGAGGAAAATATGAATATGATTGCGCAGATGCATGAGCACGGCTATGTTGTAATTCCGCAGGTAATTGGAAGCGATGAAATCCAAACAATTCGTGACTGTTATAAACATCTCTCCGAAACTTCAGGGTTATCTACGTTGTTGCCTACGGACATTTTGAATCAACCTGCTATTTTCAATGTGTTGTTGAAAGAAAACATGACTTCAGTAATTCGCGAACTCTTTGGGTGTAATTTCTCCCTTTTCCCTAATTTTACTATTCGCGAGAGCGTGTATATTCCCTGGCATAATGACGCCTACTTTCTTCCTCAGGAAGTGATTAACGCAGAGTCTCCCTTACAATTCATGCAATGTGCCATTTACTTACAAGATAATGCTCCTGAATTGGGAGGTGGCATAACGTTAATGCCATCCAGCCATCGACTTGATAAAGATGTCATTGAAAATATGCTGAGAGCCCCACAGGAGTACGAAAAAATTGTTATGAGCAAAGCCGGAGATTTGGTGCTTTGGGATAATCGAATTACACATAGGAGCACCTATCCGGATAAGACACCGGACAGTACTAAACTCGCTTTGCAATGGACTGTCAGCGCTTCTCAAGATCATAACGGCCCTTATCTTGACTACCTTCGAGCACGTGCAGAACGAAGTATGCATGTTTCCGATTACCTCCCAAAAAGCCCTAAACCCTATTTTGCGGATATGCCCAACGTGGTATTCCCTACCTCATTTCATCAGGATTCTCTGTCTCGTATGACGCAGCAAAACATTCACTTTATAGGCTTATAACTTATGACAAGATATATTTCTGAAAGGAACGAAACAGGAGCGGCATGGATTTTACGTCAATTGAAACAGCTCGATGCCTCACACCTTTTTATGGTGCCGGGTAAATTGATCAACGCCTTTATGCGGTGTTACCCACGGGATATCCAGGCCGGGTCTGACGAATTCCCTGTCCCTATCGTGACAGCCTGTGAAACAGGAGCCGCATATATGGCTGAAGGATATGCTCGCGTCTCCAATGCTTTTGGTGTTTGTCTGGTCATCGGTGGCCCCGGGGTCACGAATACCCTCACCGGTATCGCTTCAGCTTATACGGATAATTTTCCAGTTTTACTGCTATCCGGGCAAATTGCGTCCGGGATGGAAATGCGTAACGTTCTTCAGGACAGTACACAATCCGGTATTAATCAAAGGGATATTTTTGCGCCAGTCACCCGGGCTGCTTACGAAGTTAAAGAAGGGCAACCGCTGAGTCTCTTTCTTCGGGAGTCGTTACGGGCATTGAAAGGTGCAGAACGTGGCCCTGTCTATCTTGGGGTGAGTAAAGAAGTCCTCACCACCGTTGACGACTGTCGTGGAGAGATTACCGATAGCGTCAGTGATAGCTGGCAAAGAAAGCCAGTGGATCTTATTAAAATGCGCAGTTCGGCATTTGAAACTTTTCTCGCCAATAATCGGCGCTGCATCATTCTCGCGGGCCTGAGAGGCAAGACACCTGAAACCAGCAGAGCGCTGATAGCTTTTGCCGAAGCTTACGGTTTTCCCGTCGCGACTACGCTGAGCGCAAAGGGGATTTTTCCTGAAGATCATCCGCTTGCACTAGGGGTATATGGTTATTCGGGTCATCCTCGCGCCATTGAAGCCTTAAAGGATGGTGAACTCGATGGCGTTATTTTACTGGGTATGGATATGACACAGTGGAGCACGATGCTCTGGTCACCCGACCTCCAGCCCGTAGGGGGAGTGATTCAAGTTGATATCAACGCAGACTACCTTGGCAAATTCATGGATGTGACTTGCGGTGTTGTCGCTGACAGTAGCGCATTTCTTGATGCGCTGAGCGAACATTACCATCCTATTTTGACAGAGGGTCGCAACGTCCGAGAACCTTGGGTGCAACGGCTTATGACGGCCTCACGCTGCATTCCGATCGGTGACGAAGCCCGCCACCCAGCTTCTTATGTTGGCCTTCTACAGACTCATTTTCCTGACAATGGCATTGTCAGCGTTGACTCTGGCGCACATCGTTCTTTTTTTGGACATTACTGGGTTTCTCGTACTCCTGATGCTTACCTTTCCGCCACAACGCTGGGACCAATGGGATGGAGCATTCCAGCAGGCATCGGGGCAAGTTTTGCCGCTCCCGACCGAAAATGCATGGTTATTACCGGGGACGGGTGCATGTTAATGCAGGGAATGGAGATAGCGACTGCCGCAAAGTATCAGCGAAATGTACTTTTTGTCGTCTTCAATAACGCCTCCTATGCCGCCAGTTATTTCAATAACAAAGAAAACCAGGCGGATCTCACCGACATTCCTGATTACGATTGGTGTCTGTTAGCCAAAAGTTTTGGTATCGAGGCGATTTCTGTTCAATCTCCTGAAGAGTTGGAAGGAATGATTGCGGACATTATGCGCAAGCAGACCCCTTTCTTGATTGAAGTAAAATGCGATAATTATCATGTAACGCCTAATACTGAATATAACCATCGTGTTAAAGCGCATCCACTTGTTTAGAAGGTCTGAGGAAATGACTTCTCGATTAATTATAATCAACTCCTGTGTTATTCTTGTTCTTGGTTTATTCTCTATTGACCTGTATAACCCAGCGCTGCCTACGATTAAGGCTGCTCTCAATATAAGTAACGCACAGGCTCAGAGCCTGGTCGTCTGGTATCTGGGCGGTTTTGCAGTATCACAACTGGTTTATGGTCCTCTTTCTGATAAATACGGTCGGGTCCCGATAATATTATTATCCCTGCTCTTTTCTGCCGTAGGTAACTATTTGACCTCAACGGCTGATAGTTACCAGATGTTATCCCTCTTCCGGTTATTTACCGGGATTGGTGCCGGAGGCTGCCCGGTAATCAGTCGGGCCATTCTCAGTGATACATTTCGGGATAAATCAGAGCTATCAAAATCCCTAGCTGTTTTCTCTATGGCCTCCCAGGTCTCTCCCGCTTTTGCTCCAGTGATTGGCGGATACATCACGGAATATTTACCATGGAAGTATAATTTCATTGCATTGGCGTTGATGATGCTTGCAGGATTCATATTCGTCAAAATGACACTGCCTGAAACCTCGCCAAGAAAAACATTACCTGGCGGGCGAATTGCTGGGTTTAGGATCTTATTCAGTGATTTAAACTTCATGATATATAGCGTGGTCTCAGCCGTATTATTCGCCATTACGATTGGGTATTTTACAGCTAGCCCCTTTGTTTTTCAGACACAATTTCACCTCACTTCTTCACAAAATGGCTATTTGTTCATGATTTATTCTGCCGGAATTGTCATTGGATCCTGGCTGACTAAGCGATGTTTGTCGCGGGCAACGCCGGAGAAAATTTTGATGGCATCGCTGCCCTTGTTGGTAGCTTTCACGCTGCTGGCTTCTTTATCTGTGCACTTTACCAGCGTGCTATCTATCGGATTCATTGTGATTTACAGCTTTGCGGTAGGTCTGGGATGTGGTCTCTCCTCACCTTTACTGCTGGGCATCAGTTTGCACGGCCATGCCGAATTGGCCGGTACAGGAAGCGCGTTGCAAGGGGCACTCAAAATGGCTGGCGCCGCATTGGTGCTGTGGTTTTTTGCTAGCGGGCGGACGGGCACAGCCTCGGGTCTCTTATCTGGCTTATTCTTACTCTCTCTGATTTGCTTTGTTCTAATTGCATTCGCACAATTCTGGACTGCCCAGTCAGTCCATCAGCAATCATCGCCCGACAGAGATTAGCAGGAGCAAAACATGGACCTTGGCATTACAGGACGACAAGCGGTGGTGTGTGCCGCCAGCAGCGGGTTAGGTTTTGCCTGTGCCGCTGCGTTGGTGTCAGAAGGTGTCAATGTGACGATTAACGCAAGGCAAATCGATAGAGTTAATGAAGCCGTGCGCTTGCTGAGGACCATCAACTCAGCGGCACGAATACAAGGCATCGCAGGCGATATTACGTGTCCCGAGGTACAAAATGCCGTACTGACAGCGACACCCACCGTGGATATTCTGGTAACCAATGCGGGGGGACCGCCAGTCGGAGGCAGTAACGATTGGCCCCGTGAAATATGGATGCAGGCGATTGAAACGAATATGCTCACACCCATTGCATTAATTCAGGCGGTAATCGGCGAAATGAGAAACCGTCGCTTTGGGCGTATTGTTAATATTACGTCCGGGAGTGTTAAAGCACCTCGGGGAACATTAAGTTTGTCGAATGGGGCACGTGGGGGTTTAACGGCTTATATTGCCGGCCTTGCCAGAAGTAGTGAGCTTGCCAGTCAAAATGTGACTATCAATAATCTCCTCCCTGGCGCATTTTCTACACCGAGATTAATGCAAACCCTGGCAACTGATGCACAACGATGGGAAAAATCATCAGAGAGTATGGAGATTGAGCGCAAGAAACACATTCCTGCCGGACGCTTTGGTATACCAGATGAATTTGGAGCCTGCTGTGCTTTTCTTTGTAGCATGAATGCTAGCTATATAACCGGGCAAAATATTTTGATTGATGGTGGGGCGTATCCAGGGGTGTTTTGAATGTGACGCCGTCTTAGTAAATCGCCGTGGGTTTACAGATAATCAGGCCCTGGCCGGCAATGGCTGGTTAATCGGTATCCGGTAACCAGATGCCATTCATAACGTCTTTTCCAGCCAGAGTGTGGGGAAAAGCACGTTCGGTCAGAGCTACCCAAGGTAAAAAAGCCGACTCAGGAAACCTGATCCGGCTTTTTTACCTTTATCTGATCGCGTTCAAAAACGATGAGGACGCTGTGACCTGCCCCCCGATCACTAATTCAGCTAACACCCAACTAAGCGGTGCGAAGCATCCACTGCCTTTTCTTTATGCTTTTTCTGCGTCCGGCCGCTTTAGCACTGAACTCATGTGTTCATATGATTGTGCAATGAGCGTTGTAGTATTAACCAGAACATCGCGTCCTGTATCTTCACCTAGCCTACGAACACCAATTCTAAGTCGGTATTCTTCTCCATCATCGGATCCTGCCACTATGACTTTTTCTACTTTTTCTCTTTCGGTCACTAACAGTGGACGAAAGTCTGGTCGGGCCTGAAAATACTCATTGATCACACGAACAATATAAGCTCGTGCATGCTCCTCACCAATTGATTCTTTTTTGGCTTCATATTTTTCTGTTGCTACCGGTGAACACAATACTTCGATTTTTGTGAGGCAAGTGTATGGTTGATTCTGTGCTTGCTCTACAAAGTTAAGAATTATTGCGAACAGACTATTTACGTCTATGAGACGACAATAACTCAGTCCGGTTGGCGCTGATTATTCTGGCCGATTTTGTAATCTGAGCATCATGTACATGGTCCCACAGGAAAATGGCGTGACGCTCAATACTCAACAGGTCAGTTATTACATGACTCAGCGTAAAAAAGGTGTAACCCAGCATATCTCGGCCATGAAGGCCGGTATCTCTGTTCGCTCCGGCCGCAGGATCGAAAAAGATCAGTGGTCAAAAACCGGTAATCGTCACTGGCGGACACGCAAAGATCCGCTTGAGGCTGTCTGGCACAACGAGCTTGTTCCCCTTCTCAAAGAAAGACCAGCTCTGATGCCCACGACCCTGCTCGAAATGCTGCAGGATGGCAGTGGCATACTACTGTTGGGTTCAATCAGGGAGGAAGACTCTCTTATGTTGGCCTCGCGTTCCCGGGCTCGCGAAGTACGTCCGCTCATGGAAGAGGTTGTAGCAGAAAAGATTTGGCGCCAATTAGTGGAACAAGGTCAGACAAATTGGGCGGGATGGCGCGAGCCATGGGCTAAAAGTGGCGGACTTCTTCTGGAATATACGCATATTTTGACCCGTGGGGAACGACTGAAGTCTATCCTCACTGAACAGATAGATCAGCGGCTCCGCGAGTCCAGGGATGAAGAACTGGCGGTTCTCAGTGTTACTGCCCTTGCCGGGGCGGCAGGCGCGGCGGTTGATGTCAGCCGATTGCCGAAGGTTCTTGGCATTGAACAAGGCGCACTTACGCGAGCGTTACGTCGACTCATTGATGAACATCTGGTTTCCACACCAGTGGATGGTCAGCTAAAAGGACTTCATCAACTCCGTTCAAAGACGCTTTTTGAACTCTGTCATACGCATTTATTGCAAACACCGTCACATGCGGCCATTAGTACCGCACTTACTGTCAACGATGGCAGCCTGAGCAGCTTTGTAAGCTATGTTTCTGTTCATATTCCAGATGCAGCAACGTCTCTGATTGAGACACTGGTGACTCGACTTGAAAAAGAACTTTCCCCTGTCGCATTCAACGGTTGTCTCTTCGGTTTGGGACAGGCTCATATCGAAACAACGCTGAGTGACTGGATACCCCAGGCGCGGGTGATTGGCGTGGAGCCAACATTGATTACCCTGGCCGTCATGTTCGTTGTGGCGGGGCAAAATACATCAATAATTCCCTTTCCCGAGCGCCTGCAAAAAGCCATGGGTGAGTTACGGGTACGTTCGGCCACAGATCCGCGACAAGTGTTACTGTCCGCACTTTCCCCGGACACAATAAACGCATTAGTCGTACGCGCTGATACGCCACGCTTATGTACCTTCATGGGTACTTTGGTCGGCATGGATATTCCTGACAGTATCAGGGTGGCGCTAAGCAATTTAAGGCCTGATTTTGATGCGATCAACCTCAGCAACGCCGCAGAGTTACTGGGCGCTGCGCGACTTATCGATCCACAAATTGCCATAGTCTGGGGAGCGGATGATGTTTGTGAACGGTTATTGGCACGCCTCACAGCTGAAATTCCGTGGACGGATAAAATTGAGGTTGAAGCGCCCACCGAAGGTCGTTTGCTGCGTAGTCGCATTTTTCACGTCGCACCTTCTGTCCAGAGCAATGTGCATGAAGAAGTCGTGCAACTTTGTGAGCTATTGCTTGGACTAGATCCTACTGCAGCAGTAGTCGCCGTTGATGCCATTGCTGCCGATAACCTTCCGTCAGGTCTGTCGGAATACGCTGTTGCTACCAAACGCATACATCGAGAAAACCTACCCACCAAGGCTCTGCCAGAATGGAATAAGCGCTGGATTGCCGCAGCGGCAAAACTGGTTGGAACAGAAAGTTACTCCGCTTACCTGCAGCGTGCGTACGCTTTGCTGGAACAGCTTATGCCAGTATTGGAGCGTATTGTAGACTGTGTACTACGGGGCAAGGTACCACCACCAAAAATTCTTGATCGTTTCGGTGAGGTTTTTGAGGGAGCTTGTAACCTGACTTCACCACAGGAAGGTCTTTCAACTGGCGAGGCGCCGGAGCAGCATGTTAAACCGTTACAAAATTTACTACATTCCTGCTCGGCTGATTTGGTCAGACGCTTTAACCAATTACCAGAAGGTTATGGTGCATTCGTCATATGGACAGGGGATCTGCTAAAAAATGTCTGGGAAGCACGCAGCGAACCGTGTTCAATCGTGGGGATTGACCCTGAGCCATTATTGATGCGGTTGGAAAATATCCTTGCCTCTTTGCGGTTGTTAGCCGCCGAGGCTGGTAGCGAATCTTCCCATCCAACAAAGATGTGGATAGCGAAAACCCGCAAGGCTCAGCCTGGAAATGCACTGCGTCTGGCTAAAGTTGAAGCTGAACAGCAGTTGAAAACGCGTTCCGGCAGGTACTTACGCCAAACCGAAGCCAGACTGCAGGCATCCGGCATCGAATTAACGCTTTATACTCGTCCGGATTGGAAGTCCCTCCTGTCCTGGCCAAATGTAGAATTTCTTGCAGTGGTCGATCTGGAAACGCCTGCTGATTGGCTGATCTGGTTCAATGAGCATGCAGCGCAGATTCGTGCTGACGTAGGTGAAAGTCGCCAGATGTGGATTATCCCACGCATCGCTGGATTTGCGATTTCAAAATTAACAGTCGGTGGTATTTTCAGTTTCTTTTCCTCGCCACATAGTGTTGATGATTGGCTTGATACGCTATCCATTCCTCAGCTAGACGATGCCTTGGTGCGTGCAGCACTACCCATTATCGACCTGATCATAGAGCTTGAGGGATTACGTTATTTCAGACTGGGTGGTGACAAGCGCCCTATTCTTGAACAGACCGTGCGACAAGCCGATGAACACAAACTTGAAATGGCTCTACTGGCCTTCGATGCCAGTTCAGCGGGCACCTCTGTTCATAATCTTCTTCGAATGTTGAGCGACGACGTTGCATCTGGAGCTGTCAATCTTGCTCGAGATGTCGCAGCACTTACACATGGCAGGTTAGCTCCCGGCGCTGAGATACTGGTGAACATTCAAAACGCATTACTGGCGCAAGATATTGCCAATGCAATATCTAATGAATGAAACTGTCTTCTCAGTAGAGCCCAATGATTCAACAGACACTGTCTGTTGAATCATTTATGCCAGGGCAGCCGGCTGATTACTTAATAAATATCGTTGTCAGCAGTTAAATGGCAGTTCCTCTTCTCGTAAAACTACTGGCGCCTTGTCTGCCCGGTACTGGAGCCAAGTTTTCAGGTCTATTTGCGTGCCATTACTGTAAGCATACTGACCGCAGATGCGGCCATTTGAAAAAATTGATATTATTATTCTTTTGAACATCCAGTTACAGTTTCATATTCTCAATAGTTTCTCACCCGCTCAGTAAGGATTGTTAATTTCAATTCTTCAGCATGTATATGTATGGCCTGAATTTTCATTGGTTGGATTTTAAATGATTCATTTTTCACCTCAAATTCATCACCAGTAATTGTATCATTAAAAACCGCCAGAGCATCATTGATTAATTTTTCATTCAAATTTTCATATTTAGAAATAACAAACCCTATTAATAGTTCTAACTGGGTTTTCTTACCAACTATAGAGTTCACAGAGATTTCACTTCTAGCATCAATATCCATCTCTGCCCAATACTTGCATGAGAGATCTTCAAGCGTCTCAATTTTTTTATTATTTCTTCAACTCGTTTGGAAAAATCTTGCTCTCTAATTGTATATCTAGTTCTCCACCAGTTTGTTACAATAACAACGAGTGCACCAAACAACGCAGATGTGATAGCTGTTATAAAATTAATCATTTCTTCCACCGGCCTTATTTATATATATCCAAACCTGATGAACAACCGATGGGATTTTAGGTAATATAACGTTCAATCTACCCTCTAATTCTGATGCACTAAAACCACGTCTGACCAAGCCTCCAAAAACCTCCTCAAGGAAAGATGATGCTAATCCAAATTTTCCCGTAAGATCAATGGTTACCAACTTGTATTTATTTAAAGCTGGGATAACATGATTTTCGCGAAAAGCTTCTGCACTAAAAGGAGAATCCGTTTCATACCGTCCGAAAGGTTGTTCTGAAAAATCTTTACTCATAATTATTTCAAAGCTATCGTTCAATAAAATTTGTTTATCAAGATATTCTTTGGTTAATGTAATATTGGTTCCTAGGGTTTTTGATTTCACTAATTTTAATTCTGAATGCTCAGGTACAGAACATTCTTTAAGAAATCCATACCCACTACTTATTATTACATTGTTGAATGTATTAATCCTAACCTGTCTCATTAGATCTTGAAGACCAATCCCTCTACCATTTTTACTATATTTCCCACTCGCTGCCTTTTCTACTAATTTATCGTCCGTTAAATTAGTAGAGGATATTTTATTCAGGATTGTTACTGGTATTGATGCGCCATGGTCAATGATAGTTATTATAAGATTATATTCATCATAGCGTATCAAGGCTTCACAAAAGTTTTTGTTGAATACCTTAAAATTCTCAGGGTAGGCATGATCGCATATATTGGCCACAATTTCAGATATCGAACTGTAAAAGTTAAATTTAAGTTCATCTTTGTTTTCAAAGAATTCTGAAGGTATTGTTTCAATAATTAAATTTACAGGATCATTATTATTCATCGTTTCAAATTCTAATGTAATCTCTTCCATGTTACCTCAGATTATAATTTAAATTAAAAGAACAAAACTCTGATATTAATTAACCGCTATTCAACGCTATCGCCACCAGAGACATCAGTTATGATTAAAAATTGGGGAACCCTAATGTTACCTAAATTCATGAGTTGTTCAAGAAGACAACTAGAAAATCTCTAAAGTTAAGTGTGAATTTACCCACGAGTAGTGGACTACGCTGTTAAGCGAGTAAAACTGTTACAAAGTCCTCCGGACTGACGCCGCCGAGATGACTGTGGCGCCGCGACCGGTTGTAGAACACTTCAATGTAATCGAAGACGTCGGTCCGGGCAGATCCCGAGTTTTATAGATGCGTTTTTTTCAGCGAGCTAAAGAACGATTCGACCACCGTGTTATCCCGGCAGTTGCCACGCGGGCTCATGCTCGGCGCCAGTGACCTGTTCCCGTTGATTAATGCACAGCGATGTTAGTAATGTCTTCATCAGTCACATGAAGACATCCCCATGAAGAAGCGATTTTCCGACCAACAGATCATCAGTATTCTTCGCGAGGCAGAGTTTGAATTTACGGCCGCCTAAGAAAACGATGCAGGTCACCTTTCAGACCCACTCGAGCGCCGTGATAATTGATTGTCCTTCAGTACCAACCTCCACAAACAAAGCGTGCTCGTAGCCAAGCTGCTGCTTATAACCTTGAAGTTTCAGTAGATCGATTCGTCTATCGACGCGACTCGTTGATTTTTTGAACTCTAAGACCAGATGATTCTGTTGTGTACCCACTTTTTTAGAACTTGGCCTGATAGTGTTGTAATCGGTGTTCCTCCGGTGTCAGTTTTTTCAGTGATTCATGTGGACGTTCAACGTTATTTTCTGAAAGCCACCGCTTTGGGATTTCCCGTACTTCGTTCAGCGTCCTGACTGCGTGCATTTCAGCCCACTCAGCCTGAGTAAGAGAAACAAATTCCGAGCCGTTATCCATGCGAAGCATCGTAGGAATATCCTCGGTTTGTTGCGTTCCTTTCGAGCATACGAAGCACTCGCTGAGACGGCAGGTTCAGGACTATTTCAATCGATATAGCCTCGCGATTAAAATCATTGACGATACTGAGCGTGCAAAAGCAGCGACCGTAAATTCCCTTGCGCATCTCATCGGTGAGCATTAACGCCTTTCTAGGCCTGATTGATTCGTTTTGTTTTCAGGTTCTGTTAGTTGGTTTTAAACTGACAATGTGCCGCTCCTTGACTGTTTGCTTACGCGGCCTGCAAACGCAGGCGGTTCAAAGCAAGCAAGTTAACGAACTAGATCTATATCCTTAGCGTATACGAAGCCTTCGGTAGTGGTGATTGGTACGTTGAACGGGCTGCAAAAAACGTCGTATTTGCCAATATTGTTTTCAGCCCGATAAGAACAATCGAGCGCCAAGATTACCTTCTTTTCGCGTAGCTCTGGGATTTCTCGGCATTTGTCTGCAATAATATTCGTGATGTTGAAAACGAATTTGTACATATCAAATCCGAGTTCATATACCCTTCCGTCAAGCCTTAGACTGGGCTTTTGGCAGAACATTTCGAGGTCTTTCATGAGATTTGCGGCGTAGTCGAAGATCTCAGCGATATCACTCATTTCCCTCTGTACGAATCGCAATTTGGATTTGTAATTTTTGTTTTTTTTGTCAGGTATCGTGTTATCGATAAATGATTTCACGCTTTTTGCGAGCACTTCTAGTGGTATTAGAAGGTGTTGCGAATGGCTAACGAGAACATTTTCCTCGATTTTGACATGGAGACGAATTTCGTCAACGTCCCCGACATGGTGAAAATAATTCCTGATAAGCCTGAGTACTTTGAATTCTGGAGCAGTTTTGATGCTGCAGTTGAATAACTCATGCAGCTTATCAGCCGTAGAGTGGAGATTATTCAGGTAGGTAAACAGCGTATTGATATCCCGCTCTTCAGAATGCCTGATGTCCAACAGCTCGCGCTGGCTGTGAAAATATCGATCAATAAACGTGTACTTATCCATGTGGCTAGGCTCCACTCCCCGGCTGATTTCATATTTTATACTGAGGCTCAAGATAGTTCGAACTCATGCTCACTCACTCTGCGCAAGTCTAGGGATAGGCTATCTGCAGCGGATTCGAGTATCGCTGAAGGCCACTCGCTTCCGAGTGGCCTTGTAACTTTTACCATGATATCTGAACTGGTATTTCTACACGATAGGTTGATGAACTTATGCACCAGCCTTATGCTTCGTCCAGATACCTTTGTTGCACCCTGAACGCCGTGTTAACGAGTGGATGATCGAGTTGGAAATGCGGGCGTTAGTCTTACCCTCTTTCCTGTCGTCGTCGTCATCACTTTCCTCTTCGTATTCGTCGTCTACTTCGCCCACACCACCGCAGTGGGGGCAGACTGACGTTTCAATTGTACCATCACCATAGCAGGTGTGGCATTGTGCAAAGGGTTTGTCCTCTTCCGGCTGTAACCCGATCCATCGCACTCCGGGCAGGTAACTTCGAACAGTGTCGTATTCGTCGTCTACTTCGCCCACACCACCGCAGTGGGGGCAGACTGACGTTTCAATTGTACCATCACCATAGCAGGTGTGGCATTGTGCAAAGGGTTTGTCCTCTTCCGGCTGTAACCCGATCCATCGCACTCCGGGCAGGTAACTTCGAACAGTGCGTCTTGGCCATAGCATATTGGGCAAGTTTGAATTGTCATTCTATCTTCCTCTGTTTTTGGGATACACAAATGAGCCCGGCCAGTGGCTGACCAGGTGTAGAATTAGTACGACTTAGTAAAATCGTGCTTGAAGGGATTTAATTTTGGAGGTTGTTGCCAACTCACAGCGCCAGATTTCAGTGTCTGGGAAGGCAGAAATTTTATTGCGTAGCGCGTGCAGGCGCTCATTTTCGGGATCAACACCGTGCAGCGGCAAAAAATCCGGGGTCAGAATGCAGAGTGCGCAAGCCGCAAAGCCTTCCATACGCTTTCAGCGGCCTCTAGCTGTACGGACACCAAATTACGCGTCAGTCGTTACACTTCCGCCGGGTCATTACTGTTACGAATGGCCTCTCCCACGATGGTGTTGTAATTTCGATAGAGATCTGTTTCGGAATCACCGTGCGAAAATACTGGCCCCTTAATCCGACGTCGTCGATATTGTTCAAAGGTTAGCTCACTCACCTCTAACGCCTGCTGCTTATCAATCCGAGGCGCATCAGCCTAAAAGAAAAGAGAATGTGCAAGCTGAAGGCCGGCGTATATCTCGCCAAGCTGGTGCATACCCGACAGCGCCATGATGCCCCGGCAGGTAAAGAACGAAGGTTGGCCGTAAGGCTGTTATCCTCCACCAGAAGGTGCAAAGCGATAGCACGGTAAACATATTTTTGCTCAGGATTCTCGCGCCCAATCAGATGAATAAACACATGATGGAATTCCTCAACCAAGCGACCTTCACCTTTGGCCTGTGCCATTTCGTGGTAGTTTGCAGCATACTTGTCTTCTGCAATCGCCAGGGGCTGCACTAGCTCGATGAGGTACAGACACTGAGTCAGGAGATTATCCGGAACCCGGAAGTGTGCTTTCGGTGCATTGTGTTTGATAAACTCAGACAAGCTGTCAGCCATAGCCTTACGGCGCTCAACTACCTGCCCAAAAGGCAAACCTTCATCGACAACAAGTGCAAGTGCCGGGATATCATTTAGCTTTTTGACACCCAGCATGGCAGTCAACAAATCCGTTTCACCCAACTGTTGCCCTTGGGCATGGTACGCCTCATGGAAGGCTTGCCGGAATGCGTTGATATCGGCAACACAGCTAAATTTTTTGAGGGTTGATTTAATGCGACCGTTGGCCGCGCGAGCAAGTATACGGTCGACGATCTAGGACGCGAGAGAAGATGATGTGTTCATATTGTTTCCTCAAGTAGACAAAGACCTGACACATAAAAGTGCCATGTGATGGACCCGGAGTCGTCTGACCCCCTTGAGGTTGGGTAGTAGTCTTACCCTTTCAATCTATCGCGCTTGCCCGGTGATGCCAATACACCCTACCCCAGTGACGCTATAACGCATTTTACAACTTTTTGTTACGTCGGGAAAAGGTCCATGAACTGAAGCAGAGTAAGCTGTCAGGAAATATTCATAAGAGGCGCATTTCCTGTTAGTTCATGAAGTGCTCTTAAAGTGATTTCAACTTTCTGTTAAAAATATCTTTTATAGTATAGAGATATGTACCCTGTGGTTTATGAACTGAATTCTCACACAACATAAGTTAAATCACATCAAATATTACGATTAAAATCAATCAACTAAGTGTTGGTTTCGTAATCTATCAGCAATTTCCCACATGTTCAACTTCCCTTCTATGCCGAAAGTTGAACGAGTTATTCCAGGTTTTCAGGTTTTGTCATGGACGTTGGTTTGTCATTGGGGAAGAGATCATTCTCCTGGCTCACGTTTAAATTCAGGCTTCCAGGGTAGCGTCGTCCGAGCCTTCTGTAACCACAGATTCGCGCATTCTTCATCACCCAGATAATGCATTACAGCTATCTGGTTGATATAGAGTGGTGACCACGCATGAACAGACAACCATTCTTCATTTTCTCGTGAGAAAGCCAATAAAGACGCTGTATCCGGTGAGTTCTGAAAGCGATAAAGTCGTAGCAAGGATAAATCCTGTTTGTAACGTAAGCTAAGAACCAGAGGTACATTCAGAGTTGCAATGAGCTCCGGATTTTCAATTTCTCCCGTTTCAAACCGATCCAGTACCTGTCCGCTGCGATATGCCTGAAAGGAGATGACCGTGCCAGCCAGCATCAGGGGGAGGATAAAAAAACGTCCGGCGAATGAAGCAAAGCCCCTCTTTATCTTTTGAGGGCAATACTCTTCATCCGCCATTCTTATCAGCAGCAACAAGACTATCCAATGTGGAACAGAATAGTACAACGGGTATTCCAGCTGCGTATGTATAAGCACAGGCAACATTGCCATCAACGCACCTGCCTGCAAAACAGTCCGGACTTTCCACCACAGGTGAAGGTACAGACCGCACCACAATAACAGCCCTAAAACGGCTATTAGCCCTCCTTCCGCATACTGATAAAGAAATTCATTATGGGGATGTGTCATCAATTCATTTCCAGGGTTCCCCCCCGGCATTGCAGCCAGATATGCCTGATAGCTCCCTTCATAGGTACCTGCGCCGTATCCTATCAACGGATGTTGGATGGCATAAAAAAAAGTGTGATACAGGGTCAGGAGTCGCTGATGATTCGAGCCGTCGTGTTTTTCCAGGGCCTGTGCTATCGACATGTGCAACAGGTACATTCCGATAACCATACCAATAAGGGGCAATAAAATCAGGAAAACCTGATACTGCCCTTCTTCACGAAATCTGTGGGATTTAAAAAGGTAGTAAACTCCACCAATGACCAACAGACCGGTCAGCCAACCCGTACGGGAGTAAATGGCGGTCAGGACTGCGGATTGCAGAATACTCCCTACAACCAGCACCATCAGCAGTAGGTTTCCTAATAGCCTGCTTTGCGACGCAACCTTACGCCACCCCAGTAGCAACAATGTGGAAGCCAGTGTCAGCGCCAAAAAACTGGCTGTGACGTTGACCTGCTGAAAGACCCCCACCCCAGCGCGGCCATACCTCTGTACTAACTGTAGCCATATGGACGGTAATCCATGACGCGGAACGTATAATTCCATCAACACAACACCTGCTTCCACTGTTCCGGCCACGGAAAGACAATAAAAAAAATGCACTTTGCATTGATCTGAGAAGTGACACTGTCGAAGTGTGAGCCAGAATATCAATCCTCCCCATAATCCCATAATCCGGGGTAAAGCATACAGAACGGTGGCTAAGGATGGTGACCATATGACCGGCAGAGTCATTAATGTCGCACCAGCCAGCAGTATAAAGCCGGTCATTCCCCCCCATATCACTTGCTGACCAAAGTTGTAATACCAATAAAAAGCGCACAGCCCAAAAATAATACACCACGCGATCAGATTTAAGGGGAGTTCTGCTCCACTCCCCCCATGATTCGGCCAGGCAATATGCATGATTATCAACAGATAACTTGTAAGTCCGATGAATAACCCTCGCTGGCCCGTGGATGAAAAGATTGAGTTGAATCCGGTAAGTTTCTTTAACATCCATCTGTGAATGCTCATCTGAATAACTCTCATTTAGTAAGGTTTTTACTCTCGAACATCATTATTGTAATTGCAGCACCTAACAAGCATCCTTTTTACAAATAATAGCGCACCTACTTCCAATTTCGGGGCGTATATGCAAGCAATCACCATTGCCAGACATATTAACGAGGTTGTTCGTGTTTTACTGCAAGTCGATTATGAGTGTAGTACTACCTGAAAAATCCCCCATTTCGACAGGCTTTGAAGCTAAAAGTTTGCTGTATATTGTGAAGGATGTTTTATCATTTTCTTTTCCTTCAATAACCGTTTCGGTCACACCGCCACCTTCATCAAATGAGAGGTTGGCTTTACCGCCGTTATTGAAGTTAATTTCCGGAGACGAGAAGTATAACTTTACTGAAGCGTCACCATAAACACAACTAACATAACTATTTACGGACTTTTTGTTACCATTAAAAAAGGATGGTCGTATAATTCCGTAGTCAATAGTTATCGACGGAGTTGAGCAATAAATGGTGTCGATAGGTATAGGTGATGGCTTGCAACCTTCAACCAAAATAGTATCCGAAGAATAATTTGCTATCCCAGCGCTATTATTACCTTCTATTGTTGCTGCACATAACCTCACATTATTATACCAATCGGGATCCGTCTCATCCTTCAATGCCACAGGAATGCGTGAAAATTCACAAGATATAGGTCTCGAAAGCCCACTTTCCCCGGAGTTATAGACATCAGTAACTCCGGGACAAAGATACAATGATAAAGTGGAACTTCCCGTAATATCGTGCCCCATTGACATATTGTCGGTCCCGTCGGCGTAGTAGGGGTGAACCATACAATTAAGTGTAACGGCGTAACGGTGGGTGTTTGTATAGTCATAAGAGCCGCAAGTCATAGTGCCACTTGCGTAATAATAGTTGCCACTTAATTGGACCTTTTCTATATTAATTGTATTTGCAGAAGAACTTTTAGTCATAGCTATAACTAAAATAGCAGTCATGTAATTTATTTTCACGATATCACCTTCTATTCGTGGTTTTATAAGCATTTACCCCCTCCAGATAAAAATGCTCAATACATATCTATGGAAAATCTAAAAAAAATGTCGCCGTAGCACTGAAATCACCTAACGCTATCGTCTTATTTTGTACAGCCTCCGGCTCGGCTTTGATAAATGCACCAAATGTTAAAGCCACATCGCCATTATCCAGCTTTATCGGCGCACTGTCTTTCCCCAGTCCTAGGAATACTCCGCCTTCATTTTCAATACCGATAGCTATCCCACTTTCTTCATTGGCGGTTGCAAGATAGCCTGGTAGCGCTGTATTTTCGGAGCCCTCAAAATGAACAATAACAGTCCCTTCACCTGGCCAGTCCTTAATAGAGCAATTCTGCAAATGTATTGTAAAAAACTGGCTGCTTGTTCTTTCATTAAAATATAAATACGTTTCCACGATGGTATGAAAATCAAGCTTTATACTCGTATCGTCTGGAGCAACAACACAGGGCTCATCAATCAGGGCGCCTGAAAACTGCATCTCAGTGCCTGACGTTGTTTGAGCTGCACATAAGCAGGACCAGGAAATTAGGAAAAAAACTGTCAGACCGATTGTATTAGATGTCCACACTTTCAGAGATCCTTCATTCATAGTCAGCCATTAATGTTGCTATCCCGTGGAAAGCACCTTCCGGCAGGTCTGAACCAGGATTTTTAACCGGTACTGCTTCAAGCACAGGGGGAGTACTTTGACTGATTTCAACTCGTTCGTTCAAAATGATCTCCTGCCCATCGAGCGTCATTTTCACTCCCAGATCGGTACTGGATGAATCATCGATATGCATTTGTACTGCTGCTTTATCAAAGGACGTTGGGGAACCTGTCACTGTAAGCCCTAATAGCCAGGGATTATTGTCTGGATCCTCTTCACAGGTGATTTGAAGATCCACCTTTTGCTTATAATTAACACCGTCAATATGATTGATGCCAAGGCTACTACCAAAACTAACCGGGATTGGACTCCCATCATTAATGGTGCAGACCGGCGGTTCAACCAGAACCCCTGAAAGATTTATATGAACACTATTATCGGCTAATGTTGCAACAGGCACCATAATGGATATGAGTATTGTAAATTTAAAACTAAGCATATTCATTATACACCTACAGATAATTGACATACATTGTGGCTGTCGCTGCAAAAGCCCCTCCCGAGAGCGTTACTGACGGGTCTTTAGCCAACACAGCATAAATAGGTGGGGGCTCTTCACTGAGATATTCGAACGTGGTTGCTCCTTTATTGAGAGGTAATTCTCCCGAATCATCCACAAATTGAATCCCCAGACCGGTGACGTTTGTTTGCAGCAATCCCTCGCCGAAAGATGCTTCAGCACCCTTAATGGCAATCCTCAATGTTATTCCGGCATCCCCAGTATCACAATTCACGCTATAAGGCACAGGTGTTTTTTCATAGTCTTTACCATCAATACGGTTCGTCATGACATCACCGAACGGCACGTTAATATCAGCACCACCGTTAATGGAGCACGTATTTAGCGTTACATTCCCCTTGACGGTAATAGTAGCCGTATTAGCCATGGTACACCTAAATACACATAGCAACAAAATTGCTGCCGTTACATGACATCCTTTATTCATAGAACACCATATTAATCATACTTAATATGCAGGTTGACCGTGGCACGAAAGGTGCCTGTAGTCATAGGAACTCTGGTTCGCACCGGAACTATATAAAAAGTTATATCATCAAGACCCGATTCAAAGAATTCGGGGCGGTTCCAATTCCCAAGCTGAATAATGTGAAAATGGCTGTCCATTAATTGCAATCCGATACCGGATATTCCCGAACTTGTCAGGTCGATTATCCCTGATGAATCCGCATCTTCAGATGCCAGAAACGCCACTGATGCTATGGGTTGGTTTGCGCTTTGAACATGGTTTCCTGTCCGATTATCCAGCTGGTCTCCTGACTCTTTCAGGCAATCGCGGAGCCGTATCTGAAACTTCACCGGCACCCCTCTGTCTCCCGGATGAGTCAGTACCCCCATAGCTATGTTACTCAGCTCTATCGACTGAAATGACGATGACATATCCAGGCTACAGGCGCTTTCTGTGAGTACCCCTTTTACATACAACTCCCCGTGCTCACCATCCACGTTCCAGTTGTCTGTCTGTGCCAGTGCCTTCGGGTTGGAAAGTGACATAGCAAAAATTAAGTAAATAATGGTGTCACAAAACCTGTCTCGGCAATTTGTCGTCCTTCTCATAACCCGAGGCAATCGCATTACCCTTTCTCTGAACGAGCGACCTGGCAGTCATTACCACGACACTGGAAAACAAGCTTCGGTCGCCCCCCAAAGTCATTGATATACATGAGAACAGGTGCGTCCCCCGCGGATGTCGGTCCAACACCAAGTGCAGCCTCGCTTTTGGGCGGGATCATTAACGGTTTGAACCCTGTGACTGCAGGTGATGTGGTACTTTTCTTCACGTTTATCAATGTCACAAAATAGGGTGTCGGATTAATAACAGTGTATGCACTGGCGGAACGCTTTAGCGTCAGGCCTTCCTGAAAGGGTTTATCTGTTGTTTGAACTGCCAATTTTTCCGGGCGATAAAACAGTTTTATGCGGGTCTGCAGCGCTATTTGTAGCGTGTTTGGTTCTTTGCTCTTCGGCGGGATTTCCCTCAGGTTAAAGTAGAACAACGACTCCTTGTCCTGCGGCAACTGTAGTAATCCAGCAGTGATCCCCTGCAGTTTGACCTGGCTTTTCATCCCTGGCTCGATGCGCTGAATCGGAGGGAGTGCCGTCAATGGCGAACTTATTTTCTTACCATCTTTATCTTCAAGCCAACTCTGTGCAAGATATGGCAGTAATTTGTTCCGATTTTCTATATTTATGGTCATGGATTGATCCGCACCATTATAGATTACGCGTGTTCTGTCCAGTGCTACCGCGGCCTGTGTCGATGCGGTAAACAAGCCCCCGAACACGACAAAAATCATTATTTGAAGATATTTAACTTTCATCACAATTACCTGAATTAAAAATGAATACATTACAGCTATAGATTTTCAGCCACACGCAGATGACTACAGGGTAGTAACAAACCAGCCCCTGCCTTTACGGGACTTGCCGGAAGTGTAATGTCACAAACCTGGCCATCCCATTTAACGCTCATTACCTCATCAGGTTGAATACCGCTGAGGTAGACACTGCCATCATCATTCACTATCCCTGTTTGCAAGCCGTCGGTGTTAAATACCGTTGCACCAAATGGTGGGCTGCTGCCATCATCTAGTCGAAGTATGGCCATCGCTTTTTGACCGCTAACGACGGAAAATGTCCGATATCCAATAGCGCCCTCAGTCAGGGTGCCCTGAACAACCGAGTGGATCACATCGACATCACTGTCCAGTTCGTCCAGGTCAATATTGACGGAAGTACGGTAATAACTGTTCACATCATCAATCACGGCTTTACCAAACATGTTTGTATGTTCAAGACCCGTTAATCCTCTAACAGGGACACCGGACACTCCGTCAGTATCCACCATCAGCCTGGTTCCCCCCATAAGGCCCATCCGGTGCAATACCAGACCATGTCGTGTTGCGGTGATGCCTCCCCTGAGAGTTACTCCAGCAGAGCTTGAATTCCCGCCCTGATAATTGACATTCGCATCAACTTCGGCCAGATCCCCCATATGACTGACATAGGCTCGTGACGTTGCTTTTCCATCCGCCCCACCCGCCGCAAGTTCGTAACTGTTATTACTGTCTATCGTATGGTAATAGCTCACTTCATTGGAGGCGCTATTACCATACGAAGAGCTAAGACTGAGGGTACTATTTTCACCCACAGGTACGGACAGTGAAAGGTAGGTACCGAAATCAGTCATGCCGTTATATTGGTTTTTAAATGCGGTTAAGGATGTACTGATATTCTTGAAGCCGAACACATCCATCGTTTTCGATACCGAAACATTAAAGTTGTTTTTCCTGGGGCTATCCCAGTATGTGTTGTGTGAATAGTTAAGATAAACACTGAGCTTTTGTTCCCTAAACTGCTTATTGAATGTAATGGTATACATCTTTTTATCATTGTCAGATGTATCGCCACTGGCACAGGCATCCAAATACTCATCCATTGTCATGAAATCTCGCGTTGAGAAGCGATAGCCCGCAAAACTAATCTGACTGTCATAATCGTCAAAATTTTTTGAATAACTAAGCCGATATGATGTTCCCGTATTTTTTTCCCCATCATAGGGTAACTGCGCGCGTGCCACACTGGCGTCCAATGCTACTGCACCAAACTGCAACAAATCTCGCCCGCCGCCGAAACTCAGTGCATTGTAATCTTTGCTGTTTATGACGCCACCGTACATTGACCAGCCGCTACTGATCCCCCAGGAGAATTCACTTGCAGCAAACATACCGGCACCATACGTGTGGTGCATATCGGCAAAAGTGTCATCACTCTCATCTGCATCTGAGGTATTTTCACTTATGCTCTTGTACCCCTCTGGTGTACCCACTGCGAGTTTATAACGTATTGACCCAGGTCTTGTGAGATATGGAATATCTGATGTGTTTACTGTGAAGGTTTGTATTTCTCCTCCCTGCTCTTCTACTTTCACATCTAATTTTCCCGTCACTGCATCACTCAGGTCCTGGATACGAAATGGTCCTGGTGCTACCTGGGTCTGGTATAATACTCTCCCTTGCTGAGAGATTGTCACTTTGGCATTAGTTTTGGCAACTCCAGATACTTCAGGTGCATAGCCCCGCAGATTAGGTGGCAACATATTATCATCAGATTCTATATACCCTCCCACAAAACGGAAACTATCGAAAACATCCGAATTATAATAGGTTTCTCCTAGTGTCAATTTCGATTTAATCGAAGGTAATGGCCTGAACAAGTAGATCTGGGAAACCTCAATATTTCTGTCTGATTGCTTCTGATTGCTACTGGCAGTATAATTTAAACGTCCTTGCCAGTCCGCACGTAAACGCCAGGCTCCGACGTTGACACCAGTCGTTCCATTTCCAGATATGTTATAATACTTACTATCACCATAGCTGCTGCCATATCGACCTATCAGTGCATCAAAATTATAATCAAAAATGACCCCACCCACCCCTTCATCCCAACGTGAAGGAGGATCCCAGTCATCAGACACATATTCCATATATATCTGAGGGATGTTAATAGACAAAGTAGTCGTTGATAAACTGCCAGCTACTGTCATACCATCTAGGCTTTTTAGAGATAAGCATTCATTGTTATGCCACCACGCAAGCTTACTGAGATATTTCCCCTTAATGCCCAATTCTTGAGTTACATCTTTAGGGACACAAACCGAAGAGTTATCACCCTCTTTGATATACTTAATCACTCTATCACCGCTTAGCGATTGTCCATTTACACTCACTGTAAATGTATACTCACCAGGCATTAAGTAACCCGCGTGTGAGAACTGCGAGAGGCTAATATTTTTCCGGTCCTTTACATCCAGTACGTCCGTATTGAATTCAACTTCATCAGCAGCAGATTTATGAATAGAAAAAACAAACACTAAGAATGTACTTAGTATAGTAAATTTTAAAAACATACTAAATATCTATGGCTGAATTGCATAATGTCAATAATAATCAAGTTTATAGCGAATTGTACTGTTGTATAATCCCGCGCTTGGGGTACCACCATTGCCAACCAGACGCAGTTTGTATTTCAACTGCATTTCCCCTGGCTCCATTGTCACTTTTGGCAAGGGCTGGCCAGGAATAGCAACGTTACCTTCCTCATCACGTATCTGTAATGCAACCCCATGGGCTTTTCCCCCCACACCGAAATCATTATTATCGCGGTCACCATCGAAGGTTACCTGAAATGAACTCCATTCATCATTTTGTTTAGTACTGTTGAGCGTGCAGTTGACCAACCTAATTGAGAATTCACGTTCAAGGCTATTATTTTTGATGACACTAATGACAGATTGTGAAGGCATTTCGATTGTTTGAGCACGGCTAACAACATCGACACTACAAGGTGCCTCAACAATTTCTCCGCTTACATTTACTATGCCATGCCCTTGATCATGAGCTTCGGACTGGAATGTCAGAAACATTATTACAAATACAATGCAAATAGCACTTGATTCCGACATTTAATATTTACTGATATGCTAAAGAGAAATTTGCAACTGAATGAAACTCTCCAGGCACAACTTTCGTCAATACGCCTTTATCACCTTTCAGATAGGCATGGAACATCAGATCGTTATGTCCGTCCTGTAAGTTAGTCAATTCAGAAGCATCTCCCAGATCCAGTGCGTTGCCCGACTGATCGGAGATAACAATACCAGCACCAGACGCCTGGCCATTTAAGCCCAGCATGGTGTCATCATTGCCATCAGGCGTTCCAGTAAACGTCACCTGTACCTGGTCTCCTTCTGCATCCAGGGTACAATTCTCCAGGGTAATCTTGAACGGAACCGATGTAGACATGCCCTGGTTTTTCAGTGCTGCGGCAGATACCTGCCCTAATTTGACGGTCTGAGCATCACCGTCTTCACCACTCTTAATGCTACAAGGCGCATCAACGATAGATCCGCTGAAGGTAACTGCACCATGTCCTTTATCAGTATCTGCAGCATGGGCTGATGCAACGTATACCATAATGACCAGCGTTGCGAATATAGCGTAATTAAATTTTGAAAACATACAAAAGTCCATGATAGAAAATAGCCTGCAATAATTTACAGGCTGCTATGATTTATTGATATGCCAGTGAAAAATTCGCTACGGAAGTAAACTCGCCGGGTATAATAGTAGTGGACGCGCCGTCTCCCTTTAGATAGGCATGGAACATCAGATCGTTATGTCCGTCCTGTAAGTTAGTCAATTCAGAAGCATCTCCCAGATCCAGTGCGTTACCCGACTGATCGGAGATAACAATACCAGCACCAGACGCCTGGCCATTTAAGCCCAGCATGGTGTCATCATTGCCATCAGGCGTTCCAATAAACGTCACCTGTACCTGGTCTCCTTCTGTATCCAGGGTACAATTCTCCAGGGTAATCTTGAATGGAACCGATGTAGACATGCCCTGGTTTTTCAGTGCTGCGGCAGATACCTGCCCCAATTTGACGGTCTGAGCATCACCGTCTTCGCCACTCTTAATGCTACAAGGTGCATCAACGATAGATCCGGTGAAAGTAACTGTACCATTTCCTTGATCTGCAGCATGGGCTGTTGCGACACTAAATACACACGCGAATAACGTACTAACGATTCGAGCATTTGCCATCATTGTAATCCCTTCCTTATCTTACATTCATTGCTTAATTGGTTTGTAATGTGCGTATAACTTAAACAATATTAAGTCAAACAATGATGACTGAACGCTAGTGAATTAGCGAGTGAATTATTTTAATAAACCTATTTAATTATAATCAATGGCTTTTAGCCAAGCAATAACGTATATAAACTATGATTGAGAGTCTATTTTTTAATAGAATAAATCATTAATTACGTTTTCTTTTGCGGGATTAAATCTAACTTAATTTAATACTATAACTTTACCGTCAATCAACATTCGTACTGACAACACTGAAGCATTGGGGATACATACAATTTTTTTATCATCTCTCAACGCATCAGGTGTAGTGGCTCACAAGGTCACGACACCTGAATAACCAGTTTTCACTTTTCTTCGGCTTAGTTGATTAAATCGAAGTTTTGCTGAATGGTGGGATCAGATCACGCATCATCCTGACAACACAGGCAGTCCCGTGGTAAAGCAGACGTTCAGAATCACCAACTGGCGCACTTCCTTATCAACCGTGGGTCCGTCACCTTCTGGCTGGACTACGAAGCCATTGCGTCATAGTATGAGTCCGCCGCTCCCTCCGATATTCAAACCTTGCTATCACCACTGTACTTGTAGTTAAACGCGTTTTCCGGCTGACCCTGGGGTCAGTTTGGATATCGTGAATAATTGACAACTACTGCCGTACTGCTTTCCGTCACCAATCTCAGTTGAATTGGTACTGGCCGTAGCGTTCTGGCGCAGGGAATGCTCAGTAAACGCTTACCGACCTCACTCTCATCCAGGTTTCGCTTAAACTGAGATTCCAGGTCTTCAATCAGTTCAGCCAGGTAATGTTAATGCAGTTGTAATTTCAGTAATGACTGACTGAGATATAGAGGCAGGCTACTGTCCTCAAGAATGGTGCTCAGCCGGCTAATAACGGCAGCTCCTCGCGGAACGCTGATGCCAAATTTCAGCAAAAAAGCATGCACCTGATTGGTTGTTTTTACCTTATCCAGAACCAGGGATTCACGGACACAGTGCTGAGCCCGCATTACACCTGCTGAGATTCCGTTCGGGACTGCACGAAACGCATCGATGGAAGTGATGCAGCTTCACAGATAGCTTCGGCATCAACGAAGTCATCCTTGTTAGAAGGTGGTCTTGTTCTTATAGAAAAATAGCTATCAGTGGAAAGCTGACATGAGCTCTTTGTTTTCTTCGATAACAGCCTCTACAGCCTGCTCCAGCAGCGTACCGCTTGTGATCAGAGGGTTGAGCACCAGCGCCCGCCAGGCAGTGTGACGGTTTCCGGTGATGGCCGCTTCAATGGTGAGCTGTTCGAAGTTTTTCATTAACTGCAGCAGACGCAGGGTGTCTTCTGAGAAAGCAGCCACATTCAGCGGTAGCGGCCCTGAACGCGTGATAACAGAACTGACTTCCACCGCACAGTCATCCGGAAGACCGCTGATTGCACCGTTATTGCGGGTATTAACGTGCATGATGGTGCGTTTGTCATTGTGGATTGCGCTCATCAACTCGCAAGCCGCTTCGGAGTAGTACTGCCCTCCTCGCCCTTCCAGCGCTTTCGGTTTTTCCGCCAGTTCCGGATTTTTGTAGATCTCAAACAGTTCATGCTCCAGCGCTTTAACGACTTCACCGCGGGTACCCTCTCCGTTGGCCTCCACAATCTCTTGCTTCAGGATATCGTATTTCATGTAGTAGTAGCGCAGGTAGGCGCAAGGAATCATTCTCAGCCCTTTCAGTACATGAGCAGGCCAGGTAAACGGTGGAATATTGCGGGGAACCAGCGGATCATTGCCAGCAATAATCTCATCGATCACGTCGTCGAGTTTGTCCTTACCGTTTTGCAAGATCTGACGGGCAAAAATAAAGTGATTGAGTCCTGCCACCTGCATGATGAAATCGCTTGAGCCACCCAGCAGTTTTGTCACGCCCTTCTGCATGATCACCGGCACGTTGCACAGCCCGACCGCTTTAATTGTGGTGTGGCGCAGAATGGCTTCTGTCACCATTCCCGACGGATTGGTGAAGTTCAGCAGCCATGCGTCCGGGCACACTGTTTCCATTTCTCGGGCAATCTCCAGCGCAATCGGAATGGTTCTGCAGGCATTAGCAAAACCGCCAAGACCGTTGGTCTCCTGGCCAATCATACCAAATTTCAGCGCTATTCGTTCATCGCTAATCCGGGCATCCAGGCAGCCTGCACGGAACTGCGAGCAGACATAATCAGCACCAGTCAGGGCTGCGCGGCGGTCGAGGGTCTCATGAACGCTGACGTCCAGCCCTGCTTTTTTCAACATCCGGCGTGCCAGATTGGCAATGATCGCCATCTTTTCACGACCTTCTTCGATATCAACCATCCACAGATCGCGCAAAGGCAGTTCAGCAGTACGGTTGATCAGCCCTTCGATAAGCTCTGGGGTATAGCTGGATCCCGCACCGATGATAACGACTTTCAGTTCAGACATGACAACCTCATTAAAATGATTAACTCATTACCATTAGAAAGATTTGGTTCTGGCCTGACAAGCGAATAAAAATCTATAATGCATTAAAATGATTAATCCATTGGTCACCTGATGCTGGAAAAACAAAGTACCCTCGCTCTGCTGCAAAGCTTTGAGATTGCCGCCAGACATATGAGTTTTACCCTCGCGGCAAAAGAGTTAAATCTCACTCAGGGAGCGATGAGCCACAGGATCCGCCTGCTTGAATCGCAGCTAGGTTTCAGCGTTTTTGTCCGCATGACGCGAAAGTTAGCATTAACTGAAGAAGGTGAGCGCCTGCTTGCCACTCTGAACCATTCCCTTCGTGCTATTAATGATGAAATTGAAGATATCCGCAGCCAGTCGCTGAGAGGTACGCTGCACATTGGCGTCGCACCGACCTTTGCACAGTGCTGGCTTATGGCCCGACTCCCTGAATTTCAGGCGCAATGGCCTGGGATTAACCTCAAGGTCAAAGTGCGTGCCGGGATCATGGAATTTCACGATGAACGTGTTGATTTAGCAATCTATTATGGTGCCAGTCGCCACGCGGATTTACATCAGGAACAGCTGTTTGACGAAATGCTCGTGCCGGTATGTTCTCCGCGTTATCTGCAGCTGAATCCGGACATCAGCAAGGAGGATTTAAGCCGGGCCTGCTTTATTCATACCAGCGAATCTACCGACAATCAGGATCCTTTCTCGGAGTGGCAAATCTGGAACGACGTCAACGGGCAGGAAATTCCTTACAAAATAATGCATTACAGCTTTAATCATTATCATATGGCCATCCAGGCTGCGGAGAGCGGAATGGGGGTGATGATGGGAAGAACAACGCTTATTCAGCCGCAGCTGCAGAGTGGACAGTTGATAGCACTTAGCGCGGTTCCTGTACCTTCAGGTATGAGCTATGACCTGATTTACCCCAGTGAAAACAGAGACAGGATCCGCTGCCGGGCCTTTATTGATTTTTTACATCAGCAGAGAGAACAAGCAACCTGACGCCCGACTGAATGACAAATAAGGGGCCAGTTTGGATATTGAAAATTATTGTACTATAAGGGCTTCCCCGGCATGTCAACGCCGGTGTTTATGGTTTCTGTCTGTTCTTCAGTCAAAACAATCCCCTTCGGTCGGGGCCTGATAAACCTTCTTCAGGCCGCTGGTGACGACTTTGTAGTCCTTCCGGGACACGTATTTCAGGCTGCTACGGACCATATGGATGATGCACAACTGGATGTGAGTCTGCGGGTAGACGCTGTTTATCGCATCCGGGAAGCCCTTCAGACCGTCCACGCAGGCAATCAGGGATCCTGAAAACCACGGTTTTTCAGCTCCGTCAGCACATTCAGCCAGAACTTTGCGCCTTCATTTTCGGCCAGCCACATACCCAGCAGCTCTTTTTGCCCTTCGGTGTTGATACCCAGCGGAGGAAGACGGCTTTGTTGATTACGCTGCCATTCTGGCGGATTTTTACGACAATGCAGTCTATATAAACAATGGGATACCGCGCCTCCAGCTGCCTTGCCGTGACGGAAAGTTGATCCTACCCACGTAATGTAGACACGGCCCTAAGCGAGATTCAGATTTTCAAATTGTTCCGGGCTGAGTCCGCCACAGGCACTGTGGCGATGCCACCGATTGTGATCACACTCGATATAATTAAACACCGTCGTCCGCATCATTTCCCGGCTGATAAAGCGTTCACCGTGGATACATTCGACTTTCAGCGAGTGAAAGAAGCTTTCTGCACAGGCATTGTCGTAACAACAGCCTTTTGCGCTCATGCTCCCTCGCAGATTATGGCGCTTCAGCAGAGCCTGAAATCCGCTGAGCAGTACTGCCCGTCACGGTCGGTGTGAACGATAACATTCTCTGGTCGTTTACGCCGCCAGAGTGCCATTTGCAGTGCATCACAGGCCAGTTGTGCCGTCATCCGTGAAGACATCGACCAGCCGATGACACAGGTCAATGACCACCGCCAGATACAGCCAGCCTTCGTCCGTGCGTAAATACGTGATGTTACCCGCCCATTTCTGGTTCGGACCTCCGGCGTAAAAATCCTGCTTCAGCAGATTGTCAGACACTGGCAGACCGTGCTCGCTGTAGCTGACCGGACTGAACTTCCGGGCAGCCTTTGCGCGAAGTCCCTGACGCCGCAGGCTGGCGGCAATGGTTTTGAGGTTGTATGCCGGAAGTTCATCTGCAAGTCGTGGAACGCCATAACGCTGTTTTGCCTCAGTGAATGCCTGACGGACAGCAGCATCACAAACGAGCCGGAACTGCTGACGTGGTGTTATCTGCTGACGACGCAGACGCCACGCATACCAGCCGCTGCGGGCCACCCGGAGGACGCGACACATGGCTTTGACGGTGAATTCAGCCCGATGCTTTTCGATAAAGACATACTTCATTTCAGGCGCTTCGCGAAGTATGTCGCGGCCTTTTGGAGAATGGCCAGCCCCTCTGCCTGTTCCGCCAGTTGGCGCTTAAGAGGGGCAATTTCAACGGACATTTCCTGCTCACGTTCGGAAGAGCTGCGGGCATTGTTAATCTCACTGCGCCATGCGTAGAGCTGGGATTCGTACAGACTGAGTTCACAGGCAGCGGCAGCAACGCCAATGCGTTCAGCAAGCTTCAAGGCTTCGTTACGAAATTCAGGCGTATGTCGTTTGCGGGGCTGTTTTTGGGTTGATGCTGATTTTGTCATGAGTCACCTCTGATTGAGAGTTTACTCACTTAGTCGCGTGTCCACTATTCGCGGGTAGGATCAAGTAACCTGCGGTGGTGCCCTTACGGCTTCGAGCTCTGCTGTGATAATGAAAAAAGCAGCGATTTACGTTCGCATTGGACTGTTGCAATCGTAAATCGCTGCACCAGGCAGCAAATACCGGCAACTTCGACAGTACAGCCGTTCAGGACGTCATGCTGGGTGCAGTGGAGCTACGCTTCGGCATTCCTGTATCACTGGTAGAATGGCTGACGGATAACGGTTCAGCTTATCGTGCCCATCAAACACAGCAGTTCGCGCGAATACTGGGACTAGAACCGAAAAACACGGCGGTAAGCAGCCCGGAAAGCAGCTGTATGCCCGAAAGCTTCGTGAAAACGATGAAGCGCGACTATATCAGTCGTAATGCCAAAACCTGATGGCTTAACAGTACCTTGATAAGGGGGTCAAACATTGCAACGAATGGTATCTGAATAGTGCACAGGGATACCATTCATCACAGAAATATATACAACGTCGAACCAATAATGGGTTAATTGATAAAAATATGTATGAAAATATAGGAGTTAATCCACATACGTCCCATGGACATTATCAAAGTATATCCACATTCCGCCAGATAAAGTCAATGTTACAGACGATATTGATTTTCCATTCGGAGCAGTATAACTCTCATAATTATGCCGAAAACCATTATTATCATTGCCTGCCCGGTTATGGGTTTTAGTTGCCATAAGACCACCATTCAGATCGTAATATCTGATGAAAATAGTCTCTCCGCCTGTATCATTATCTAAATCCAGAATATCAAAAGACACATCTTTTAGCGGCAACTTCATATCCATACGCGCAGTTTCGTTATTCTTGACCCTCACCATTTTCTCGTAAGATGAATAACGGCTTTCGGTATAATAATCAACTCCAGCCCCGGAAAGCGTAAAGTAGGTAAGGTCACCAAATGATTTTGATGAATTGAATGTTTCCAAGAATGAAGAAACATGTGGCAAGATGTTCACCTGAGTGGTGGCAATTTCGCCGTTACTCTCCAGTACGGCATTTACCATGGATTTACCTGTTATTGTATTGCCTGCTGTCAGCGTGGCAGTAACGGTGGCTGTACCGGTGTCTCCGTTATCGGTCAGTGCGGTAACAGCCTGCCCATCGGCGTTGGAGACGGATCCCGAAGGCTCAATAGTTCCTATATCAGTAGTCCAGGCTATATTTGCACCGATCACAGGACTTCCGGTGCTGCTGTTAGTGACGGTGACTGTCAGTATGGCTTTATCCACCCCGTCACTGACAATACTGTCTTTGTCAGATATCAGGGAACTGATAACCGGGGAGAGTGTCGCTTCTGTGAAGGTAATATCGACGTGTCCGGAGTTGCTGTTGACGGAGGCGGTGACGGAAGAAATTCCGGCAGTGGTGCTGGTTATGGTGGTGGTGGCGAGCCCGGAGGTATCCGTGGCAACGGGGGAACTTATAACGGTTCCTCTGGTGGCATTGAAGACAACGCTCTGCCCGGAAAGGGGGATGGTGCCGGTACTGTCGGTGACCTGTGCCGTAATGGAAACCATGGAGGTGCCATCAGCAGGGACATTGTTACCGGTGGCAAATACCGTATTGATGATAGCGTCTGGGTTGTTTTTCAGCATATTTACACTTGTAAGAATGTCCGGAGAGCCTGGATATCAACCATAAACAGGCGGGGGAAAGTGAGATACAGAAAGTGTGGATGGTTTTGGGTGAACAGACTGGGGGAAAACCAGAACTGAACTGACGGATTTTTAGACTTACTGCAGGAAGGTTGCTGGCGGGCCAGCCAACAACCCCATACCCGGAATCATGGGCTACTGTTGTTGATAAGGGGCAAAATATTTTAAAGTGCCAGCTTACTGTTTAGCATCAGCACCTGAGTCACCGTTCAGCTCTTCAACCCGAGTGGCTTGTCACTGCGGGAGCGGATCAACCTCTCAGTATGAGGTTGTGATCAAACATCCTGGAATCATTAAAATATCTGGGTCGTTACCGGATTTTTTCCATTTCGGGAAGTCGTCCGCTGCACCTTGATAATTAGCCTGATTCAATAGCTTCAGCATGGTTGACCCTTTGAAGGCAGTCCCACCGATATTAAATATAAAGCTGCAAAGTGCGTCATACTGGTTTTGCCAGCAAATAGCCTGGAATGCGACCATTCAAGCATAGGATCGCATCTGGGTGAACAATAATACGTGACAACGTAACTTTCATGTCTGCACTACTCAACAAACTTAAGCATAAATGGCTGGGCCGGTATTCCATACTGACTCATATAGCATCACACGTGCCCGAAGTTCGCCCTCTGCTGGAGGCAATGTTTTTGTTTTCCTGATGAATCGGTTGTTTTATTTAAATTCATTCGCTGTGCTGCCTTATGATCTCGATTTGCTAACTCAGACAAACAATGCCGGCGGACTTGTTGTATGCGGGGAATAGCCTGGTTCATTCACTTTCTCTATGCTTTGCTATGCTGGAATCCGGGCGCAATGGCCATTGATTCAACATCCTCAAGTTCAACCAGATTGACCAGTCTGAGAGGATATTCTCTGGCATCCAGCTTACCTGTTTGGGAGCAGTCCACTCGCAGGTCTCTCAATACAAATCCCAGGCAGGCTTCTGATACGGCCAGTTCTTTGATGCCAGTTGCCGGCATTCCCAGATCGAGCAGGTAGCTGTCCGGATGGATACTTTTAGGGTGGGCTATGAGTTGTACATATCGAATTCGCTGCCAGGTAGCATCTTTATTTCTGGTATATGACAGTTGTGCTGGAATACCCAGTGAAATGGCAGATAACACGCGAGTAAATTTGAATGTGTGGTAGTCGGAAACCGAATAGTCATAGGCTCTGAAATACCACGCGCTGCTGGCTTCAAACAGGCTGTGCGGCAGTATGAACCTGGGTTTTGTCCCTGAGGTTGTGGACTGGTATTCAATGTTGACCTGATGCTGGTTGACAATGGCTCGGGTTATCGTCGCGACAAGAGAAGCATTGAGATCCGGTTTCAGGTTTATGGTTTCAGGTCCAAATGTTTCTACCGGGTAGCTTTCATCAATTTTTCCCCAGGCAATATACCGCAGGCCATTCTCTGCACAATGAACGCTTGCCGGGATGAATCCTGCTGCCGCTTCATAGCCGTTTCTGGAGCCCTTAAAAATCATGGCGTTTTGGTAAGTTTCGATATAAGCAGCGATGGTTCTGCTGGCGGTGGCCTCTCCTATTCCAAATCGGGTAACTAACTCGGTGCGGGTTAAACGTCCTTTAAACAACAGCAAAAAATCAATGAACTGAAATCTGGCAATTAATTGTGGGTCGACAGGCTGCATGATTAACTATTGAATTGGTTTCAAATGATATCTTAATGTAACACATTGTAGCGCGAACTCCCTGTTTTGATTGCAATCGCTGCTTTTATTTTAGTATCCTTTGATATCAAAGGGGGCATTCAATGGCGATCACACTCTCTCAGGCGATGGATGCGGTAAAGGCAGGAAAAGGGGTGGACTGGCCTTCACTTAAAAGAAGGTTGATGCGGGCTGGTGCAGGGGCGTCTCTCATCTCGAACTCGGTTCAGGTAGTAAGATATGCTGAAAAGGTCTATCAGGTGAAAATCATCAACCATGAGGCCTTTGCAGAATTATGCCAGTTTGCCTCACCTATCAATAAAAGTAGCCGAAGTGCAGCAAGTTTAAGTGGCAATAGTCATGCCACCAGTGTAGATGGTGCACTGTTAATTGCTTATGACTCGACTTCTGCAGAGCCATACAATTACGTACTACGGCGTTTCTCCCGGATACCCTGCCCCCCTAAGAAACACGCCATGATTATTGAAAATCTGGAGTGTTTCCTTGATTTCAAATCAGTCTATCAATTTGCAGTTAAGCACTGTGGTGTCGTGTACCCGGAAGAGGATATTGAATTTCTTTGGGCGGCCGGCAACGGTATCTCTAATCGTCTGGTTATTCCTTATCTTCAACTGTTCTCAGGCAGTGTGCTGTGCGTTCTGGATGTGGATTCAGGCGGGATACAGATTTATGCCAATTTGCTGGCTGGCGGCCTGGCGGCACAAACAACGCGTTATCTGATACCAGATGATTTGGGGGAAAGGTTACACCGCTCAAGGAGAAAAATATCCAGTGAAGACCTGGATGCACTGTCAAGGCTCTATGGTCTTTCCCATCAGGTGGACAACATTATCAGTGTATTACGACACTACCGTACAACGGTAGAACAGGAGAGTTATCGTGCCCATGGATAATACGTTTCTTCTAAACTTGCCCTGTGAGTACCGGATCCGGGAAATCATTTTCGTTAATAGTGGTTCTAATTACTATGTGAAGTTGCCGGTTGATAAACACGCGGCCCTGCTGTCGGGTAATAACAAAGGTAAGACATCAACGCTGTCGGCATTGAAGCTGTTTTTATTGCCTGATATTAACTTTAAGGAAAGCGCTGACAAATTTGGCTTCGCATCAGGAGGCCAATATTTTTCAGACTTTGATACATTCCAGTACTATTTTCCAGGCACTGAGTCTTACATTATCTGCAATGCGGAAAATCCAGCATGGCGCGAAGGTTTTTGCTGGGTTCTTTTCAAAACAGTTGAGTTTGGTTACCAGCGCATTGCCGTGCCCCACCCTTACAGTCATATTGAACATCTTTTCTGGGATGATTCCTCTGCGCGCAATAACGGCATTGGCCAGTTGCAGGCGAACATTGGTGTCACTGAAATCAGGAACAAGCTGTTATCTAAGGAGTACGGTGGAGAGCTGTTTACTGAGCGCCGTCTCATTGGAGAAGCGATTTATACCCGGGCATCCACAGCTGACGATCATACCCGTTTTTGCCTGTTGCCAATGTCCAGACGTTTCACTCCCGCAAGTGTCGATACGGTTCGGGCGTTGCTGGGGATGGCATTTAGTCTGGGAAATGCATCAACCTCATCGTTGCCAATGGCAATTGGTTCGATTATTGACGGTATGGGATTGAGTGTTGTAAAGGATGATGGTGTTTTTATTGACCTTGATGCGGCGCTGGATGAATGGAAGCGGCTGAAACAGGAGGATGAACGCCTGTCTTTGATTGAAATGCTGACCCCGGCATGGACACAGTTAAATACAGACCTGAAATTGTATGATGAGCGACGTGCTTACACACAAGAACAGTTTGCTAGGGTTGAGTGTGCAATCGCGAGAGAACTGGAAAGCATCCAGTTAAAACTGCTCCAGGCTAGCAAGGATGTTGACACTAGCGAATGCGAATCTAATGCAGCCCGAAAACGACTCGACGAATCCAAGGCTCAACAGGTAAGTTGTAATGCGCACCTGGAAGCAGAGCAAAATCAGTTAACCGCAATGTTGAGCAAGCTGGATATTATCAAAACACTCAGACTGGATTTTGCTTCACTTTGCCCAGTCGATGACATGAGTGATGACGCAATTGAGCGGGTAATGAAAGGCCAAGTTCACGGGATCGAACAGGAGATTCAGTTCTTCAATGATCAATCTGCTGCCCAGCAACGGATGCAATCCCTGATTCAACAAAACACTAAAATTAAAGATGAAATTGAAAAACTAAGGGACACCCTTACCCATCTGGACAATGGTAATACGTTCCTGGACCAGTTTAAGCCTCATACTCGTTCGGTATTACTCAGCCTGAATGAAAGTTTTGGAAAAATAAGCTATTACCCTTCAGATAATGAGCAGCATGCCATTGAATCGTTTGCCGGATTATTCTCTGAAGCACACGGATCATTAATGTTATCAAATGTTACCTTGCCTGAAGTGCTGTTCAGACTGAGTAATTCGGTGGAATTAAAACAAACTCTCAAAAAAAATATTAATGAAAAAAGCGCGCAATTACAAAGTAATACATTACAGCTTGGACGCCTTAATCAGAGTATTAAACTTACTTTGCAGGAAAAAAGTGACAGAATTTCCGCGTGTAACAAGAATTTATCAACACTGAAAGAAAGCATCAGCCTGCTGCAAAGTTACGCAATGTTGCAGAAAGATTATGACAAGATGTCCGCTAAATTTGTCGTATTACAGGAAGAGGCTTCAAATGCCACTTTGCATTTTACAACGCACTCTGAACAATTCAGACAGGCTAACGACAAATTTAATCAGGCCAAAAAACGGGTGCAAGATTTATCTGGACCCAAATCAGTCGCTGACAAATTACGAAATAACCTGGAAAATCTTGCATATCGTTCTCAGGATGTCCTGATGCTAAACCGTTTCCAGACTATAACTCTGGAAGATGAAGCATTGTATGAACCAGCGTCAATAAGTGTTGCCCTTACCTCAATTTCAGCCAGCCTGAGTGAAGCACACGCAGCACGTGACAATGTGGTGATGCATCTCAAGGGAATGCTGGAGAAAAAACTCATTGAGTCTACCCCGGAGGACAGGCATAAAATCACTCTCACACACAAAATGTTTAATGAATATTTTAATGCACTCGATACGATCTTCAGTACGCAGGGAAAAGCACGTGAAAGTTATCTTGAGCAATTGCATGCGCATAATAATACCGCGGCAACGTCTGCACGGATTATCGAGAATGTTAAAGGCATTATTGAAAATTTCATTGATGGGATAAATCAGGAACTGGGTACCTACCAGATATCCAATCTGGATGGCGTTGAGATGGTTGCTGATTTACATCCTCAGTACGTTGCTGCTATCGAGTCGATGAGAAGGGGGGCCGCCACGTCTGATGCACTGCTTTCCGAAGCGTTTTACACACACATTCGCGTTTTTCAGGACACTTTTTATGTGCGCAAAACCGGTAAAATTGATCTTTCCCGAATCATCGAAAAAATCAGTTATCGTTTTGACAGAAACGGGGTGAAAGAAACCATTCCGCAATCCAATGGCACAAACTGCATGGTCAATGCGGTATTACTGGCACTGCTGTTGAAACGTATGGTGCCTGAGGATCTGCAACTGTCTATGCCGGTCATCTTTGATGAGGTCGGCAGCCTGGATGAAAATAATCTCAGTGAGATTCTTAAAGTGATGGATGAGCAGGGACTGACGCTCTTTGCCGCCAATCCGGACGCGACAGGAATCATCGCCAGTGTACTGGAAGTTTATCACGACCTTTCATGTTTCCCGGCAACGGATGTTGACGTTCACGGGAAAGCCGAGCTTATCTATTTCGCTGGTATGGAAGAACGGTTGACTGATATCCCCCATGATAACGACAGCATAAGCCCCATTCAGGCTGACCAGGTTGAGGGGTAAACCATGCAAACCAATGCACAAAATACGCTGGTCATGTTGTTTCAGCATGTTGATATTTTTTTCACCATGCTCGATTATCACGCCAGCCTTCATAAAAGCGTGGTCGGTTTCAGTATCTCCTCATATGAAGCATCCCTGACATCTTACGTTGAGCATCAGGTTGCCGATCCGAATGACCGCCGCCGCGTTATCTCGGCACTGTCGATTTGCAATCTGAATAAATGCGGTCTGCTCAGTTTCATTAATGACAGCAAAGGATTGTTTTCTCTGCAAAAAGGGCTGTTACAGACAATCCAAAATCTTGATTCGCGACGAATCAGAGAGTTGGGGCAACCAGATCTGGATGTTATTTACGCCCAGGTCAGGACACTCTATGACTATTTTCTGTCAAAACAAGGGGGATTTAGCCATGAAGACCCTGATTTTCTGGAAAACCTGGCTGCTTTGACCGACACGATGCAGGACATATTTTCCAAAATCGACCATAACGTACGGGCATTAGATGGAAGCTCTAAACGGTTATCGGAAATTGTAGACAGCCACGATTTTAATCAGCAAGTTCCCTCCGAGCAGGTACAAAAAGCACTTGATGAAATTATTCGCATTTATCGACGCAACATTAAACCGACGCTGACATTTCTGAATGAAAAAGCTATGGCAAACGACGCTTCAGCCATGTACCTGATCAGACAAATTCGGGAAAGTCTGGAGAAAACGACGTGCTACAAAGAGCTGAATAATATTATAACGATAGAAATGAAACTTCTGTCCTATGCGGAAGTCATCAACTTAATCCGAAAAAAGCTGATACGTTATGTTGATATGAGCATCGCTCAGAGAAAGCTCTATGACAATATTGAGATTCAGTTTAACGAAATAAATCAGCTGGTCCTCGAACTGTTAGATACCAGACTAACGGGCAAGCAGTTATCGCCCGGGCACCCGATTTTTATACCTTCTTCTATTTTTTCCGGGTTACAAAACTGGTCACGAACCAATCTTACTGCCCCACTGATTGAATTACCCGCTGACTGTAGCGCGGGCATGGCTCTGGAATACATCCGAACCAAACTGAATCGTGCAGATATGCTGGAAACCGCCAAACGTCGTCCATCAGCAAATACACATGCAAAAGAATCCTATCTGCGCAGGAGGCATGTGATGCGAATAAAAAGAGCGATGACGAGCTTTGAGAACAGCAACCCAGTTCCCGACCTTTATCTGGCCATTCATCGACACTTATGTCGGACGTTACCTGACTACAGTCTAAAAGATATCTACGACGCCCTGCCATTCATCAGTAAACAATTATTCAAAAAGCAGACGCTTGAGCGAAGGGAAATACGCTATGGGGCAAAGATATTAAGCTATACCGTTAAACGCCTGGAGGTTAATACACATGAGTAACCCTGATTTCGGTTTGAATGTCGTTGCATCTCAGGAAATTTATAAAGACTTTATCAGCGGTAAAATTATCAATAAATATGAACTTATCGGTGGACGTTTGATGCCATCCACAAAGTTCTTAGCGCTAATCAGTGAGATTGACACATATCGTTCACTTTACACGTTACTCGGCTTTGAGTTGGTTGCGGTAGGAGATGAGGCATACTTTGCCACCAGGCAAGACCGTGCAGATTTAAATGATGCGGGGGCGAACATACAGGTTCTTCTGGTTGTCCTTTGTCGGGGGTTGACTGCCAGAGGGATAGCACCGGCTATCATGCAAGATCCATCAGGGGGGATTAATGCAAAGGATATTGATGCAATGGGTGATGATGAAGAAATCTCGCGGATAGTGAAGGCATGCGGGCTAGTGTTACCGCTCACCAAACCGGTAAATAGCATTCTGGTGGATAGAGGCATTATGCATAAAACATTGAATGAGCGCTACGTTCTGTCATGTGCCGGAACACATTTGTATAACAGATTATTTGATATAGCTGGATGAAATTTTGCAATAGTGACTTGCCAGTCAGTGGCTACAGAGTCGGTGATGCCTGTCAGAGGCTGGTGAAATGTCGTACGAGATAAACGCCCCAGCGTTTATCTCGTACGCGGTGCCGCGTTCCGTGGATGTTGATAATTACCGCAGGCGCATACGCCCAGTGATTCCCGAAGTGTTTTAACGTCGATCATGTATGGGTTCGTTGTGTGGTGGCATCTCGACTATTTAAGGCGCTGGGTGTTGTTTTCCAGAAAACGCGCTATTTCTTGCCTGTCGATGTCGCCCACTGCTGTCGCCAGCGTCAGGGAAACAATCTGCTCGGTTGTCGCGATGCCTATGGGATTCATCAGCAGCGCCCGGCCAAACCAGAGAAAAACTTTTGCAACGACCATCACGCCCCTGAGCAGCCAGCCAGCGCTTTACCCAGTTTCGCTACGGTACTGAATCCGGTAGCCTGCCAGCGCAGCTTGCCGCCATCACTCAGGGCTGTTTTGAGCAACAGCCAGTTGGTGCGCAGCAATACGGTGTTTTTCGACAATCCAGCGAACGGCGATACCAGCAGGTTAAGACCGAGTTTCAACCCGATAGTGGTAAGCGTATGCCGAGAACCGTATTGACGAAGATAAGTTATTCAGCGGGCAGGACTACGCGCCATGACAACAGTTCACCAACCCGGTTTACCGGCCAGTCTGCAATAACGTCAAGCACATGGTGAAGGTAACGTTCCGGATCGATTCCGTTCAGTTTGCACGTCCCGATCAGGCTGTACAGCAACGCTCCGCGCTCACCACCATGGTCAGAGCCGAAGAACAGCCAGTTTTTACGCCCCAGACGTAAGCGTTAAGTGAGCGCCGTATTGACGGCTATTTATTGGTGAGATCTACGTTCCATGGCAGAAGCTCTGCCACTTTGTTCGATGGCCACTCCGGCAGCACGCTCAGGATATATCTGAGGTAAGCTTCCGGATCGATGCCATTCAGTCTGCACGTTCCGATCAGGCCATACAG
>Ga0207655_1000169_pt1 | contig 119331 bp, 116 predicted proteins | sample KBSM44metaG_FD_184398 | JGI IMG/M metagenome (GOLD analysis project Ga0207655, IMG submission 184398) | Miscanthus rhizosphere microbial communities from Kellogg Biological Station, Michigan, USA - KBS M4-4 metaG (SPAdes) (version 2) | ecosystem: Host-associated > Plants > Roots > Rhizosphere... | reverse complement strand
AATGTTCAGTAAAATTATGGGTTATCCACCTACCCATTTTCAAAAAAGATTTCATGCACATGATAAAGCACTATAAAGATTTACTCATGTGAATGGTGTCATACGTATCAATCCATTCTCGTTTAATAACGTCAAAGCCTTGAAGCCGCCAAAACTCTTCAGCCGCAGGTAAAAATGGATGGGTATGCAAATACAAAGTAGTAATTTCATTCTTCTGTGCATGGCTAAACAACATTTTACATAGCATGGTTGCAATGCCATTACGGCGGTATTCAGGCAATACAAATAACTTAACCACCTCAACCGTATTAGACGGCAAATTTAAATCAAAACGATGGTCATAAGCCCGATATGCAATGGTGCCAATAAGGCGGTTTTGGTCTTTTACCGTAATGAAACAACCCAATAGGTCATGGACATAATGTTGCTCAAAATTTTGTAAATCTTTAGGGACTTGCCCATGATAGATTTCTGGGAATAAAAGCTGTCTAGTATAAAGTGCAAACTCTACCGCAGATGCATAGTCTGATTTGTCGGCTAGCTGATAGTGAAGTGTCATATTTATAGCCAAGAATGATCAGGGATAACAATGGTTTTGTCTTGAATCATGGCTTCATGGAACTCGACATCATAGACACTTTTTAAAAACTTCGGATCGGTGATTCGAGTTTTTGACTCAGGCTTAACTACCTCATGTTCGCGCATGAAAAACAGCTGGTCTGCAAATAAAAAAGCCAAGTTTGGATCATGCATAATCGCAATCACCGTAAAATTTTGCCGCGACAACTGACGCAATTTTTTCATTAAATAAGACTGATAATAAACATCGAGATGGTTAGTTGGTTCATCAAGCAAAATGACTTTCGGTGCTTGCACCAAAATACGGGCAATCATGACCAATTGCCTTTCACCACCCGATAGCTCGGTATAAGGACGATCACGCAAATGCTCAATGTCTAAATCAAGCAAAGCTTGGTCAACACGTTCCCAATCTGATTTTGAAGGTCTATATCTGCTAAAAGCGGCACGCCCAGTAATCACCACATCTTTAACCAAAAATGGAAATACGGTTTTGTGAAATTGCGGTAAAAAGCCAAGTAATGCAGCCCGATCTTTACCTTTAAAGTCCGATAATGGCTTTCCTGAGTAACGGATCAATCCATCTTTTACGGGTTCTAAGCCAGCCATCAACTTAAAAAGTGTCGATTTTCCGCAGCCATTACGCCCTAAAATGACTGAAAACTGATTTTCAGGAAACTCCAGATGAATATTTTTGAGGACCTGTTTGTGCCCATAGGCATAATTTAACTGATCAATTTGAATCATGCCCAATGAGTCCTCTGTGTTTTCATTAATAATAAGAAAAACGGCGCGCCAAGTAGCATAGTAAAAATACCAATCGGTATTTCAAAAGTAAGTAAAACCCGAGAAAAGTTATCAATCATGAGTAGGAAACTACCGCCCAAAATCATATTGGCAGGAATGCTATATCGATGATCTGGCCCAACCAACATTCTCACAATATGCGGCATAAAGAGTCCATATAGACTAATAATGCCTGCCGCCGCAACTGAAGTTGAAGTACAAACGGTTACCAGAGCAATTAAAACCAGCTGTTCCCAGCGTGGGTTAACTCCAACAGCTTGTGCTTCTTCAGCACCCAGTGCCATTAAATTTAAACGCCAGCGCATCGCAAATAATCCGGCAAGTCCAATACAAATCGGTAGCACGGCGTATTGAACCTTTTGCCAAGAAGCTTGATGTAAGTTGCCCATGGTCCATTGCACAATCGCTTGCAGTTTAAATGGATCACTTAAGTATTGAATTACCGTGAGGCCTGCCAAAAACAGCCCAGAAACAATCATGCCCGATAAAATTACCATCACTAAAGACGTCTGGCTTTCATGTTTTTGATGGGCAAATAAATACGTTAAGGCAACGGCACAAACACCAAAAATAAAGGCGGATAGATTGGGTGAAAGCCAACTTAAAGAAAGTGCCAAAGCCGCACCGAATGCCGCGCCAGATGAAATACCGAGTACATAAGAGTCAACTAAGGGGTTACGAAATAATGCCTGCAAGCCATTACCCGCTGTTGCTAATGCAGCACCGACCATAAAGGTAAGTAAAATTCTGGGAAGTCTGACATTCACTAAAATGTTTTGCATGAGTCTAAATTGTTCAGCATCAAAATATGATGTACCGAAAACTGCTTGCACACCCCACAGCAAATAGTCCCATGCATTCAACGTCTGAGTTGGCCCAATGAGCAGCGAGATAAAAATCATCACGACTGGTAACGGATAAAACCAATAATACTTTAGTGTTTCCATCTTCATTGCACTAGCTCCTGAGCTAAGTGCTCACCATACAACTTAGTTAAAATGCGCTGTTGCAAAGCACTTACAGGTAAATCCGACTGTTCAGGATAAATACTGTGATTCAAATAAATCGCCGTAATAATAATTTTGATGGTGTGCGGGTTATATATAAATGCTGGACTCAAATTAAAGACCTTTCGGTTTTGTACGGCGCTTAAACCTTGTAATTCTTTTCGTTCATAAATCAGTTTTGGGTTGGTGTTCCAAAGCACGATATTGTCTGGGTTCCATTCAATTAAGGTCTCGGGGTTTACATTGGGTTGGTTGGTGTCGGTCTGAACAATGTTGTAAGCACCCGCCAGCTCAATAAAGTCATTTGTAATGGAATTACGGCCAGAAGTTGAAAAAATTCGCCCTCCAGACCATGCATAATAAATCGATTGCTTATTTGGCTGACGTGCAGTTTTGGCTGCGACCTCCGCCACAATTTCATCCGAAAAACTTAAAATTTCTTGGGCACGTTTTTGGGCACCGCTTAGAATAGCAATTTCAGAAAGTTCTTCTTTCACTTGCTGGTAGGTACTGGACTCCATCACATATACGGCAATGCCAAACTGCCGTAACAGTTCAATCGTTTGGGTTTGTCCGCTCCCCAAAATCACCAGCTCTGGTTTTAACAACACGAGACTTTCAATATTGGTGGCATTTGCACCTTGCGAAGGTGTAGCAAGCTGTTTATTGGCAATTCGTTGATCGATTTTTGAATAGGCATTAAATAGTAAAGGCTGTATGTACACCTCAGCTGGTATACCAATCACTTTATGGCCTTGCCCCAGCATATATAGACCATCTAAGCCCGACTCAAACAAAGACACAATTCTTTGGGCTGGTTTATCTACACAGACTTTTGTATTTGTACTATCAAACACACATATCGAATGGGCCGCTGACTTTTCTTGTGTTTTTCCCTTTTGTTCAGATGAAGAACATCCGTATAGGATGAATACAGTGAGTATTGGAACCAAAAACTTCATTACAGCACCCAACGCACAAATACAGTGCAAAATAAAAAGATGTATCTATTTGGTGCATTTTTCATGTGAAAAACACACTATAAGTGATCAAGAATATTTGAAGCATAAGCCTTACTGTTTTTAAAAAGAGTCTGATAGATAAGATATTAAAGAATAAGCAAAAAAAGCGCCAAATTTACCAAGCAATAAAAACTGTTTAATTGTTAGGCCAAATTGTCTGCATAAGAGCTACTCAAATAATTTAATAGCAGTTACAGCTCGATCAACATTAAGAGAAATAAGTCGTTATAATCCGCCCAACACCTGATAGACATTATCTTCTGATGCTGACCCATTCATCCTTCTGGCGTAGTCTTTACCGTTTAATTCATATTTATGCTGGTATTTTTATTGCACCATTAATATTGGTCGCAGCATTCACCGGCTTACTCTATGCAATTACACCTCAACTTGAACAATCTATTTATAAAGATGTTCTATACGTTGAACCGCTAAATAAGGCGCAATATAAGCTCAGTCAGCAAATTGAAGCTGCAAAGCAAGTGATGCCCAAGTCTGCACAGGTAATTGAAGTTAGACCAGCCCCAAGCGCTGATCAGACAACTCGTGTCATTTTCTCAGACCCGATACATGATTTTACCAGTGAAGCTGTTTTCATTGATCCTTTTACCCTTCAAGCCAAAGGCCACCTAGCTGTCTATGGGACCAGTGGAGTTCTACCATTTCGAACTACGCTCGATCAGTTACATAGCAACTTATTACTTGGAAAATGGGGCCGCTTTTACAGTGAACTGGCTGCAAGCTGGTTAGCCATTTTGACTTTAACTGGACTGTATAATTGGTGGAAACGTCGTCAAAATCTAAAAATCAGGCAAACACAAAAAAATAAATTATTAAGATGGCATAGCACGCTTGGTTTAGTTTTATTTCCACTTTTATTATTCATTGCCATTACGGGTCTTACATGGTCACAGTGGGCTGGAGATAATATTCGGGTTGCTCGCCAATGGCTCAACTGGCAAACCCCAACATTAGCAACTTCTCTTCAGACAGATAATTTACCTACAGTGATGCACCATGAACATCACGAGATGCCACACAGTGAAAATCTTAATTTAAATATTGTGTCAGGTGAGTACGATACCGCTCTTTCAATAGCTAGAGCACATGGCATTGACGCGACCCAAATACAAATCAAACCACCTACCAGTGGAAATCAAGCTTGGACAGTAGCCGAAATACAACGTAAATGGCCAACTCAAGCAGACAGTATTGCTATTGATATGGAACAACACAAAGTCATCGATCAACTTACTTTTAAGGATTACTCACTGGTTGCTAAACTGACTCGTTGGGGAGTTGATGCTCATATTGGTATGTTATTTGGCTGGATTAATCAGTTGGTTCTCGTACTTTATGCACTTGTGCTGTGTATCATGATTATTTATGCATATAAGGCTGCGTTTAAAAACTCAAATTTAAAACTCATGACCACTCACTTTGTTGGTCAAAGTTTATTTATTTGGAAGCGTGTAACTGGCCCACAAAAAGTATTGTTAATGCTGGCTGGCATTGTCTTAGGGCTCAGCTTACCTGTTTTTGGTTTTAGCATATTATTTACGGTATTCTTTCTTGCAATACGTAAATACATCCCTTCCAAACCATAAATCTATAAATCTTAAAAAAGGAGTTAGGCTCAAAATTTGCCTAACTCCTTTTCAATCAAAAGTTCCAAGTCAAAGATAAAGTTGCCTTTAACGGCTCTCCGGGTTGTACCCATTCATCGGTATAACTCGAAACGTAATAATCCTTATCGAACAAGTTATCAATATTCAATTGCGCCCGCAGATCAGGACGAACTTGTACATAGCCCCCAACGTTTACCACGGTAAATTCAGGCAAACTGGTTCCATTGTCTATGTAGTTCGCACTGCGTTTGCCAAAATAGTTGATCGTTCCTACCAAGCCCGCTTCTCTGCCCAATAGTTCAAACTGGTAGTCCGCATTTAAATTTGCGGTATGTTTGGGAATATTTTTAAGGCGAGCACCTTTTGTATCAACTTCGCTTTCAATGACCGATGCCTTTGTAAAAGTGTAATTGGCTCCCACACGGAGATGATCATTGAATTGATGTTTTAATTCGACTTCTACACCATGACTTTGTACACGGCCACTATCTACATAACTATCGGTAATACCTTCGGTCAATAGATGTTGTTTATCTAAATCAAAATAGGTCAGTCCAAACCAGCTTTGCGGTAGATATTCGTATTTAGCTCCAATTTCCCAACTTTGAGTTTTCTCTGGGTCATAAAGTTGATTGTCTTTATTGAGTCCTGTATTTAACTCGAAAGATTTCCCCCAGTTGCTATAGAAGGAAAGTTTTGTCGTAGGTTGATAGTTCACTCCCACGCGTGGACTAAACGGCGTAAAGTCCTGTTGATCTGAAAGACCTGTTTTATAGTCATCAATTTGTTGTTCGAGACGATTAAAACGCCCCCCAATCAGTACATTCCATTGAGGATTTAAAAAGATCTGATCTTGTAAATTCACTCCCAACATATTTTGGGTTTCTTTAGAGTTTTTCGTGGTTCTAGCCAACGCTAAAATATTTTGCCCATACACTGGATTGTAAATATTAATCGGGCTTGATGTACCCACCGCATTACGCAGTTGAATTTGATCTATGGTGTAGTGTCCAGCTTCGACATTTGCAACGAGTTCGTGCTTTACCGCTCCTGTATTAAACTTCCCGCGCAGAATTGACTGAAGCTGAAATGTATCTGTTTCAAATTGACGGTAACGTCTAAAACGATTTGCGGTTTGTCCATCTGCCGCAATGCTTGAAATTTCAGTTGAGGTTCCTGCTCGTTCCCCATGGTTATAGCTAAGAGCGGTGGTGTTATTCCAGTTTTCATTGAATTGATGATTCAAACGTAACTGATACATCTGATCTTTAACCTTAATGTCACCATCCGATGGTTCGCCTAAAAAGGTCTTTTTGTTGACAACAAACTGCCCATTAACCATTGGTATACCACGATCAAAAACACCTTGATGTTCTGAAAACTCGGTGTCGAGATTGAGTTGTGTTTGATCCGATATTTTCCATGCGAGCTGTGGAGCAACAAAGTAATGCTGACTATCGACATGATCTCTAAAACTCTGGTTATTTTCATAAGACAATCCCAATCGATAAGCCAGTGCATCGTTTAATGCTCCCGTACTGTCTAGAGAAGCCCGATATTCTTCTAAAGTACTGCCGCTTAAACTCGCCTCATTTTTTTGCGTCCACTCGGGTTGTTTAGTCGTAATGTTCATAATTCCACCAATAGCACCTTGCCCATACATGGCAGCCATTGGGCCTTTTAAGAAATCAATTGCTTGGATATTGACCATGTCTCTTGGAGTATGGATGCCACTTAAAGAACTCAAACCATTACGTAAATAGCTGGTTCCCATATTAGGGTCGGTACTAAAGCCACGAAATGAGTAGTTGTCCCAAAAACCTCCACCATAACTATCCTGATAAACCACGCCATTCACTCGTGATAACGCATCACTCACCCGCTGAATATTATTGTTCTTAATATCTTCTGCCGACACATGGGACTTTGTAAATGGAACACTCAATAAGCTGTGTTCAAATTGAGTTAATCCTGTTGAAGAAAAAGAAGTCTCGGCAACATCATCAGCCTTAATTGTAATTTTCTCTAATTCAGTCGTCTGATTATTAGGTTGGCTTTGTGCCATTGCCGACATCGAAAATTGAGCAAACAAGATACTCCACGCAAGTGGATTGAGTAAAAATTTAGACATGACAAACTCTGTTTAGTAATGAATGAGGGACTGATCTGTACCCATTAACCAATTAAGCAAAACAAAGTTGTTGAGGTGGAGCACGGCCTTGGGGCGAGAGAAATAAACGCCGTAAATAAAATAATATATAAGTGATGGTTGCCAATATGATTAAGCGAACAGTCACTCCAATTTCAAACAGAGATAATTTGAAGCCATCAATTGTTGCAATGTGACTATACAAATAACAAAAATGACAGCTTGTGCTTGAATCGTGTTGAGCGCTCTTGTTTGAAATTTTTTTATTTACATGCGTTGATAGATGATGAGATGAATGTGGTTCCGAGCTCATTTTAGAATGGTTCATTACTTCTACAATTTGAGCACATACCAACTGCTGATGCATTTCATTGGGCAATAGGCTTTGCCAGAACACAAAGTTCTGTAGCAATATTGCTAGCAAGCCTATTATGATCCCAAACCGGTACATGAAAACTTATTCTCATCAATGTAAGCCGGAAAATAACATAATTTCATTCAAATCATTAGCGTTTTCTTAAATGCAGTCTTTTTTGCTTATTAAAATTTAAAGCTTGAGCAGAAAAATTAAAGAGTCTCGATCTGGATAAATATAGTTAAATGGAAGATCATTTTTTGCAATTTCTATAAAACCAGCTTGTCGATAAAATTTATGTGATCTAGTTGCCTTTGAAGGAGTATCAAGAACAATCGTTTCAAATTTCTTGTTTTGAGCAAATGCTATGAGTTCATCATACAAAGCCTTTCCAACTTTTTCCCCTCTTAGCTCTGAGTTAACAAAGAATTTTTTCAAAATTGCTGATTTGGAATCATAGGCTTGGAATCCCAAGGTGCCAACAACTTCATCTTGGTCATTTAAAGCTAACCAGAAATTTCCTCCAGATTGAATATAATATTTTGTAATATCAAGCAGATCAGGTTGTTCATCTAATTGTATATTTACTTTAAACTCATCATTTTGAATTTTCAAAATTAGATTAATCGCCTCATCCTGATACTTATTTGTATATTCAACAATTTTCATTTTTCAAACACCATAAGAACTAAAAAAATACGGGTATATACCCGCATATTAGTAAAAATATATACTCCTTACAAGAATTACGCTTTGTGGCAAAATAGATTTAACTTGATAAAAGCAACTGAAATTATGATTTTACCTTGTTACAGCGCCATTCTACGTAGTGCTTCACGACGCTTAAGCCATCAATACAATACTGCTCTCGCCGAGTTTGGAATTAATATTACCCAATTTTCGCTTTTATCAATGATTAAAAGAATGGAACCGATTAGCCTTTCGACTTTGGCCAAAATGATGGAGTTAGAACGATCTACAATAGGAAGGAATGTAAAGGTTCTAGCTAAAATGAAATTGGTTGAGTTATTACCCGGAGAAAGCGATCAAAGAGAAGTTACCTTAAAGCTAACGCAAGAAGGCCATCAATTATTGAAAGACTCTTATCCTCACTGGAAAAAAGTTCAACAAGAAATTGAGAATAAAATCGGTAAAGATCAGATATCAGTTTTAATGGATATATTAAATAAAATTTAGTTAAAAAGTTCTAATGCACCAGAGAAGTTAGCATGTTAAGCCCATTAAAGGGCTTAAGTCGGTTTATAGAAAATTTGGATTCAGTGACACGAAGATCGAAAACCTAAGAAATATTTAGCTTTATTGCATTGTTTCCAACTATGGCGTCAAACTTTAATTTACACAAACCCTGCCAAAAAATAATCCAGCAACCGTTCCCTGTCATCCACACTATTTACATCTAAAAGCTGAACCATTGCCCCATCAATCACAAATAAAAACATGTGCGCATCTTGCTTTAAAGCATTTGGGTTAATTGTTAAAAGTAAATTATAAATTTCATTGATCAACCAGTTTCGGTATTCAATGACGACCTGATACGCCTTTGGATGCGTTTTTGCAATTTCAAAAATAGCTTTAAATGGCAAATGATAAAGCCCATCTAAATTTGCATGTAAAAAGTAAATTTTGCGGAGCTTTTCAATTACGGTTAATTCTTTCTGAACATAGATAATCGAAATGACCTCATGTTTAAGTCCATCTTTTTGAAAAGTCAGACTCATTTCAATGAGCCTTTCTTTTGAGTGAAAATAGTTATAAAACGTGGCTTTCGGCATCTTTGCAGTTTCAATAATTCGGTCTACCCCGACATTATGAAAGCCATAATTGTTAAAAAGATAACGGGATGTATGAAGCACGCTTAAAGCACGAAATGGAAGATCTGAATGTGGCATAGTTTTACCGTTATAAAATAAATTCTTGTTGTATATAAATGAGATACTTTTTCTAGCAAATAAAAGGCATAGCAAAGCCACAAAGACTGTGCTTGGCACATCTCAAGTTTTATTGTTGATGCAAGTTTTTGAGCCGTAATGACTTAAAGCCTGAAAACCCTAAAGGTAATCAAGCTGGTAATATGATTTAAGTTGTATCGTTATAGCTTTTGGCAATGGCTGCCAAGAAATGATGAATGTGCATAGCCAACTCCTTTTTATTGGGAGTTCTGCCAAAACATTAGAAATTATGGTGGCAGAACGGAAGTGGGTTGACAGACTGGTAGGACTCCAGCACACCCGAAGGTGTCCCACTCCCGTCCTACCGCTACGGGAGGGAACGAGGTGTGCACATGAGACTATCCCTCAGAAAGGAATAAGTCTGATGCGGTCCTATGTGGTCTGTCAAAACCACCTGGCAATGTAGGCCAGTCCGCAAATGGTAATCTTCAATATTTAAGGTGTCAATGTGAAATTGGCTAGAAAATATTTAAATAATTATTGTTTTTCATTAAATTACATAATTAAGGAAATTCTTAAGTGAAAAATAAACAGAAATAGCAATAGTAGTAAAAGCAGCGACTGCAACTCAACCAAAGTTACGCTATACAGTAGGAAAATAATCTGGCCAGATCAACTTACTTCACAGATTTATATCAGAAAATTTTGGGGTTTACAGATTGAATTATTTATTAAAAATATGCTTGTCTCGCTTATTTATTAAAATATACAAAAGGCCTAAATCCGAACAATTTAAACCTTTTTGTTTTAAAATAAAGAATTAATAATTCCCATATCTATTTAATTGATCTTATGTTTATTATCGTGTCCTGCAAAATAGAGGGGCTTTTAAAAAAGAGTTTAATAATAATTTTAAGATTGAGGTAACTTATCAAGAATGCAAAAATCCTTAATAAGGCTATCAAAGGAAATTTTAGTTTCACCTTCTATCAATATACTATGACCATTAAAAATAAATCGTCTAAATCCAATATACTTACCATGACTATTTTTTATATTAAATTCTCCACATGCATAGCTATTCCCATCTTTTCCAAAAAAACTTTTGACATTTCGGTACTGTAGAGAATCAGGTGACTTAGTATTATTTTTAAAATATTGTTTAGCTTGCCAAACAACCCTTCTATCAGGCTTGATATCAGATTTTCTGTAAGAAGAATCATTAAGGCTAGATTGTGATTTGCTTTCTGTTAACGATACAATCTTTCGAGTCTGTTCTTTCAAACATTCAATATCTACTTTTCCACAAATCAAAAAACAAATTATAATCCCTATCAAAATAGCTAAAAAAAACTTTAAAACAAATTTGAAAATCAAATTACTAAACCCTTTAAACAAATTGCATTATTAATGCAAAAAAATAACCACTATCTATAATTTAATTTATAGCGACAACATTAACCAAAAATTTATTTTTTCGAATAGATTATTTAAATAAGCATAAGCTTTATATTTATTAAAATACCTATGCAAAGGTTGTAAAGTTCCTAAAAATTTTGCACTTAAGAACAACTGTTAATTCTTATAATTCTAACCAACTCAATATTTAAACAAATACTCAAAAAAGTAAAAAACACCTAACAATCATGATAAAACAATAAATATTTTACCATTCGTTATAAAGTTTTTAAATTTTAACAAATTCATAGCAAATTGTCACTTCACCTTATTTACTTTATTTAGAAGCTATTGAAGCCTTTAACCATCTTTCTAAAGGCGTGTTTGGGAAAATTGTGATCGAAGTTTCTTCAAATAAATAAGAAATAAAAATCATAATACTTTTCAGATAAATACCTACACTCACATTTTTATTAAAGCTATGAGCTGTGCACCTTTCTAAAAAGATGCACAGTCAAGATCAAACTAGCTTAATGATCAGATAAAGTTTTCATATCAATCACAAAACGATATTTCACATCACTCTTTAACATACGCTCAAAAGCGTCATTGATATTTTGCATATCAATCATCTCGACCTCAGAAACGATGTTATGTTCACCACAGAAATCAAGTAACTCTTGTGTTTCCTTAATCCCGCCAATCACCGAGCCAGCAATTGATTTTCTACCCAAAATCATTGGGATTGAATTTGCGCTAATTTCACCCAAATATCCAACCAACACAATGGTTCCATTTAAAGCCAACGTTGGAATATAAGGCTTCAAATCATGGTCATAAGGCACAGTATCAATAATTAAATCAAACTGATTTAACACTGATTTCATTTGAACTTCATCTGTTGAGAGCACAACATGATGTGCGCCAAGTTGTTTTGCATCTTGTTCTTTGTTAGCTGAGCGCGTAAATAATGTCACTTCCGCACCTAGAGCATTTGCAAGTTTAATGGCCATATGGCCTAAACCACCTAAACCGACGACCGCGACTTTACTGTTCTTTCCAACATTCCAGTGACGTAGTGGCGACCAAGTCGTAATACCCGCACAAAGTAGTGGTGGTACAGCTTGAGCATCTAGGTTTTCAGGTATTTTTAATACAAAATCTTCACTACAAATAATGGTTTGAGAATATCCGCCTTGTGTCGGTCGTTGGTCATGACGATCTACAGCGCCATAAGTTTGGATATTGCCTTGTTCACAATACTGTTCTAGTCCTGAATGGCAAGCTGTACAAGTACGGCATGAATCGACCATACAGCCAATTCCTACCAACTCACCGACTTTATATTTTGTGACTTTCGGGCCAATTGAGGTTACGCGCCCTACAATTTCATGACCCGGAACTAACGGATAAGAACTGAATCCCCAATCGTTTTTGGCCTGATGTAAATCTGAGTGACAAACACCACAATATTCAATTTGAATAACGACATCATCTTCACGTGGAGTTCTACGTTCAAACTTAAATGGAACTAAAGGAGTTTCTGATGACAGCGCGGCATATCCTAGAACTTCAATTGTCATATTTTTCTCTCATGTTTAATGTTTAAATAAAGACGATTTCTTGGCTGGACCTTCATTGACGGCTATTAATTTTGAAAAACCGTGAATACGTTGTGGGAACGGTGAATCAACAGGCTTTAATCAATCGACTTTTTTGCCATGTTCATCAGTATAAAAATGAAAGTAGTAAGACGTTGTTCTATTCCTCTTGCAGATTTGCCTAATCCTCCGAATTGTTGCACTTCTCTCTATTTTTCTGATTTGAAATGCCTACAATAAAAACACAGATGACAATAGGTGAAATCTGAATGACGAATATGTCTCTAGGCAATAATGAAACACTGGCTCAACTTATCGATCAATGGACCCGTGAAAAAGGTACATTTGAAACGCCTATTATGGGACTGACTTTATTTCGTGCGGAAACACTGATCCAACCAACGAGCTGTATGATGGATGCCAGTCTATGTATGGTTGCTCAAGGGAGAAAACAGGTGATTCTCAGTGAAGAAGCCTATACCTATGATTCTAATCATTTCCTTTTTACGGCAATTGACCTGCCAGTAATTGCTCAAGTTCTTGAGGCTTCGGTTGAACAACCTTATTTATCAATAGTCTTACGACTAGATCCCTATGTGCTTGCCCAAATCATGCTTGAAGCGCATATTCCTTTTAAAGATACCAATAATGAAAAAAAAGGAATGGCTGTTGGAGTGGTGAGTTCGGAACTGAATGATGCTTTTATACGGTTATTAAAACTACTAGACACGCCACAAGACATTCCAATCTTATCTCCCCTGATTATTAAGGAAATTTTTTATCGTTTATTGATGAGTCCACAAGGTGATCGACTTAAACGAATTGTAGCGGCAGGAACTACAGGTCATCGAATTGTGAAAGCCATTGAATGGTTGAAAACAAATTTTGCAAAATCATTTAGCATTGAGGAACTTGCAAGCACAATGGGCATGAGCGCCTCAAGTTTTCACCAGCATTTTAGGGATATTACTTCAATGAGCCCCTTACAATATCAAAAAAGAATGAGACTGACCGAAGCACGGCGCTTATTAATCACTGAAGAATGCGATATTTCATCTACAAGCATGCAAGTAGGCTATGAAAGTTTGTCGCAATTTTCTAGAGAATATAAACGCTTTTTTGGGGTTCCGCCGTCGGTGGATATAAAGAGCGTATAAAAATAGACAAGCATTTTGCATATTAATTTTTATAACCTGAATTACCCTAAAATAATTCAGGTTTGTATGTCGGTATTTCTACACCGAACACCACTAAAAAAATAAAGATAATTAGTTAGCTTTAGATATTACTTCAATCATCTCTTTCGTTGGTCGCAAGTGACCTAATTGCCACTGTTCAGGAGGATACTCATCAATTCGTATCCAAACATGCTCGCGAAAAGCCTCATTTCCCTTTCCTTCAATCTCTACAAATAAATCTGCTATTCGCTTAAAAAGCTCAGCCTTACTTTCTTTATCTAGTAAGCCTTCTATTGTTTGTATATTTATAAATGGCATAATGCTACCTGAATTAACCCTAGGTCTAAATTGTAGACTCATGCTAATTGGAGCCCCACTGAATGTCAAATCAAATTATTCCAAATATTAGATTCTCGGCAGATGCGTGTGGAATTTTTCAAATTGCTGAAATATTGAATGACACGTGGACCATCCTCTTATTAAGAGAAGCTTTTTATGGGGTAACCAAATTTAATGAATTTTTAGAAAATACAGGCATATCAAAGCAAATTTTATCTAATCGACTAAAACATCTTATCCAATTAGAAATATTTGAATTATCTATTTATAAGGAAATCGGCGTTAGAGAGCGCAAAGAGTATTTACTCACCCCCAAAGGTAGAAGCTTAAATATTGTATTACTTGCAATGCTTGAATCTGGCAGCAACTTTATTGAAGCTGATAAAGATGTGGTTAAAGTTTTCCACAAAAATACAAATGATTTACTTAAATTAAAGCTGGTTGATTCAAATGATCAGGTCGTTGGTTTGGAAAATTTAGAATTAAGATTAATTCATCGTCAGCTAAAAGTTGATTCACAATAAATAAAAAAGCCCTGAATAATCAGGGCTTTTTTTTGTCGCTTATTACTGTGGAATAATATTCACAGCACTTGGACCTTTTTGGCCTTGAGCGATATTAAATGTTACTTGCTGACCTTCATATAAAGTTTTGAAGCCAGAAGAAGCAATTTCTTTAAAATGGGCAAACACATCTGGACCAGATTCTTGTTGAATAAAACCAAAACCTTTAGTTTCGTTAAACCACTTTACTGTACCATTACTTGTATTAGACATAATATATCCTTTGATTTTAATAATTTGAGTCATTTTAAAATGACAAATATAACTTTGAAAAAATAATAACGAATTGAGCTTAAGATCTGAAAAAACGAAGGATTATGACTAAAACTGCGATACTTAAAGAAGATTTACTACAAGTCTTTTTTCTAGTTAAGTTCAGCATACAGGAAATCAATATTTATTCAAGATATTTATATGCAATATTTATTTTTTTTATATTAAAGAGATATACATCATCTACTTAGTAAAGATAAATGCCTATTTTAGTTAGACATTTATCTCTCACGAGCCATCTGACTCTTTAACTATATTTTTTTATAAGCCAATGTAAGAAAACTACATTGGACTCGCACCTTTAGGCTGAGCATTTGGATGTAAGATATGAAATTTATAGCCTTCCACAATGTTCTTTAATTGATTTTTTATGGCTGCATTTTTATCTTTATAAAAATGATTATTACGATTGTCACGAGGTTCTATATTGCTAAAAGTAAGCTTAGCTTGATGATCTTTAACTTCTATTTTCAAAATATAATTAAAGGAATCATCTGCGACCTTAATCATATTTCTGCTTAGACAGTCCATACAATTATCAAATTTTAGCCCTGCATGTCCTTTAATGGTCAGTACTTTATTATTGTCATCTGCCTGAATAATCTTTCGGCTTGAAACATAATCCACCACATTGTTTCGCCAGTTTTTAGAAGCATCATAAATTTGCGTTTGACTTAACCCTTTGAACTTAACAATTTCTGAAAAATACTCGTTTTTCTTTTCAGCAGGTTTTTCATCAACTTTATTAGGCAAAGAAAGACAACCTTGCATACCTAGTACGGCAAAACTTAATGTAGCAGCTAAAATTACTCTTCTCACGTAACGCTCACTTTTTAAAGAGACTAGAAGTTAGAACCTCCAAATTTACACCAGCACATCTGATAATTTGGTTTATATAAAGTTAAAAATGCAGCACTTGATTGTCAGGTTCTATCAAGTGCTGCTAGGTTGAAATCATTGCTAAAGGACGCTTTAGCTTAAGTTTCCTAGGAATCTATCTTTGATCTTTTTAATTTTCTGGACGAGTCACTATTGGAAACCCATTGCTAGACTTTTTAAATAAAGAAAAGAATTTTCCAATTTTTAAAGGATTGCCCTTTATTTCGCTGTCCTTAGAAAATAAAACTTTCGAAGCATCTACTTCACCTGTAATTAACTTTAAATATAAAAGTTTAGTCAGCTTCAACGTTGGGCAGTTTGTCGGTAGATTGCCGCTGTCATATTTATCAAAGAGCATGACCGAGTTTTCAATCCGTAATGAAAAATTTTCTTGTGTATCGGTCAATACTAAGTTCATACACTGATTTTCATTTTTTAAATTTTCAACATCCAGATTGGTTGCCATCGCTTCAAGAAATCTTTCAGTCGGCGTATGAATAAGTAAGCCTAAACGACTGGAGGTATTCTTAAGTGGAGTAACACCTTGTAATTCTTGTGCGCCCGATAAATAGAAATTACGCCAAGTCGAAGCTTCCGCTGAATATCCTAATTGTCGATAAGTTTTTGTCAGCAATTCTTTGGCTTGAAAACTCTTTGGGTTATTAAATACTAAATGTTTTAGAACTTCCGCAGCCCATCTGTATTCTGCCTTGTCGTAAGCTTGCTGAGCATTTTTTAAAGCATTCGCCTCCCCACCTGCCAGTTCAATATATTTCTTTGCAGCATCTTTAGGCGGTAATGGGTCTAAATTTGACGGGTTAGCATCAAACCAACCCATATAGTATTGATATACAGCCTTCGCATTATGTTTTAAGGTTCCATAATAGCCGTGAGCATATAGCTTTTGGTCTAACTCAGGTGGCAGTTTAATCTTCTCTGCAATTTCAGCACCATTTAAACCAGTGTTCATATAACGAACTGTTTGATCATGAATAAATTTATAGACATCTCTTTGTGTCTTAATAAAGTCTTGAATATTTTGTTGCCCCCAAACTGGCCAATGATGTTGGGCAATAAAAACTTCTGAGTTTTGGGTTTGCACTAAAGCTTGGTTAAGATAACCGACCCACTTTAACGTATCGCGTACTTTAGCACCCCTTAGAGTATAAAGATTATGTAGCGTATGGGAGAGAATCTCTGCGCCGTTATAAAGCTTAAGTGACGGAATGGAAAAAGTTAATTCTGACGGCGCTTCTGAACTTGGAACGTTATAAAATACAAAATCTAAACCATCGATATTCAATTTTTGCTCTTTCTGCGTAATCAACTGATTCGGTTCTAAAATTCCGATTTGTCCGACTGCTACAGCTTTACCTAAACCATTATCCACCAAACCTTCTGTATTTTTAGGTAAAAATGTACCATACATATACGTTGCTCGGCGAGTCATGGCTGGCCCAGCCATAATGTTCTCACTAGTCGCTTCTTCCATAAATCCTTCGGGAGCAACAATTGGTATTTTTCTTTGCTTCAATTCTTCAGCAGAGATAACACCGAGAGCACCACCAAAATGATCAATATGGCTATGTGTAAAAACAATCGCTGAAATTTTCTGGTCACCTAAATGCTGTCTTGCAAATTTAATAGCCGCTTCAGCAGTTTCTTTAGATGTTAAAGTATCAACAATGATCCAGCCCGTATTCCCCTGAATAATGGTCATGTTTGCCAGATCAAAGCCTCGAACTTGCCAGACACGCTCCGTCACCTTAAACAAACCAACATTATTATTTAATTTTGCTTGTCTCCACAGGCTTGGATTTACAGTATCGGGAGCTTGATCTTTAATAAAATTAAATGCATCAAAATCCCAAATCACATCTCCTTGCTCATTTTTTATTTGGCCAGTAGGTTTAGCGATAAAACCCTTTTCAGCATTTTTAAACTCATCAGCATCTTGTAGATTGTACTTGCTACCATAAGAGGCATTTGAGTCAATAACGGCCTTCGCTACTTTATTTTCTGCAAATGCATTGAGAGACAAAATAGATAACAATGAGACCGTTAGTACTTTAATTTTCATAAAATTTCCTTAATGTTTTATATGCTTTTTATCCCATAAAGATTGGGAATATTTTTATTGATTTAAACCTTTTTATTGAGCAAAGAAAAACCAATCTTTCATTAAAAGATTGGTTTAGATTCTTTAACTCTATATTTTAAGAACATCCCTTGGTTTCAAAAGCGTCTTTAGAGGTGTAGCGAATGTCTGGCAAATAATCACCCATTACTGCTTTTTCTTCACCCGGTACTTTCACCTTCTGAACGGCGTGAGCAAAGGCATTATCAGGTAATAAATTACGCATAATAAATAAACCAAAGTCTGAGTGACCGAAAGCTTTACCATCTTCGGCTGTATAGCCTGAACCACGAGGGCTTAGCTCAAGGAAATATACCCCACACTCTTCTCTTGCGTTCGCTGGTCGATCTTCTGGTAACGAAGCAACAATGGTATAGAAACCGTCTTTATCTACTTTTTGAATATTTTCGTCATAGAGACAATAATTTGTCGCGGTTGAAATCACTTCATTTGTACAAATTGACCAATAACGTACATCTGTTTTTTGAACAAACGGATCATTATTAAAGGTTTTTTCTGTAGTTGGAACTTTACCTCGAAGTTCTATCACTTTCCCTAATCGTCTACTCACCGCCGCATAAACATATTCATTGTCAGGTGTAGCCCAATAACCAAGTTTAGGTGTGACCGCCAAACCTTCGCATTTATCAATCGGCTGTTTTGTAATAGGATCGAATTTATAAATACATTTGAAGCTATCTAAAGCACTAAAGGCTTTGTACCATTTTGGTTCCTGTTGTGCAGGAAAACCCACATATCTATTTTGGTTAAATGCATCTACAGTATTTTTTAATGGCATTGTTGATATACGAGCAATAGGTGCTTTTTTTACTTGTAGAACATTACAAACATCTTGACCCTTTTTAACTTCCCCATTTGCAAGTTGAACTTTAAATCGAGGGAAACTCACATTTCCTTTAATATCCATGTTTTTGTTGGGTACATATACACGATATAAAATGGCAACTTTGCCATCAACCGTTTTTGGGGCATACAACGTATTACTTAGAGGAGTACTTGGTAAATCTCCTAATTGCAATTGTGCTGAGTAGCTACGTGCTTTGCCAAGACGGTTATTCCCGACTACAAACGGGTTGATTGAACCTTGATTTGGTAAAATAGCTGCATCTAATAATGAATTAACGCGCTCACCTTTTGCGGTGTAGCTTACCAATGAAAAGTGACGCGAATAAGGATAATCCCCATCAATCATTACTTTTGCACCTTCTGGAACCGTAAATTCTGATGACCAATACGTTACATTAGAATCAGGAAACGCATAATTTAACGGGTCTTCTCCAGTATGCTGTTTACTTGTTACAGAATCTTGCCACATGCAATCTGTTAACTCAGTTCCTGGGTTTGTTGGTTTATTTACCTGAGTAGAATCATCACTATCATTACACGCGCTCAAACCCACAGAGCCGATCACCGTCAATAATATTGCAATCCTTAACTGATTAAATTTTTCCATAATACTTTTCCATTTTGACCAAGTGATACAAACTTGATCTCTTTGTTATATTTCTTAATCTCGAATTTTTTCCGAGACCTAATCCATTTAGATTAAAATAATAATCCAACTAGATTAAATATCAAGCTATTTTTATCACCCATGAAGAAAATTATTTTTTAAAATTAAATCAAATAGTTAAAAATATTTATTGAAATATCAACACTACAGAAAAAGTTTTATCAATTCTGATTACACAAGTGAGGAGAGTTCAAACCGTACTGTCTAAACGGGTTCTATAAAAAATGTAGGGCGAAATGAAGTAATGCTGACTCAATAAAAGATAGGAATTTTTGAGGCTTATGAATAAAAATGATCTGCTTTAAAACGAATTCCGCCTTCAATATAATCTTTTAGATATTTGGCGAGTAGTTTATGGTCTTTAACCTCTGTTGGCCAAAAATGCTCAAGTCCAACATCACTGATCACATTTAAAATGATATTAAAAGTAAAAAGTACTTTAAGTGAAATCGCATTTGGGTCTGCATCTGGTAAAGCTTGTTGTAATAAACCTACGGCTTTATTGGAAATAGGTACTAAAGTTTTTGCAACAATAACGCGCCCTTCATCTCCAGCACTAATCGTTTTAGAGAAAAATTTTATGTAATGAATGCCATTATTCTGTAAAAGTATTTTTACCATGGGCTTCATTAAAGCATCTACAACATCAGAAACCTGTACATTATTAGATGGAATAGCATTTAATAACTCTAAACTATCAATAACATAAGGCTGTATGACATGATCTAATGCGGCCTCCACGAGTCCCCATTTTGATTTAAAGTGGTAATAAAGAGCTGACTTATTTGCAACTCCAGCAGTTTCATTAATTCTTTGTACCGATAGTGTTTCAATATTATTTTGTGAAAAAAGAATGATGGCTGCTTCTATCAATTTTTCTTTAGTTTGTTTACTCATTAGATTCCACAGTACAAGTTAAAATTAATGGTGTTAACTTAAGAAAATATCCCCATTCTTATGCATTAACCTTTAGAGAAAAAGAATAATCCATATAGATTAAATATCAAGTTGTTTTATTCTCAAATAAGCAAAAATAGAAACTATTCTTACCAATTTTGAGACTGGAAGTACTTATAAAATTATTTTAACTTCTCATTGTAATTGATATTTTTCATAAACAAACCAACTGCATATTCAACCCAAGAACTAATTTCACTATCCGATATGATGTAATTAGGATGTGTAAGACACTTAAGATGCGCATCACTTCGTAATAACGCTAAAAATATATTCGCAGCGACATCTGAAGAAGAATTTAACTCAATTTCACCATTTTTAGCTGATTTTTCAAGATAACCCGCAATAATTTTAGCAAGACGTTCTGGACCAACTTGAAAGAATTTTTCAGATAACTCTGGAAACCTGACTGCTTCTGCAATACATACCCTAAAAAAAGCCAAACCTGAATGCGATAATATAAAACACAAATAAGTTTTCCCCATTTCAGTTAAAGCAGAACGTAGGTTTTCGGCTTTTGTCTCGACTAATATAATTTGCTCTTGCATGTTCGTGCATTGTCGTTCAATCACAGCAGCAAACATCACTTCTTTATTTTTATAACAACCATACATGGTTGCTTTTGAAACACCCGCCTCTTTTTGAATCATATCTGTTGTGGTGCCGCTAAAGCCATGAGTCAGAAAAAATTTTGTTGCTGCATCCAGAATTTTTTGATCTTTTTCATTAGCTTTCGATGAACCAGACATAGTGACCTTATAACAATTTTAGCGACTTCGTTTGTAGTGTAACTCATCGAAAAGTTCAAAATCGAGAATTGACGTAAATTTAATTAAAGAGTAGAGTACCGATCGGTACAGTTAATTGCAATACCTGCTACCTGCATAAATTTGTGTTTAAAATTTAAGGTAAAAGATGAATATACGCCCACTCATCGGTTTGGCAGGTGCAATATTTGCTGCAATGACTGTCGAATTTAATAACCGCATCACCAGCATTACCTTAGCCGACATACGTGGAGCTATGGGAATTAGTGTCGACTCGGGTTATTGGGTCAACAGTATTTATGCCAGCGCCATGATTATTGGAATGATACTTTCCACCAGTTGGGCGGTCATTTTTTCAATGCGAAGAGTTCTTCTTTTTGCTATAGGGCTTTGCCTCGTTTCTAGCGTTTTAATTCCATTTAGTCCAAATATCGAAATCTTTTATTTATTACGCGCCTTACAAGGCCTAGCTAATGGTTTAACCATTCCGTTGCTCATGGCATGTGCGCTCAGATTTTTGGGGCCAGATATTCGACTATGGGGCTTAGCCTGCTACGCATTAACTGCGACTTTCTTTCCCAACTTAAGTGCTGCACTTTCTGCCTTTTATTTAGATGTGATTGGCTGGAAGATGATTTTCTTTCAAACCATTCCTTTTTGTGCGCTAAGCGCTGCGTTGGTGTATTTTGGTATTCCCCAAGACCCTTTAAATTATTCAAGAATAAAGACTTACGATTGGATAGGTGCTATTTTAGCCATCATTAGCTTGGCAAGCCTGAGCACCATGTTATTGCATGGCAATCATCTAGATTGGTTCCATTCCAAATTAATTTGTGTATTGGCTTTAATAAGTGCCATCACTTTACCGTTATTTTTCATACATGAATGGCGTTCTCCATCCCCATTAATTAAACCGCAAATGCTCGAAATACGAAATTTTGCTTACGCTATCTTTGCACTGTTTTGCTTTGTGATTATTGGGATGTCGACAAGTACATTACCGCTCAATTATCTGAGCGCTGTACACGGCTATAAACCTACCCAAACCATGTGGATTGGTTTACAAATTGCGGCATTGCAATTTATCTATATTCCCATTGTCGTTAAGCTTTTAAATCAAGCTTGGGTCGATAGTCGATATGTGCATGGCTTTGGTTTACTTCTAGTCATCGCTGGCTGTTTAGGAGCAAGTCAACTCGACACCACATGGAATCAAGATCAATTTTATTTTTGGCATGCGATTTCATGTTTAGGGCAAACCTGTGTAGTGCTCTCGTTGCTCATGATGGGTACAAACAGCGTACATCCAACCATGGCAATTTACGCTTCACCGATGATTAATACCCCGCGTGCTATTAGTGGCGTGCTTAGTGTTTGTATTTTGGATTGGGTAAACCGAGTACGCGGTGAATATCATTCAACACGACTGATTGAAAATACAGCCCAACATGTTTTCCAAAATATTCAAGGCCCTGTTATTAACCCTCTTACCCCACCTGTACTGACAGAAAATGGCGCAGAACGTGTTTCAGGTGGTTTATCAGCCCTAAATTCTGCCATTCAAGCGCAGCAATCTGTTTTAGTCATTAGCGATCAATATCTACTTTTAGCAGGATTGGCTGCATTTTTATTGATCGTTATGCTGATTTTGCCCGTTAGAACTTATCCGCCACGTATTGCTCTCATTAAGTTAATGAATAGTCATAACTCAGGAAAATCTTTATGAGTACTCTCGAAGCCCAAGATACCACCAACATCGAACCACCCAAGTTAACAAAGGTGCAATATCTCAAAAAGCATTGGGTTATGGTTATCGCATTCATCATCGTTTTAGCATCCATTTTATGGGTTTTAAAACTTATATTTTTACCCTCTTCGATTGTTAAAACAGACGATGCACGTGTGGATGTAGAGTACTCAACCATTGCCCCTAAAGTGTCTGGCAATATTGAAGAAATTTATATTAAAGATCATCAGACTGTAAAAAAAGGACAACTTTTAGCACGGATTGACGCACGTGATTATCAAGCTGCTTTGGCGGAAGCTGAATCTAATTATGCAAAAGCACAAGCTGACTTAAGCGAAGCAATGTTAGCTGTTGATAGACAACCAACTGTTATTCGAGAAACAGAAGCTCAGCTTAGAAAAGTAGAAGCAGGAATTACACTTACTAAAGACAACACGGCGCGTTATGAACAATTACAGGCGCTCGGTGCTGAGTCTAGATTAATTACGCAACAGTCAAAAACCACATTGACTGAGCAATATGCCGACTTAGACAGCAGCAAAGAAAAAGTAATCGATGCGCAATATCAACTCAACCAATACAAGATTCAGGTACAAGCCAAACAAGCTGCTCTTAAACAAGCCCAAGCCGCACTTGATAAAGCAAAACTGAATTTGAGCTACACCGAAGTTCGAGCACCTATTGATGGCATGATTGGTCAGAAGTCTGCTAACATCGGTAACTTTGTTGGTGCTGGTAACCCATTAATGGTTGTCGTACCTTTAAATCAAGTCTACGTAGAAGCAAACTTTCGTGAAATTGAGCTAAAACAAATTAAAATCGGACAACCTGTTAATGTGCATGTGGATGCTTATAATGTTGAGTTAAAAGGTGTTGTAGATAGCTTTTCACCCTCTACTGGCGCATTTTTCTCTCCAATTTCTGCAACAAATGCGACGGGTAACTTTACCAAAATCGTTCAGCGCCTTCCGTTACGCATTAAACTTATTGAGAACCAACCGGATATTAAGTTGTTGCGTCCTGGTTTATCTGTTTTAGTTTCGGTTGATACTACTAAAAAATAGAAAGTCTAGATCTTGGATCACGAGAAAAAAGAGACCATTTACGGTCTCTTTTTTAATGATGAGTTTTAAAAAGTCTTTAAAACTTTTTGGTGTAGTTTACAAACAGGCGATCTTCACCAAAGTCATTACCATGTTTTACGTTGTAATCAATTCGAATGTATTGCAAGGCAACACCTTTTAAGAATGCCTGCTGAAACGCATAGTTTAAAATCACATTCGACTCAGTTTCATGGTTTTTTTCACCATTGGCTGCTTTAAAGTCATGGCCGTAAACATATTTCACCATCGCATTTAAGCCCGGTACATAATCTTTAAAGTCGTAGCCGTACATGACATGATAGGACTTTTCATCTTCTTTAAAGAAGCCTGTAGCGTTCCAGTTAATGAAATAGGTCTCTGGCAAGAAACCATCTGGTAGCGGATAGGCAGATTCACCCATAATTTGTTGATAACCTAAACCAAAGGTATGATTTTTTATTTTGAGTGTTTCTAGCACCCCAATGTTCTGCGCATCAATATCAAAAGTATTACCGTCATTTTTTGCATTGAAGTATTTAAACTTAGAAGTAAGAGCGAAAGTTGGTTGTTTCCAATTATGTTCAAGCCCAACATAGTGTTTGTTGTAGAGGTCTTCTAAATTACCAAAGTAATATTCGCCTTTGAGTGAAGGTGTAAATTGATAGCGCAGGTCAATATAATTTAAGCCATCAGATTCTTTGGTCATTCCATTTGATGTGAAAGAAAACTTTTTAAAGTCTTCTTCATTTCGTGGCGAGACTTTTTCAACCCGACCAATTTCGGCATAAAGCTGATCTGAAAGTTGCGACTTAAGATTGGTTCCCCAATAAGAGGCAAGTAATTGTCGGCTGGCATCGACAGCCGTTACAGGCAGATCTAACCAGAGTTCACCGACGCTTAAAAGGGTTTTGTTATAGCCCAGTTTTAAAGTGGCGCCGTATTTTAAAAAGTCGGATGCTTGTGACTGAGTTTCTTTATTAAAAGGCAAAACCGTGTCCGCAACATGCTTGTCTGAACTCAAGCGAACTGCGTATTGAACAGAAGCATCGGCACCAATCGTAATAGGTTTGTCTGCAATTTGCAGTGGAGTGTCATGCATTTTCGATTTATAAAATAATGACGCTGCCTGAGACCAGCTGCCAGTATCTTTTAAGGCATCATTATCAAAATTACGGTTGATATAGGCATTCTTTAGCGTGAATTTCCATTCATCTTCGCTTTGTTGAGCCGTATCTGCTGCCCACAATAATGAATGACCACTACAGATAAAGAAAAGAGTAGAAAACTTTAAATATGGTGTTTTTAAATATTTCATGAAACAAATCATCCTTTAACTATTGTCTGCGCCATCCTTTGGCACAGACATATATTTGTTCAGTGGAATCGCCTTATCTCAATTCGAAGCAACTAAAACTTGAGACCGATTTTTCTTTAAACGTTTAATGAGTAACAACGAAACCGCGGCACAAAAGGCAGGTATCGCTAAAATGCTTAAAATTTCAAAACTGGAGAGATTTAATGACATTAACCAGCCGCCCATAATTGATCCCACAATCGACCCTGAGCGCCCTACTGCATTAGCCCAACTTACCCCTGTTGCACGACAATGTGTTGGATAAAAACTAGATGCAAAAGCGTTTGCTCCTACTTGCGAACCACTAATTCCTGCACCTACCCCAAACATGGCAAACATCAATAAAGCCGTATTTGCCTGTTCAATTCCAAACCCTAAACAAATCAGGAAAAAACCACCAAAAACATAAGCCGTACTTAAAATTTTGGTTGCATCCATCTTATCCATTAGCAGGCCTAAGACAATGGCACCAATCGTTCCCCCTATTTGGAAAATTGAAGTCAGCCATGACGCGTTGGATAAATTAAAGCCTTCATTGGTTAATAAAGTAGGCATCCAACTTGAAATCATATAAATAATGAGAAGGCTCATAAAAAAGGTAAACCAAATCAAAAAAGTGCCCAAAGCAAAGCCTTTATTAAACAAATCTTTCAAACTTGATTTTTCGACTTCATTGACTGTTGGAACCAACGTAGGAACACTATTTAAATGCGGTGCGATACGGTGAATAATCTTTTCAATTTTTTCGGTGCTCTTCTTTTTAAGCACTAAAAACCGGATAGATTCAGGTAATAAAAAATATAAGAAAGGTACAGTCGCTAAAGGTAATACGCCCCCAACAAGCAAAATACCGTGCCAACCAATATGAGGAAGTAGCTGAGCCGAAAAAATACCACCAAGAGCAGAACCCACTGTAAAGCCACAGAACATCATGGTTACAAGATTAGAGCGACGAGATGTAGGCGCATATTCAGAGGTTAAAGTAATTGCATTGGGTAAAGCCCCACCTAGCCCCAAACCAGTGAGAAATCTCCAAATAATCAGTGTTTGTAAATCTGCTGAAAAAGAGGCAAAAACACTGGCAATTCCAAACATAATCACCGAACCAATCAAAATCGGTTTACGGCCTAATTTATCGGATAACGGTCCGAAAATGAGTGCACCTGCCATCAGTCCAAATAAGCCAGCGCCAAATAAAGGTGCCAAATCGGTTGCTTGTAACCCCCATTCTGCCTTTAAAGCAGGTGCAATAAACCCAACTGCTGCGGTATCGAAACCATCAATCGCAACAATCAAAAAACACAACCACATGATTAATTTTTGCAAAGACGATAGCGGTATTTCATCAATGAAACTTTGTACGTCTATAGAATTTTGAGACATGAGAGCTCCTTTCGCCAATACATTGGCGTATATGCAATCCTTAGCAAAAGTGCCCAACTGTATTTTTTATTTAGGTTGAGCACCTATTTCAATAAATCAGATCAATTTGATTTATTTCACATTCACTGTAATTCCAGTCAGTCCGGTAATGTCTGCACGCATAACATCACCTTTCACTACCGCACCCACGCCTTCTGGAGTTCCTGTAAAAATCAAATCACCTGCTTTTAGTTCAAATAGCGTAGACAAATTGGCAATCGTTTCGGCCACAGACCAAATCAGGTGACTGACATCGCTGTGCTGTTTGGTTTTGCCATTTACCGTTAAATGAATATCGGCATTATTGATTTCACCCGTTTGAGTAATCGGATGAATTGGGCCAACTGGTGCAGAAAAATCAAAAGCCTTACCGATTTCCCATGGGCGACCTTTTTCACGCATTGCCATCTGTAAGTCACGGCGTGTCATATCTAAACCGACGGCATAGCCATAGATATAATTCACTGCATCTTCAACCGAAACATTTTTGGCATTTTTACCAATCGCAACAACCAACTCGATTTCATAATGAAAATTTGAAGTTTCAGTTGGATATGGAATATCAACCGCATCTGTATTTACTGGAACAACCGACTCAAGGTCATTTGGCTTACAAAAGAAAAATGGTGGCTCACGGTCTGGGTCAAAACCCATTTCACGTGCATGAGCAGCATAGTTACGGCCGACACAATACACACGGCGTACAGGAAATTTATGCACTGAGCCATGAATAAATAGACCGGCAGTGGTCATTGGTTCAAAAATAAATGACATATATGAATTCCTTCTATTAAGTTAATCACGACTCAAAATGCATCGGCCTGCTGTTCAGGTGCCGCTTTTTGAAATGCTTCTAAGGTCATGCAATGTTGGTAAATTTCATTAATGTTTGGATAAGCCGATAAATCGACTTTAAAACGCTCGGCAGAAACTACTTGTGGAATTAAATAGGCATCTGCAATGGTCGGTTGCTTGCCATAGCAGAACTTTTCGCGATTCTGGTCTTGTTCCAAAATATGCTCTAAAGCGGCAAATCCATCCTGGATCCACTTGGCACACCATGCATTGATTTGTGCATCATCCAGTCCTAAATTCTGACGTAAATATTCAAGAGCACGCTTGTTGTTTAAGGGGTGAACATCGCATCCAACTAATGCAGCAATGGCACGGACTTTTTCTCGACCTAGTAAATCTGTAGGTAATAAAGCGGGCTTTGGATATTGTTCTTCTACCCATTCAATAATGGCTGGACTTTGCAACAAGTTTCCCGACTCAGTTTCAAGTACTGGTACAAATCCTTGCGGATTTAAAGCTTTAAAAGCAGCTTGATGGTGTTCGTTTTTAGCGAGCGAGATATAAGCCGCTTCGTAAGCCAAACCCTTTAGGTTCAACACAATTCGAGTTCGGTGTGATGTACCGCTACGGAAAAAGCTATAAAGTTTCATGCCACATTCCCTTGATAGTTTTTCACTCCATCAAGGCAGTTATTAACATTCCAGCCATATAACCATTCCATTGCATCATAAAAACGTTCAGTAGGACGTCCACGCCACAAATCGTTGCGAACCAAGCGTTGTACACCTTTGGCATGGTAAATTTTGCCCATTTCACGTGAAGACAAAACAATACGTGCTGTACGGGCCACACGTGCTTTTTGGTAAATATCAAAAGCTTTTAAAATGTCATGGTCGGTAACACGTAAGGCTTCACCTAAAGTTACGGCGTCTTCCATCGCCATACATGCACCTTGCGCCATATATTGCGTGGTTGGATGTGCTGCATCGCCAAGTAATGTCACACGGCCAAAAGTCCATGTTTCAATCGGTTCACGGTCTGCGGTTGCCCAGCGGTGCCAGCTTTTAGGTAACTCAATCAATTGGCGAGCTTTCGGGCAAATCCCTTGAAAATAGGACAGCACTTCTTCTTTAGAGCCGTCGGTTACACCCCACTGCTCTTGCTCACGGCTATGGAACGTCACCACAACGTTATATTCCTTTCCGCCGCGTAGTGGATAATGCACAAGGTGACAATTTGGTCCGACCCAAATACTGGCTGCATTCCATTTCAAGTCTTCAGGAAACTCGCTTTCAGGTACTACAGCACGGTAAACCACATGACCTGTAACCAATGCAGGGTCACCCACATAGGTGTCACGCACAACAGATTTAACCCCGTCCGCACCGATAAGTGCCTGACCATGATATTGCGTACCGTTTTGATCGGTAATCGTTACGCCAGCATCATCTTGGTCAACTTTTTGAATATGACAATTAGTGATAATTTCCAAGTTGCCATATTGTTTAGCGCCTTCCACCAATGAACCATGAATATCGGCACGGTGAATCACCGCATATGGGTTACCAAAACGTTCACGAAATTTTTCATCAGTTGGAATTTTACCGACCTGATATTCATCAATCGCATCATGCATAACCATATAGTCGGTATAGACCGCTTTACTGCGAGCAATTTCACCAATTCCTAGCGCATCAAAGGCATGAAATGCATTCGGCCCGAGTTGAATACCAGCACCGATCTCACCAATTTCAGGGGCTTGTTCAAAAACCTGTACCTTAAAGCCTTGCTTTGCCAAAGCCAGTGCAGCTGCAAACCCGCCAATGCCGCCACCAGCAATTAATATCGGTTGTTGAGTATTTGACATGATTATATCCTTATAAAATATTCTATTTACTGGCGCTCACGCACAGAGTACAAACCCAGTTTCCGTTGTAAGGGCGCTTCATCTGCAATAAACAAATAGCATGGTTGATCTGAGTTATTGATTAAATCAATATGTGAAAAACATGGTGCACATGCCGTATCAGCTTTATTTAAATTGAAATCTTTCTGATCAATTTTGACTTGGAGCTGACCGTCAATCACATGAAAAATTTGGGCAGTGGAACGCGGTTGGAGCTGTAAAGTTTCATTTGGTCTGAGCATTAAAGCTGAGTAACCAATAATATTTTGGCAATCATCACCAGTTTCAGGATTGATGTAAGTCACCTGAATTGGAGCTTGATGGTTTTTATCATCTGCAAGCGCATGCAAAACTTTTTTGGTTTCTTTCCAAGAGTAGCGCATGATCGGATACGAGGCATTTTCACGGGTAAAATGTGCAGTTGGTACAATGCCCGTTCCATAATGATGAGCATTTCCGGCACTGGTCACTTTTTGGATTTCACCTGGTTGTACATAAGAAGCTTCCATGTAATAAACCAAAGGCAAATCCAGTACATCTAACCAGATCACAGGCTCATCGCCATCATGTCCATGTTCATGCCAAAGTCCAGATGGCGTAAGGATTAAATCTCCATGCTCCATCATGCATTTTTGACCTTCAACCGTCGTATAAGCCCCTTCACCTTCAACAATCAGGCGTACTGCATTTGGGGTATGTCGATGTGATGGTGCCCACTCGTTTGGCAATAAAAGCTGCATACCAAGATACATGACCGAACTGGCTTTCATATTTTCCAGACCATGTCCGGGATTGGCTAAAACCAATACACGGCGTTCAGCTTTTTCAATTGGTGTTAACTCACCTGCTTCGAGCAATAAAGGTTTAATATCCTGAAAATACCAAGCGGTTGCTACAGTCTGTGGCATCGGTTTATGCGGAGGCAATACATTACGTAAACTTGGCCATAAAGGGACTAAATTTGATTCTTCAAGTTGACCAAGATAACGTTTCGGCAAGTCATCTAGTGTTGCTAACTGTTCCATTTCAGATCCTCTATTTAAGGCCAATTTGTACAAGAATGCTTTGTACTTTTACGGCCTATTCTTCCTTGATCATCAATGTAACAATCGAAAATTGTTGAATCCATGCACAAAAAACAATAGTCTGTATTGATAAAATCAATACAAGGATATTAAAGTGTTTGATCTTGATACTCGGCTTTTACAAATTTTCTTTGAAATTTATAAACATAGCAGTGTGTCTAAAGCTGCCGAACAGCTTGAAATTGGACAACCGACTTTAAGTATTGCGTTAAATAAATTACGTGAGCATTTTCAGGACCCACTTTTTGTCCGTATTGAAAATAAAATGCAACCTACTGAGTTATCTAAACAAATATATCCACTAGTTGTAGAAATTCTGAACCGACTAAAACTGGTTCAAAACTACAATATTGAATTTGATCCACAGACTTCAAATTATCAATTTAAAATCAGCATGACTGATATTAGCCATCTGGTTTTATTACCTAAGCTGATCAATTATTTACGTGCCCATGCCCCCAATATTCGCTTAGAAATTCTCCCCATTGATACCAATACACCAGTAATGATGTCAAATGAAGAGATTGATTTAGCCATTGGTTTTTTGCCTCAGCTCGAAGCCGGTTTTTATCAGCAAACGCTTTTCCAGCAACGTTATATTTGCATTGCCAGTAAAGAACACCCGAGGCTTACAGGCACAACGCTTTCAGACCAAGAATTTCGCCAAGAGCTACATGTCGATATTTTTGCAACTGGTGGACACTATGTGCTGGAGCATGAGTTACAAAAACTAGGAGTAAACCGAAATATTTTGGTTCGTTTGCCAAGCTATTTAGGGGTTGGCTTGGTTGTTCAAGACACAGACGCGATTGCGACCATTCCTCATTATTTAAGTCAGGTGCTTTTAGTTAGAGGTGGCTTAAAAGTTTTAGAACCGCCTTATAGTTTTCCGACTTATAGCGTAAAGCAGCATTGGCATGCACGAGTTCATCAAACGCCAAGCAACCAATGGTTAAGAAGAGTATGCTTTGAACTTTTTTCTGAATAGAATATTTAAACAGACACCATTAAAAATTGAATAAAAACAAAAAGACTTTGCATAGATGAATAAAATCTCACTACACAAAGTCTTTATAAACTCTTTTTTTAATTAATCTAAATTCATGGCAACCGATCTGGTTGCTTTACGCTTTCGCGTGACAAACAACCCGCAAATGACCACCAACAAAGTTACGCCTAAAGATAAAGTGGTTTCATAACTATAGGTTGGTGATAAGAACATATAACCTAAAACGGTCATAATGACCAAAATCACAAACCACGTTAACCATGGGAACAACCACATTTTAAAAGATACCGCTGCACCCTCTTTTTCCAATTTATGTCTTAAGCGCAATTGTGAAAATGCAATTACTAAGTAAACCAGTAACGCAATTGAGCCAGTTGTTGAGAGCAAAAACCCAAAGACTTGGCCTGGAAACATATAGTTGACCGCACAGCAAATCACACCAATCAAAGTAGACAAAAACACAGCAGAAGTCGGTACACCTGCTCTATTAATTTTTGTCACAACTTTCGGTGCTTCTTGACGTGTACCCAAGGCAAATAACATTCGAGACGAGGTATAAACCGCAGCATTCATACAGCTTGCAACCGCAATAAAAACGACGACATCCATAATCAATTTAGTTTCAGGAACATTTAGGCTCATTAACACAAACTGAAAAGTGCCAAATTTTTGTAAGTCTGGCGAACGCCAATCGACCAAAGCAACCGCAAGAAAAATAGAAACAACGAAGAATAAAATAATTCGGTAGAGCACCAAATTGGTTGCACGTTTAATTTTTTCTTCCGGATTTTTAGATTCAGCCGCAGCAATAGAAAGAATTTCTATTCCAAAAAATGAAAATGCCGAGATTAAAATGGCTGATACAACCCCGCCCATGCCATGTGGCATAAAACCACCATTTGAAAATAGATTACCGATACCACTTACATTTTTGGCTAAAGGCCATATTCCAAATACAGCCATGGCGCCGATAATAATGAACACTACAATCGCAACGACTTTAATGAGGGCAAACCAAAACTCAAACTCACCAAAACTTTTGGTACTAAAAAAATTAGCTAGGCTGAGTAAAATAATAAAGGCAAACGCATAAATGGCACTAGAAATTTGCGGAAACCAAGCATGTAAAATTTCAGCTCCAGCAATGGCTTCAATTGGAATAACCAGTACCCAAAACCACCAATATAACCACCCGATGGTAAACCCAGCCCAAGGGCCAATTGCTTTACGGGCATATGTAGAAAATGAACCTGTATCTGGTTGTGCTACGGCCATTTCGCCCAGCATGCGCATGACCAGAAAAACTAAAATACTTGTAATTATATAAGCGAGTACGGCGGCTGGTCCTGCTTTTGCAATTGCCGCAGAAGAACCTACAAATAAACCCGCACCAATAACACCACTGATACTAATCATGGTGACATGTCGATTAGAAAGTCCTTCACCTAATTTTGTTGTTTTATCATTGTTCATATTCGATTCCTTCAAATTGACAAACTGATTTTAAAACCGTCTTAAAAATGTACTTCTCCAATTTGTACGAAACAAAAAAGGGAAAATCAGAGTTTTCCCTTTTTATTCATCAATTTAATGTAGGCATAGCGAACTGTTTGGATTCACGGACTTGTGTCGAAGGCCAACGTTGCGTAATGGTTTTACGGCGTGTATAAAAACGCACACCATCTGGCCCATACGCATATAAATCACCAAACAATGAACGTTTCCAGCCACCAAAACTATGATATGCAACTGGCACAGGTAGTGGCACATTGACCCCAACCATTCCAACTTGAATATGGCTGGTAAAATAACGTGCAGCCTCGCCATCACGAGTGTAGATACACGTTCCATTGCCATATTCATGGTCATTAATGAGCTGCATTGCATCTTGCATCGTTTGTACACGAATGACCTGTAAAACAGGGCCAAATATTTCTTGTTGGTAACTCGTCATGTCTGGTGAAACTTGGTCAATTAAAGTTGGCCCAACAAAAAAACCTTTTTCATAACCTGCTGGTTTTGCATCACGACCATCCACAATAATTTTAGCACCTTGTTGTTCAGCACTTTGAATAAAAGCTTGTACTTTGTCTTTATGTGCTTGCGTAATGAGCGGTCCGAAGTCATTACGCTCATCTGCATAGTGACCAAACTTCAATTGCTTCATTTCTTGTTTTAATTTTTCAATCACAACATCTGCAACTTCATCACCAATTGCCACAGCAACGGACAGTGCCATACAACGTTCGCCCGATGAACCAAAAGCCGCGCCTAATAAAGAAGTTACGACGTTATCAATATCTGCATCTGGCATAATAATGGCGTGATTTTTGGCCCCGCCTAATGCCTGGCAACGCTTACCATTCGCCGTTGCTGTACGGTAAATGTACTCTGCAATGGGGGTAGACCCAACAAAGCTCACCGCTTGAATTTTAGGATGATGCAACAACGCATCAACAGCTTCTTTATCGCCATTTACAACATTGAAAACACCATCTGGTAATCCTGCTTGTTTTAACAGTTCAGCTAGAAATAAAGCAGCCGACGGCGCTTTTTCTGAAGGCTTTAAAATAAAACAGTTACCGCAAACAATCGCCATTGGGAACATCCACAATGGGACCATTGCTGGAAAGTTAAAAGGCGTAATCCCAGCAACCACACCTAGTGGTTGAAATTCGCTCCATGAATCAATATCTGGACCTACATTTTTTGAATATTCACCTTTTAAAAACTCAGGCGCACCACATGCATATTCAACATTTTCAATGCCGCGCTGTAATTCACCTTTTGCATCGTGACAAATTTTCCCGTGTTCTTCGCCAATCAGCTGGCAAAGCTTGTCAGCATTTTCTTCGAGTAATTGCTTAAATTTAAACATCACACGTGCGCGTTTAATCACTGGTGTATCACGCCATGCTGGAAAAGCCTGCTCTGCAATTTGAACCACTTGATTCACTAACTCGGCATCTGCAAGTGCAACTTCTTTGGTGATTTCACCAGTCGCTGGGTTATAAACAGGTTGTTTCTTGGTAGTTTTGGTTACGAGTCCACCATCAATAAAATGCCCTACTACTTTAACGGTTTGCTGACTTGAATCTGTGTCTGTGTTGGCAATCGCGTTGCTGTCAAAATTCTCTAAAGTGTTCATCTTTATTCCTTGTGTCTATTCATCTTGTCCAATTAAGTTTTAAGTCGATCAGTGTTATTTGACTTGATAAATTGCCTCACCCACGGCATTCATGAGTCGTTGTAACTCTGCCTCTGTGCTGTTAAACATTGGCCCAAATTGAAGCGTATCTCCGCCAAAACGGACATAGAAACCTGCTTTCCAAAGTTGCATACCAATTTCAAAACCACGAATCGTCGCATCGCCATCACGTGGTGCCAATTGCACAGCACCAATTAGCCCGCAGTTGCGTATATCAAGAATGTTTGGAGCACCTTTTAACTCATGTAGAAGTTTTTCAAAGCTTGGAGCTAGAGCAGCCGATTGATGAATTAAATTTTTCTTCTCTAAAACATCGAGTGTTGCTAAAGCCGCCGCACAGGCAACCGGATGCGCCGAATAGGTATAGCCATGGGTAAACTCGACAGCATGTTCAGGTAAATCTTGCTGCATAAAGGCATCATAAATTTCATGACTTGCGACCACACCACCAAGTGGAATAGCGCCGTTGGTAATTTGTTTGGCAAAATTTAAAATATCTGGCGTAACATCAAAATATTCTGAAGCAGTCCATTTACCCATTCGCCCAAAACCAGTAATAACTTCATCAAAAATAAGCAAGATATCGTGTTGATCGCAAATTTCTCTTAAGCGCTTTAAATAACTAGTCGGTGGCACAATGCATCCTGCCGAACCAGAAACTGGTTCTACAATGACAGCAGCAATATTCGATGCATCATGTAGCTCAATTAACTTAAGCATTTCATTGGCAAGTTCTACACCACCTGTTTCAGCACAGCCTTTGGTAAAACTTAAATCGGGCTGCAAGGTGTGCGGTAAATGATCTACATCCATGAGCTGACCAAACATTTTACGATTGCCACCAATGCCTCCAAGGCTGGTTCCTGCAACGTTTACCCCATGGTACCCACGTGCGCGCCCAATCAACTTGGTTTTGCTTGGTTTGCCTTTAATTCTCCAATAGGCACGCGCCATTTTAATTGCGGTGTCGGCTGACTCTGAACCCGAGTCGGTAAAGAACACATGCTGCAATTTTTCAGGCATATGCTGAATAATTCGTTCAGCCAACTGAAATGATAATGGATGACCAAACTGAAATGCCGGAGAGTAGTCAAGCTTTGCCAACTGAGTACTTACGGCTTGCTGAATTTCTGGAAGCGTATGTCCTGCACCACAAGTCCAAAGGCCCGACAAAGAGTCGTAGACTTCGCGGCCTGAGCTATCAATTAAATAAGATCCTTTAGCACCAACAATCATGCGTGGATCTTTATGGAAATTACGATTTGCAGAAAATGGCATCCAATGCGCTTGATAATTTAAGCTCATCTGAGCATTTGATTGAACGCTTTCCGATGCTGCATCCTCATCAGTTAATTTGTCGATATCAAACATAATCACTCTTCTTGTTTTGAGGTTATTTTTTGAGTGTACATAGCGATATAGTTTTGATAAATTCAAATTATCTTGAGTTTAGATTTAAAAAAACAAAACTAAATGAAACCTAAAAAATTAAATCAAGTAACTGATTTTGATATTAAATTACTTAAAATTTTTAAAACAGTTTGTGACTGTCATAGCTTTACGTCTGCCGAAAGTATTCTTGGTATTAGCCGCTCAGCAATTAGTCTGCATATGAGTGATTTAGAAAATCGTCTGGGCATTCGGCTTTGTCAACGTGGCCGCGCAGGGTTTGCATTAACTGATGAAGGACGTGAAATTTTAGAATATATAGAAGTGCTCACCGCTTCGATTGAGGACTTTCGCTCTAAAGTGAATCAAATGCATAACCGCCTTAAGGGCGAATTTAATATAGGCATTATTAACAACCTTGTGACCATGCCAAGTGGCTACATTACCAATACGCTGGCACAACTCGCCGAAGAACATTCTGAAGTGATTATTAACATTAGTATGAGCACACTTTCAGATATTGAGTGCCGTGTGCTAGATAATCGTTTACATGCTGGAGCAATTCCTCTTGTTACCCCTTTATCTGGCCTAGAATATTTTGATTTATATAGTGAAAGTTCATTTTTGTATTGCGGTAAAAACCATCCCTTGTTTGGCAAATGTAGCAACCTCAATTTAGATGAGTTAAAAACCTGGCAAGCGGTACTCCCCAATTATGCGATTACACCAGAAGCAGCAAAGTTGCACCAGCTTTTAGACTGTAAAGCGACTGCAAGTGACCGTGAAGGAATTGCATTTCTGATTTTAACTGGAAAATTTTTAGGTTTTTTACCCGACCACTATGCTAAAAAATGGGTTGAAGATGGTTTTATGCAAGCTGTTTCAAAGGGAAAAATGCATTACAGCACACCCATTTGCCTCATTACTCATAAAGGCAAAAACCACAATATTATTTTAAAAACTTTTATGGGCATGCTTGAGAAGCGGATAGTTGGAAGTTAAAAATTTATCTTTTTTAATTTATTAAGCTCAAACATCGCATCTTTATATTCAAGATATGCCTTCTCACTGATCAGAACCACAGCATCTTTTTCTTTTCGTGTAATTTTAACGGCATAACCTAAGAGCACTCTTTCCATTACCTTTGAAAATTGTGATCTTGCATTTGCATAATTAATTTGTTCCACGGTATTCGCCCTTCCCAAATAAAAGAAAGCCACTTTTGAGATTAAAGTGGCTGTGATTACATTAAAAATTATATCGACCTAATAAGTTGACTCGAGATAACTTTCCTTCTAAATCTGAAAATGTTTCTCTCTTACCATAAGTGTATTCAACACCAAGATCGACTTTCTCTACAGGTGTCCAAAATAAATTGACGCTTGCATTGATTAGCCTTTTATTTTGATCAAGGTTATTTTCTGAAAAATTTGAATCTTTATAGACAAGGCTACCAGCAGACAAAGAAGAGCGTAAATTTTCATTCCATTTGCGCAGATACCCCAACTCGAAAGAATCAAATTCACTTAAATACATTCGATTTTGATCAAAGTAGAACGCATCATTATCTTTTGAATAAAGCATGTAACGATTATCACCTGCTATATGGTAATAATTGAATACAATCGCATCATTTTCAGAAAGGTTATACTTTGTGCCTAATCCAACTCCCCAAGCAAGTTTAGTTTGCTCTTCATTCGTATCAGAGATTGCTCTATTTTCATGTAACATCCCATGTAATTGAACCAAAAAATCTGGATTCTTAAATTCATATCGCATGGTTAATGCAGGAAAACGGCTTCCACCTTCTACATTTTTATTTTCAACATCACCGCCTTCTAAAGCCACTAAGAGTTTCTGTTGGGTATTAACGATATGTTGATAACGGATTTGGATATTACGCTGAGTTCCTGTGCCCATCGCGCCCGTAAAATCAACCAAACTTGGAGCCGTATCACTATTCACAAAAGGTGACGTCGTTTGGCCAACTAACCAATTTCCTAGTGAAATATAAGCATGTCTAACCCGAACCGAACCATTACCGTTATCTCCACCACTTCCCATGAAATCGGCTTCTAGCTTTCCAACCAAATCTCCTTTCGAGGTCGGCTTAACGATATCCACTCCTACACGTGAAGTCGCAGCAGAAACATTTAATGATTTACTTGTTGAGTTTGAATTCTCTAATGGTATTGACCCTGTTTTATTCGCAATTGAACGCGTTGAACGTTCAAAGTCGTATGCAGTATCAACACGTATATTTCCATAAAATTTAATTTTAGTTTGGTCAGCCGTAACAGACTTTTCGGTGTTTGATGTTTTGTTTTGAGCCAAGTCAGGTGCTTTATGCAAGCTATTATTCTTATTTAAATTTTGCTGCTCCATCAAATAATCTATTTGCTGTTGTAATTTCATTATTTTTTCATTTAGCGCTGAGTTGTCTTCATAGCTTTCAGCATTAGCTTGCTGCAATGCAATACTCATAAATAACGATAAAGAAATAATCCCTTTATATTTCATGTCCTTTTCCTTTAGACGAAATGATCTAGACCAAATTGAAATTTCCTATGTTTCAATTAGCGACCAAATAATTATTGAGTTAACTTTTGAGAAGCTAACGAAGCTCAACCTTTGACTTCGCTAGTTCCATTCCTGCTTGAATATTTTTGAATGACCTTATTCAGGTAATTCACATCCTTTTTGTTTTAAGCTATTGATCACCCAGCTACGGTCATTTTCACCTACAGCGATTTGCTCTAATTGCTTTTGTTCAGCGGCATGTTTAGCACTTGCTTTCTGAAAAACTTCTTCAACTTCTGCATATGGCACGCTTAACAGCCCATCTTCATCACCTAAAATCAAGTCTCCAGGTTCAATCACCATTCCATTAATTGCGATAGGAACATTAATTTCCCCAGGTCCATCTTTATAAGGGCCTCGATGTGAAACGCCTGCTGCAAAAAGTGGAAAATCTCCTTTTCCAATTACTCCCGCATCACGAATCGCGCCATTAATGACAATACCAGCGACACCTTTTTTGATGGCATACGCAACCATCATTTCTCCAATTAATGCATTTGTTAGATCACCACCTGCATCAACCACAATCACATCGCCCGGTTGAGCGATATCAATGGCGTAGTGCAACATCAGGTTGTCACCCGGACGCGCCTTAACTGTAATGGCAGGCCCACAAAGATATCCCTCTTTATGCATTGGTCTTAATTGTGCACCACCTGAAGTCATTCGATTCATTGAGTCACTTACATTAGCGACTGGTAGATCTCGATATTGCTCAATCCATTTCTGCTCAACTTTTCTGTCGTTTTTTAGCACTCTAAAACCAATTGCCATAACTTTTCCCTTACATCAGTTTTCTTGTGCAAATTAATATGACAGCATTTTTTTGAAATGTCATTTCATTTTTAAATTAAATTTAATTAAAATTTGCGCAATTATTAAATCATAAACTTACTATTGACTATTTTTTTGAAATAACGTTTTAATATTGGATATTCATAAGGACGTATTTTTTTAAATACTTAAATGGAGTGCTGGTCAAAATGAAACGTAAAATTCTTATCACAGGGCCAACTTTGGCTTCTGATGCTTTACTGTATGCTCAATCTCATGACATTCAGTTAATTCCCACTGAACCCTACATGGCAAAAGATGAAATGGAAAAACTCATCCATGCTGAGCAACCAGATGCAATTATTGTCCGTACAGGTAAACTCACTAGAGATATGATTTTTGCCTCTAACAATTTAAAAGTTATTGCAAAACATGGTGTTGGGTTCGACACAATTGATACACAAGCTGCTGCTGAGCGTAAAGTTCCTGTGACTATTGCTGTTGGCGCAAATGCTCAATCTGTTGCCGAACATGCTTTTGCACTCATGTTTAATGTTGCTCGACAAGTCACTTGGTTAGACCAACGTATTCGAGATGGTCATTGGGACAAAGCAAGTGCAAATGGTGTGGAGTTATATGGAAAAACGCTGGGCTTAATTGGGTTAGGGGCAATCGGCAGTATACTCATGAAGTTAGTGGCTCCATTAAACATGAAAGTCAAAGTATATGATCCGTTTCTACAAAGTTTGCCAGAGCTTGATTATGTAGAGCAGGAACATGATTTTCAAAAACTTATCGAAACCAGCGATATTATTAGTCTACATTGCCCACTTACAGCAGAGAATAAACACTTATTTTCTCAGGCTCAATTTGAAAAGATGAAAAGCTCAAGCATCTTAATCAATACAGCTCGTGGTGAATTAATTGATCAAACTGCCTTGGTCGATGCACTTAAAAACAATAAGATTGCTGGCGCAGGTTTAGACACTTTTTCTACAGAGCCACCTGAAAAAGACAGCCCATTATGGGAATTACCTAATTTAGTCGTCACTCCACATATCGGAGCAAATACAAGTGACTCGCGTAATCGTGTCGGTCTTTTAGCACTCGAGCAGATCGTGAGTATTTGGAATGGTCAACTATTAAACCCACGAGCTATCGCTAACTGGAAGTTACTAAATAGCTAATCATAAAACTCAATTGTTTCTAATCTTTTAGATGTGAGAACAATTAAAATATTGAATATAAAAAAGGATTTTTTTATGTCTACAGAATATTCTCAACCAAGTGCGATAGAACGTGAAACGATGCGCAAGGTGGCGTGGCGTTTACTGCCTTTTTTAACACTTTGTTATGTCATCGCTATTATTGATCGTGGCAATATTGGTATGGCTTCATTACAGATGAATGAAGATCTTGGCCTAACAGCTACTGCTTTTGGTTTTGCCAGTAGCTTATTTTTCTTTGCATATTTTCTATTTGAAGTACCCAGCAACCTTGCCATGCAAAAATTTGGAGCAAAAGTTTGGATTGCCCGAATTATGGTGACTTGGGGGGTGATTACAACCGCAACAGCATTCGTTGAAAGCTCTACATCGTTATATATTATGCGATTCTTGCTAGGTGCTGCCGAAGCAGGTTTTTTCCCAGGCGTAATTTTATATCTAACCTATTGGTTGCCTGCAAACTATAGAGCCAGAATGGTCGCAATATTTATGGTGGCGATTCCGGGTGCAAACTTTATCGGCTCACCATTATCTGGACTTTTATTATCGCTAGATGGTTGGATGGGCATGCGTGGGTGGCATTGGCTATTTATTTTAGAAGGTATCCCTGCCATTTTATTAGGTATTGCCTGCCTATTTGCACTCACAGATCGACCAGAACAAGCAAAATGGCTTAACAGCGAACAAAAAGCTTGGTTGGTTGAAAGACTACAATTTGAACGCCAACAAAAAACGCCAATTGGTCATATTTCACTGTGGCAACTTTTAAAGAATAAATATATTTGGTCTATGATTATTATTTATTCTGGCGCTTCTGCTGCTGGCAGTACGATGAGTGTTTGGGCACCACAATTAATTAAATCGTTCGGTTTAAGTAATTTAGAGATTGGTCTGGTAAATGCAATTCCTTACGGCATAGCTTCTATCGCCATGATTCTTTGGGGCCGTAGCTCAGATCGTAAAAATGAACGCCGTTGGCATACAGCAATCACTCTATTGATGATCTCAATTGGTTTATTAATTGCTTTGTTTACGTCTTCACTGATTGGCACAATCTTTTTACTCAGTATCGTATTAATTGGTGCTTATTCTATGAAAGGTCCTTTCTGGGCTTTAGCATCATCATGGATGTCACCGAGTACAACTGCGGCAGGTCTAGCAGCAATTGGCGCATGTGCCAACTTAATTGGTGGTGGAATGATGGTAAATATTTATGGCGCAATCCATGATGCAACCGGAAGCCACGCTATTGCCTTACTTCCACTTGCAGCCTTAAATCTCGTATCGGCTATCATGGTTTTCGTTATGTCTAGAAAGAAAGCCGTTTTATTTAACCAACCACAAAGTACTTCATAAACAGCATACATAAGAAAGGGGCTAAATCATTAGCCCCTTTTTTTATTCATAATATTAAAGTTAATTACGAATACTTTTGCCACCCAAACTTTTCGTCAAGTCATCTGCAATTTTGAAAAAGAAGTCTCCCACAGATTTTGCAATTTCCGCAGTAAAACGGCTTGATGGACCTGAAATGAGTAAGGCTCCCACTACATCATTTTGAGCATCAAACACAGGCAATGCCATTCCAGCTGCATGTGGTTCCGTTACACCATTTGAATAAAAAGGTTCTGTTCTTGATAAAACTTGTTCGTATGTTGATTTCAATGCTTGAGCGCATGCTGCTCCATCCATTGGTCGTACTTCGCCCGGCTGAACGTGAACACGCAATCGATGGGTAGAGTTAATTCGATATTGGCAAAGACGGTATGCTCCATGTTTAACGTAAAAAGACGCTGTCTCACCAATTTCATCTACAAGTTGCTGTAAACAAGGCATAACATGTCTTTCTAGATCTAAAGCATCTTGATAAATTGTATTTAAACGCATGACTTCGCTGGCAAGCGTATATCTGCCATCTGAAAGGCGGTTAACAAAACCAAAATCTTCTAGCGAAACGATTAAGCGCATGATGGTTGCTTTATTTAATTCTGTTCTTTCAGCGAGTTCTGCTAGGGTTAAAGATTTATCACCTATTCTAAAAGCAGTTAACAAAGTTAAAAGGCGATCAGCCGATGCATTTCCGCTTGATGCTGGGTGAGGTTTAATTTTAACCATGTTTTTCCTACAATAGCTTGATATCAATTTTAAATATATTGAATTAGGTTTTTAACTTTACCATCATTGCTAATAAAAAGAGAGAAGCTATAAAACCTTATTTATCTGTTTTAGTTTCTATTAATACTACTAAAAAATAGTCAGTACTTTACAGATGCATTGACAATTCACACCCTAGAAGTAATTACCTTACCTTCTCAGTAAAAATTAACTTATTTGTTAGGATATGAGCTCTGTTGAGAAATATATTCATACCGAATTTTGCAGATCGAATGCATTCCGAGCATGTTCAACCATTGGAAGCTTATCAATTGTCCATGCATGCAGCTGTCGTAAGGGTTGCTGCAAAGTATTGCCCAGAGGCGTGATTTCATATTGAACAGCGAGTGGAGAGGAAATCACATGGCGGGAAATAAGTCCATTACGCTCCAAACGGCGCAGACACTGGGTCAAAGCCTTTTGTGTAACACCTTCCAACCGACGCTTTATCGCATTAAAACGATGTGGACCATCCTCTAAAACAGCCAATACCATCATCGACCATTTATCTGCAATTTGATCAAATAAGGCTCTGCTTGGGCAATCTGATGAAAAACACTGCGGTTCAATAACTAACATCGAATGTTCCATGACTCTCCACGAACAACTACACACCAATGTGGTACTAGGTTTAAATTTTATACCAATCTAAACGCTTGAACAACAAGCTCTCAATCCACTCACTTAGCCAGCTTAATTGAGAGTCACATCATACAGTGTGGCAAATAATTACTATGAAAATGAAGTTTGAGGTGGTTTACGTGAGTATACCTAGTCTACTTAAAGTACCTAATTGACACTAGGTTTATAATATATACCATTAAGACTTACAAATTTTTAGAGTCTATTTGATGTCTATTCTGAATAACTTCTTCCATCCTCTTAAGCTTGCTTCAGGCATAACTCTTCGCAATCGTATTGTGATGTCGCCAATGACAACTTGGTCAAGCACTGATGATTTTCAAATCTCGGATGAAGAGGAAGCCTATTACCGTCTTCGCGTTAAAGGTGTGGGTTTGGTCATTAGCGGCTGTGCCCAAGTCACCGCTAATGGTATTGGATTTACAAATGAGTTTTCTGCTGCTGACGACAGCTATATTCCAAGTCTTAAGCAGCTTGCTGACGCTGCAAAGAGTGGTGACGCACCAGCCATTCTTCAGCTATTTCATGCAGGCAACAAGGCACTCCCTCATCTCATTCCCGATGCAGATGTTGTGAGCTCGAGCGCGATCTTGACAAAAGCTACTCCTTTCATGGCACCGCTGACACCTCGGGCACTGACAAGCGATGAAATCTTGCAGATGATCAAGGCATTCGGTGAAGCAACAAGACGCGGTATTGAGGCGGGTTTTGACGGCATCGAAGTGCATGGCGCCCATGGTTTTCTTTTGCAAAATTTCCTGTCGCCAGCTACCAATACACGCACCGATGAATGGGGTGGCTCTTTAGAAAATCGCATGAGGTTCCCATTAGCCGTCGTTGCAGAAATCAAGCGCGTCATAGCCAATTATGCTGACCGCCCATTTGCTATCGGTGTCCGCCTTTCACCCGAAGAGCCAGTCGATGAAGGTTACCGTATTGACCAAACTCTTACTTTTATTGACCAATTGTTGAACCTCGGGGTCGATTATATTCATGTCTCTTTGGCTAACCTGTTGACTGACTGCCCTATCGACGATCCAACTGGACCATCCATTATTAATCGCATCATTAATCAGGTCGACGACCGTGTACCTGTTTTGGCCGCTGGTGGCATCCTGACACCAGATCAAGCCAAGCAAGCACTGGATACTGGACTATCTATGGTTTCGGTTGGACGCGGGCTGATCATTAATCCAGACTGGGTCGATCATCTTAAAAAAGAACAGGAAGTGAACATCGAACTTGATCCGACCAAGGTAGATGCTCTCAAGATTCCACAGAAGCTTTGGTCCATCATTCAAGGCATGCCTGGCTGGATTCCTTTGAAGCAATAAGCATCACTTAGCTGCTATCAAGCTGGTGGTGAGCGCTCTCACGAGACAAAGACTTTATTATTTTTTATATTCTTTGATGTAAGAGACAGTTCAGAGAATAACGGTATTTAGTTAGCCATCAACATATTCGATCTTGAGAATTAAAAAAGGAGGTAGTGGCCTCCTTTTTTAATTCAAACTGTAAAAATTTGCTGATGATTAAATATCTTTATCTGACAGATATTTCTAAAGATCCTTTGCTTTTAAAATTAAAGGGTTTCTTATAAATTCGTTTTAGGCGGTAGTTGATATTTGTGCGATCTCTTTCTTTTCTAGACGATTTAGCAATGTGCCAAAAATTGCTGCAACAATGTACATAAATAATGAATAAACTGCTGCTGGCATAGCGGCCATACTGCTTGCCATTACTGTAATAGCAATGGTCATGGCTAAGGTAGCGTTATGAATCCCAATTTCGAACGCACAAGCTTTTGCCTGAAAGCTATTTACACCAAATAATCGTGGAACAAAATAACCTACCGTTAAACTACACACGCAGAACAACAAAGTAGCTAATCCAATTTGTCCAATATACGTCATAAGAATTTGGTAATCTCGCGCAATTGCCAATATGACGATGGATACGAGAAAAACGATAGCAAAAATACGTACAGGTTTATTGAGCTTTTCAGCCATATGCGGTGCAAAATGACGGACCAACATTCCAATACCGACAGGTACTAAAATAATGAGGAAAACTTGTATGATTTTAGAGAATTGTAATCCAACGTTTTGTCCATTTTCCATAAAATGTTGTATTGCAAAGTTCACAATTAAGGGGAGTGTAAATGCAGCAATCACTGAATTTATAGCCGTTAAGGTAATATTTAAAGCAATATCGCCTTTATAGAGATAACTAAATAAATTAGCAGTTGGACCACCTGGTGATGCAGAAAGTAGCATTAATCCCACAGCGAGTAATGGTGGTAAAGAAAGAACCTTACAAATAATAAAAGCAATACTGACTAAAATAATCAGTTGGCAAAATAATGCGATAAAAACTGATTTAGGGTGCTGTCGTACCCGTTTAAAATCATTTATGGTCAACTCCAGCCCCAAACCAGCCATAATAATTGCACTTGCAATTGGTAAAAATACGGTAATTAATCCTGAACCCATAATCTCATTCCTTTTTCCATTTATTTATTGACCTTCTAGTCCCAACGCTTATGTTTTAATTAAAAATTCTTATTAAACTTTTAGTTCTTTTCTTAAAATTTTACCCACATTCGACTTGGGTAATTCATTGATAAATTGAATATAGCGTGGTTGTTTGTAGCCTGTCAGATTTTCTTTTGCATAGGTTTGGATTTCTTCAACCGATAAAGAGTCATCTTTTTTAACAATAAAGGCTTTAGGCACTTCACCCGATTTTTCATCTGCAATACCAACCACGGCGACTTCCAAAACTTTTGGGTGTTGCGCTAAAACTTCTTCAATTTCGTTTGGAAAAACATTAAAGCCTGAAACTAAAATCATGTCTTTTTTGCGGTCAATGATTTTGGTATAGCCTTTTTCATTCATGAACCCTATATCACCCGTTCTAAAGAAACCATCATCCGTCATGACTGCTTTAGTTTCTTCAGGTAAATTCCAATAACCTTTCATGACCTGCGGGCCACGAATTGCAATTTCTCCAGTTTCACCGGGTGCTAATTGATTGCCTTCATCATCCAAAATAGCGATATCCGTACTCGGTACAGGAATACCAATCGTGCCACTAAAAAGATTAGAGATTGGCGGGTTAAACGTAGCAACAGGCGATGTTTCTGATAAGCCATATCCTTCACGGATAATACGTCCTGTCAGTTTTTCCCATCCATCGGCAGTGGATTTCAAAATTGCCATACCGCCACCTGTGGTAATTTCTAAACGGCTATGGTCCAACTGATTAAAGCCTTCATGATTAAGCAGCGCATTAAATAAAGTATTTACGGCAGGAAAAACTGTAGGGCGATACTTTTCAAAACAATGCACGAGAGCATCTAAATCACGTGGGTTTGGAACTAAAACAGTGGCATAACCTTTACTCATTGCACTGTGTAATAAACAGACAGTAAAACCAAAAATATGATAAAGCGGTAAGGCACAGATCGCTATTTCATCTTCAAAAGCATCTCGGTCATCAAAATAGCTTTTAAAAACCACATTATTTTGTAATAAATTGGCGACAATATTTTTATGGGTTAGTTCCGCCCCTTTCGATACTCCTGTTGTTCCACCTGTATATTGCAAAAGTACAGTATCTTCAAGAACAAGTTGGGGACGTATATAATCTTGGGCATTTACCTTCAATAAGATTTGCTTAAAATCGTAGTTTTTTGAATCTGATGTATCTAATTCAGAAGGTTGTTCGACTAACATTTCAGTCATCGTGGTCGTAATAATCTGCTCAACCAACACCTGATCTTTGACAGCTTCATAAACAGGTAAAAACTGTTCCAATATAAATAAGACTTTTGCGCCTGCATCATTTAATTGATGCTTTAATTCACGTGCTGTATAGAGTGGATTAATATTGACCAGAATGTAACCTGCGCGAATCACGGCAAGTGAAATAATCGGGTATTGAATAATATTGGGCATCATTACGGCAACACGTGTACCTTTTTCTAGCCCTAAACTTTGCAAGAATGTTGCCACTTTTCGACTATGTAAATCGATTTCAGCATAAGAAAAAGACTTATCTGCAAAGATGAACGCATTTCTTTGCTGAAACTTATTAAAACTGTTGTCCCAGAAATCGAGAAGTGAAGTTTTTTCATCTGGCAATGTAATCGTACTTTCAATATTCCATTGCTTATATTCATCTAACCAGATCTGATTTGTCATCGTATCATCCTTTATGATAGGGAAATGGAACCTTTCCTACTCCACTTTTGTATCTTTTCTTTAGTATCTTTATTTGACCACTCGCTTATTAAGGCAAAATCTCAAGAGAAATAAGCGAGCCATCAAATAGTTTTATTAGTCAAACTTAAAAGCTTCAGGTGTAAGCTTAAACAATGATTCAGCACCAGCTTGAATGAGTGCAACGTGTGTTAGGGTTCTTGGTAAAATGCGTGCAAAGTAGAATTGTGCAGTAGCAATCTTTGCTACATAAAATTCATCATTGCTACCCAGATCGATTTTACTCTGTGCCACCAATGCCATTTTTGCCCATAAATAAGCAAAAAGCACATAACCAGAGAAATAAAGATAATCGACAGAGGCTGCACCAATTTCATCTGGACTAATTTGGGCTTTTTCTTGGACTTGCTTTGTCAATTCAAGCCATTGTTGTACCAGTTGATCAAGTTTTGCCAACATTGGTTGTATCGTTTCATTTGTTTGATTCTGTTTTACAAAATCTTGAATTTCATCAGTTAGAGCCGTTAGTAATGCGCCTTTTGACCCAATAACTTTACGTGCTAACAAATCAATTGACTGAATTTCAGTTGTACCTTCGTACAAACTTGAAATTCGCGCATCACGTGCAATTTGTTCCATACCATGTTCAGCAATGTAACCATGGCCCCCAAAGATTTGCATGCCATGTTTGGCCGATTCAACACCTATTTCAGTCATAAAGGCTTTGGCAATTGGGGTAAGTAATGCCAATTTATTCTCTGCAGCACCCTTCTCAACTTCATCTGTTGATAATTCAGCAATATCCACATAAGTGGACAAATAATAGGCCAAAGCACGAGATCCTTCAGCAAAAACTTTTTGCGTCAACAACATATTACGTACCGCAGGATGCACAATAATTGGGTCAGCAGGTAAATCTGGATATTTTGCACCTGATAACGAACGCATTGCCAAACGATCCTTGGCATAGGCCAATGCCCCCTGATAAGACGACTCAGATGCAGCTAGACCTTGAACCGCCGTCCCAATACGCGCCGTATTCATAAAAGTAAACATACAATTTAAACCATGGTTTTCTGTGCCAATCAGGAAACCCTTGGCATTGTCAAAATTCATGACACAGGTTGCATTTCCATGAATACCCATTTTGTGCTCAAGCGCACTACATACAACGCCATTACGCTCGGTAACATTGCCGTCTGCATCCAGATTAAACTTAGGTACGATAAATAAAGAAATACCTTTTGTACCTGCTGGTGCATCTGGTAACCGTGCTAAAACAATATGGATAATATTTTCTGATAAATCATGCTCACCTGCTGAAATGAAGATTTTTTCCCCGCTAATTGCATAACTACCATCACCATTTGGAGTCGCTTTAGTACGAATTAAGCCTAAATCTGACCCAGCATGTGATTCGGTCAAACACATTGTGCCTGTCCAGATTCCTTCAATTAAACGCGTCAAATAAGTTTGTTTTTGTTGGTCTGTACCATGCTGTTCAATGGTACGCATGGCGCCATGAGACAGGCCTGAATACATTCCCCATGCCCAGTTGGTTGAGGTTACAATTTCTGAAATAGCGACACGAAACAAGAAAGGAAAATCCTGCCCACCATAAGCCTCGCTTCCAGCCATTGAAGTAAAACCCAATTCAACATATTTTTGATAAGCTTCTTTAAAACCATCTGGTGTAGTGACTACACCATCTTTAAGGGTACAGCCTTGTTGATCTCCCACCGAATTTAAGGGGTGAATTTCATTTTCACAAAAATCTGCTGCAACCTGTAAATATTGGTCCAGAATTTCAGGATTCATTTTGTCCTGACTCTGCGGATATTTTTGATAAATATGTTCAAAGTTCAGCAAGTCATTGAGAACAAAATTCATGTCACGAAGGGGGGTTGTATAACTTGGCATAACTATTTCCTTCTTCTGTACCTTATTAACTGTTCAATTAAAATTTATAACCAATTTTCAAACCATAACCGATTGAATGGTTATCCTTATATTCACCGACATAATATTCACTACCTGCCTGAGCACCAAGCTGGCCTTTGGCATCACCTAGCCATAGATATTTCATTCCACCTGAAATAAAGTATTTTGCAGTTGGACTATATTGGGCCCCAAGACCGACACTGTAATAACCTTTAGCTGGCCCACCTGTGGACACACGCTCACCTGCACCCGAATCCCATCCAACAGAAACTGAACCTGACCATTTATCACTTAGACGTTGACCAATTCCAAGATTGGCAGACCATTGATCGTCATAATAACGAACCAGATTAAAACCATTTGGACGACTTGGCGTTGATAAAACACCAACAACTTCTGAGATTTCACCAAAACGATACGGTTTAAACTCAAAATCATTCCAGTGAACCCAACGCACATTACCAAACAATAAAGTGCCTTTGCGTAATCCAGTCTGAAATTCCAAATTCACTGACTCTGGTGCTCTAAATTTAGTTGGACCTGAGGTTCCTGCGCCTGGTAAGCCCGCAACAATATGGTTGAGCGCTTCTTTACGTGATTCAGTGAGTTGCCCTATAGAAACCATATACGCCAAATGCTGATCAAGAAAATCACGGCCTTGCTGCGTACTCAGCATATCAACCATTGGCGCATTTTCATTGGCAGTCACTTCATGCATAATTTCTGAACGATAGGTCAATGAGGCCTTAATCGCTTTTTCGGGAATTTGATAACCCAATCCTGCCAACCATCCCCAATCTCCAACTTCTTTGGTTTCAAAATCGTAGCCATTATATAAACTGAATACTTGACCTCTTAAGTTGACGTTGCTTTTAAAAGTCTGATAAACAGGGCCTGCATAAAAATTCCAGTTTTTATCCGGTTGGTAACCAAAAATCAGACTAAAATTTTGCATATCGAAATTCGATTTGCTGTTCCCTGTCACTACTTCTCTACCTGTCTTTTGGGCAAGTGTTGCAGAACTTATGCCTGGTACTAAAAGCGTATCGTTCGGTGTAGCAACAAAGCTGTTCTTTCCATAATATTCAGAGTCTGATGCAAATGGCTGGTCATAAAGAAAGCCAAATGAAAACTGCGGGACTAACTGTAATTTCAAAGCCGCGCTGGGACGATAATCAGAATTTGCAATATCAGAAATAGTATTGCGCGTTGGGTTCGTACCTGCTTCTTGCCCCTCCAACGAAGTATCTGAAACAGATAAACCTGCCTCAAAATAATTACCCGGCTGTAGAAATGCAGAAATTGATTGTCCTGTTCGATCAAATGCTGCTGCATAGAGTGGGCTCGTACAAAATGAAGCCATTACCATGACTAAAGTTTCCTTTTTCATCTTTTTAATCCGTCCTAGATTTTTATTTTACTTATTAGGGCACTCTTATACCGACCGCCCAAAGTTTGTTTTTACATGATGGTTTTTATTAGGCCACCTCAAATAAACTGGCTGCTCCCATACCTCCGCCAATACACATTGATACAATGACAAAACGTATACCTCGACGCTTGCCCTCTAGTAATGCATGTCCAACTAAGCGAGCACCTGTCATTCCATAGGGATGTCCAATTGAAATCCCACCACCATTCACATTGTATTTATTCGGATCAATGCCCAACTGATCTCGACAATAAAGCACCTGACATGCAAAAGCCTCATTTAGTTCCCATAAACCAATATCATCGACTTTCAGACCATGTTGTTTGAGTAGTTTTGGAATTGCATAAATAGGGCCGATTCCCATCTCTTCTGGTGCATTTCCAACTATAGTCATACCACGATAAATACCCAGTGGTTCAATACCGAGTTGCTCTACCAATTTTCCATTCATTACCACACAGGCACTCGCTGCATCTGAAAGTTGGCTCGCATTTCCTGCCGTAATTACTCCACCTTCAATTACAGGAGATAGGGACTGGAGTGAAGCAAGGGTGGTACTTGGACGGTTACCCTCATCTTGGCTCAAAGTCACTTCTTTTAGTGACTTTTCTCCAGTCACTTTATCGATGACTTGCATTTGTGTGGTAATGGGCACAATTTCATGATCAAACAAGCCCGCTGCCTGAGCTTTTGCTGTTCGTAATTGAGACTCAAGTGCATATTGATCTTGAGCTTCACGAGAAATACCATATTTATGTGCAATAAATTCAGCGGTCTGCAACATAGGCATATATGCATTAGGCTGTGCTGCTATTACATTCGGATCAATTTCATCTTGAACCCATTGCATATAGCGACTTTGCACAGCCGAAATATTTTCCTGCCCCCCCGCAATGATCGTGTTCATTCCATCATACATCACCTGTTTAGCAGCTGTTGCGATTGCCATTAAACCTGAAGCACATTGTCGATCAATCGTTTGCCCACCAATAACAGTAGGTAATCCTGCTGCAAATAACCCCAAGCGCGCGATATTACTGCCAGCTGTGCCTGCATTGAGTACTGAGCCAATTACGGCATCTTCAATACGATCAGGTGCAATTCCTGCTCGTTCAACCGCATGTTTAATGGCATGACCCAATAAGGTTGGTGAATGAGTAGCATTAAATGCCCCACGATATGCTTTACCAATTGGAGTGCGAGCTGTTGAAACAATGACTGCATCAATCATTAGGGTCCATCCTTATCTATATAATTGTTACTAAATATAATATGTGTAAGGAATGGTTCTTATTAGAACCATTCTTCCGGCATAGTGAGTGGGGTCGTTTCTACCGGATCAAGTACAGCTAACCAACTCATAATTTTTGGCATTTCCCAGCCAAAGAAATAATCACAAGCTGCAAGCTTCCCGTGCAGAAAATCAGGGTCTGTTGAGTTTGGCATGAGCTTATGAATCACTACGGCCTGATCAAGCCACAACCATCCCACCACAAGATGTCCAAAAGCTTCCAGATAATTAGCAGCATTTGCCAGTTGGAGTTCTACATCGGTTAAGGCATGTAATTTCTCTGTTACATTTTGGATGAGTTGCCACTTTTGAGCTAAGTGATCTGCATGATCTTTTAAAGAAGGCTCTGCTTTGGCTTGTGCAATCGTATTGATGATTTTTTCATGTAACAGTTTCATCGACAGCCCATGATTAAGACGAGTTTTGCGTCCTAATAAATCGAGTGCCTGAATACCAAATGTTCCTTCATGGATTGGATTAAGTCGATTGTCCCGATAAAACTGTTCAACGTTATATTCACGGGTATAACCGTAACCACCATGAACTTGAATTGCTAAATCATTGGCCACAAGTCCCCATTCAGAAGACCAGCTTTTCACTACTGGCGTTAATAGATCAAGTAATTGATTGGCTTGATTGCGCTGCTCGGCATCTTCAAGTGAGTGAATATCATCGGTTAAGCGGGCTGCATATAGGCACAGTGCCAATGCACCTGAGGCATATGCTTTTTGTGCCAAGAGCATACGGCGAACATCAGCATGTTGAATGAGCGGGATTTGTGGAGAACTTGGATTACGTTCGCTACGAGAACGACCTTGTACTCGAGTTTTTGCATAATCTAAAGCATGCAGATAACCTGTATATCCCAATGCGGCCGCCCCAAGTCCAACTGAAATTCGGGCTTCATTCATCATATGAAACATATAGGCCAGCCCTTTACCAGCTTCGCCGACTAACTCACCAATTGCGCCTGCTTCTCCTTCGGGTGTGAAACGACCTTCCCCAAAATTCAATACACAGTTGACTGTTCCGCGACAGCCCATTTTGTGGTTAATTCCAGCCAACACCACATCGTTGCGTTCACTTGGTTGTCCATTTTCATCGAGTAATTTACGCGGTACGGTAAATAGAGAAATGCCTTGCACACCTGCGGGTAATTGTCCATTTTCATCTGGAATTTTTGCCAAAACCAAATGAACAATATTGTCAGAAATATCGTGCTCGCCACCTGAAATCCACATTTTGTTTCCAAACAAGCGATAACGACCATCTTTTATTTTAATCGCACGTGTACGAATATCAGCCAGACTTGAACCTGCTTGTGGTTCAGATAAACACATCGTTCCGAAGCATTTACCTTCCATCATGGCGTTGACATAGGGTTTCACTTTTTCAGGTTCACCATGGGCCATTAATAAATTTGCATTACCAATGGTTAAAAAGGCGTAGCCTGCTGTTCCTGAATTGGCACCGAGTAGATATGCCATACCTGCACGCTCAATGGTATTGGGTAAGTTCATACCATTCCAATCTGATCGAAAAGCTGCACTCATCAAACCCGCATCAGCAAAGGCCTTAAGCGCGACTCCGACTTCAGGATTAACGGTCACACGCTCACCATCAAAAACAGGTTCGTTACTGTCATTTTTTTTATTATGAGGAGCAAATAAATCGGTTGCCAAAGCCTCGTAAACGTTTAAAACAGACGTATATTCAAAACGGTCTTGTCCTGCAAAAGAATTGCGTTGACTAAGTTCTTCGACTTTCAGCCAATCGAATAGCAAAAAATCTACATCACGCCGAGAGAGAATTAATTCATTGCTCATGGTTTATTCCTATACGTTCACAAGTGTAAGCCACTCTGTAACAAGTGCTGGCTTGGCTTGGTTTTCAATTTCAATACTGACTTCCATGATCAGTTGATAAACACCCTTATTTTTCTCGGAAACATTTTTTAAATGAAAATGTCCACGCACACGCTTACCGCTATGTACAGGGCTGATAAAACGTAAATTATTGATGCCATAATTCACGGCAGATTGCTGACCTTGTACAGTCGGAATGACTTGGGCAGCCATGGCTGAAAGTAAAGATAGTGTTAAAAAACCATGTGCAATCGTGCCGCCAAAGGGAGTTTGACGAGCAGCTTCTTCATCCACATGAATAAATTGACGATCCAGTGTTACATCAGCAAAGGTATTGATCATGGTTTGCTCTATTGCAATCCAGTCTGAGCTACCTAATGCTTTGCCTTGTAACTCAAAGAGTTGCTCGATGCTTAATGTATTTTTTGTCAAAATTATTCTCCTGCCATTAATGAAGCCTTTTTCAGCTCAAGCTCGCCCTGATCGCCCCCTCTGACAGGCACAAACTCATCTGTTCGGTCTGAAACATCAGCTAAACGTTGTGCTAAAACATGAGGAACTTGTTCATCTGTACCTAAATAAATCCCTTGTGTGAGGGTGATGTGTGCTGCCTCAAAGCTACCAGCACCAGCACAAAGAATCATACGGGTAGGTGCATCTTCGCCAACTAAAACCGCAATTGCAGGACTGACAGCGCTTGGTGCAAGGGCTTTTAGTGCTTCTTCAGGTAACAACCCTTCAAGCATACGAGTTGCTGCTGTTGGTGCTAGGCAGTTCACCCGAACATTAGATTTTCCACCTTCTAAGGCAAGCGTCTGCATTAACCCAACCAATGCCATTTTTGCAGCACTGTAGTTGGACTGCCCAAAATTGCCATACAAACCTGAGGATGAAGTAGTCATGACAATACGACCATATTTTTGCTCACGCATAATATCCCATACGGCTTTAGTGCAATTTACGGCCCCCATCAGATGCACATCAATCACGGTACGGAAATCTTCTAATGACATTTTACTAAAGGTTTTATCTCGAAGAATTCCAGCATTATTAACTAAAATATCTACGCGACCCCAGCGGGCAATAGTTTCATCTACCATCTGTTGAACTTGTTCAATATCAGTGACTGAAGCGCCATTTGCCATCGCCTCGCCACCGGCTGCAATAATTTCGTCTACGACTTTTTGGGCTGCCATGGTTGAGCCGCCCTTTCCGTCTACATCACTCCCCAGATCATTCACGACCACTTTTGCACCCAAACGAGCCAGTAATAGTGCATGTTCCCGCCCTAAACCTGCGCCTGCACCTGTAACAATAGCCACTCGATTGCTTAAATTAATTGTCATGATTTTTTCCTAAATAAATGAATAAGATGTATTTAATAAATGTTTTAATAAGCTGTCACGCCGCCATCAATTGCAATGGCTTGACCTGTGAGATATGAGTTTTCTCTGGCACACATCATCAGCATCATTGCCACCACTTCGCTTGGATGACCAAGACGCTTCATTGGCGAGGCCTGCGCTAAAAAGTCTTGTTTCTCTTTGAGTCCACTGTCGACCACCATCGGGGTGGTTGTATAAAATGGACAAATTGCATTAACTCGAATGCCTTTATTTGCATATTCAATCGCTGCTGTTTTGGTTAATCCCACCACAGCATGCTTTGCCGCAGCATAGGCAGCCAATTTGGGAGCCGCGCCTAAACCTGCAACAGAAGCAACATTCAGAATAATGCCACCACCTTGTTGCAACATCTGACGAATTTGATGCTTCATTCCAAAGAACACACCTTTGGCATTGACGGCAAAACTCAAATCCAGATCTGCTTCATCGGTATCAATAAAGCTTTTCATAGGCGGACTCATACCTGCATTATTGATCCCGACATCGACTCTACCAAATTGAGTAACTGCACTTTGCACCAAAGCCTGTACATCTGCTTCACAGCTGACATCACACACTTGCGCAACCACCTCTACTCCTGCTTGGCGTAGCGGTTCAACTACAGTATTTAACCCTTCAATATTCAAGTCACCCAACACTAATTTTGCACCATACTTTGCCAGTTGCTCTGCCAGCAATGCACCAAATCCACTCGCCGCACCTGTGATTAAGACCACTTGACCTGAATAATGTTCGTACATTGCTATTCCTCCCTAAATAGTTAAACCGCCATCAACCACAATACATTCACCATTGGTGTAACTCGCAGCATCGGACACCAGATACAGTACGGTGCCCGCCATTTCACGTGGCTCTGCGTGACGGCGTAATGGAATTGAACTCATCCAGCTTGTATAAATATCTTCATTTTCAAATAGTGCCGATGCAAATTTGGTCTTGGTAAGACCGGGTAACAAAGCATTCACTCGAATACCCAATGGTCCACATTCTTTTGCAAAGGCTTTGGTCATATTTACCACCGCAGCTTTGGTAATAGAATAAATACCTTGTTGGTCTCCGGGTTGTAGGGCATTTACAGATGCGGTATTCACAATTGCACCGCCGCCCTGTTCCTTCATTAATTTACCTGCCTCGACAGACATAAAGAAATATCCACGAATATTGACATCAACCGTTTTGTTATAGGCCCCAATATCCGTGTCTAGAATGTGGCCAAAATAGGGATTGGCAGCTGCATTGTTGACTAAAATATCTAAACGACCGTGTTCTTTACGAATATATTCAAAAATTTCTGCAATATCTTCTAGTTTACCTACATGGCAAGCAACTGCTTCCGCTTTACCATTTGCTGCAATAATTTCATTAGCAACGCGTTGGCAATCTTCTACCTTGCGACTAGACACAATTACATGGGCGCCTTGTTCAGCTAAAAGTTTGGCAATTTCCTCACCAATACCACGACTAGCACCTGTAACTAAGGCTATTTTTCCAGTCAAATCGAATAAATTTGTAGCCATATCATTTCCTTATGTTCATGGGTTTTGTAAAGTCAGTTGTAAACAACGCTCATATAAATTTTCGACAAAAATCCCCAAATTTTTAAAATCGAGATTTTGAGTTTCTTTATGGTAATAACGATAATAAATTTGCTGGAGAATAGCGGCTAAACGAAATAAGCCAAATACTTCGTAAAACGTCCAATTGTTGGTCTGTAAACCTGTTTTTTGCAGATAATAGTCCACGACTTCCTGACGTAAAAACATGCCTTGTAAATAGGTTGGCTGACGACGCATAGATTTCAATGTTGCGTTATCGTCATCTTGTACCCAATAAGCCAAAGCACATCCTAAATCCATAAGTGGATCGCCCAGAGTCGTCATTTCCCAATCCAACACCCCAATAATAGAAGTAGGTTGTTGTCGATCTAAAATGAGGTTATCAAATCGCCAATCGTTATGAATGACACAAGTCTTACTATCTTGAGGGACATGCGCTTGTAGCCATTGTCTTACCGCACTAAAATTTGGTACATCAGGCGTTAATGCTTTTTCATAACGCGTATCCCACCCTTCAACTTGGCGACGACAATAACCCTCGCCTTTACCTAGCATTTCTAAATCAGTGCCTTGATAAGGGAGTTGATGTAAGGCAATTAGAAGATCCAGCATATTTGTACAAAGAACTTTGAGCTGATCTATGCTTAAATTTAGCCCTTGGGGCAGATCAGCGCGAAGAATTATGCCCTCGATACGTTCCATCACATAAAAATCACAACCAATGACAGTGTGATCTGTACACAATGCCACCATTTCTGGAACTATAGGATAAAGTGGCTTAAGTGCTTTTTGCACTCGATATTCCCGCACCATATCATGAGCAGATTTTGCTTTTGTACCTGATGGTGGGCGACGTAAAATCAAATCGTGACTATCGCATTCAATCCGATAAGTCCAATTAGAGGCCCCACCGGAATACTGAGTTATTTTTGGTGTACCTTTTAAACAAATACCCTGTTGAAACAGCCAATCTTGTATAGCAGTTATGTTGAGTTCTTCACCCTGACGTACCTGACCACCAACATCAATCACAGACATGGTTATTTCCCCTCTGCTCGATGGTGGCTATATCCCCGCTTTTTTAACTCGATTTTACTAATGACACGTTTATGAACTTCATCTGGGCCATCAGCTAAACGTAAAGTTCGTGCAACAGCAAAAAAACGAACCAAAGGCGTATCATTTGATATTCCCATTCCACCATGAATTTGAATTGCCATGTCCATGACTTGTTGCATCACATTGGGCGCGACTACTTTAATGGCTGAAATTTCAGTCATAGCTGCACCATTTCCAACGGTATCCATTTTCCAAGCTGCATACAAAGTCAATAATCTAGCTTGATCAATCGCAATTCGGGCATCTGCAATACGCTCTTTATTGCCGCCTAATTCTAAAATTGGTTGACCAAATGCTGTACGGCTCATACCACGATCAATTGCCAACTCTAGGGCACGTTCCGATGCTCCCACGCAGCGCATACAATGGTGTATCCGCCCTGGCCCTAAACGCCCTTGTGCAATTGCAAAACCTTGTCCAGCTTCGCTAATGAAATTACTCACGGGTACACGTACATTATTAAAACTGATTTCGCCGTGACCATGGGGTGCCTCAGTTTCATTAAAAACTGGAAGCATTCTTTCAATCTTGATTCCAGCCGTATCGATAGGCACTAAAACCATCGAATGCTGTTGGTGTTGACCTTTATTTGCATCGGGTGTGCGTGCCATCACAATCAATATTTTAGCATTCGGGTCACCTAAACCTGATGACCACCATTTTCGACCATTGAGAACGATTTCATCACCCTCAATAACCGCGGTAGTTTGCATATTGGTGGCATCACTTGATGCAACTTCAGGTTCGGTCATACAAAAAACTGAACGAATTTCGCCTTTTAATAATGGTTCTAACCATTGTTTTTTCTGCGCTTCATTCCCATAACGCCATAAAACTTCCATGTTGCCAGTATCTGGAGCATTACAGTTAAAAACGGTCGGAGCTAAAAAACTACGACCCGTTTGTTCTGCGATATGAGCATATTCTTGAATATTCAAACCCGCGCCTAATGTGTCATCAGGTAAGAACATATTCCATAAACCAGCTTCCTTTGCCTTATTTTTTAATGTTTCCAAAGCGGTCGGCCATTTCCATGTGGTCCAATCATCATGGTCGCAAGTACGTCGAACCTCAGCCCAGAACTCATCTTCAATAGGCTCAATTTCAGTTGCCATGAATTGCTTAACTTTTTCTAAATATTGTTTGCCACGAGCGCTAAGTTCAAAATTCACAGTTTTAATCACTCTATTTGTTGTGCTATTTACTGACCATACCCAACTTGTTACAATGAATAAAATGAATTATTTAAATAACAAACCATGAATGAAATGAATAATAATGTTGCCTCTCTTGCTCGTATTGACCTCAATCTATTTCGGGTGTTTGTCACAATTTATAAAGAAAAAAATCTAACACGTGCGAGTGAACAGCTATTTCTTAGCCAACCTGCTGTTAGCCATGCTCTGGCTCGTTTACGCGATCATTTTAATGACCCACTATTTATTCGAGATGGGCATGGCGTTGTTCCATCGCCTTTAGCCAAACGGTTATGGCCTAAAATTGAACAGTCATTGCAACTTATGCATCAAGCAATTCAAAGCACGCATGACTTTGTGCCAGCACGAGATTTAAAGCATCTCACAATCGCTATGACTGATGAGTATGAAGGGATTTTTTTGCCTTCTATTATTCAACACTTAACCCAATTTAATCCTAATTTGCAGTTAAATAGCGTACGCATTGATCGTAAAAACTTAAGGTATGAACTGTCTACGGGTAAAATCGATTTTGCAATTGATGTTCAACATTCCGTTGAAGATAGTATTGATTATGAATGCTGTAATAAAGATCAGTTTGTGGTAATAAGCCGCAAGCAGCATCCATTATTATCATCTACGGACCTAACAAAAGAAATTTATTTAGATGCCAAACACATTACTGTGTCCTCTCGCCCCACAGGTCGTGTCTTTGAAGATTTCTTCTTATCTAAACAAGGTATCAAAAGAACTATTAGCTTTCGCTGCCAACAATATGAAACGGCAATCCGATTAATTACACAAACGGACCATTTACTCACGATTCCTCAATGCCAAATTGCTTATTTTAAAGATAATTACCCTCAAATTAAGGTGCATCCACTCCCCATTGATATAGCTGGATACCAAATGAACTTATATTGGGATCAACAAAAGTCCCATGAACACCAAATAGCGTGGTGTAAGACACAACTATTGCAGATTATTAGTAATTTATAGAATAGTTTCACAACTAATTCAGAAGGATAATTAAGCTCAGCATTTTATTTATGCCTAATGCACTAAAGCACACCCATTTGCTTAATTATCTGTAAGGGTAAAAATCACAAGATTATTTAAAAACTTTAAAAAAGAGCACCTAAGTGCTCTCTCGTTCTCATTGATTTTTGGATAAGGCAAAATTTATTGCCCTGTCATATGCGTGTTCTTGTAGCTCAGTATATACATAGAAATCCTGTTCTGCCTTGGTAACAGGATTAATGAGTTTCATTGGTTCATAACTATGAGTATTTAAATCATTGGGATCAACATCAAATGCTTCTAATTGCTGCTCTCTCCACTCGCCACTTAGAACACCACCCACACAAAGCCATTTTGTTGAATTGTCTGACATATATAATCCTTATTATTGGAGGTGCTTTTATACCATATCACGGCGACCTTTAAGTCAGTTTAATTTTTCATCCCATCAAAAGATAAAGCCCCTTGTTTAGGAGATAGCTAAGTTTTTTAGCTCATCTTGGCGACTAAATTTATTGAATCTCTTTTTTCTAATTCACTCTTTAACTTTAAGATTTCAGGCCACTTATTCAAATTTAGAGAGAAATAATCACACCAATGTAACATTACATAGAAATAGAAATCTGCAATTGAAATTTCATTACCCATCAAAAACTGATATGAATGAAGTCTACTCTCTATGTAATCAAAGCTTCTTTCTAATTTTTGTTTAGATACTTCAATCCAAGAATCAATTTTTTCATTGATGATAACCATAATTTAAATAGAAAAAATAAAGGTAAAAATACAAATCTGCATTTCTACCTTTTTGAAATTATTTAAGTTTCTTATCTACACTGAGGCCACCTGCTCCAAAAATAACAAGTGCCAAAAGACCTCCCGCCATTGAAATGTTTTTCATAAACATAATTTGGCTGTTCATATCAGAACCACTGTGAAATAGCACTGCTGCCACTAACGAGAAACCAAATAATAGGAATGCTGCAAGTCGGGTTTGGAAACCAATCAATACAAGAAAGCCTCCTCCAAATTCAACCAGAATAGCGAATGGTAATAACGCGGATGAGACTCCCATAGACTCCATATACCCAGCATTACTTGAGTATTGAAATATCTTTCCTAGTCCAGATAAGATAAAAATTACAGATATCATTACCCGCATTAGAAGTGATGCAAATGGAAATATCCTCGGATGTTGGATAACTTTTTCAATTGCATTATTAATTTTAGTCATGGTTATTCCCTCAGTTCTAAGCAGAAACAGCAAACATTTCTGGAATACCATTAATTGTTTGGCTAATTGATTGAGAACGAGTTGGAAAAGCCATTCCTTCTGCACGTACTACAAAAACATCTTGGACACCTAAGAAGTTAAAAATATCTTTTAGATAGGATTCTTGATGATCCATAGGGAATTGGTCGCCATAGGCACTACCGCGAGCACTGACAATAATAACTTTCTTACCTGAAACTAAGCCTTGTGGTCCATTTTCTGTATATCTGAAAGTTCGACCCGCAATTAAGATTCGGTCAATCCATGCTTTCAATGTGGTAGGGATACTCAAGTTATACATTGGCGCACCTAGTACAAAAACATCCGTTTCCTCAAATTGTTGAAGGATACGTTCATCAACTTGTGCTTCGGCACTCAAGTTATCAAAATGTTTGGCAAAATGTGGAAGTGGATCTGCATGTAAATCTCGATACGTCACTTCTAAAGGACCATGTTTTTTTAACTCTTGAACAACCGCATGACCAATTTCTCTGGTGGCAGAGTATTCACCGAGTGCGCTCGAGTCTAAATGTAATAATTTCATTTCATACCTATTCGGTTTTTAAATCGTGAAATGAGTTTATGTGTTTTAGATTTGCAACTTAAGATCCATAACTGGGAATATATGTTGCAGAAAATGCAACCAACAATCATACAGATCGAAGTAAAATAAATTATTAGCTCTTAAGGTTAAAATCACCTATGAAAGATTTGAATGACTTATATATTTTTGCCTTGATTGTTGAACATGGCGGTCTAAGCAAAGTAGAACAAAAAACAGGAATATCTAAATCAAAATTAAGTCGTAGACTTTCAACTTTAGAGAAAAATTTAAACGTTAAATTATTACAACGAGACGCAAGACAAATTAAGCTTACGGCAATTGGGGAACAGATTTATCAATATGTGCAATCTATGCTTTTAGAGGCACAAACTGTCTATGATTTAATAGATCAGTTACGCGGTGAACCTATTGGAGCGATTACTGTAAGTGTTCCAATAGATGTTGCGGAAAGGATTATGCCTCTCATTCTGCCTGAATTTATGGATAGATATCCCAAAGTAGAAATCAAATTTATTGTGACTAACAAAAGAGTCGATATCCTTAAAGAGTCTGTTGATATAGGTATACGTATTCGACAGAATTTAGATAGTGACCATAATTTGGTTATGAGACATCTTGGCTATACACAGTCAGTGTTGGTTGCTAGCCCCAACTATCTTAATCAGTATGGTACACCTACGCATCCGAGTGAATTAACTAAACATAAGTTGTTAAGTAATATCGAAAATGAAAATCAAACTTGGTTCTTTAGTAATCAAGTTATTAATGAGAACTTAAGTTTACCTATAAAACCATTTATCAAAGCTGCAAGCTTAACCCTGCTGAATTGTCTAGCAACTGATGGAAAAGGTATCGCCCTACTACCTTTATTAAAGTGCAAAAGTTTAATATTAGAAAAGAAATTGATCGTAGTTTTACCTGAATGGGAACTTCCAACTGGAAATTTTCATTTAATCTTTCCATCTAGAAGTGGTGCTTTGCCAGCCTCAAAGGTCTTCCTTGATTTTTTGATAGAAAAAATTCCCCTACTGTTAAAAGAAATGCAGGATATTTAATCTTTTTATTCTAGATCTGTCATAAATTTTTCTCACTTAACCAGTTCGAAATCACCGAGGCCAATGCCTTAGGTTGTTCAATTGGAATCATGTGGCCAGTATTATTAATTATCTCAAGCTTTGCATGTGGCAACTGATCTAATAATTCAGTCGCTTCCTTATTACTACGCAGTTGGTCATCAGCACCAGAAATAATTAGAGTTGGGCATGTTATCTTACTCATATCATAAGAGCTTCTATCTAACATAGACTGTTTAATGAACTCTTCATAACCTAATGTTTTACCCATCTCTTGGATTCTTTTTACAAGAGTTCGATCTTGAGCATTTGATGGATGCAGGGTTTTCTCAATCGATATCAAGCTCAGCCCACGAAAAGTTTGTTTAGAATTAAGTCTAATAGCGGTTAACTTTTGATTTTTCTGCTCCTCACTATCAGAACGTAGTGAAGAAGCTATTAAAATTAATGCTTTAACCTTCTCAGGAAATTGTTCTACTATAGATCTGGCAATATAACCTCCAAGTGAAAATCCAATCAGTACAAAGTTTTCCGGTACTTTTTTAACAATATTTTGAGCAATTTCTTTTATTGTATTTCCTTCTTTTAAATTGGCTCGAAATATATCCCACTCCATAGGCATATCATTTACGAATTCATTCCAGAGAGATTCATCAAGCATATAACCAGGAATTAAAACGAACGAAAGTGGCTCTCTATTCATAAATTTATAACACCTTAATAAAATGAATGCCCTAATGAAGATGCAAATTGCCATTAGATAAAAACATCTAATCAACTATAGACTCAAATTGAAGCCTTACGGTTTCATCCGCTTGCACATTATCAATGATATAAGGTTCGTTTAACAAAGTTCCTGAAATTGTACTCCCATCTAAATCAACTATTAAAAAACCCACTGAAGTGGGTCATGTTTACTCTATATAATAGCTGTTGCCATCGGAACTGTAGAAAACCGAATTTGAAGTAGGGTAAATAAATTCACCTTTTAACAAAATATATTCAACTTTGGGTCTCTGAACTCTAGATGAATGATTGATTTTATTAGTGTTTACTTCTATATAATTTGCCTGTGCTCTTTTTTCTTTACCTTGGAAATCAATAATTGTAATGTCTTTTAGCATTCATATGCTCCAATTTAATCATACATATTATGCCTAACGATATTTTTATACTATCAATATTTTGTAGGCAACTAGATTGAATTAATTTTTAAAAATTTATTAATCCACTATCTTGAAATCATTTATATATGTGTGCTTTATGTACCCCTACTTGAAATTCGGATGACGTAGTTTCAAAATTTAAAGGATAAGACTCAACAGGTTATATATAATTGATTTTATTTATGAAATAAGTCGTCGAGATAAAGATCTTTTCTAGGACATATCAACACATATAAGTCTTAAAACTACCGCAATGTAAAGGCTTTTAAAGCGTACTATGAACTCTCCCTAGTGAAGATAAGAAGATAAAAATGTCAGGTTTTAAAAGTTTTTCTCAAAATACAACAAACAACACTAATATCATCAAAGCTCAAATGAACAAGCATTCTTCAGCAACACCACCTACTGAAACTCAGCCTTCACAAGTTCCTGGCACCGTAAAAGATCTGCCTGAGAATAATGAACAACCTGATCCTAATAACAAATAATTTCTTATTAACAGTGCCTTGGACGTTGTTTTAAGGCTCTGCTACTATAAAGAATAAATTAGTGCACTGATTTATTATAATATTAACTACTTTTATCAATTTGATTTGTTTAGTTATTTAAGAAATTACAGCCATTCATTCCAGAAAATTGATATGACTAGTCTCTCAGATATGAGGGGCTTTTTTAATTGTTTTTTTCACTTAACCAGTATTTAGCTGACTCACCCTAGATAGATTAAGCCCACCAAAATTGGCGGGCTTATTTTTTAATATCTGAATTATGAAAGGTATGGATGTTTTTGCGCCAAGTAATCATTCGCTATCTTTGTTGTCTCAGCATAGGTCAACTCAGCACAAAGCCAAAAGCGATAAGTGTTTTCACCAATAATGTAACTTTGACGATTGTAAGTAGATTCCTTACTTGTATCTATTTCACTAGCCTTAAAGAACGTTCCTTCACGGTTATTTACAACTTCGCCGTCTAAATCACCACCAATACAAATGAACATTATAAGAAACCGTAAAATTATGAATTTCAGCTTAACACATAAAGTAAAAAGCCCACCTTACGATGAGCTTTTTATTTAATTAAGATTATTAATAAGTATTAGTCTTTAAATTCTGCTAATACAAATTTTTTAACGATTTCATCAAAATTTGGTTTTCGAAGAGTTAGCTTGCTATTTTTTATAGTTTTATACCAATAACTCGCTGCAACTCCCATGCTAATCAAAGCTAACAATTTCATTGCTCACCTCACTTATGGGGAAGAGTAGAATTTAACTTATCATCCACGTTTGTAGCGTTCCAACTCGTTTTAGCAAAGTTTCTGTATATATTTAAAGCAATATGTAATAAAAAAAGCCTGCTGTTCAATAAGCTTAAATTTTTTGGATCAACTCTTAATATCATTGAAAATTCTATCCTAGATGCGTGGCCGCACTGGAACATGAAAGCCGACTTCATTGTTCATACATTACTCCCATTAAAAAAGAGCCTTTCGGCCCTTAAAAATCTAATTTTTACTTTCTTGATACTGCTGGTAAGCAACAATTATCTTCTCTTCAATTTGTAAATTTTCTAAAGTGAAATCATCTTCAATAGACCGTGCATTGGAGTTTGTAGGAGCCGATGTACTATGTGAAGGCAAATGCTTTGGAATAGTTACCAATTGAGTTCTTTGGCTTAGATACTTTTCAAGCGCAGCATCCAAATCGGTTTTCTCAAAAAATATATAATCAATATTTAAAGAGTTCACTGTAATGACGTCACAACCATAAAAATTATTAAAGTTTTTGCTTAAATCGGTGTTTGGGTCATGCAAGATATCTTCGTAAGTCTGTAAACTGATAAACACTAAATCAGGATTTCTATCATAACGATCATGATAGCTTGTCCTGCCCTGAACTAAATCAATTCTAATCGTCATAATAATTACTCAAGATGTTGAATCTCAAATATATCAAATAAAAAATAAAAAGCCCCGCCAATAATCAATATTTAATGGGGCCATTTACACCATAACTCATTCAGTAAATTCCACCACCATTAATGCGAACCTGTTTAACTTTTTGCAGCCAAAAAGCTAAATAGTTCAAGTTAATTTCACCTAATCAACTTTTATATTAATCAATAAGATATCTTGTTATTCTAATATGAGAACAATATACTATTTTCAAATTGTCCTACAATTATCTTTAAGTATTACTTTATAACTAAAAAACAGTACAGGGATGGAATAAGCATGAAGAACATCAGTGATAGTGAACCGATACCTTCTCAATATAGCTTGCGCTTACCAAAAGAGCTCAAAGATAAGCTTACAAATGCAGCAAATAAAAATCATCACTCTTTAAATAGAGAGATCCTTGTAAGGCTTGAGCAATCATTACTTGTAGATCAATGCCCTGAATGTGTTAAATATTTAAAAACGATTGAAAATCATAAAACAATATTTGAGGAACAATACAAAATGTTTGAAGAATTAAATAAAAAATTAAAGTAGATAATGATATTTAAATACGTTCGGACCAATTTCTATATATTCCAGTAAAGCAAAAAGCCCACATTTTTGTCAGCTTTCTCTCTTGACAATAGTGTAATTTACTTACTCATCATCTACTATAACGTAACCTAATATTTACCTTATACAGATTCAAGTTTCAATAAAAGATAAAGAAAGGAATCTTTTAGAATGAAGATATATTTATTAATTTTCCTTTTGCCAATTTTTACTACTGCTTGTAGTGCTAAGCTAACCCCACAAGAAGAACTAGATATTCAAGCTACCTTTTTACCTACTGTATTCAATCTTGATGCCGGTACTTATGCTTTAGCACCGAAAGAAGCTCCTACTGCTTTAACCAAAAAATTGTATGATGATGCTTTATTTAAGCTTGGTTTATTAAAAAGATATGATGACCAAGCAAGTGCAGAGTCCAAACTTGAAAAGTCTGTAAGACCTGTTGCTTTAAATACTTTATGTTTAATGAGTAAGTTTGTTAATAACCCAACTTATGTAAAAGCTGTAAAGCATAGTATTGAGCAAGAACCTGATTTAAATAAATGGCTCAAAGAAAAACAATCAAAATGGCAAGATGCTTTGAAGAAAGAGAACAAGGAAATCTTTGATTATCCGTGTTTATAAAATGTATTCTTACCTTTATAGATACCTCATTACGTTGTATTTTTGAAGAAAACCAAATTACACTAAAACGCCAAAGGTGCAAAATGTGGTTTAGATCATAATGGTTAAAAAAGAGACCAACGGAAAGTCTCTTTTTTATGTTTAGGAAAAATCTAAATATATATTCATAGTTAGTAGTCAAATTAATTTTAAAAATTCCATACAATTTTTACTCACTTAAAATAGTAGAATAATAAGTAGGATATGAACCTAATATTCTTTGTATAACATGTAAATGACTTTTTGTAGCTTTATAAAACTCATCTTCGAAAAAGCCCTCAAACATTAATATATCACATATATGTTGGGCTAAAAATCTATCTGAAAAGCCAAACTCATAACATGAAATATATTGATTATTAGGTAAACCATACTTTAAAGCTTTTTGAAATAATAATAAACTTAAAGCGTGTTCATTTTCAGGAACGAAATTATCACCAAACAAGAATAATCCAATTGCAGCAACAATTAAAGAAGCGTGAAATCCTAATGTATTTTCACAAAAATTATAAATATCATCTTCAGATAATTTTCTTGTTTTAGTACCAAATGGTTTTTTGGCATCTCTTTCATATGCAAAACTATTTAAATTTTCATATGATTCCCCATTAATCCATTTTTTTGCTAAATTTATTAAAAAATCATTTGGAAAAATTGAGTTAAGAGAAGAATCATCAATTTGTTTGATTAAAAGGTCCCAAATAGCTATTAGCCAATCATTACTATCAGAAATATTTAATAAATATTCTCTATTAAACTCCACCCAATTAAAAATTTCTTTAGAGCTATCAATTCCTAATAGAGTTTTTGAGAAAATATATTGTGTCTCTTTTAAAGGCTCTTTTTCCTCAATATATATTGCTAATGCTTTAAAAAAAGCAACGATTTTGTCTTTTAGAACTTCATTTGCTAAATCATATGCTAAAGTAGTCTCTGCTAAAATAACCACAGATTCTAAGAAGCTTGCAAAATCTTCTTCCCCTCGATTAGCCATTAAATAACTTTCTATAGCGCTAGTGAGTTTTTTTCTCCATTTTATTTCATTTAAAAAATACTCTTTACCTATATTAGGGAAATCTACTGTTCGTTTATCCACCCAATTATTAATTTCTTGTCCATCATATATAAGTAAATTTATAGGAAAATCTAAATCTATAGTTTGATATTTAGTAATTTTTATAGAAATTGGCATAAAAATACTTAATAAAGAACTTGTAATATTCTCAGTATTATCCGGATTTAATAAATTTATTGCTTCATTAAATCTAAAATATTCAATATTCTTTTTATCGTATAGTTCAGGATCTGAAAAAATTATTAGGCCTTCAGTATGCATTCCTGAACGACCAGCCCGACCTATTAAGTTCTGAAAATCTCTGACTCTTAATTTTGTTCCACCTTGATAAATACTCGGAATAATAAGGTAGCGTATTGGTAAGTTCACTCCTTGAGCCAAGGTTGAAGTGCAAGAAACAAAATTAATCATATTTTTTTGCATAGCAAATTCAATAGATAACCTTAAACCAGTTGGTGTAGTTCCATGATGCAGAAAAGCTCCTAATAATGCAGCTTGGCTTAAAATTGAGCTTTCTCCATAATTTGCACTAATTAAATTATATAATTTTTCAATTTCATCACTATCTGAATAGGAGGAAGGAGAAGGTAGATGAAATCCACGATTATAAGCATCTACCATTTTCTTTATTAAGCTATATGCCGAATCTTTTCTACCATTAAAGATCGCAACTGCCCCATTAGGTACAAGTCTGCAACCTAAATAAATGGCAATCTCAGTGGCATCATTTTTAGATGGAAACACTCTTTCTTTTCGCTCTTTACCAAATAATTGTAAATTTTGCTGGACCAATATTCTAGGTAAAAAGTAATCATATTTATTATAATCTTGATTCTCATAAAACATTAGCTGACCTAAATTTTCTATCCAACTTGCAAATGTTATAGACCTAGAAGTAGATAGAAGATTTTGACCATCAACTACAACTCCATTTTCTCCAATTAACCAACTTGCAATATCTTTAGCATTATTAATCACAGCCGATATTAATATTGTTTGAGCCTCAATCGGTAAAATTTTTTTAATTTCTGTTAATAATAATTCATAAGTAACACCACGACTTCCCGTATCGAACTGATGACCTTCATCATAAATAATTGCACCAATATGATTAATTAAATTATTTTTTTGTCTCAATAAAAATAAAAACTTCTCAGGTGTTACTACTAAAATTGTACCAGTTATAAAAGATTCTGGATTACCGAATAATTCTGCCATTTCGATCATAAAATCTAATTGCAGAACATCTGATAATTCATTAATACGAATAGTGTCTTCTTTAAAAGCTTCTTTTAATGTCTGGGCAATTTCATGGCATAATGCACGAAAAGGAGCAACTACTACTGCTAATTTTGTTTTATTACTTAGAAAGGTACTACGAAGAATTAACTCAACAGATTTTGTCTTTCCAGCGCTAGTTGGCATTTGGATGACACCAGAAATTCCATTAAACAGACCCATTTCACCAATTTTTACTTGAGAAGGCCAAAGTTCTTTTGGAAAATCTTTTTTTTGAATAATATTTTTCCACTTATCTTTTTCAAGATTACTATATACTGGTAATGTATTCCAACTAGAAAATTTTAGTCTCAACTTAATAATAGCAATAATTAATTCTGAGTATAAAAGCTCTATTGCTGAACCATTTTTATATAACTCCTCTCGTAACAATCCTAATTCATACTTTAACTCATAAACATTTTCACCATTAAAAAAATGAAAAGCTAATAGTTCTGAGATATTACTTAATCTAAAATCATAAAATTCCTTATTATAAGAATGATAATTCCCCCAGTTTGATAAAAGCAACCATCTTAAAAATTTTTGTAATGAGGATTCTTGATCCTCTAATGAATACTGCGATAATCGTCTTGCAATAACTAAACTACTACCAGGCCTACCTGCTAAATAATATGTTGATGATGCAATAAGCATTAATTCAAAACTAATATTTAAATTTAATCTGGATTCAACAAATGCATCGAGAAAACTAGCACTAAATAATAAATTATCAAGCATTTCTTTAGGTAGTTTTTTGGCTTCATAATCACATAGATAAGCTGCTGCATCTCCTAAAACTCCAATAGTAAATATCAAAAGTTTCTCTGGATCACTATCTTCCGGAATAGAAATATGTAAATTTTCTGGTATTTTTAATTCATACATTTTACCCTTTGAGCGAGTTATACCGAATAATCTTTTACTATTGAATTCAGGCTTCATGCGCAGCTCTTTCATAAAGTGCGTGAACAAATTGCATTAAATTAGTTCCACGAATGACAATTAACTGTAAATTACTAACATTTTGATGTTTACTAGTAGCAGTTTGCTTTGTAATTGCTAATTCATCATATGCGGAATCCGATAATACTGCAGCAGCTCCAGATAAATATTTATAAGGACGGTCAACCGGATTCTGAAATCTTTGAATTAAAATAACTTTATCAAATTGCTGTGAATGAACTAATCTTCGTTTAGTCGCATTTAAAGTAGTTGCTTGTCTAAAGTAGTCTTTGGACGAGTCGTCAATTGCTGTTTGTAATCTATTATTATAAGTTTTACCTGTTAATTGAGCTTTTACTTCAAATGTTAAAAGTACATCATCTATACACTCCTTATTAATATCATTAACCTTTATACCTAAAATATCTACACCTTTAGCTGATTCGTTCCGACTTTCTTTTTCCGCGAACTTTCCTTTTGGCACCCAATATTGCATTAAATATTCTAAGTAATCTGCAATTAATAGCTCTGCAAAATCTCCAGAACGTATACTTGGACCTGGAGCCATGCTTCTATCAGGAAAAACTAATTGTTCCAGATAACCTGCTCTACTTAAACCTGTTCCCTCGCGTAAAATATCAATTTCATCATCTAAGCAATAGCACTCTCTAAAATGTTTAGCCCAACTACAAAGGTCACTCTCGTCATCTATCACTAACTCCCAAACCTCAATATTATGATTATCTGAAGTCTGGAGAGTTGTTGAACTTTTTTTTAAGAAGGAAATATGATTTGGGATTATCATTAATTTTATATAAGAGTATAAATAATAATTAAAATTTTACACTTTATATAATCCTATAGGCAAGCAGATAACTATCTAAGATTACTTATAAAACCATTTATTCTAAGTAAGTTTTGAATGTATTCCTATTTGAATAATTATATTAAAAAATTTAAAATCTCTCACCCAAAAAACCTCCCCACCACCACATCCCTTTCATCCAGACTGTTTGAACTTAAAATCTGGAACATCAAACCATCAATTAAGTTTAAAACCATGTTGGCATCGGGTTTTAGCGGGGGGTTTTCCAAGCTAAAGACCAGATCAAAAATCTCATGAAGCAGCCATTTTCTATACTCAATTACCATACGGTAGGCCTGCGGGTAAATCTGTTTAATTTCAAAAATGGCTTTAAGTAAAAGATAGTACAGACTATTAAAATTGACATGTAAAACAATAATCTCTTTGAGTTTATCGCTTGAGGTTCGGTAACGGCTTGAGTAAATAATTGCCAGCACTTCTTCTTTCAGTCGGCTTTTTTGAAAAGATACGCACCTTTCAATAAGACGTTCTTTTGAGTGAAAGTAGTTGTAAAAAGTGGCTTTCGGAATTTTAGATTTTTTGGCAATCAGGTCTACGCCCGTATTGTGAAATCCATAGATATTGAATAGCTCTATTGCGGTATGAATAACCTGTAATTTTTTGGAAGATGTTTCTAAAGTTGGCATAATTTTACCGTTATAAATTCTTGTTGTTTCTAAATGAGCGTTAAATGCCATTACCCTTTCTGGGAGAAAAAAAGGCATAGCAAAGCCGTAAAGACTGTGCTTGGCACATCTCAAGTTTTATTGTTGCTAAGTTTTTAGACGTGACGAATTAAAGCCTGAAAAGCCAATAGCTCATCAAACTGTTTTAAATTGATTTAAGTTGTGTCGAGATAGATTTTGACAGTGACTGCCAATAATTTATGAATGTGCATGGGCCAACTCCTTATTTGGAGTTCTGCCAGAGCATTATAAATTATGGTGGCAGAACGGAAGCAGGTTGACGGACTGGTTTGAACTCCAGCACACTCGAAAGTGTCCCACTCCCGTCCTACCGCTACGGGAGGGAACGAGGTGTGCACACAAAACTATTCCTCAGAAGAAATAATCCTGATGTGGTTCAAATAACGGTCCGTCAAAACCGACTGGCAATGTAGGCCAGCCCGCAAATGGTAATCTGCTATATTTAAGGTGTCAATGTGAAATTGGCTAGAAAATATTTAATTAATTATTGTTTTTCATTTAATTACATATTTAAGAGAAACCTTAAATATGAGGTTTATTTAAGTTAGGATTAAAAGCCACTCTAACGGTGTAAGTTGGAAAAAGTGGTTCTAACAGAATAGTTTCATTAAAAATAAAGACTTTAGGACATAGAGTTATAACATCATATATATTTTCGATTATTGATTTCAGCTTAGAAGTAAAGACTGGAATATCCTGATCATCTGCAACGACATAGACATTTTCATTCTGAATCGTTTGCATGCTTTCTAACAACTCTTCCATATCATCAAAGTCGTTAAAATTCATATTTGTCCATAAAATACTGTTTTGTTTTATGGGATACATATTCAACTTCGTATAAACATCCTCTGCATCTATATCACTAATAATTTGAAAATCATTTTTGAGTGCATTTTTGCATTCTTCAAATAAAGACATATCTTTTACCTAGTTTTCTTTTAACAATTAACAATATATTTCACATTCATTTTATAACTTTTAGCTATTAATTTTTCATACAAGCATTTATTTAATTAAGTTCTTTTATACTTGTTAAAAATGCCAATGCTTGCTCAGTCGATCCCTCATTTAAAGGACTATAATTGGGATTAAAGTAACGCAAACAGGCACCTATTATATTGTCAGCCTTAGGCACACGGTCTTGTCGAGCTGCTCGAAAATAATCTTTGAAACGAAAACGATGCGGTAATTGAGCGTCTTGTTCTACTAAATTTTCGACAGCAACATAAGCCAAAACAATAAATAGAGGGAACGTGAAAACTGCCGCCCCCACTCGAAGTAGATTGCTATTGCTGAAGTATCTAAACATCGCATCGGCTACTTCACGGTGCTCAACCTCTTCGGCCCCGTGCCATTGCAATAGACGTAACATTTCTACATCTACAGGTGCTTGTTGTAATCCCTCAGCATTAAGAACCCAATCTCCTAACACTCCAGTCAGATGCTCGGCAGCAGCCACCATTGCTAATCGGGTCGTCAACCACATCGACTTTAAGCGTGGGCGCTTCAATTCATAGCCTAATGGTTTGGGACCAATCATGTCATTAAATATCCAATTCATCATCTTGGAATAACGACTTAAATCAATACCCAAAGCCTCTATATGCCGAGTTCCTAGAGTGTGTCCATAACTATGAGCACCCTCTTGTTTAATGAAAGCAATGGCTGCCTCTTTAAGTTTCTCATCTTTAATATAAGGCAATGCATCTCTAAAAGTCTGACAAAACCAACGTTCTGGTGCAGGTGTAATCGGGTTAATTGAATTTAATATTTGTGAAACGATTGGATCATCATAAATCCAATGCCTTGGTGTTTCAGTAAAATTAAATACAGGGCGCCGCGGAACAATGACATGGTTTTGTCTGATTAAACTATTCATGATAACAACTCCTTATATCAAAAGCGTTTACCACTAATCCTGAGTCAAAATGTTAAAGCCCATACGTGGACCAAAGGCAATCAATGTATGGATTAATCCCTTAATTGCTTTCGGTTGTTGCCCACTGCTAATACGGCGAAATTGCGCTGCATGCCAACCGAGTTGCAAATAAGCATCAACGGGTTTATATCCAACTGCTGGAATTTTTGCTGGTTTTAATACTGATTTTCCGGCTAGTAGTTGTTTGGCTAAATCTGGCTGTATGGCAAAAGGCCGAGCCAGCCCCACCATATCAACCGTACCATTGGCAACAATATGGTTCATAAAATCTACATCACGCAGTCCGCCTGTTAACATCAGGGGTAATTTGCTTTGCTTACGAAGTGCAGATGCATAGTCAATAAAATATGCATCACGCTGAGCAGAACGATCAGGCGCATAGCCTAACTGGGCAGGAGATTCATAATTACCGCCTGAAATCTCTAATAAGTCGATCCCTTCTGCTTCTAAAGCTAATGCAATTTTTAAAGACTCTTCCTGACTTAAGCCGCCTTTTTGAAAATCGGCAGAGTTGAGTTTTACGCTTAATATTTTGTCTTTGCCTATTGCAGCTCGTACAGCTCGAACCGTTTCAATCAACATACGGCGTCGATTTTCAGGACTGCCACCCCACCCATCTGTTCGAACATTTGAGAGCGGTGACAAAAATTGCGAGAGTAAATAACCATGTGCAGCATGAACCTGTACGCCATCAAACCCTGCTTTAACAGCCAGTTCAGCGGTTGTGGCAAAGCGCTTAATTTGCTCTAAAATATCGGCTTCAGTCATCGCCCGCGGAACACGAATAATATTCATGGCAGGTAAATCAAGCCCGACTGCGGATGGTGCGATCGGCTTTTTCAAAAGTGGCAAAACCGCAACACGCCCCGGATGGTTAATTTGCATAATGATTTTGCTGCCATTGGCTTGGGCAGCCTGAGCCCATAACTTATTTGCTTGTAAAAATTGCTCATCTTGTAAAACGACGTTTCTTGGTTCAACAAAGGCACGATGGTCAATCATTACATTGCCCGTAACTAATAACCCAGTTCCGCCCCTCGCCCATGTTGCATAAAGTTGCTGTAAGTCTGTGGTGGGTGAACCGCGTCGATCTGCCAATTGTTCACTCATGGCCGACTTTGCAATACGGTTGGGTATGGTTATGCCACATGCCAATTTTAATGGTTGCTGTAGCGAAGAATTTGTAAATGTAGACTGTGCCATGGTAATTATTCCTAAAATTGTTTGTTCTGTAGATACTGCATAAACATCAACTTTTGATTACTTCAACAGCTCTTCATTGAAATAGTGTTTTTTTAATAAGTTCATCATGTCCCGATTGTCATGCTGCCAAGGATGAAAATCTGCGGAGAAAAAATCGCGATAATTTTTACCAATACGTCTGACTAGACCTTGTCCTCCAAACAAATAACGAAAACCTTGATAAAGTTCTTTTAAATCTCGTTGTTTTCCAGAAGCTCGTAACAGTTCTGCTGTTCCTCTGGTGGTAATGACAAGAAAAGAAAGCGTGGTTTCTATCATGACCCATCGCAAGAAATAAGGTCTATTGACCAAAGACTGATATACATCAAAAGCCACAGCTTTATGTTCCGTTTCCTCAATCGCATGCCATGCCCAAATTTTTCTTACATGGGTATTAAATAATTCTAAATCTTGGGGCGCGGTACTAATAAAATAGTCAGCTAGAATTGCTGTGAGGTGTTCCATACATACGGTGCATGCAAGCTGATGAGCTGTAGAGAGTTGCTCTTGCATTAAGCGATTCATCTTTTTAAAGCGCTTATAAATTCGATCTACGGGATAGCCTTTTTTCAGCATGACAGCATTGAGCGCGTCGTGTTCTTTACCGTGATGTGCTTCTTGACCAATAAAAGCACGGACTTGTTTAAGCAGAACAGGATCTTCAATTTTTGCCTGATAATTACGTACACTATGAATAAATTGACGTTCACCATCTGGAAATGCACTCGATAATGCAGTCAATAACATTGTGAGTAAGGCATTGTTATTAAACCAGAACTCAGGAATTTCATCTGGAAAGTTAAAATCCATTGTTCTTACAGGAATATCAATTGAAGCCGAAATTTTAGAACAATCTTGTGTTTGTTTTGACTTAAAGAATGCATTCATCTTTATTCTCCAGCTATAAAACGCGAGGATTAAATTGGCGTAATAAAAATAATGGTGTACGTAGACGAGGTATTTGAATTGGCGGAATTAAACCACCCGACAAATCAACTCGATGCAATCTTGCTTCAATGACTTTGCCCAGCCCCATATTATGTAAAGGATCATTTTCAGTACCCGTAAAACGTAGGTTCATTTCTACACGACGAACTTCAAGTGGATGTTCTTTAGGGGTAAATCGGACCTCACGCGGTAGACCAAGCCCTAATCCGCCGGTGATATTACGATGTGGTAGTCCTAAAATTGGAGGTGCATCAAGAATGACTTCACCAAGCTTGGCTTCCATTTCAATGAGTGTGGTACCACGGCGTGAGGCATTGCTAACAATACGTTTGCCGTCATTTTCCCAACTAATCTCACCCATCTTTTTAGGATAGCCTAGCAACTCACGTCCAATAATCATGGCGCGATCATCGTCTAAAATCATCCAAGGACAAAAGATTCCTGTTTTATTGCCCACTTTAATATGAACGAATAAACCCGCTTCATGGTAAGCACCTGTATAGACATTTTCTGGGAAATAAGCACAGAACAAATCAGCTCTTGCAGGTTCCGCCAACTTCATTCCAGACGGTAACCAACGACCCATGATTTTTTCATCCACTTCAACAACAGCAGTCAAGTACTGGGCATTGTGATACAGCTTATTTCCAAGATTGGCCAAGCCCACTGGAACACTTAAATCCTTGATGAGTTGTCTCATGATTTTAATCTCGAAAATACTTGTTTCAGAATGGGAAGCAAAATGATGCGCGGGGTATAACGTCCCCCAAAAGTTTGAGCCTGTGCAATAAAACCGGGAATCACGATACGACGATTGCAATCCATACCTTGAATCGCTTCTTTGGCAACTCTTTCAGCCGTTACCCAAACGAAATTTCCACCAACTCCATCAATTTTGCTAATACCAGCAACTTCATTAAAACCTGTTTTAGTAGGCCCTGGGGCAAGTAAAGTACAAGTCACACCTGTACCTGTTAGCTCGCTATGTAAGGATTCTGCAAATGAGTTTGCAAATGCTTTAGTTGCCGCATATGTGGCATTTGCCGGAGTGGGTTGATGACCAGAAGTAGAACCGACAATCAGTATGGCTCCAGATTTTCGTTTGAGCATTTGGGGTAACACAGCTAAAGTCAGGTCGTGAATTGCCACACTATTGACTTCAACCTCTTCGCGCTCTCGGTCTGCATCTAACTCTTGAAGTCGTCCAAAAGTCGCAAAACCTGCGTTATTACAAAGAATTGAAACCTCAATACCTGCTAAATAATGACGAAATTTAGCTCTAGCTTGTCTATCTCCCAAATCACATGGATATAAATCTACAGATATTTGATATTGAGCTTTTAGTTTTTCAGCCAGCGCTTCTAATTTTTCGACACGGCGAGCAACTAAAACTAACGAATAACCTCGTAAAGCAAACTGTTTTGCTAACTCTTCTCCAATACCAGATGAAGCACCTGTAATCACAACGCGAGCTGAGGCTAGTGGAATAGGTAGGCTCATAATTCTTGCTCAAAATAGAATAAATTGATTATTCCGAAGTTTTGACTTGAGCGTGAGATGTAGATCAGACATACTGATAATCATTTTTGGCCACAATAAAAAACAATATGAAGGATCCCTATGGGCTATCTAAGGCCAGCATTCCTATTTCTTATGCTCATTTATTATTAGAAATTATGGTAGACAAAGGGTTTTCAGCCCTTGAGATTTTGAAAAAAAGTAAAATTCCCTTAACGCTTTTAGATCAATTAGATGCCCGAATTACCCCTATGCAATGGTCTAAACTGGCATGGGAAAGCTTAATATTGTCAAAAGATTCAGGCTTGGGATATGAATATGGAATAAAACTGCGTTTAACTGCCCATGGGTCAATGGGATATGCCTTAATGAGCAGCCCCAATTTACGACAGGCTATTGAGGTTTCAACACAATTTTTTAATATGCGATTAAAAGATTATGGGATGACTCTGCTAGACGATCATGACTTTTTTATTATTGAAATTAAAGAAACTCACCCTGTTGTCAGCAATCAACCCGTACAAATAGAAATGCTGAGACGTTTTTTTTATGAATGTTTGATGATTGGCGTGATTCAAGCTAGTCAATTTTTGATAGAGCATCATTTCGCTGATATTGAGTTATGGGTGGACTGGTCAGAACCTAGCTACCACAAAGCTTATCAACATTTATTGCCTACTATTCATTTTAATCAAACGACTAATCAAATTCGATATAAAAAACAGCTTCTAGACTTACCTATTAAAATGGCAGATCCAATTGCTTTCAAACAAGCTCTAGCACAATGTGAAGCTGAACAACTCCGCTTTTCCGAACAAATTAAAGATATATGCCTGACTGTAAAAGCAGAGTTAAATTTAAAACCACAAGTGGGTTACCCTACATTTGATGAAATTGCCGACCGCTTAAATATGTCTAGTCGGACACTGAGACGCCACTTAAACCAAGTCGGTTCTTCATACCTACAACTGTTAGAAGAAGTACAACAAAAAGAGGCTGAAAACTTATTACTTAATAGTGATATGGAAATACAAGAGATAGCTGTTTATCTGGGCTATATACAGCCGACTAATTTCACACGGGCATTTAAGAAATGGACTGGAATAACGCCAATCCAATTTCGAAAGAAAGAGATATAAAAGCTAAACTATCACAAACAAACGCGTGCATCTTGCTTTAAAGCATATGGATTGGTTGTTATTTTCTGACTTAATAATTCGCTCTACCCTGACTTTATGAAAGTTGTATTTATTAAAATATACAAAAGGCCTAAATCAGAACGATTTAAGCCTTTTTGTTTTTTAGGTATATAGCGTCGATTTAAGATAAAAATTCTTTAATCGTCTCTTGCATACTTGTAGTGGCACGACCAATTAACTGGTGCAGGTCTTTACTTTCACTATACAAGCCACCTTTAGATACGCCTTCATCTGAATCTGCCAAGATATTGGCAAAGCCTTCTGGTATACCCAATTGTACCAAAAGCGCTTTATATTCTTCTTCTGGTAAGTCTTGGTAAATTATTTCTTTTTTGCTGATTTCACTTGTCCATTTTGCAACTTCATCAAGGGTATAGCTCGTATCACCTGCTAATTCATAAACTTTATTTTCATGCCCTTCTTGAGTTAATACTACAGCGGCAGCAGTCGCATAATCTAAGCGTGAAGCAGAAGCAATTTTACCGTGATGCGTTGCCCCGAAAATTTTGCCATGCTCAACTGCTTGGGCAAGTCCCATCGCATAGTTTTCGCTGTACCAGTTATTACGTAATAGTGTATGTGGAATATTCGATGTTTTTAAATATTGTTCAGTCTCTACATGTTCTTGTGCTAATAGAAGCGGTGATGTATCTGCGTTTAATAAACTCGTGTAAACAATAAATTTTACCTGTGCAAGTTTTGCCGCATTAATCACATTTTGGTGTTGTACCGTACGTTGACCGATTTCATTTGACGAGATTAATAAAAGCTTATCAATACCAGCCAATTGAACCGAAAGTTTATCTGCGTCTTGAACATAATCAAAAGCACGAACTTCGATCCCTTTTGAGCTTAATTCTGATGCTTTTTCTGGATTGCGAACTAATGCCACAATATTTTTTGCCTCAGTACGTTCGAGTAATTGAGAAATAACGAATTGGCCGAGTTGACCTGATGCACCAGTAACTGCAATACGCATGATGATCTCCATCTGATGTAGTTGATATCTTTCAATCATCGTAGTACCTTAACTTACTAAAAGTAAGTACTTACCTAAAAGTAAGTTTAGAAACAAATGTAAAGTTTTGTAATTAAGGTGGTGCGCGATGAAAGGATACGTTTTTTCAGCAGATTGTCCCTCTCGGAAAATTTTGTTAACACTCACTAGTCGTTGGAGTGTCTTGATTTTAGTGGCACTTCGAGATCAACGTCTGCGCTTTAATGAGTTAAAAAAACTAATTGATGGCATTAGTGAAAAGATGTTGGCACAAACCTTAAAAACACTTGAGCAAGATGGTTTTATCGTACGTCAGGATTATGCAGAAATACCGCCTCGTGTAGATTATCAATTAACAGACTTTGGACGAGAGGCTTCCGAACGACTTTTTGATTTGACGACTTGGCTTGAAAATAATTTATCCAAATTATTAGAAAATCAGCCGAGTGCAGACATCGTTCAAAATTGACTCGGGAAATAAAAGTATTATCGTATATTAAACATTCAAACTGGTTTCACTCACCACTTTATGTTAGTATTATTTTAGTAGTTACTATTAAGTTTATTAATTCGATATGAGTAAAAATAGCAATCTTGAAGTCTGCCCAATCGCTAGAAGTCTTTCTGTTCTAGGTGATGCGTGGAGTATGTTGATTTTACGTGATGCTCATGCGGGTTTTACACGTTTTGATCAGTTTCGTAAGAGCTTAGGTATTGCACCAACCATGCTAACTAAACGGTTATCTGTTTTAGTGGAGGAAGGCTTACTCGAAAAAAGACAATACTCCGAACATCCGCCGCGTGAAGAGTACCTATTAACTCAAGCCGGTAAAGATTTTTTACCTGCTTTATTTGTGATTGGCGCATGGGGCCGAAAATATAAACCTTATGGCCAGCCCGAAAAAATGGTGACTTTTCTTGACGCAGAACAAGGCACTGAGATTAAACCGATTGTGATTGATCAAATAACGGGTGCCGAAATTGGTACTCGCCCTATTCGCCAAAAAAGCGAATAATATTTTAAATAAAAAGCACTCAATTAGAGTGCTTTTTATTGTGCCTATTTAAAGTAAATCAGCTATTTTGCTCGGCTACGTTGGGTTGCATAAGTTCCCCAACCATTACGTAAAACAGATTTAATAAATGCCCATAAACCACTTTCATAAGGTTTTGGCTCTCTACCTTGACCTATGCGTTTTAATTGTTGGGTGTACCAAAGTACTTCCATAACGCCTAGACTATCAACCTTCTTAATGCCTGTTTTGATGGGATGCACCGACCGAAGACCATTTTTGCCCGCCAGCAAATATTTAGGTACATCAGGTTCAATTGCCATAATTCTTGCAATCCCAATGACATCACATGCTTGAGACTGCAAAGCTTGATTCATCCCTTCTACGGTCCGAAAACCACCTGTGACCATCAGCGGTGTTTTTACGAGTGTTCTTACTTTTTCTGCGAAATCAATAAAGAAAGCTTCACGTGCAATTGTCGATGCTTTTTGTGGTGCTTTGGCTACTCCTGATTCATAAGTCCCACCTGATATTTCAATCAGGTCGATACCTGCATCTGCTAAAGCCTGAATGGTTTCTAAAGAGTCTTGCTCAGTAAAACCACCTTTTTGAAAATCTGCTGAGTTAAGCTTAATTGCAATTGGAAACTCTTTACCGACTTGTTTTCGAATTTCTGTATAAACTTCCATTAAAAAACGACGGCGTTTTTCAGGCGTACCGCCCCACTCATCGTTTCTTAAATTATGCAAAGGCGACAAAAACTGGTTAATGAGATAACCATGTGCAGCGTGAATCTCGACGCCACTAAATCCAGCCTTTTTACATATGGCAGCGCTACGACCAAAACGCTGAATAATATCTATAATCTCTGCATGTGTGGCTTCCTCAGGCGTCGCAAATAAAGATTGCATTTCTGGCCCGAACGGCACTGCCGATGCAGAAATATTACGTACATTTAACCCTTTCGTTGATTGTTTTCCCGGATGATTTAACTGTGCCCACAATTGAGAACCTTGATCGGTCACGGATTTTGCCCATTTTTGTAAAATCGCAAAATCACGCTCATCCTCAACAACAACATTCCCAGCCTCACCCAAGGCACGTCGGTCAATCATAATGTTGCCACTGATGATCATCCCGATTCCTGATGCAGCCCAACGCTGATATAACCGAACATGTTTTTCGGTTGGATTATTTGTATAGGTAGCTAAGGTTTCACTGGTTGAAGCCTTCGCTAGTCGGTTTGGAATACTGAAGCCATTTGGCAACGTTAAAGGCTGATTCAAAAGATTGGTTTTTAATTGCAGTTGAGTCATGGTCTTATCTCACACAGTTAAAGATGGTTTTGAATGAGGTTGAATAAAGTCCACTAAACTTTGAAACCACATCACATCCACAAAATTTCCGCTAATCACAAGGTCTTGTGTTTTAAGTGCCGTTAAAAACGTATTCACACTGTCTTTAGCAGACAATACGGCGAACCCCTTGCTACCCGTTTTAAATGTAAAAATAAAACTGGGTGACTTGGTTAGCCCTGGGTAAGAGTTAATCTTGCCGTTTTTCACTTCGAAATAGCGCCCTTCACCACTTGCAGTTTGAATCTGAAAGATGACATTTTTATCTTTCACATACGCTGCACATTTCGGATTCTTTTTTACCGCACGCTGCATGAGCTTGGTGAGCATCCACAGCAATAATTTAAATTTCATCATTTTTGTCTTCTTGATTCATCAAATTGACTAGATCAAACTCATGCATTTATTCACCTAAGAACTGTATTGCATGCTTTACAAAGCGCTCAGGGTACTGAAATTGGGCGCCATGTCCTGCATCTGGATAGATAAATAGCTGCGCGTTTGGAATGTTGAGTGCCATGTGATATGAATTGATGGTCGGAATCATCACATCATCTACACCATTTAAAATGAAAGTAGGTTGTTTAATCTCACGTAAATGCGCAAAAGGATCTTGTTCATCAAGTTTAGGTAAAAAATGCATATTGGCTTCTATTTGTGCCTGCATGACTTCAACTGAACTTGCTGCATCTTGATCTTTACGCTCATGGCGACGTTGCCAAAATTCATGACCCGCTTGAATCGCAGCTTCAGAGCGGCCAAAAAATAAAAAGAGAAAGTTTTCTTCAGACGGCACAGCAGTTGTTGCATGTTTCAATACCAATGCAGCCACTTCTGGGTCGTCACCGCGTGGTTTACCGCCTCTTGGCCCTGTACCTAAAAGCATCAGCTTTCTTACGAGTTCAGGATGACGGCGTATTAAATCTTGTGCCTGAAACCCACCAAGTGAAAAGCCTAACAGGTCAACTTGTTTTAAGCCTAAAGCACGAATGACTGCTGCCGCGTCGTCTGCCATATCCTCAATGCGAGTACGGGGCTGGCCTGTAGATGAAGCAATACCTCGACCATTAAACAAAATGACTTCACGCCCTTGTGCCAAACCATTTGTAATGATTGGGTCCCAATTGTCTAATCCACCTCGGAAATGCTGAAGAAAAAATAGCGGTGGTTGCTCTGTATTCGCATTACCCCATCGACGGTAGGCAAAATTTGCTCCATCTACTTCAATGAATTGGGTCTCGGCTGTTTGATGAGTAATAGTAGTCATTGTCTTTATCCTGAATTTAAGTTTCTGATTAAGCTAATTTTTATTTAGCTAAAAACACGAGGGATTGTTTTACAAAATCATCATGAAACTGAAAAATTCCACCATGACCTGCATCTGGATAGATGACGAGTGAGCTATTCGGTAAGCGCTTTGCTAAATCGTAAGTATTTACTGTTGGCACCATTCGGTCATGATCGCCATTGGCAACCAATACAGGTTGTTGAATTACAGAAAGGTCAGCAGACTCTTTATTTCCCCATTTTTTGAGTGCTTTAAGTTGGGCACGATAGGCTGACATGGTGATTTCTTTATCACGGTTTTCAGTACGTTCATTAATACGTTGAATAAACTGTTTTGCGGCAGCTTTACCATTTTCTGTACGCGTGAAGAAAAGATAAACTTTAGGGTCTTGACCGGTAGCCATTCCACGGACTAAATCCCAATTAGAGATTCGCCCTACGGTACTAATGCCTGTACCACCCGCAGGGCCAGTTCCCGACAAAATCATTTTTCGAACCAAATTCGGCTGCTTCAAAACAATCTCTTGTGAAATCATGCCACCCATCGAGAAGCCAAATAAATCAACTTGCTTAAATCCTTTTGCCTGAATGAAAGCAATCGCATCATCTGCCATTTGCTCAATCGACTGGGCTGGTTTACCTGTAGAAGCACCAACACCACGATTATCAAACACCACCACATGATGTTTAGCTGCAATTCCATCAATAATTCGTGGGTCCCAGTTATCTAGAACTGCTGCCAAGTGATTTAAGAAAATGACAGGTGTTCCACCGTTTTGTTGACCGTATTCTCGGTAAGCGAAGTTAACGCCACCTGCACTAATAAATTGAGTCGGTACATTCTTCCAATTTATATCTTGTTGAGCGTTTTGCCCTGCTTGCGGATTGCTAACAGTGCTTGATGACACTTTATGTGCCTGAATCGATGGCTCATTAAAAGAAACCGATGGCACAACCTCAGCCTGAGTTAAGGGAGCACTAAAAATAGATACCGCCGTCAAACCCATAGCAACTGTATTTAATAAAAACTTCATTTCTCTGATCCTCAAATTTAATTCATTGATCTGATTTATCTGTTTTTTATGAGTGATCTTTCAAAGGGAGAAAAGATAAAAAACAGAGTAAGTATCGATTTAATACTAACTATACATAGGTAAAATTAGATTGTCACTATCTTTTTAGTACTAACTATTATTTGGTTGAATTTCTTGTAAAAATTAAATGAAATAAAAAAGGGCTGCTTCGTGTTGATACACAAAGCAGCCCTTAAAATTATTTATTCAACAGTTCAAGACTTAAAGGTTGGATATCTCTAGAGTTGTATTTATGCTCCCTGAACTTGATATAGCCCACGAAGCTTAGGTTTATCAATTTTACCCACTGCATTTTTTGGAAGAGTCGGAAGAATAATCACTTTTTCCGGTCGTTTATAACGGGTCAAATGCTGCTTACAATACTCATTTATTTGATCAATTGAGCATGCACTATTAGGCTTAAGTGATACAAAGGCTAAAACCAGCTCTCCCCATTTTTCATCGGGAACACCAATAACAGCGGCTTCAAAAATTTCGGATACTTCAAGCAAGGTATCTTCAATTTCTTTTGGATAAATATTTTCGCCTCCGCGAATAATCATTTCTTTTAATCGGCCAACAATTGAAAGGTATCCTTCATCGTCAATTCGCCCTATATCGCCTGTGTGTAGCCAATCATTTACAATGGTTTTGGCCGTTTCTTCTGGTTTATTCAGATAACCTCGCATAACGTTTTTACCTTGAATCAGAACTTCACCTATTTCACCCACAGGTAAATGTCTGCCATTAAAATCAGCTATTGCTATTTTTTGGCCTGGTAATGGCAACCCAACAGTTCCAGCTTTTCGTACACCATTCACAGGATTTAATGTAGAGCCACAAGTACCTTCAGATAAACCATAAGCTTCCACTATTGGAAATCCATAGCGCTTTTCAAAATTAAGGAGTAAATCAGCTGAAGCAGGTGCCGCCCCACAAACGCCATAACGTAAACTAGATACGTCTGGTACTATCTCTTTAGGCAAGGCATATAACATTGCATAAATGGTAGGTACAGCTGAAAAATAAGTTGGGCGTAATTGCTCAATATCAGTAAAGAAATTTTCTATATCAAATCTTTGACGGATCGTTACACGGCCACGACTGGCAAGAGGAACTAGAATACTGACCACAATTCCATTGACGTGAAATAAGGGCAAAATTAAAAGACAGTGATCTTTTTCTGATATTTGTAATCCTTCACGTCCCATTTCGGTCATTGCCTCAATGTTAGAATGATCTAACATGACCCCTTTTGGTAAACCTGTTGTGCCACTTGTATATATTAATAAAGCTAATGCCTCAGGATTAACAACTGAAGCATGTTGAAACTCATCACCCTGTTCGAGTGCAGTCACAGCGATTGAAGAGACATGATTATCAATTTTCTCACCTGTTAGATTGATGAGTAGTTTTGCTCCAGAATCCTTTAACTGATGATTTGCTTCTTTGTACGTGAGCATAGGATTAATTGGAGTTATAGCAGCTCCCAAATACCATGCTGCAAACATCGCAACAACAAATTCAACTTGATTTGGTAGCATAAGTGCCACTACATCACCCGCACAAATACCTTGGCGATCCATTATGTTGGCTGCTCGTAGAACAGCTTTATGAAACTCATAATTGCTTAAAGAAATGTTCGAGTCAGAAATGCAATGAGCATTTGGGGCTTCCTCTGCCCTTAATTTTGAAAGCATAGTAAATTGCATAGTAGTTCCTTTACAAATCTAGATAAATTCACAGCAAGTTAACTAAAATTTTGCTTAAGGAATTGAGTTTGATCTTTCACCAATTGCTCAAAAGCCTCACCATTATAAAAATCGAAATGCCCCGCTTCGTAACGTTTAATGACCCCACGTGGAGCATGTTTAACGAGTTTTAAAGTTTGGCCTGCTGGTGTAACAGTATCGGTATCACTTACACAAAACAGTATTGGGCTTTGAATTTTAGATGCGGCTAACCCAGGTCGATATCTTAGAATTTCTGGAATAATTCTTGCGGTTAAGTAGTTTACGAATTCAACGCCTTCCGGCATTAATGCTAGATACCCATCTAAAGCATCATGAGCATTCATAAGCGCAGGTTGGCCCGGAGGAGCCGCAATTGGAACCATGACTGGTTTTAATCCAAATAATTTTGCAAATAGATCTTTGGTTACCACGGGAACAACTTTTAATGTATCTTTTAAGCCGAGTGCAGAAGCCGAAGCTAAGCCATCAGTAAAAGGACATTGTGCAATTGCAGCTTTAAGTTCTGGATGTCTGCTAGCAATAGTAATTGCATGTCCACCGCCGAAAGAACTTCCCCAAATTGCTACACGCTCGCCATCAAGTGAAGGATGGCTTTTTACAAATTTCAAGGCTGCTTCCCAATCATCCAATTGTCGATTTACAGACATAAGTTGACGAGGTTGACCACCACTATCTCCAAGATATCGATAAGTAAAGGCTAAAGCAGCAATACCTGCTTGAGCAAAACGTTCTGCGAAAGCTTCTAATCTCATTTCTCGAATTGCACCGATACCATGACCAAGAACAACGACAGGAGGCTTTGTTACGCCTTTAGGTAGAAACAACCATGCAGAACAATAAGTTTCACCAGAGTCAAAACGAACATCCTCTTTAACAACCTGATATTCAGAACTATTTAATTGGTTCTTATTCATTTTTTATTTCCTTCAGAAGCTAATGGAAGTGAGCCAGTCTTTAAAGTCTCTTGAAATACTTCAGTATCATAGAAAGGTAGTTTTTTATGTTGATCAGTTTGATCTAGATAGCCTTTCATCAGCTTTTGGGCTGTCTCTGTTGGAGCCGTATGAATAAATTCAGTTCGCTCTCTGTGTAGACCTTCTTCTAATGTTTCGGAACTACCAAAATATGCTGCTCGCTTAATAGCAGCTCGTGCTGTTTTAGGACGTTTGCTCAAATAAATTGCTCGCTCTAAAGCTTTATCTATTAACTGATCTTTAGGCACGACTTCATCTACATAGCCAATTTCCAGCGCAACTTTAGGAGATACAGGTTTTCCTTCAAGCATCATCATTAAAGCCCGATGAGTTCCAACTAATCGCGTTAATCGCTGAGTCCCACCTCCACCAGGGTTAATACCTAATAAAATTTCAGGTTGTCCAATGACATAATTGCCATCAGCCATAATTCTGATGTCACAGGCTTGTGCAAACTCGCTACCCAATCCCATAGCAGAGCCATTTAAAGCAGCGATAAAAATCACACCACTTCTATTCATTCGTAAAAAAGTTTCATGCAATTTATCTAATTGCATACCACCATCTAAAGGGGTAAATTCCGCTAACTGCTCTAAGACTGGAACCCCTCGAATACTTTTGGCAGTACGTGCAACCATTGAAGAGGTTTTAAGGCCGAGCTTTGGAATAGTAGCTCCACCTTCCTGCAACCAACGGACATCAGCATGAGCAATAAAGTAATCTGGGTGGTCTCCGGTAAAAATTACTGCTTCAACAGGTGTATGCTTTTTTTCGAGGTCATCTAATAGTTCAGATAACTCTTCAGCCATATCTAGTCCCATTAACTGATAAGGACCACCATCTAAGTGAGCAATGAGCACATTGCCATGATTTTCCAATCTAATGTGCTTTCTTTGTATTTCATTATTACTCATTTCAGAACCCTTCTTTATTTGACTAACATTAGCCTTACTATGACTCGTATTTAACGACTGAGAATAACTAGTACAGGCCGCCAAACTCATTGTTACTGCTGACAAAACAGCACTTTTAAATATTTTCATGATGCAATCCTAGTCACCATATTTAATGTGTCTAATTTCAATATCTCGCAGAAAAAATCTCTTCTCTCCTGCTTAGTCTTTATTAAATAAATATGAAATTAGTATCCTTTAGGCATTAACAATAACATTGTTATGTTTTAATGTAACAATGTTATTTTTTCTGCGCAATAACTTTATTATGGAAAAAAAGAATCCACGTACACGTCTATTAGAAGCAGCGATGCGGATAATAGAAAATCAAGGTCCCTCTCAAATTAAAGCGAGGACTGTGGCAATGGAAGCGGGTCAATCGACCATGGGAGTTTATACCCACTTTGGTGGAGTACCTGAGTTACTACAAGCTATAGCTGACGAAGGATTTACCCAACAGGCTAAGTTATTTAGAAGCATAGAAAACACAAACGACCCCATGACAAACATGTGTTTAATGGCTTTAGAATGTCGAAATTTTGCTATGGCTAATCCGCATCTTTATGATTTGATGTTTGGTTTGTCGATTCAAGGAAGATATACACCATTTCGTAGAAGTGAATCTTCAGCCAATGAAAGCACTGAAGCATTTAAAAATTCTTATTCATACTTACGTCAAGAATGTGCCAATCTGATAGAAACAAAATATATTCGGGACATTGACCCTGACGTTATGGCTGCACAATTATGGAGTGCATTGCATGGATTTATTATGTTAGAGCTTGGACAACATTTTAGCTGTTCTAACCCAATAAATGAAATTCTAATTCCAATGTGCATCAACCTTATTGTTGGATTAGGTGCAGAATCCCAAATGGCAGAAAATGCGGCGAGTAAAGCTCTAACTATTTGGAATTCAAAGAATATAGTATAGAGAAAGCCATATAAAATGATGTCAAATGAGGCATCATTTTATACAAAATTTGAGTTAGTCTAAAAACTGGATTGCCTTTTCTACAAAGCCTTAAATAGATTGAAAAAAATATTATAACTTGCTATTTGAATGCTTAAAAGTTAAAGCTCCCCGCATAAAATCGTTCGTCATTATTGATATAAGATTGATAAATAATTTGCATAACTTTTACTTTTTATGTGCTCTCCATTTCTCAATAAATTTGCCCAGTAAAATAAAAATCGTATTAATTAATAAGCATTAAAGAAAAATCCCATAGTAGTGACTATCTTTTTAGTAGTAACTATTTTATTTTTAGATTATGATGAAAAAATCAAGCCGGAATCCATTCATTCAGGCGACAAAGTTTAAGTAAGGAACATCATATGGCTAGCAAAGTGGTTCTGATTACAGGTGCATCTTCTGGTATTGGGTTGGCGACAGCAGAGCTTTTACAGGAAGCAGGATTTATTGTTTATGGCACAAGTCGACAAGCAAAAAATCCTTCTAAGCATAAATTTCACCTTATTGAATTAGATGTAAATCAAGAAGACTCAGTTGCTCAAGCCATTGAAAAAGTAATAGCAAACGAAGGCCGAATTGATGTCTTAGTTAACAATGCAGGGTTTGCAATATCGCCTGCTGGTGCCGAAGAAAGCTCAATGCAGCAAGCACAGGCTATTTTTGATACCAACTTCTTCGGCGCTGTTCGAATGACACGTTCAGTAATTCCACATATGCGTGAAAACCGTTCAGGACTGATCTTAAATGTCAGTTCAATTCTTGGAGTTGTGCCGATGCCTTTTAGCGCACTTTATTCTGCGTCAAAACATGCGCTTGAAGGTTATTCTGAATCTTTAGACCATGAATTAAGGTCTCAGGGCATTCGTGTATCTCTTATTGAACCCGCTTATACCAAGACTTCTTTAGGAATGAATTTACTTGAAGCCGACAATAAAGTTGCTTTTTATGATGAAGCACGCAAAAAGTTACATCGACAAATGATTAATTCAATTAATAAGTCAGATGACCCAAGTGTGGTTGCCAATACAATTTTAGATGTGATTCAAAGTCAACATGTCGTACCTCGCTACACAGCAGGTAAAACTGCAAAAAACTTAAAAGCGTTAAGACGATTTGCACCAGCAAAGATCTTTGACAAATTAATTCAGCGCAGCTTAAAAGTTTAGAGCAAACTTAAGCTTATAAAACATTAAAAACAAATTTCAAAAAATAGAGGTTTAAAATGAAAGCAGCCTACATAAGCCGTTATGGCAAGATTGATGATGTACAAATCAATGAACAACCCAAACCATCTCTAACCGAAGATGCTGTCCTTGTTAAGGTAAATGCAGCAAGTATTAACCCTCTCGACTTAAGAATTTTAGAAGGTGAATTTAAGGCAATTCTGCCAGTACCATTTCCTTTTATTTTAGGCAATGATTTTGCAGGCACAGTGGTAGAAGTTGGATCGAACGTTACCCAGTTTAAAGCTGGAGACGAAGTGTATGCAAAGACCGATCTGAACGGCGCTTTTGCCGAATATACGGTCGTTCAGCAGTCTTCGCTGGCGCTTAAACCGCAAAATATTTCGATGGAACAGGCAGCAGCTCTACCTTTAGTTGCCTTAACTTCATGGCAAGCACTAGTTGAAATTGCAAAAGTGAAAGCTGGACAAAAAGTACTGATTCACGCAGGTTCAGGCGGTGTGGGTTCAATTGCAATTCAACTTGCCAAGTCATTAGGTGCTATTGTTGCAACCACAACCAGTGGCAAAAACACTCGTTGGGTTAGAGAGTTGGGTGCCGACGTCATTGTTGATTATAAAACAACGGACTTTGAGCAAGAGCTTAAAGACTATGACGTAGTTTTAGATACACAAGGTGGGAAAACCTTAGAAAAATCACTCAATGTACTTAAACGTGGTGGGCGTCTTATTAGTATTTCAGGTCCACCCGACCAAGCTTTTGCAGAAGCAATTAATCCGAACTGGTTTCTAAAATGTGTTATCCCGCTTTTAAGCTGGTCAATTCGAAATAAAGCAAAAAAACGTGGCATTACTTATTCATTTTTATTTATGCAACCGAGTGGTCCACAACTCTCAAAAATTTCCGAATTGGTCGAAGCTGGAAAAATTAAACCTGTAGTTGACCAAACCTATGACTTTGCTCAAATCAAAGAAGCACTTCAATATGTAAATACGGGCCGATCAAAAGGTAAAGTTGTTTTAAATAATATTGCTGAACTTTGAGCATTTATTTAAATAAAAAACAATACGAATGGTCAAATCATTAAAGATCTTAATGACTCGACCATTCGTAGTAGCTTTATAAAATTAAAAGTAATTTCTAGTCTATTTCTTCATTGGTATTTTTAAATGACTATGCCAATGAGGACAAGGATATTCCTTAAATACAAAATCATGATATTTGTAGAATGCTTTCTGCTACAAGAAATAGACTTAAATACGTATAAAAAAACCTCAATGAAATATTGAGGTTTTTTATACATTTGGGATAGTTTTATCAGTTTTGCTGATCTTTTTGCCGCTGTATATCTTTCTGATCTTTCACGTTTTGTTGTCGCTGTTGATTTGGTATATGGTGTTGGTATTGCTGGTTTTGTTGCTGTTGTTGATCCTGTTGGTTTTGCTCGAATTGTTGTTCTTGCAGTTTATTTTGGCGATCTTGATCAATCTCTTGTTGCCGGTGTTGATCACTTTTTTGATTAGCCATATTAATTGTCCATTCTTTAATATGATTCATTTTTAAATTCACATACTTATCATTATAAGGCTACCTACTTCATGTGACATTTTCTTTCATTGTAAATTTTATGATTGAAGATAAAAATATATGACTAATAAAGATGCAGTTATTTGAATTTCCTAAAAATATAAATTACATTGACTACTTGATCAAACAAATTTCATTTTAGATTTTACAAATTAAAATGCTTGTCTCTCACCCCAACCCCAACAAAAAATACTCAAGCAACCTCTCCCGTTCATCTGGTTTATTCGGATCTAAAAGCTGGACCATTGCTCCATCAATCACAAACAAAAACATGTGAGCATCTTGTTTTGAAGCATTTACATTGGTTGTTAAAAGCAGATTATAAATTTCCTTAATCAACCAGTTTCGATATTCAACCACGACCTGATATGCCTTTGGATGTGTTTTCGCAATTTCAAAAATAGCTTTAAATGGCAAATGATATAGCCCTTCTAAATCGGCATGTAAAAAGTATATTTTCCTAAGTTTTTCAACCAGCGTTAAGTCTTTTTGAACATAAATAATTGAAAGTATTTCTTCTTTTAAACCATCTTTTTGAAAGCTCAGACTCATTTCGATAAGACGTTCTTTTGAATGAAAATAATTATAAAACGTGGCTTTCGGGATTTTTGCTGCTTCAATAATTCGGTCTACCCCGACATTGTGAAAGGCATGTTTATTAAAAAGATATCTTGCAGAATGAAGTACACTTAAAGCACGAAATGGAAGATTTGAATGTGGCATAGTTTTACCGTTATAAAATAAATTTTTGTTGTATATAAATGAGATATAAAATCCGCTGCCCTTTCTTGGGAGAAAAAAAGGCATAGCAAAGCCGTAAAGACTGTGCTTGGCACATCTCAAGTTTTATTGTTGATGCAAGTTTTTTAGTCGTGATGATTTAAAGCCTGATAAGCCTAGAGGCGATCAAACTGTTTTAAAAGTTTAAGTTGTGTCGTTATAGACTTTAGCAAAGACTGCCAAGAAATGATGAATGTGCAAAGCCAACTCCTTTTTATTGGGAGTTCTGCCAAAACATTATAAATTATGGTGGCAGAACGGAAGTGGGTTGACGGACTGGGTTCGACATCCAGCACACTCGAAAGTGTCCCACTCCCGTCCTACCGCTACGGGAGGGAACGAGGTGTGCACACATGAAACTATTCCTCAGAAGGAATAATCTGATGTGGTCGATCATCGGTCCGTCAAAACCGACTGGCAATGTAGGCCAGCCCGCAAATGGTAATCTTCAAAAATTAAGGTGTCAATGTGAAATTGGCTAGAAATTATTTAATTAATTATTGTTTTTCATTTAATTACATATTTAAGGAATATCTTAAATGTAAGCTTAACAATATAAAATAAATCTATAATCTTTTTAAAATTCTGAGTTTATTGGCGTGTTCGTAAATTTCACCTCCTCTACAAAACATTTCTTGCACTCTAGCTATTTTTATGTATGATTGAGTAATCACTCAATTAATATATTTGTATATGGCTCGTCCCCGTAGTGAAGATAAACGTAATGCGATTTTAAGTGCTGCAATCGAAACATTGGCAGAGCTTGGAGCGCGCGCGTCTACCTCAAAAATTGCTAAAGTCGCTGGCGTGGCGGAAGGTACTTTATTTACCTATTTTAGTAGCAAAGAAGAGTTGCTTAATCAGCTCTATCTTTCACTAAAAGCTGAACTGCGTCAGGTCATGATACTCAATTACCCAGCTCACTCCGATTTGCAAACACAAATGTCTCATATTTGGCAAAGCTATTTGGACTGGAGTTTAGAAGCTCCACTCAAACGCAAAGTAATGGCACAGCTTTCAACCTCTGAACAAATTACCGAGCAAAGCAAACAAATTGGTATGCAAACCTTTTGCGATCTGACCCAAAATATTCAAGAACATATTAATAGTGGAACACTACGTGACTACCCACCGTTATTTATTGCTTCAATTTTGGGGGCACTTGCGGAAGTCGCACTGAATTTTATTGCCCAAGACCCTTCTCAAACCGAGCGTTATCGCAAATCGGGTTTTGAAGCATTTTGGCATGCAGTTTCAATATAAATAAAAGATAAGGACCTACGGCGTCCTTATTTTTGAAAGAGTTAATGAGTGAGTAAATACTCATTTTATAGATATTAATAAGTACTTCTAAGGTTCTTATTTGCAAATACAGGTTTGTTCCACTAAAGGAAAAACAAGATGACTATTTCAAACACAACAGACTTGCCTTCTCCCTTAATGCCATCACAACAGCAAAATGGCAAATTTAGAAATACACGCCCAAACCAACACAAACCGTCTTTCGGAAAAACACTGGGGTTAATGTGGAAATTTTTATTTAATAAACCGAAAGACACTGTGCCCAACCGAGACATTCCCGTTTTAAGTTTGTCAAAAGAACAACTTTTGAGTGCGCCTGACCGCTCCCTATTTCGTCTTGGGCACTCGACCATATTGTTAAAATTGCGAAATGAGTTTTGGTTAACTGACCCTGTTTTTTCAGAGCGCGCCTCGCCTTTTCAGTGGATTGGGCCAAAACGTTTTCACCAACCACCCATTAACATTGCTGACTTACCGCCTATCAAAGGCGTGATTTTGTCGCATAACCACTACGACCATTTGGACTATCATGCAGTCATGCAACTTAAAGATAAGGTTGAGCATTTCTTAACACCGCTTGGTGTGGGTGACACCCTCATTAAATGGGGAATTGCAGCAGAAAAAGTTCAACAACTTGACTGGTGGGACACCACTCATGTCGATGGTCTTGAACTGGTTGCGACCCCTGCCCATCACTTCTCTGGTCGTGGTATGGGTGATAGTAATGAAACGCTTTGGGCATCTTGGGTGATTATTGATAATGATCTACGCGTGTTTTTTAGCGGGGATACCGGATATTTCGATGGTTTTAAAGAGATTGGACATCGTTATGGTCCCTTCGATCTGACCATGCTAGAAACCGGAGCTTATGACCCTGAATGGCCAGATGTTCACATGCAACCCGAACAAACGTTGCAAGCGCATCTCGATTTAAAAGGACGTCATTTATTACCCGTGCATAACGGTACTTTTGACTTGGCGCTCCATGCTTGGGACGACCCGTTTGAACGAATTGTCGGTTTGGCTAAACAAAATGAGTTAGCAATTAGTACGCCTCAAATGGGTGAAGTATTAAACTTAAACGAGCCAAATGTCGAAAACTATTGGTGGCGTTCTTAAGTTTTTTTGACAATTTTTAAATTAATTCCCCCTATTATCCTTTCAGTAAAGTTATTTAAATTCAAGTATATAAGTACTATTTATCTTATCGACGCTGCCTAACAATAAAACTAGGACTAACTTTGTCTTAGTTTTATTATTGACTTAAAACACAGACTACATTAGTCTGTGTTTGTAATTGATCAATTATGAAATTAAATGGCTTATATCACTAGTAGCGTCGAGTATGCGATTCACTGTCTTCTTTTTCTTGTGAACAATGAAGATAAACCATTGAGTAGTAAGGATCTTGCCGAATTACAAGGAGTCTCTCCGAGTTTTATGGCTAAGATTTTTCCTAAACTTGAAAAGGCAGGCCTTGTTGTTGCACAAGAAGGTGTTCGTGGTGGGTATTTACTGGCCAAACCGGCTCACGAAATCAGCTTTTTAGATATTGTGAATGCAATCGAAGGTGAAAAACCGCTTTTCGAGTGCCAAGAAGTCCGTGGAAAATGTGCGGTCTTTAATAATGCTCCGCCCGATTGGGCAACCAGTGGTGTGTGTGCAGTACATGCCGTCATGCTGCAGGCCGAAAAGGCCATGCGAGATGCGCTAGGTGCTCATACACTTGGCGATATTGCAGACCGTTTTGGTCGTTATGCGCCCGACGTATTTTTTAGTGATGTAAATGGCTGGATCAATGAACGCATCGAAGGAAGAACAGCAAAAATGCGAAAAAGTAAAATATCGCGGGACACCCCCGACTAATAAGCTTGTAGGGCCTCAAACCCTAGAGTAATAACACCCCTAACCCTTTTTTAAACGCCTTCTCAGATTTTTCGGACAATCAGAGAAAGGATTCGCTCACCCTAAATTTTGTGATGAGCTGGAATGTATTGTCCGAAAACCTATCAAAAGGATAATCAAATGAGTAAGCGTATTATTATTGCAGGTTCTGGTTTTGCTGGTTTATGGGCTGCACTTGCTGCACAACGAGCAATTCACTTAGCTTCCCAAGAACAAAATATTGAAGTGGTGATGGTTTCCCCTAGCCCGAATGTTGGGATTCGACCGCGTCTTTATGAAGCTGTACTTGAAAATATGAACCCTGATATTTCAGAGTTATTAAGTGTGGTTGACGTTAAATACGTGGCTGGCTGGGTAAATCAGATTGATGCCGACCAACAAACAATTGAAGTTTCAACCAACGACGGCGGCAAGCAAACCTTAAGTTATGATCGTTTTATTTTAGCTACAGGAAGTACGACGTTTATGCCTCCTATACCGGGCCTTACCGAATATGGGTTTAGCGTAAGCACATTAGAAGATGCGGAAAAATTAGACCTGCATCTTAAAAACCTAGCTAACAAACCTGCAAATGCAGCTCGTAATACTGTAGTCGTCGCTGGTGGCGGTCTTACTGGTCTAGAAACAGTGACTGAAATGCCTGAACGTTTACGTCACATTTTAGGCGAAACTGATATTCGTGTGGTGTTAGTCGACTCATCTGCACAAATTGGTGCTGCTATGGGTGATGAAGCTGCGACTGTAATTCGAGAAGCTCTCGATGAGTTGGGTGTTGAAGGTATAGCTGGAGTCCGCGTTACTGCACTTGATGCTTCTGGGGTAACACTTTCTAATGGCGAAAAAATTGAAACAGAAACCGTCATTTGGACAGCGGGCATGAGAGCTAACTCGCTCACCTCTCAAATTGCAGGTGAAAAAGATAATTTAGGCCGTATTTTAGGTGATGCCTATTTACATGCCCCTGAAGCAAAAAATATTTTTGTGACCGGTGATACGGTAAAAGTTCCAACCGATGATTTAGGTAATTTTAATGTGATGTCTTGTCAACACGCCATGAGCCTTGGCCGTGTGGCGGGTTACAATGCTGCGGCAGAATTGGTTGATTTACCGTTGCATGCCTATAGTCAACCAAAGTATGTGACTTGTCTTGATTTAGGCCCTTGGGGTGCTCTCTATAGCGAAGGTTGGGACCGTCAGGTTCAATTTGTTCGTGAAGAAGCCAAAAAAATTAAGCAAGAAATTAATACTGTCTGGATTTATCCACCTGCGGCAGACCGTGATGCTGTGTTTGCGATAGCAAACCCTGATTTTGTAATTGTTCCTTAAAACAATCTGTTTTAGTGAGTACAAATCTATTTAAAACCCCAAAAGTAGAGAACTGCTTTTGGGGTTTATTTTTGAATCATTCAAATTTATGATTTTTCTAGCTCTTCTATAATCGCTAAAGCTGTCTTTTTAGCAGAAAAAGGGTTCTGACCTGTAATTAAATTGCCATCTTGAACAACATAGGGTGCAAATGGAACAAAAGCCTTTTTATAGTCAGCACCATACTCTTTTGCTAACTCTTCGGCATTGTAAGGTACTTTTTTTGCCACGCCTGCCAAGATTTCTTCACTCCATGCATAACCTGTTAATTTTTTACCTTCTATGAGTCGTTTACCATTTGAAAGCCTTACATTAAGTAAGCCGCAATAGCCGTGACATACGCTCGATACAATGCCGCCCTTTTCATAAATATTTTTGGTGATCTCTTGTAGTTCAGGGTTATCTAGAAAATCCCACATTACCCCATGGCCGCCAGTGTAATAAATCGCGTCATAATCTTGCCAATTAATATCTGAGGGTTTATGAGTGTTGGCCAGCAAAGTCATAAACGTTTGATCGTCTTCTCTCGCTTTGACAGATTTATCGGCAACTAAAGCGCCCAGTGATTTTGGTTCAATCGGCGTTTTACCGCCATTTGGACTCACAATATCTTGGATATAACCTTTTTCTTCGAACTTATCATAGGCATGCGTGAGTTCGCCTAACCATAGACCTGTGGGTTCATCTACATCTTTATACCGTGAAACATTGGTCACGACATGTAATATTCGTTTAGACATTTTTTCACCTCAGTTTTGATATTTATAATTCTGTTCATTAATTTATCAAAGCATAGAAACCTGTTACTGAAAGTTTGTGCTTAGTAAAGTTATGAACCTTGCTTTTACAACACTATAAGTCTAAAGTTAGCTTTAATGTCAAGAGAGTAGTGGCTATGAATATTAGCGAATTATCTAAACTAAGCGGTTTAACGACCCCGACCATTCGTTATTATGAACAAATAAAACTCTTGCCTAAAGCTAAAAGAAAATCGAATGGCTACCGTGAATATAGTGACAACGACTTAAAACAACTTTCTTTAATTCAACAGGCTCAACAAGTTGGATTTTCTTTAGCAGAAATTAAAGCTTTTTTGCCGTCAAAAGTTGCCTCTTGGAATCATGATGAACTAATTAAAACCCTTGAATCCAAAATTCAGGAAATAGAACTTTTAGAACAAAAGCTAAAAGTGAGTAAACAAAATTTACACACCATGATTGATGCGATCAATAACAAGCCAGATGAGATTACTTGCGAACAAAATGCGGAAAGACTCATGAATCTCTATTACGACAAGGCAAAAGCACCATAAAATTTTAAGAAACCTATTGACCTTCAAGTGAGCTTTAAGCATAGGATTGACTACAGGTGATTGATAAGGAACCTGTGATGTTTAAAGTTTGGAATTTTCAGCGTTGGTTAACCATTATTTTTGGCATTCTTTTGTCTTCAAATGTGGTACATGCCGCAGAGTCAGATAAAGCTCAAAGCCTTACTAAAGCAAACGGAAGAATTTTAGTCGTGATGACCAATCACTCGGCTTATCCTTCCCGTTCGGATAAAACAGGACTTTGGCTTACTGAACTGACTCACTTTTATGATGTTGCTTTAGCGGCTGGCTATAAAATGGATTTTGTAAGCCCGCTCGGCGGTGAAGTTCCGTTAGATGAACGTAGCTTAAAATCTACTTACTTAGACAAATCAGCGCGAGATCATTTAGCCGACCCAACATTTATGCAACGGTTAAAGACCACATTGTCCCCTAGTGCAATTAATCCATCAGATTACAAAGCTATTTACTATACTGGTGGTCATGGCACCATGTGGGATTTCCCGAACAATAAATCTTTGCAAAACATTGGCGAACAGATCTATCGCCAAGGTGGAATAGTTTCAGCGGTATGTCACGGCGTGGGTGGTTTATTGCCTCTACAAGATGAAAATGGCAAATCGTTAATTGCAGGTAGAACCGTTACAGGCTTTGCAAATATTGAAGAAACACTGTCTGGTATTAAATCTCAAGTTCCATTTTCTTTACAAAATGGGCTCATTGAACGCAGAGCAAACTACAAACAAGCATTTGTTCCATTTACGTCTTATGTGATTTCGGACGACAGAATTATTACAGGACAAAATCCTCAATCGAGTAAAGAAATCGCTGAAGCAGTCGTTAAGCGCTTAAGTAGCATTCAATAAATCTAAAAAGACGAATTACAGCTCCATTCTGTAATTCGTCTTTTCCATATAAATCCTATAGAAAAAAATCAGCCGATCTTTTGATAATGAAGACCTATTGCACCTGAAGCAAAAGTTTTATTTTCAATGAGTTTAAGATTGGTCTTTTCCTCAATACCTTGAAATAGCGGCAATCCGCTACCAATCAAGACAGGCGAAATCGTAATTTTATATTCATCAATTAAATCAAGTTGCATAAGATAGTGTGCAAACCGAGGACTCCCCAGAATTACCATATCCTTGCCCTGCTGCTGTTTAAGCTTATTGATCTCTTCTTCGACATGCTCTTTCACAAGTCTGGAATTATTCCATTCAACTTTATCTAAGGTTGTAGAGAAAACGATTTTCTGTGTCTTTTCGATCCATTCGGCATGATTTCGTTCATGCTCTGAAGCTGCTGGATTTGAAAGCATAGTTGGCCAGTAATCATACATCATCTGATACGTCGTACGCCCCCAAATGACCGTATCGGCAGTGCTCAGAATTTCTTTTGCGTGGTTTGCTAAATCGGCATCGTAAGCAATCCATCCTATGTCCATTGCTCCATTTGGACCTTCGACAAAACTATCAAGCGAGGCATGTAGAAACAGTATTAGTTTTCTCATTATTTACATTCCTTTGCTCATAAAAAATATGCACTATATTTTAGTATATTCAATTTGAATTATTCCTTGTGGAATGTTTTGTTTTCTCTTTTTCTTAGGACAAAAAACCAAGGTGTATTTGTTTGAAATAGCTCTAAATCTTATCAATTACCCGAATAAGCATGATTCCTTATTCGGGATTAATCTATAAACAGGATGCTTTAAACAAAGTTTTGTTAAGAAATTACCAGTGGACCAGAACCCGGAAGTTCGGTTACTAGTTTATAGCCCATCAGTTTTGCAGGCGTATATGTACCGCCTTTGACCGTATTTTTAAGTAAATAACTCACCACAGCCAGTGAACCATTTACGGTAAGGCTATAGATATTATCTGTTTGGATTCGAACTGTTTTAGTCTGCCCATGTGCATTCTTAGCCTCGCCCCATACATAGGTTGGCAGCTTAGCCCTTACCTCTTCATCTGGTCCCACTACTGATTTCGAGATACGTGACTTAATTGCATTTTGTACAAATTGCAGCTTTAAGATAGGTCGCACTAAATTTAAGAATCTTGCGCCACAAATCATTTTAGGAGGTGCAGGTACAAAAACTTCAATGTTTGGAATACCGGTTGTATAGAACGCTGTAGATACGTCACCCCACGGAATACTCATTGCACTTTTTTGACCATCTCCAAAATCAATAGTCCGAACATAATGTGCTAATGGAACGGTGGTAATTTTTCCGTTTTTACGAATTTTTCCACCTTCACCCATACCTTCTGTACTGGTTTTTGCGGTTCCTTGTGAAAGACCAGATTTTGAGTCAAATCCTAAAGCGAGATGGGTTGCATCTGGCAAAACTTCTTTTAGTTTTGCCGCCACACAATCTGTTGGAATTACATCAAAGCCAACACCCGGACAAAGTACAATATCGGCTTTTTCTGCTTGGTTATTGAGAGACTGTGCCAATTCAAATACAGAAATTTCACCAGTAATATCAAGATAATGAGCGCCTGCTTTTATACAAGCTTCCATCATGGGTTTTGAGGTGGCTGAAAATGGCCCTGCACAGTGCATAACAAGTTTAAACCCTTTGAGATGCTCACTTACCGCCTCTACATTATCAAGACCAAAAGCCTGATAGGTGAGCCCTAACTCTTGAGCTAGTGCTTCAACCTTGGCTTTGTTACGACCAGCAAGAGTTGGTTTTAGACCTTGGCGTATAGCTTCACGAGCGATTAATTCGCCCGTGTAGCCATTTGCTCCATAAATTATCCAGTTTGAATCGTTAGAATTTGTCATAACACCACTCTTTTATTAAGAAGCAAATGAATAGTCGCGCATGCCTTTTTTGTATTGGCGGGTACGGCATGACATAGCTGATTGTTGCAAAATTAAAGCCCACGCTGGTGAAACATTTGGTTTAGTTTTTTTACCCGAGCTTAAATTACGTAACTGGAACTTGACCACAGCCATATTTGCAAGGGAAGCTAACGTTTTATTTTCCCATGTAATTGGTTTTAGTTCAGGTGTAATATTTTGGCCTTGTTTCCAAGCATTGGGCAAATTAGGTTCAATTGCTAAAGCTGTGGCAATGCCGACCATATCTACACCGCTTTCAACCACCTGCTCTGCTACCTGTTTACGGCGTATACCACCTGTTACCATAACAGGCATTTTGGCAACTTTTCGAATTTCTTGTGCAAACTCTAAAAAGTAAGCTTCCCGAGCAAGTGTTCGACCATCACGCGCTTGACCTTGCATTGCGGGTGCCTCGTAACTACCACCTGAAAGCTCAACCAAATCGACAGCGTATTCGTTTAACATTTTAACCACTTGTTGAGCATCTTCGGCGCTAAACCCACCGCGTTGGAAATCGGCTGAATTTAGTTTTACTGCAACAGTAAACTGAGGTGACACCACTTTACGAACTGCTTCCACAATTTCCATTAAAATTCGAGCACGGTTTTCTAAAGAACCACCCCATTGATCTTGGCGTTTATTACTAATTGGAGAAAGAAACTGGCTTAATAAATAACCATGCGCTGCATGAATTTCTACACCAGTAAATCCTGCTTTTTCACCTAAACGCGCTGTGTTTGCAAAACGCTGAATCACCTCTGCAATCATAGATTCAGTCATTTCGATTGGCGTATTAAAGCGGTCTGACATTTTTCCTAAATCTAAAGCAACAGCAGAAGGTGCCCATGTTTGTTGCCCTAAATTTGACTGCATTTGACGCCCTGGATGGTTAATTTGAAGCCAAACCTGAGCACCTTTTGAACGACCAATTTGTGCCCATTTTTTAAAAGTATCTAGATGCTTTTCATCTTCAAGCACTACGCCGCCCGGTCCAGTCATCGCTCTGCGGTCTACCATCACATTTCCGGTAATAATTAGTCCCACACCGCCATCTGCCCAAGCTTGATATAAACGCATTAGCTCTTCTGAAGGTGCGTGGTTTAAATCAGCCATGTTTTCTTCCATTGCCGCTTTCGCAATGCGGTTTGAAACATATGAGCCATTTGGAAATACTAATTTTTCGAACACTTTCATTGGAATGACCTCATTCAGTATGGCTTTACTTTAAGATTAAAGCTAACTTTAATGTCAATACCTTTTTAATTTTTACTCTTTAATAGTTTGAATTAACTAATTTTTTATATAAAAAAAGAGGCATTCAATATGCCTCTTTTTTTAAAGTTTAATACTTTTATTACTCGCGAATAAAGGCTAATAAGTCAGCATTAATCACTTCATGGTTCACTGTTAACATGCCATGAGAAAAACCAGGGTAGATTTTTAATTGGCTATTTTGAAGCAATTCAGCAGATTTCACGCCAGAAGTTTTATAAGGCACGATCTGGTCATCATCACCATGCAATACCAAAACAGGAATCGTGATTTTCTTTAAATCTTCGGTAAAGTCAGTTTGTGAGAAAGCGACAATACCGTCGTAATGCGCTTTTGCACTACCCGTCATACCCTGACGCCACCAGTTATTAATGATACCCTCAGATGGCTTCGCATCCGGTCGGTTAAAACCATAGAACGGGCCAGATGGAAGGTCGCGGAAAAATTGTGCACGATTGGTGAGAACTTGATTTTGCAGGTCATCAAAAACTTCTTTTGGTAAACCTTCAGGATTATTTTCAGTTTTAACCATGAGTGGCGGGACAGCACTGACAAGCACAGCTTTTGCAACATTTTCTTCGCCATGACGAGCGATATAGTGAGCCACTTCACCGCCGCCTGTTGAGTGGCCAATATGAATTGCATTTTTAATATTGAGATGTTTAACCACCTCTGCGACATCATCTGCATAATGGTCCATATCGTGACCATCCCACACTTGACTAGAACGACCATGACCACGTCGGTCATGAGCCACAACACGATAACCTTGTCCTAAAAAGAAAAGTAGTTGAGTGTCCCAATCGTCTGAACTTAAGGGCCAACCGTGATGAAAAAATAAAACTTGGGCATCGCGTGGACCCCAATCTTTATAGAAAATATCAACGCCATCTTTTGTGGTTACATATCCCATCTTTGTTCTCCTGCTGAAAATCTGCTTGTAGATTCGTTATAAAGGCTTGAATATTTACACTAAGATTAAAGTTAACTTTAAGGTCAACAGTCTCAATTTATTTTTAATAATAAAATTTATATGAAGACTCCACAGGACTTTGTATCTTTTTAATCTTTAATTGTTTTTGTTTTATTTCTTTTAAATGTCAAAGATCTTACACATGAAAATTTAAAATCTTGACTTTAAAGTTAACTTTAATCTTATAGTGACTACATTGGCTATAAATTAACACGTCTAGATATAGACAACGTAGCTACTCGGTCAATTAATGTTAAAGGTGAACTCTCATGAATATAAAACAACAGTTTACTGAGGTTGAGTTTGGGCAACAAAAAGTCAAAGTACCCAAAGGCGGTTATTATGACCGTTTTAGAATGAACCCGAATTTAGACGAAGTAGCTCAAGATCCAGCTGCTGGCAATATCGATTTTTTTCGTAAAATTCCTAAAAAATTAGTTGAATCGAGGGTTGGACCTGTCTGGGCGCCAAACTTTTATTATCGTAGTTCAAATATTCAGCTGTTAATGCTTGCGCCAATTAAGCAAATTAAGGCAAAAATTCCTGCTGCTTTAACCCCTTTACAACCATTTCCAGGGTATGGATTAGTAGCAGTCACATTCTTTACCTATTCAGTTTGTGACAATGACCCATATAACGAAGTGTCAATTGCGATTGTTGTACGTAAACCGAATGCTCGTGGACCACACATTGCTGAGTTAATGAAATCGATGCGTCAACGTCATTTCTATGCACATGTTTTAGCATTGCCTGTAGATACAGAAATAGCCCGTGTGCGTGGTGTATATGGTTATCAACTACCAAAATGGTTAACTAAAATTGATGTCAACATTAGCTCAAAAGAGGTCCAAGCCAATATTGCCGATCTTAATGGCAAATTAGATTTAAGCCTCACTACTCCTGTTCCAATTTTAAAACATGCCAATTCTGAAACGCACATCAATAAAGCAACCATGCTACATGTGGTTGATGGAACATGGCACCAAACAGAAGTTCAGTCCAACATTCTTTCTTTTGCACAAAAGCTTTTTCCAAAGAAAGTTCAACTTGAGAAAAATGAGGGACCTTTAACTAATTTGCTAAATGAACTAGGTGCCTCGACTATTTTACGTTTAGACGTTGTTGAAGATGCCCAAGTGGTATTAAATCTACCCACTCCCCTATAGACAATAAAAAAGAGACCACTCACTGGTCTCTTTTTTGCTTTTAAACAGCCTCTCGTGTCATCACACCATTCACCAGCCTTAAAATCTGCAATGGGTTACTGTCTTTTAAAGCTTCAGGTAATAAAATTAAAGCTGTCAATAAATCATAGTCTAATCAGATATTTCAGTTAGGCTATTTTCGCCATTTCTATACTCCGCTGCTGCAACAGCTTCACCGATTTTTTCGCTTGCCAAGCTAACTCCATCATATCAACATCAGGAATCTGATCATTTTCCATTACCATTTTGCCTGCCACAAACATGGCTTTAATATGTGCTCGTCCACCACTTGCCACAGGTCCAATCGCCATATCATGCAAGCCGAAATAACGCGGATCATCCAATTGATAAACTACTAAATCTGCCTGTTGGCCAACCTCAATTGAACCGACTTGATCTAAACCTAAAATCTTAGCCCCACCTACTGTTCCCCAACGAATGATATCCTCAATACTTGCAGCATCTGCACCACCTTCAAATAATCCACCATCATATTGTGGTGTAGCCAACATGCCTTTTCTGGCCCGTTGTAACAACCATGCAGCATGGGTTTCAGATAACATATCTGCGGCTTCATTCGAGCCTGCACCATCCACCCCAATCGAAATAGTCATACCTGCTTGCTCTAGACTAACAAGATCAGCAATGCCACTACCCAAACGTGCATTACTCTGAGGACAATGCGCAATTCCTGTTTGGGTTTGACCTAGCAACTGGATTTCTTCAGGCAATAATTTAACCAAATGTGCAAACCACACATCGCTTCCTACCCAATCTTGCTCTGCGCAAAACTGTACAGGTGTCATACCAAATTTGGCTCTAGCTGCATCCAAATAATCCACTGTTTCAGATAAATGGCTATGCATCCGAATACCTAATTGTCTGGCAATCTTGGCACTTTCCCGTAATTGCTGTGCCGTAGTCGAATGCAAAGCTGTGGTGGGTGCCATTACGATTTTCCGAAATGCATCTGAACTCGGTTGATGATATCGCTGTACTAGACGCTCAATATCTTCCATATAGTCTTCAAATTTCTCTGGACGCAGTGCTTGTGGCAGTTTACTTTCCAGGCCACGCGTTAGAGTTGCACCGCCTCGGCATAATACAAAACGCATCCCTAATTTTTCAGCTTCATCAAATAAAATCGCAGCACCATCGAACGGCATTTGTGGCCAGTATAAATAATGATGATCTGCCACAGTTGCACAACCGGAACGTAATAATTCAATTAAGCCAATGCGTACTGCAACTCGAAATGTGGTTTCATCGAATGCACCGCGAAAACGATATGGGGTACTAGCAAGCCATGAGGTTAAGTTTTGATTCAATCCTTGAGGTTCACCTTTCAATAAAGATTGAAATAAATGATGATGAGTATTTACCCATGCTGGATAAATTACACAATCTTTCGTATCGACAATCTGTTCATTCGGCTGGGCTGTCAGTTGTCCCAATTCAATAATTTTACCGTCTTGAATACGAATATCAGTAAATGGTGAACGTGCTGCATCCCCCGATAACCCTGTCAAAATGGTATAGGCATTTTTGATTAAATAGCGATGATTCAAAGAACCATTTTTTGAAAGATCAGAACTCATACTTGTTCACTCTCATGCCATTTACTTAAAAAGAAATGGCTTAATAAAGACATTAGCGCAAATAAACCCAAGCCTGTGCACGTGATAAGGAATAATGCTGCAAACATTAATGGTAAATCTAGCTGGAAACCTGCTTGCAAGATTTGATAAGCCAAACCTGCACCAGTACCACCCGCTCCAGCAACAAACTCGGAAACCACGGCGCCAATAAGTGCCAAACCAGAGGAAATGCGCAACCCACCAAAGAAATAAGGCAAAGCATTCGGTACACGTAAGCGCATTAAAATTTGCCAACGACTGGCTTTATTGATTTGAAAAAGATTGAGCAAACCTTTGTTGACACTACGTAGACCTAAAGTCGTATTGGTCAATATCGGAAATACTGCGACCAACATGGCACAGACGACCAATGCTAATGTCGTATTTTGAATCCAGATAATCACCAATGGGGCAATAGCGACAATTGGAGTCACCTGAAATAAAATGGCATAAGGCATAAAACAGGCTTCAACTACACGGCTTTGTACAAAGACAAAAGCAATCAAGGTGCCAATGACCACAGCACAAACAAAAGCCAATAACGTAATTTTTAGCGTAATCAAGAGGCTTCCAAATAACACACCGGACTCTTTAATCATTGCCATAACAATATCGCTGGGTTTGGGCACCACATATACAGGTACTTCAAGCTGTTGAAAACTCAACTGCCAAACCAGTAGGAAAATTAGGCCAAGCCCAAGTGGAGCTGCAATACGTTTTACTGTTGGATGTTGTATTAATGGTTTAATCATGGGTATGCCCTCCGCTTGCCTCAGCTAATAATTGGGATAGATGTGAGCATTGTTGAATAAAGACTTCAGAACTACGGAAAGCTTCATCACGCACATAAGGCCCTTCAATTTCTAGATCGGCCACCACACGCCCTGGTCGTGCCCCCATCACAATGACTCGCGAAGATAGATACACTGCCTCATAGATACTATGAGTGACAAAAACCACAGTTAAATCTCGTTCAGACCATAATTGACGAATATCACTGTCAAGTTTATGGCGAGTAAATTCATCTAAAGCTCCGAAGGGCTCATCCATTAACAGTAAGTCTGGTTCAGTCACTAATGCACGAGCCAAAGAGGCACGCATTTGCATACCTCCCGAAAGTTCGCGTGGATAAGCACGACTAAAGTTTTCTAAACCAACTGCCTTTAACGCAGCCATAACTTTTGGCGTACTAATAGATTTCGAAATATGCTGTAAATCCAAAGGTAAACGTACATTTTCTGCAATATTAGCCCAAGGCATCAGCGTTGCTTCTTGAAAGACCATTGCCATTTTGCATTGTGATTGAATCTCAGCCTTGCCATTCCAACGCACTAGTCCCGCAGAAGGTTGCTCCAGATCGGCAAACATTTTCAGTAAAGTACTTTTACCGCAACCTGATGGCCCAAGTAATGAAACAATCTCACCACGTACAATATTTAAATCCAAACGTTGTAAAGCATTTGTGCCATTTGGATAGGTCTTCTCCACCCCTCTGACCATAATCATTGGTGTAATAAAATTTGAAGATTCATGGATAGGTGTATCAATTGTTAAAGCAGAATTCATATGGTTTCCCCTTCGCGCGAGTGCCTATTTTGTTAACCCTATAACCCTGACTACTTGGCAGTTTTAACAAACTGTGTGGTATAAGCAGTTTTCCAGTTGGTTTGAGCTTTTAACAAACCAGCGTTCACCATAAAATCTCGTGTGGCTTTCCAACGCGCATCGGTCATGACCCCGATTCCTTGTGTTTTAGCATCTCCTCCATCAATCAGTTTTAGTTTGCGCATTTGACCTACTGCAAAGGCCAGCAGATCATCTTTCATATTTGGGTTTTCTTTTTTAATCAGACTATTCCCTAATCGAGGATCAACTAAATAGTTTTTCCATCCTTCCATCGATGCTTGAACAAAACGACGCACAACATCTGGTTTGGTTTGAATTACATCATTGCGTGTGACTAAAATGCCGCCATAAGCAGGATAGCCTGCATCAGCAAATAAAAAGAAGTTACTAGAAGGTTGTGCTTTTTTTGCCTGAAAGACTTCAGAGGTTGCATAGGCTTGCTGTGCCACATTTTTGCCAGCTAAAAATGGTTGCATGTTGAAGGTATAAGGGCGAGCCTGCGCTGCATTTAATTTATATTTCCCTTTTAACCACGGCCACCAGCTTGCTTGACCACTGGTCGAAACAAGAATAGTTTTTCCTTTTAAGTCAGCCAAAGACTTTACATCGCTGTGGGTTAATACACCTTGTGGATCAAACTGAAATGGTGCTGCAACTGCTTTGATTGGAAAATTACTTTCAATACCCTTTAAGACCTGTAGATCATAATTAATTATAATGTCGGCACGTTTGGACAATAATAAGGTCATATTATTGACCTGTGGCCCACCAATTTTAATATCGACATCGAGTCCGTATTTTTTATAAATCCCTTGTGCAAGTGCCTGATAATATCCACCTTGCTCGGCTTGTGCATACCACGTGGTTTGTAGAACAAGTTTATCGGCAGCATAACTGGTTGAACTGAAAATTGTTCCTAGCCCCAATAATGCACTCACAATAACAGTACGTCGCCCTTTGCTTACATAGTGCTGAATATTCATAGATAAGCCCCCTAAATCTGTATTGATTTATCTTGCTATTCTTTTTAGGGGGGCAATCAATGTATCAAATGCACATTTCTCTCAAAACCAAGATGGTTTTGTCCCCAAAAGAGGAACAGCAAATGCTGTAGAGCAATGTCCCGCATGTTTACTACACACTGACCGCTTATACTCAGGAATGAATTAGCAAGCTCTGTGCCAATTTTGATTTCATCTTGTTTTTCATAGTAATAATCTAATTTAGGCTTATTTTTAATCATGCCTAAATGAATAAACTGCATTAATTATTTTGTTTTATATGCGGCTTAGTGGTGCACAAAGTCATCATTAATGCACTCCACAGGTGCTTTTCTGATATAAGGACTTGTTGATCATTCATCATTCCTTCCATATCTTTCCTTTGTAATTTATTAATACCTCCATTCATGAGTTCGCTGATTTTCTTATAAATGCAATATCAATACTCCCCATCCCAACTTCAAAATTTATCTTTATAAATTGGCATAAAAAGTGCTAGATGCTTTCTGTCAGAGTAGAAGCGTTCAGCATAGTATTTATATTAATTGCTATGTGGGTCATTGCTCAGAAAACAGCTCATGTTCTTTATATAAAGTTATCTTTTATTAGGAACGTGCAGCTCTTTTTTGAATGTGACCCATCTCTTTCAATCTATTTGATTGGGTCACGATTATCCAAAATATGAGGTTGAAATATGAATAGCGCCAACATGACTCCTTTAGCTGAAAATGACTACAGCTTAGAAGAACTGCAAAAAGAAGCTCGTATGGGAGCTTTCGGTCAAGAGACCTTTGAACGGGAAGTCCGGGTCATTGATTTATCTAATTTTGAACAACGTAAATATGAAATTGCGGACCAACTTTGGGCAGCAGCTACTGATATTGGTTTCTTTCAAGTATCGAATCATGGGATTCCACTTGAGCAGATTCAAACTGCATTTGAAATGACACAACAGTTTTTTAATCTGCCAGAATCTATTAAAGCTCGCTACCCACTCAATCGCAATGCAGGTTGGGAAAGTAAAGCACAGGTTCGTCCATCGACCAGTACCCCAGACCAGAAAGAATCCTATCAAATTACCCGCCCACGTATGGAAGGTCTTTATCCTAGTCAAGAGGAGTTACCTAATTTTAAAGATACTATGCTGGCGTTTGAACATACGTGCTGGCAAGTCGGTATGAAAATTTTATCTTGCTTTGCTTATAAACTAGGTTTTGCCGATAACTTCTTTACTCTCGCACATAACCCTGACCAAGAAAGCTACCAAAGTACCTTAAGAATGCTGCACTACTATGCAATTGATCCTGCCCTTAAAGATCAATTAGGTCTATGGCGTGCAGGAGCGCATACAGATTTTGACTGTTTAACGCTACTGTTCCAACGTAAAGGACAAGGTGGCCTGCAAGTTTGTCCTGGTAAAGATATGGAACAACAGCAATGGACCAGCATCGAGCCGCGTGATGATGTAATTACTTGTAATATCGGTGACATGCTCACGCGTTGGAGCGATGATCAACTGCCTTCTAATTTTCATCGTGTTAAAAATCCAGAAACAAATGAATATCAAGGGGCACGTTATAGTTTGGCGTTTTTCTGCCAAGCCAATGAGGATATGATCATTGAAGGGCCACAAAAGAAATATCCAGCGATTACAGCTAAAGAATATTTAAAACAACGGATCAGTGCAAATTTTAAAGGGAAGTACTAAAAGTACTGTGTACGGTCAGAGATAAATAGTCTCTGACCGTTCTAAAGCTTCAACAATATGCATTATCATTAATCATTCCTGAACATTTTATTTTTATTCAGTGACGTAATATCCAGTTCAACTGGTCTGATCTGTTATTAAAAATACGGCTAATTTTAAGTAAGAGCACCAACAAATAGATAAATTTTGTGTAGAATCAAACTATTTATTTGTATATTTACGGTGTGTTGCTTATGAGCCCACAAGCTATGCTCAATGGAAAATCATCTCAGGTGACTGAGCAAGCAGTGGAAGTGATTTATCAACGCATTCAACAAAATACTTATGCAATTGGTTCTGCCTTACCCTCACAACGTGAGCTTGCCATTCAATTGGGAATCAGCCGTGCCTCTTTACGTGAAGCATTAACCCGCCTCTCAGCTTTAGGTTTATTAGAAATCAAAGCAGGTAAAGGTGTTTATGTTATTTCACAGCATAGCCAAGCCGCAGAACAATGGGATGGTGAAAATCGTGTATCACTTAAAGATTTCTATCAATTGCGCTATGTTCTAGAAAGTTTTTGTGCATTACTCGCATGTGAGTATTTAACCGAAAACGATAAATCGATCTTACAGCAACATTACCAATCACTTGCTAGCGCAATCAAAGAACAAAACTGGCAGGCGGCCTCTGAATTTGATTACGCATTTCATCAACATATTATTGAACTTAGTCATAATCAATCAATTATTCAAACACTTAAAATACATACAGAATGGATTAAAAAGAGTCAGATTCTTCCCTTTGTTCAACCCAATTTGGCATTTAAAACCATTCATGAACATGAATTAATTCTTCAAGCTTTATTTAATCAGGACTCAGCAGCAGCTGAAAAAGCCATGCAAGCACATATTATTGGTGCCGCACAGCGTGCTGGTGTGTATTTTTCCAGACATAACAGCGCAATATAATTATAAACTCCAAATCTGTATTGTTAGGCACTACTTTGCTCCATTCTTTGAACCATATCGAAGCCACCTTGTTAAGAGTGCTTTTTAATAAGGCAATATTACTGGTATGACCAGTAAAACCAGTCGTTAAAATTGGCACACTTCTCGCTTAACACCGTTTAGAAACTTACTTAAATATTTAGGATCTGAACAATGAATATCGCGATTGTAGGTGCAGGTATGGGCGGTTTAACTGCTGGTATCGCTTTAAAAAAATTTGGTCATCAGGTCACAATCTATGAGCAAGCAGCTGAAATATTACCCGTTGGAGCTGCTATCTCGCTTTGGTCAAATGGCGTCAAGTGTCTTAATTATCTTGGCTTAACACATGAACTCCAAACACTTGGTGGGCAAATGGAGTCTTTGGCCTACGTCGATGGACTCAGCCAACACATCATGACCCAATTTAGTTTGTTACCTTTATATAAAGAAGTTGGACAACGTGCTTATCCTGTCGCCAGAGCTGATCTACAACAATTGTTAATGCAACAATTTGGTTTGGAAGACATCAAACTCGGTATGAAAATGACTGCAATTGAAGCACATCAAGATGATGTCACCATTCATTTTCAGGATGGTTCTCAGATTACAACCGAGCTACTGATTGGTGCAGATGGCACACATTCTATTACACGGCAGTTTGTACTGGGCCATCAAGTTGAACGTCGCTATGCAGGTTATGTAAATTGGAATGGGTTGGTTGATATTGATGAGCAGATTGCGCCAGCCATGCAATGGACCACATATATTGGTGAAGGTAAACGTGTATCACTCATGCCCGTTGCACAAAATCGTTTCTATTTCTTCTTTGATGTGCCGCTTGAGGCTGGACTGTCAAATCAGCGTGAACATTATAAGCAAGACCTTAAAATGCATTTTAGTAGTTGGTGTGAACCAGTACAAAAACTAATTGAGCGTTTAGATGAGAAAAAAACCAATCGTGTCGAAATCCATGATATTGAACCTTTTATGAATTTTTATAAAGGACGTGTCGTGCTATTAGGTGATGCTGCACATAGCACGACCCCAGATATTGGACAAGGTGGCTGCCAAGCCATGGAAGATGCGATTTATCTTGCTCGTGCTTTACAAATCAATACCTTTGGTTTGGAAGATGCATTGAACCGCTATCAAAATAAACGCAATGATCGTACTAAGGAAATGGTATTAAGAGCCCGTAAACGCTGCGATGTGACACACATGAAAGACCCGAAAATCACACAAGAATGGTATGAATCTCTATATCAGGAACAAGGCACGCATATCATGCAAGGGATCATCAGTAATATTATTGGTAATCCTCTCGACTAAATATTTAAATTTTCTCCCCCTTAGAATAGGGGGATTTTTTTAACCCATAAAAAGTGCATATTTCGGTTGAAATATGCACTCGATACGATAAGACCCAGTTAAAATTTATAAGACAGCGCAAAACGGTTTTGTAAAAAGTTTTTGTCATAACGCGGTGAAGTCTGAATACCTGCAAAATTACTAACACTAAAACCTTTTAAAGCTCCCGTGAAATTATAAATACCGAACAGCATGTATTCAGATTGATTTCGACTCGCGACATTTTCAGATTCTTTTAAATCCATAAATGAATAACGCGCCCCTGCTATCACTTGGTCTGTCAATTTGCCTTCTAAAGACAACATGAATGCATTACCCGCACCTAAATCTTGAGTACTGGTGAAAAATGGCTGGGCAAAAAGTTCACCTGAAGAGGTTTTAGCTGCATAGGGTGTTAATAATGCCCCATTCAAATAACTACCCTGATCTGGTTTTATATAGTTATACGCGACTTTTAGACTGGCGGTAGGCATTACTTTAAACGCAGCCTGCACACCGAAAATTTGGCTATTGACCTCTCCTGCAAGTGCCTTGCCCTGATCTTTACCTGAAATATACTGGATTGAAAATTCAGGGGTATAATTAAGTTTTGGAATTGCTAAATCAGCTTGGGTATAGATCAGACGAGTATAGTCATCATAATTTTGATACCAAAATTGCGTTTTTAAACTTTTATCATTGGATAAGTTAAAGCGCTTTCCTGCACCCACGGACCAAACACCATTGGTTTCTAAATTTGAATTTTGACGAGAACTTTTATTGAACTCATCCTCACCATAACTTTTATATTTGTTTACTTTAGTCAGACGCAAGAAATCTTGATTATTCCCGATCTGTACATCGGCAGCTTGATATAAAAACATCAATACACGACGGTCGGCATAATCGCCCATAAAAGGTAAATTTAGCCGTTGATTACCAATCGTCACTCTGGCCAAATCGTTTTTCCAACTTACATAAGCTTCTGCTAGACCATCCCTATCTTCTTGTAATTCTGACACTTCATCATTTTCATTTTTATCATCCAGTCGGCGTTGTATGTCGTATCCCACAGCTGCCTGTATGCCATAAAAAGGAGCTGTTTCATATTTAATATATCCACCAATGACAGTGGTATCCTGATTTAAATTATTCACAAAATAGCCATTATTAAGTGAGTAATATGCTGATTTCACTACCCCATGAATACTGCCGCATGCAAATGCTGCACTTATACGGTCAATTGAATCATTACTCGCCTGACAATCCTGCTTTAGATTAAATATACCATTCAGACTGGTATCAGCAGCCCATACCGGCACAGTAGCAGCCATGCTCAGCATAAGTAATGCCGATTTTAATTTAAAATTTCTCATAAAATTCCCCTGTAAGATTTGGTTTAAAAATCGCTTATGGTCTTTCAAAAGACCTGTTTTGACCTTTTTAAAGTCAAAATCCCCCTAACCTATTCATCATTGAATAAGCGACCTTTAAATTTTTGCGAATGAAAAATGCGGTTAAGTTAGAACGTCTAATCCCTAACCGGTGTCGATCAATGCCCTGAATTTATGGGTGTAGTTGCAACATCAACGGACTTTTTGCTAAACGGTAAGTGGTTAAAAATAATATTGAGCAAAATGGCAGTGATACAGGCAGAACTAATACCTGAATGTAATAGCGTTTTTACCCATGTCGGAAATTGCGCATAAAACTCTTGGTTTACAATTGGAATCATGCCGATTGTGAGTGAAGTAGCCACAATAATCAGATTTTTATGATCGTTATAATCTACTTTGGCTAGAGTTCGTATTCCACTGGCAGCAACAGTACCGAATAATACAATGCCTGCTCCACCTAAAACTGGCATCGGAATTGATGCAACAAAGCGGCCAATAACAGGTAATAAGCCCAAGATAATTAAAATTCCACCAGCCGTTGCCACTACAAAACGGCTTTTAATGCCTGTAATTGCAACCAGACCTACATTTTGAGCAAAGGCAGTTTGCATGAATGAACCAAAGATTGGGGAAATTGCACTCGATAGCATGTCGGCACGTAAACCATCACCAATTCGTTTTGAATCAACTTTAGTTCCAACGATTTCACCAATCGCAATAATATCGGCCGTGGTTTCAGTCATGATTACCAAAGTAACAATTACCATAGAAAGAATGGCAGAAAATTCAAATACAGGAGAACCAAAATGGAAAAAACTTGGAAAAGCAAAAATAGGACCCGTACTTACTCTTGAGAAGTCAGTAAAGCCTGCAATATAGGCAATTACTGTACCCAAAACGATTGCTGCAAGAATCGCAAGGCGGCGCAGTATCTGATTTCGTAACATACTAAAAATAATCACAATCGCTAACGTAATTACAGCCAAACCAGTATTAGTCGGATCTCCCCAGTTTTCAGCTTTCGGGTTTCCCCCCATAATCCAGCGGATCGCAACAGGTGTGAGCGAAATACCAATCATGGTAATGACGCATCCTGTGACCACAGGTGGAAAGAAGCGTATAATTTTTGCAAAGAATGGTGTAATCAACAAACCAATTAGAGATGCGACAATCACAGCACCAAATGCAGATGCCAAACCACCACCGGTACTCACAATTGCCAAAATAGTGGCAACCCCTGCAAAAGACACCCCTTGCACAATCGGTAGTTTTGCACCGAAATATTTAAAACCAATAGTTTGTATGACTGTGGCGAGGCCTCCCACAAATAAGGCTGCAGCCACTAACAAGCCAATCTCTGAAGCATCTAGACCAGCAGCTGCACCAATAATCAATGGCGGTGCAATAATCCCACCGTACATAGTCAATACATGCTGCAAACCATATAAGATGTTTTTATTCATTCCTAAATATTGATGTTCTGCCGAGATATACGGATCTCGTTCTGGATTTATATTGTCTTGATGCATGGGTTAGTTCCTCAAATTAAATTCATAATGTCCATATTGCTTGGGTTGATTTAGCTGCCACGATAGGTTGAATATGAGAAAGGACTGATCAATAGAGGCACGTGATAGTGCTGGTGAATATCATTGACTTTAAAATCAATACAGACTCTCGGGTAAAAGCTCTTGGTATTTAGGGCTTTAAAATAATCCGCCACTTCAAAAACCAATTGATAATGACCACGAATAAATGAGTCGACATTAAATGCTTGAATACGACCATCTGCATCAGTGAACTGTTCATCGATTAAAATATATCCATGGCTCGTTTCCTCAAATAATTTCACCAATACTTGAGTTGCTGGCTGGCCGAGTGATGCATTTAAAATATGTGTGCTGATACCCGCCATTATTGAATCTCCTGATTTAAGCGAAGAAGTGCAATTTCACTTAGTTGCTGCCTCACTTCGTTTTTCTCTTGTTCTCCTGTGTTTACTAAACGACGTTGTAACTCAGACAAAATCTGTTGGCCGGAACGTCCTGCGGCACGAATCAGAAAAATATGTCCAAATTTGTACTCGTAATCTAAATTGCCCTGATATAGAGCTAGTTGTAATACAGCATCTGTTTCTATCTGTGCTTGTTCACGTTGGGAGAATTGCTTTTCTTTTCCAGACAAAACTGCCGCTGCTTTTTTCTCGCCAATACGTGGATGCTTAGACAACGCTTCAGAAATTTCCGACCATTGCCAAGTAGCAGCTTGCTCATCTGCTGCCTGATAAAGCTGTTCTTTAGAAGAATAAGGACGTTTCTGGATCAATTCAGAAACCCAAGTTGGGATATGCACACAGGCTTGTAATACCAGCCGAGCCTGGCTAGAAGCTAGTTGATTAAAAGTTTCGAGTTGCATATCCGCTCCAATTTAATGCATTGTCTGACTGGTCTGACCAGATACATTAAATTAAGCAACAAATATGCCAGTTTAAATAAGATAGACTTTCTAATAGTTATACATACAATCGGTTTAAAACTAATTCAGGCTTATTTAAATGCGAATAAAAGAAATAAATTTCTTTCAAAATAACTTTATGTAGATTTTTGAACAAAACTATTAGGGATAAAAAACAATAATTAAAAAAGAGACCCTTAATAGGTCTCTTTTATTATTTTACTAAATAGTTTCTCTTGTCATTTCGCCATTGACCAGCCTTAAAATCTGCAACGGATTGCTGTCTTGTAAAGCCTCTGGCAATAAGCTTTGCGGATAGTTCTGGTAACACACTGGACGTAAGTATCGGTCAATTGCCAAGGTACCAACTGAAGTGCCTCGTGCATCTGAAGTTGCTGGATACGGTCCGCCATGTACCATCGCATCACAGACTTCTACACCTGTTGGATAGCCATTTAAAAGCAAACGACCAGCCTTTTCTTCAAGCACCGGAACCACATCTGCAAACTCGGTTAAATCGGCTTCGTCGGCAATTAAAGTCGCAGTGAGCTGACCATTCATGCTTTGTAAGGCTTGAAGGAGCTGAGCTTTATCTGCCACTTCAATGATGACAGTTGCTGGCCCAAAGATTTCTTCTTGCAGAAGCTGGTCACCTGCTAGTAAAAGCTCAACATCGGCTTTAAACAATTGTGGCTGTGCCTGATTACCTTGCTGGGTTTGGCCTGCCAAGTGTTCAATACCTTGATGCTGGGTTAAATGCTCAAGACCTGCCGCATAACTTTTTAAGGTTCCGGCATTGAGCATGGTTTGAGCAGGTTTTCCACCCATAATTTCGGTCAGGTTAGTAATGAGCTGAGTAAACTCGGCTGATTTAATTCCCAAGATTAAACCCGGATTGGTACAGAACTGACCACAACCTAGAACGACAGAATCTGCCAAGTCCTGTGCAATTTTTTCACCACGGCTTTTTAAAGCTTCGGGTAACATTAGCATTGGGTTAATACTGCTCATTTCAGCAAAGACCGGAATGGGTTGTGGACGGGCTGCTGCCATGTCACATAAAGCGCGACCGCCACGGAGTGAACCGGTAAATCCAACTGCTTGAATTAAGGGGTGCTTAACCAGTGGTTCGCCCACACCATTACCATAAATCATGTTAAATACGCCTTTAGGCATATTTGATTTTTCTACTGCACGTTCGATTGCCTGAGCGACAAAGTCTGCTGTCGCCATATGTCCACTATGGGCTTTAACCACCACAGAACAGCCTGCGGCGAGTGCAGAAGCAGTGTCGCCACCTGCTGTTGAGAATGCTAACGGAAAGTTACTTGCGCCAAAGACTGCAACAGGTCCAACACCGATTTTAATCTGGCGCAGGTCTGGACGAGGTAAAGGCTGACGCTCTGGCAAAGCGGTATCAATACGGGCACCTAAAAAGTCACCACGGCGCAGCACTTTGGCAAACAAACGCATTTGTCCACTAGTACGGCCACGCTCACCTTGCAAACGTGCAAGTGGCAAAGCTGTTTCTTGTGAGACGATTTCTAGAAAATCTGTACCTAAAGCATCGAGTTCAT